>Ga0255341_1002921_pt1 | contig 20239 bp, 17 predicted proteins | sample wastewater_treat_8_FD_192418 | JGI IMG/M metagenome (GOLD analysis project Ga0255341, IMG submission 192418) | Wastewater microbial communities from Lulu Island WWTP, Vancouver, Canada - plant12 | ecosystem: Engineered > WWTP > Wastewater > Unclassified | place: Canada: Vancouver, British...
GGTCATTGGCAGGGGTTGAATCCATGGCGATGCCAACTTCCGGGTCGAAAGCGAACGCGGCGATTTTCGCGCCGCGGAGCCCAAGCTCTTCCTGGACGGTAAAAGCCGCCAGGAGATCAACATTTTCAGGCGCGTTTTTGACCAGTTGGATGAGGTTATAGACACCCAGGCGGTCGTCCAAAGCCTTGGAACGGATGCTCGGACCCAAAACCGCCAGCTTGGTGGCAAAGGTTCCGCGGTCGCCCACTTTCACTTTGCCCGCCCCGCCTGGTCCGATATCGATGCGCAGTTGATCCTCCTTGAGCGCCTGCGTGCGTTCTTCGGGCGTGGTGAGGTGGATCGCTTTGGCGCCAATCACGCCGGGAACGTGCTCCCGACCGATCCAGACGGGTTTGCCCGCCAACTGGCGCGGGTCGATCCCGCCAATCACGCAGAATTCAAAAACGCCATCGCCTTCATCGTTGACGATCATGAAGCCAACTTCGTCCATATGGGCTGCGACCATCACGCGGACACGGTCTGCGTCTTTGCCCTCGCGCCGCACCAACACGTTGCCCATCGCATCCACTTTGGTGACGTTGGCGTAGTCGCGCAGCTCCTCGAGCACGATCGCGCGCACTTCCTGTTCGTCACCTGAAACGCTGACAGCATCGCAGAGGCGGCTCAGCAATGCCAATTCCTTCTTACCCAGGCGGGGATTAAACTTGGTGGTATCTTCAAGTTTTGCCATTGGTTTACTCCCAGATTACGGTTTTCATAAAATCGAGCGGGAGCCCGGCGATGAACTCAGCCATCAGCCTTCCCGCGCGGCGGACATCCTTCAATGAGACAACTTCGACCGGCGTGTGCATATAGCGCAACGGAATCGCAAGCTCGGCTACCGGCACGCCCGCCTCGGCAACCTGTATGTCCCAGGCATCTGTCCACGAGCCTTTTGGCGCGAGCTCCTTCGCCACGTTGATCTCGAATTCTTCGGCAATGTCCACCATTGCCTGATGCAGCGCAGGATGATTGCAGGAGCCCCAGGTGAGCGGGGTGACCTTGCCCAACTCGAAATTGCCAATGCCGGCTCCTCCGGGGGCCTTGGCAAAGGTGACATCGATCACGATCGCGAAATCAGGTTTTATCGCGACCGCATCCACCATCGCGCCAATCCCGCCGACCTCTTCCTGCGCGGTGGCAACTGCCATCACGTCCCAAAGGTGCTTGCGTTTGGAAAGCATCGCGAGCGCCACAGTTACCGCCGCTACCGAGGCGCGGTTATCGAGGGTGTGCCCGCTGATGCATTCGCTGTTAAGTTCCACGGGTTCGGTCGCGAAGGAGATGACATCTCCGACTCGCACGAGCTTCCGGACTTCGTCCGGCTCTAAGCCGGTATCTGCCAGGAGGTATTTCTGCGGCAGGATGCCGGTTTTTCCGTCTTTTGGCAGCAAAAATGCCGGAGGCATGACCACCATGGCGGGCAAGGCGCGCGTCGCGCCTGCGTTTGTGGCGTGGACCGTGACCATCTGCCCGGGCAGGATGCGGGGATCGACCCCGCCAACCTGCGTGAAGCGCAGAAAGCCGTTGTCGATGCCGGTCACCATCAACCCGATGGCGTCCATGTGCGCCGCGATCATCACGCTGGGGCGGGGCTCCGCGCCTTCTCCGCGCTGGATCGCCACCAGACTGCCAAGGTTGTTGACGCGGGTTTCATCCGCGTACGGCTCCCAGGCAGCCTGAATGATCTCACGGATCGGAGCCTCGTAACCGCTCGGACCCGGGGCGGAGATCATTTCCATTAAGTGTTTTTTGAGATCAAGTTTCATATGCCTCTCTCATGGGTTAGGAGTAGGTTCAACCGGAGGTTCGGTTGGAATTTCTGTGGGGATTTCCGTCGGCTCAGGAACAGGCGTGTCACTTGGGAGCGGCGTTTCCGTGGGGATGGCAGTATCAGTCGGCGTCAGGGTCGGGGTGCCGGTCGCTGTTGGCGGCAGTGTGTTGGTGGCGGTGGGAGTGATGCTGGCGGTGCGGGTCAGGTAGGGCGTCAGCGTCACGCTGGGGATGAAAGTCGCCGTGCTGGTCAGGGTCGGAGTGGCAGTAGGCTGCTGCGGACCGCGGTTAAAACGCAAAAGAATGATCCCCAACAGATAGCAGGGAATTGTCAAGAGAATGATCAGCGTCAGCGTGTATCGCGTGCGTGTGCGATTAGAGATTTCGTCCACCAGAGCTCCGTCTGCAGTTCATCTTATCACCAGCCAGCTTACCCTGTAAAATGGCAGGTCATTTTGTCTATTATATCCCACCCCAAAAACTACTGGCTCGCGCGAACAAGCAATCCCCAGGACAAACGCATCTTATTCGTTTTTTCTAATAATTGATCGTTTAGAGAATAAGCCCTCCTGAAAGAAGGGTTGACGTCAGCCAAGGAGCAGGTCAGGTCAGTCTGGGAAGTATTATTCCAAAATTAGGAATAATTAATCGTTTGTTCGCGGATGGAGTGATACCCTGCGGGCATATACCTCATCTGTACAACCCCATCCTTTCAGCACAGGAAGGTGCCTCTAACGAAGAGGACAATTTGGTCCTGCGGCGCGATTGGGGACGGCAAGGTCTGATATTTTGAACCTTTTTGACCGTCCTCAACCCGCCGAATGAAGGTTACGGTTATGGTGAATTGGAAGCGGATGGAGCGATACCCTGCGGGCACATGCCCCATCCGTACGGCGGGGGTATGTGCCCGCGGAGCAGGGCATTTCCCCGCAGCTTGCTATGTAACGAACCTCAAAATCCGTCCCGTACAAGGGTGAGAGCCCCAAATGCCTCGTAGCTTGCTGTGAGGATAGGGATTGAAAGGATTTTGATTTTACTTTGCCTCCTGAAAGTGGAAAATGGGGTTAATTTGAGCTCTTTTCGAAATATACTCAGAGAATCAGAGAAACAACCTTAGATCATTCACCCTTTTTTCACTAAAATCCGCTATAGTATAGAAAGTGAGTGAGGTGATCATGGCAGATAGGTTCAGCAACCTTTCAGTGTTTTCGACAACTGTGTTCTTCCTGGTGTTCATTTGTCTTTTAGGGATTTTACTGCCGATGGCTGTATATCGCGGGAGGGATGAAGAAAGGTATTCTGTCCTAAACCATTACATTTCTGAGCTTGGCGAACGCGGTGTTTCGCGTTGGGCTTGGATCTTCAACCTGTGCATGATCATCAGTGGTTTGGGCGTTGTGTTTGCCACGATCTCACTAGGGCTAGGTCTGCCTGGCTTCTGGGCTAAGTTGGGTTCTCTCTTTGGGGTCGTGACTGGGCTCGGACTAATGATGGTGGGAGTCTTTCCAATGGATAACATCAAGCCACATGCGACAGCCGCCGTCACTTTCTTTCGTGGCGGGTTACTGATGGTGTTGGCGTTTTCCCTCGCGATTCTTTTCCCTGCAAATGATGAATTCATAATTTCCCGTATCTATGGATTGGTTGGACTGGTCCCAATTGTGGCTTTCACAACCTTTCTGATTCTCTTGTGGGGTGTGCGTGATAGCGTTGACCATGCCCTGTCTGTTGAGGGAATCCAACGCCCACGAATCTCAAAGTTTGCGGTTTCTGAATGGGCAGTGTTTTTCTCGATCATCCTTTGGGTGTTAGTTTTAAGCCTGGCAGTCGGTTGAGCATTAACCAAAGGTTCCGTATTACTTTTCGATAGGCAGTCGAAAAAGCTATCGCTCGAGAGCATGTCATTAACTTTGCCTTTATGTAATTTTTCTTAAAGGATCCGAGCTGTGTTACGAATAAAACCTGGTTACACATCCGGGCAATCGCGTCTTATTTGTTTCCGGTCATAGGTCTTGGAAATGCTGTGGTGGGGATTGCCTATTCATAAAATTGAAAAAGTAACAACCAAAGAGTGCTTTTTACGGCACCCTTTGGTTTAATCTTGGCACGTTATTTGTTATCTTTGAATCATCGGTAATGCTACTGGAAAGAGGGGAGGATTTTTATAGCCCATACTGACGCCGCAAAATTCACGTGTACTCTCGCCTTCCGGCAGCCTGAATTCAAGCCAATAAATCCAAGAAGCGGTATCAAAAGTAAGGTCGAAAATATCGTATGCGTTGGACCTTCCTCCTTCACCTGCATCATTTAACTGATAGGATATTACTTCTTCTGTGAATAAGGACAAAAAATGCCTTCTCCATAATGACACATAGATAGGAGCGCTCGGATTAGAAACAACATTTTTGTAAGTAAAAAAAATACGAGCACCCTTCACTCCGTCCGGCACATTCACAGGGATTGAAAATGTTTTACTTTCAGGTCCGTCATAATCACTCCCCAGGCAACCATAGATGCCATTATAATATGTCACATGGGAATCATGCGGGACAAAATTAATGCCGACAGCGTTGAAAAAGCCATTTTCATTTGCGTTGATCTGATTATCAGCATCTGGTCTTAAAGGGTCTTCCCCCGCCTCAGAAACCGGGTCTTTCTGCGTTTGCATCTCAGCTTGCGCGGCTTGGGGGGTGTAACTCGTAATCGCGACTAAGGCGATCAAGATCAGACTAATAAATAAAAAGAATTTGTTTTTCATTTTTCTCCTTGTTAAATGAACGATTCTAAATGTGAATGAACTGCCGGGTCCTGAAGGCAGGGTTTGCTATGCGCGAGCAATCTAAACAAACTAAGGTAAATCCTGACCAAGCAGCGGTTAATGAGGCAAAAAAATGCTCAAATCTGCTCGATGTTTTATTACAAAATTATAATTACGGCATATGATTAACGTCAAGTCCGTGTTTACAAGGCAATTGCATCTTTTTTTCACATAACAAGGGGCTCATCCCTCCCACCTTGGAGGGTGATCAACAGGGAGCAGCTTGCTTCAGCCCACCCACTAAAACAAGTCGCTTAGGCTTGATAGCGCCTTCCGATTGGATCGATCTTCTGCAGCCTCGTCCCATGAACGGAATGCCCGCCAGCCGAACCCTCATTGCAGAGATAAAATTGCCCTTTTGCGGGTTTTCCGTTTCTATCCATAAATCCGCCTCAATTGAAGTATCTGGGTTTCGACAGCCGCAATTCTTTTCCAATAGCGCTTTCAGAGACTCAAGCGATATCAGTGCATCTGGCGGCGCGGTCAGGCATCGGTTGGTATTGAATTAAGATCTGAATGGAACGGGTTGGGCAATTTCTTCCTTGTTTTCATTGAATCGAATCATCGCTTGAGGGACAGCATAAGTTTCGGGGGGGGACATGGTTGAGCTCATTGGCGTCTACCGCGATGATCTTCTCAGGCTCAAATTGACCAAACCATTGCATTTCAAGCCAGAGATTAAAGCCACTTGGAATTTCCTCGCGATATTTCAGTTCCGGATTCACCTGCCAGACTTCAAATCCTGGGCAATTGAACGGACTCCCAACGATGTATATTTCGTCTAAATCTTATCTTCGGCTGCTCGTCACTCTCTCGGGAATAGCTTCCAAAACGGACCAGCAATTCTCAGTATGAATGATACAAGCAGCAGCTACCGCCGCTGCTTGTATATTCCGAACGAAACCCTGACGAAGGTTTCTTTTTTTTATGGACACCCGCTTTTTTTCAGCTATGTAAAAGTCAGCTTATTTGCTTAAGAGCTGAACAGCCTCCCTGAGAGCTTCAGCTTTATCGGTCTTTTCCCAGCTCAAATCGAGATCGTCGCGCCCAAAATGCCCGTAGGCAGCCAGTTTCCGGTAGATCGGGCGCAGCAGGTCCAAGTCGTGGATGATCGCGCGCGGACGCAGATCAAACACTTTGGCGATCGCTTCGGCAATGACCCCGTCTTCCACTGTGCCTGTCCCGAAGGTTTCCACGTTAATGCTGAGGGGATCCGGAACGCCAATGGCATACGCCACCTGCACCTCGCAGCGTTCCGCCAAACCAGCAGCCACCACGTTTTTCGCTACCCAACGGGCAGCGTAAGCCGCGGAGCGATCGACCTTTGTCGGATCTTTCCCGCTGAACGCGCCGCCGCCATGGCGCCCCATACCGCCGTAGGTGTCCACGATGATCTTCCGCCCGGTCAGACCGGCATCGCCCATCGGACCGCCGATCACGAAGCGCCCGGTTGGGTTGACATAGATCTTGGTGTTCTCATCCAGGAGCTCGGCAGGGATGACAGCCTTGATAACATGTTCGCGGACATCCGCCTCGATCCGTTCGTGGCTGACCTCTTCATGATCCAGTTTGTCAGCGTGCTGACTGCTGATGACGATGGTGTGGATTCGGGCAGGTTTGCCGTAGTGATATTCCACGGTCACCTGGCTCTTGCCATCGGGGTACATCCAGGGCAGTGTGCCGTCTTTTCGGACTTCCGCCATACGGCGGGTCAGTTTGTGGGCGTAGTAAATCGGCATCGGCATCAGGGTTTGGGTCTCATTACAAGCAAATCCGAACATCATGCCCTGATCGCCGGCGCCGCCAGCCTGGATGAAAGCTTCGTTGTATTCATCCGCTTCTTTCACGCCGTTCTGATCGACCCCGCGCGAAATATCCGGGCTCTGATTGGCTAAGGCAACCAGCACGCCGCAGGTGGAACCGTCGAAGCCTTTTTTGGCGCGGTCGTAGCCGATACCGTTGACCACTTCGCGCACGAGGGAATCGATGTCTACGTAGGTCTTGGTGGTCACTTCACCGCTGATCAAAACAAAGCCGGTCTTGATCGAAGTCTCGCAGGCGACCCGGCTCGACTTATCTTTGTCGATCATGGCGTCCAGGATCGCGTCGCTGATTTGGTCGCAAATCTTATCGGGATGACCTTCAGTGACCGATTCGGAAGTGAACAGGAATTTAGGTGATTTCATAAAAGTTGTTGTCATTGTGTAAGCCTCCTCAGGTTACGATAATAAAATGCCCCTGCAAGTGAGGGGCATTCCGCTTGGTTTGCTTCAGCCTCTCATCTTCCAGATCTTCTGCCGGAATTGGCACCATACACTGGGTTGGTTGCCGAGGTTTCATAGGGCCGGTCCCTCCACCTCTCTGGATAAGAGCGCCGCAAGGGCTATGTAATTATGGTGTGTTATACCACACGCTTTGCCAGCAGGCAAGGACGATATCCAGTCACGCGTTCGCTGTCTTTTGAAACGCACACCTGTATCGCAGAATCTGTCTCACAGACAGGGCTAAAATCCTTTCTCCGCGGTTCGGTCTCCGCGGTTCAGTCTCCGCGGTTCGGTCTCCGCGGTTCGGTCTTGACAGCCTCACTGGTCGCGGTTAGAATGACTATTCGTTGCCGAGTTAGCTCAGTTGGTAGAGCATTCGACTGAAAATTGAAGGGTCCACAGTTCAAGTCTGTGACTCGGCACACAAAATAACCGCTTGTTCCGACAGGCGGTTTTTTGTTCCTCCAAACGCGGGAGCAGTGAGCCTACGATTCCTCTGTCTCTTCCATGTCTCCGTCAAAGGCGAAATCTTCGTCATTCCAACTGAGCATTCCCGCGTCGTCCATTTCCTCATCAAAGTCCTCTCCCAGCAATGCGATATCGAGGGTGTCATTGAGATCTTCGAGCGACGCGGCAATTTGCTCCAGGGTTTGGCGCAGCAGAGTCAGTTCCTTCAGTAGCTCTTCGTTGAATTCCATGGCAGTCTCCTTCTGCTTAACTATAACAGGGACTCCCTGAAATGAGGCTGTTTTGCGCATCCGCGCGTTTCGCACAAAGGCTATAATTGATATAACGAAGCGCAGGAGAGTGCATGATGAAAGTTGGATTGATTACAGCCGGCAGCGACAGTCCGGGCGTGAACGCCGCGATCCGCGGCTTTGGCAAAGCAGTCGCGAACAAGCACAATATGGAGGTTCTCGGTTTTCGCGATGGATACCTCGGCTTGGTGGAAGACCGTAAGGTGAATCTGCTCGAAGGCACAATGCTTTCAGGCATTCTGACCGAGGGCGGTACCATCCTGGGCACCAGCCGCCACGTGCCCGAATGCATGCCCAGCCCGGAAGGCGCCACAGACCGCACGCAAGAAGCTATCGACACCTACCGCCGTAATGAATTGGACGCCCTGGTCATCATTGGCGACAACAAGAGTCAACAGGCTGCTTATCATCTCAGCCAGGCTGGATTAAACATTATCACGCTGCCTAAATCCTGCGAAAATGACGTTCCCCGCACAGATAAATCAATCGGCTTTGATACCGCCCGTGAGATTGCCACTCAGGCAATCGACCGCCTGCACACCAATGCCAACGCTACCCACCGCATCATGTTGGTGGAGCTGCTTGGCAGCTATTCCGGTTGGTTGACGATGGGGGCGGGCTTGGCGGCTGGCGCGGACGTGATTCTTATCCCCGAAATCCCCTATGATTTCGACGTGGTGATCGAGGCAATCCAGCGCCGCAAGAAGGCGGGGCGCAACTTCTCCCTGGTGGCGGTTGCTGAAAAAGCGAAGTCGAAGGAACTGGTGGACTTCATGGCGCTGGCTGCCAGCCGGCGCGCTGCCAATGCCGAGGAGCAGGTTCGGGCTTACGAAGAAATCGAAAAAAACTACTCTGCGCAAACGCTGCTCCTGGCGCGGAGGCTCGGCGAAGCTGCCGACATCGAAACCCACATCACCATTCTCGGTTCGCTTGTCCGCGGCGGCACGCCTACGGCGGCTGACCGCCTGCTCGCTACCCAGCTTGCGGAATGGAGCGTAAAAATGGTAGTGGAAGGGATATTTGGGCAAATGGCGTGCCGCATCGACGGCTCGGTCACCAATGTGCCGCTGAGTGAGGTGGCAGGGAAGGTGAAGCAGATCCCGCTCGATCACGACTGGATCCGCGGGTCCTATAGGGTGGGCGCTTGTTTGGGTGTTGCCGAAGAATCGCTTGAATAAGCGGTCGCGAAATCGGGGCTATTTGGAATAGAAATCTTTCCGGATCTGCGGATCGCGCGCTAAACCGGCTTCGAGGATATCCATCAGGTTATCAAACAAATCCTGGATCGGGCTATCATCGACGATGGAAAGTTCACCCGCAGCGATTTGGGACGCCCGCTCGCCCAACCTTTCCACCAGATAGGGGGCGATCCCGCCTTCCACAATCCCGAGCATAAATGCCGCCATGTCCACATCCACCCAGGTGGCGATGTCATCGTGGAGGATCCCCTGGGTGAGGAAGGCATGAAAGCGTCTGTCTCCTCCCACGCGCTCACCGGTTTCCGGATCAATGCTGCCCGGCTGATCGGAATAAAAACGCTCAAAGCGCTCAATGCTGGCTAATTCGGGATAGCGGATTTGGAATTCGACCGCGGCTTGGAGCACCCTCCGCAGATAACGAAAGGTGTCGAGATTGGCATTATCGAGGGGCAGGCTGTTGATCACCTCAAGTTTTTTTTTGCTGACGATTGTCAGAATATGCGAATGGAGGTCGGCAATGTTTTCAAAATATTGGTAAAAAGACCCCTTGGCAATGCCAGCCTGGCTGACGATGGCGTTCACGGAAGCGCTTTGCAGCGGTTTGGCGGCAAATTCGGTAATTGCAGCGTGTTCGATTTGCAGGCGTTTGGATTCAGGCAGATTACGGAATGTTTCGGTGGGCATAAGGCTCCTTGGGGTCGATGTGACCGTTTGGTCAGGTATTCTATAGCATGGGGAATTGGATGTCAATGAAGGGTACGGACACCAGCTACGGACACCATCCGTTCGGGGGAATAATCCCGCCAGGTCTTTGGAGGGTGACTCAAAAAAACGATTTTCAGGAATGTTTTCTAAAAGTGTGGACAACCAATCATAATATCCGACAATAAATAGTGCAGTTCCAGAACTATTGCTAAAAAAGACTATAAGTGGGGAGAGAAAATTTTGTGTTTGACTGTTAGGTCAGCTTCCTGCCCCAATATTTGATCCTGGCGGGTTTCTATATGTGTCCGATGAATGGATAAGGATGGAGCAATACCCTGTGGGCACATACCCCATCCATACAAGCTCATCCGTACAGCGCGGGCAGGCGCCTCGTCCTTACCAAGAGGGCAATTTGGTGCCTGCGGGCGTGGTTGGGGACAATCCGAACCATAATATTGCAACCTTACAACCGTCCTCAACCCGCCGATGGTTGCGGATGGAGTGAACCCCATCCGTACAGCGCGGGCACGCCCCTCGTCCTTACGGAAATAACAATTGGCACGGTCAGATTTATACCTGCGGTAGGGCTGGGTTGAGGACAATCCGGACCATAAATTTGCAACCTCATAACCGCCCTCAACCCGCCGATGGTTGCGGATGGAGTGAACCCCATCCGTACAGCTCGGGCACGCCCCTCGTCCTTACGAAAAAAACAATTGGCACGGTCAGGTTTATACCTGCGGTAGGGCTGGGTTGGGGACAATCCGGACCATAAATTTGCGACCTCATAACCGTCCTCAACCCGCCGATGGTTGCGGATGGAGGAACCGGATGGAGCGAACCCCATCCGTACAACTCCAATCCGCACTGAGGAGCATGGTCTTCTTTATTCCGCCAAATGAATGATTCGATCGCGGCGAATAGGAAGCGAGGAAGGCGACCAGAGGACAAGGTTTTCAACGCTCCCAATTCTGCCCTACAGGTTACAAAAAATTGCGAATTATATTGGATGCATTTTTTGTTGGGTGCGAATTTATTGTATGCGTGGTTGAGGACAATCCGAACCATCATTTTGCAGCCTTATGACCGTCCTCAACCCGCCAAATGAAGGTTACGGTTACGGTGAATTGGAAACGGCAAGGGTTACCAAAAGGCACTACATTTCACCCTATAAAGCCAGGTTTCTTATATGATCATCCATCATTATCCGCATTTATAAAATTTGTTTTTTTGCCAGAAATCCTTTTTTGCAGGTTAACATGTCTGTCCAATGAATGGATGCAGATGTACTATTACCATACTATACATGCACAAAAACCTTTCTGTACAGCGGAGTAAGAATCCTACAACTATAATGACATCGAATGTCCTAAATAACACGTTCGCGGGCACGGTATGCCGTACCCCTACATTATGATTGAATTTTTGGCAGGTTTTGTATCTGTCCAATAAATGGATGCAATTGGAGCAATCCGGATTTCAAAGGATCATCATTTTTCCCGAATTCTGACCCGCAAAAAGACCGTGAACATCAATAGAATCCAACCAATCAAACACCCCTCATCCCGCCTAATTTCTGCTAAAATTGTTCCCATGCAACATATCTACTCTACCTGGCGCTCGGAGTATATCGGGCGGGATCGAGAAAACGAAGGCTGCGCCTTCTGCCTTGCCCTCAAGGAGCCAGACTGCCGCGAAAACCTCATTTTCCACCGCGGGAAAAGCTGTTTCGTCATCCTCAATCTATTCCCTTACACCAGCGGGCATCTGATGGTCGTACCTTACACCCACACCAACCATCTGCCGGACCTGCCCGCAGAGACCTTAAACGAGATGATGCTGCTGGTGCAGAAAGCTGTGCGCGTCATGGAAAAGGTTTACCATCCTCACGGCTTCAACATTGGGCTCAACCTGGGCTCGGCTGCCGGCGCCGGCATCGCCGACCACATGCATATGCATGTGGTCCCCCGCTGGCAGGGTGATGCCAACTTTATGTCCGTGATTGGCGAAACGCGCGTGATGCGCGAAGACCTCGGGATGACTTACCAGCGGCTCTCAGAAGCCTGGCAAGCCGCCAGCGATTGACGCCAACGGCTTAGCCCAATTCATCGATCAACTCATTTATTACCCAGCGCTTTTACCTGACCAATTCCGCCAATGCTTTGCGTTATTTCCGGCGAGCCCCAGTAGCTGACGTTATATGCGCCTGCCAAATCTAGGTCCAACGTGTCCGTCGCCCAAACAACCACGCTGGCTGCACCGTCAACTTTCATGTCTACATTGGCAACCTTGAGATCTCCCGCCTCGAAGTTAGTTCCTCCCGAGACATCGATGGTCAGGTTTTGCGCCTCTCCGGAGGCGCGAATATCACCACCTCCAGCCATGGTCATGTTCAACGTGTTGAGGACCAGATTATTCAACCTGACGCTTGCGCCTCCATTGATCTCGAATTTGAGGTTCTCCAGGTCAAGACCGTCAGCCTTCAGTTCAGCGCCGCCATCCAATTTGAATTCGCTTAAATCCTTGAAAGTAATCGTCAGGGTAAGCTTGTCAAGCCAGAGATCAAAAAGTTTTTTGTCGCGATAGTTGATCACCAACACACCATCTTTTACTTCCGTTACCAACTGATCTGCCACGCGCCGTGTACTCTCAACCTTGATTGAGTGTTCATTGCCCTGCACCAGGTTGATAGCTGCGCCACCTTTCATATCAATTTTAGTAAACACATCCATCTGTCGGGTTTCACTCACTAACAGTTCTTGATTTTCCTCGCCTGTTTGAGGAACGGTGGTAGCTGCCCGGCGTGAAGTACCGCACGCCATGGTCACTAGTAAGAGAACAGATAAAAAAGCAATTAGTCTGAAACGATTTTTCATTTTTCACCTCATTCAAAATCTATTTAGATTCTACATTAAGCGCAAGCCCTGCTCAAAAAAAGTATGGACAGGGCTTGAAGTGTAAGGTTTCGTAAGGAATTCGATCAAGATCGCTTGTTTCTTGCTTTGAATTGCTGACGCAGCCACGAAGCAGCCGGGCTTTGATGTTGGCGCAGCACCAAAACAGAGGTATTTGACCCTCTGACGATCTTATCCACTACCTCGCCGAATGGCAATCCTGGCTGGGTCTGCCCTTCGAAGGAGCCGACGATGACCAAATCATAGTCGCGTTCCTGCGCTTCTCCGACCACTGCACTGGCAGGGTCTTTCCCGCGGACGATGCGCAAGTTGGCGTTGCCGGGGATGTTGCCCAGTTCGGTCATTACCACTTCCTGCAGGAATGCCATCTGATCTTCGTAGAGGTCTTCGTCGAGGTCCTCATCCACCACACGGATGAAGTCAATGTTGGCGTGATCTGCCTGCGCCAGCATCTCAGCCAGCGAGATGGCAAGTTTGCTGTGCAGCCCGCCTCCGACCGGAACCAAAATCTCCTCAACGCGGTCGATGCCTTGATCGAACAAGACGCCCACATTCGTCAATCCTGACCGGATGATCATCTCGAGGTTCTTTCCAAATTCCGCCTGCTTTGCTTCGCTTACGGGCCATTTGAAGAGCATCAGGCGGACGTTGTTGTCTCCCCGCATTTCGTCGACGATCCCATCGGCGACTGTTGTGCCGCTGACAGTTTTGGAATACATCGGCACATTACGTTCGATGGCATACTTGATGAATTTTTCATAAGTGTATTGACGCAGGCGCAGCATTTTATCGCGCACGGCTTCATCTTCCGCCGCTCCGCGGTCCACCACCTGAAGCAGGCAGAGGTTCATATCGCTGCTTGAGTTCGCGATGCGCGTACCGAGCCGGACGACATTTTCCAACCCGCTTTCGTGCTGCATCGGCACCACGAGGCGGTAGCGTCCGGGGTCCATTACGCGCTTGTGTTCCGCTTTCCACGACTCCACGCCGAGCTTGATGAAATAATAAACAGTGAAGATGGCCATAACGCCCGCCATGAAGAGCAGCGCCCTGACCTCAGAATAGCGCAGCACGATCAGGCAGACCAGAGACGCGATAATGGGCGTGAGAGGGAAAGCCGGTACCTTGAAAGGACGGTGGATGTAGGGATACTTCTTCCGCAGCGTGATCATCGAGAGGTTCGAGAGCAGCAGCACGAATAAATACCCTCCAGAGGTGATATAGCTCAAAAAATCCACCGCGCCGATCAGAGTAACAAACATCGACAAACCGCCGATCATGAGAATAGCGTTATAGGGAACGCGCGAAACGTTCAGGCGCGAGATGAACGCGGGCCAACTGCCGTCGCGGCTGAGGGTGAAGCTTTCGCGGGTGGCGGAGAGCATGGAAGAGTTGACCGAGGTCAGCGCTCCGACCATGCCCGCAATGCCGATCAGGGTCGCGCCGGGCGTGCCGAGGAAGAGCCGGATCGTGTCCGAGATCGCGGTTTCAGAACCCGCTATCTTATTGGAGGTGCCCATTGCTACCGCGACGACCGATGTGTAGATGATAACGATCAGGAAAAGGCTGATCATGATCGCCATAGGAATAGTTTTGGTCGGGTTTTTGACTTCTTCAGCGTCGTCCGCGATAACCTCAAAGCCAACATACATCGCGTAGATGAGCGCGATCGTCTTGAGGATAATGCCTATGTTCGTGATCGGATTATCGGAGGCGAACCATCTGCCGGTTGGCAGAAGCGTGGCGGTGCTGAATCCATTGGGCATGGTGAAGCCGGCAACCAAATAGATAGCAAACGCCAAAAGCAGACTGCCGCCCATCACGACCTGCAGATTGCCGACCTTTGTCACTCCCAGGATGTTGAGGATGACAAACAATAAGATGGCGGCAATGGCAACCGCGCCGATGCCGATCGGGCTTTCCGCCAGCGGAGGCACAAAAACGGAGACTGAGTAAGCGAACCCGACCGCGGAAAGCGCGGTATAAAAGGTGCTTGAAATGCAGTCCATCGAGCCGACCAAGAAAGCCAGCAAGCCTTTGCCCCAGGCTTCGCGTACGTAGGTCATTGCGCCGCCGGTTTCGGGGTAGGTGGTTGCCAGTTCGCAGTAGTTCAGCGCGATGCTGAAGCTGAGGATGCCCGCGATCAGGACCGCCCAGATCGCGGCGGGTCCCGCCACGGACGCGGCATGTCCTGTGAGGATAAAGACGCCTGAGCCGAGCGTGCCGGCAGTGCCGAGCATGACGACCTGCAACAGGTTTAGCTGCCGTTTGAGAGTTTTCTTCTGAGCCATATTTTACCTATGTTCCTTCAAATCATAAGTCCGATTCAAGTGCCTATCACTTCAATCGGACTTCAAATTATCTTGTATTAGTTTGTGCCTCAATTATATTACAAAAGCGACCATTTCCAGTGTCAACCTCCGACAAATATTAGACCAATATGGGAGTATCATGGAAATGTTTGTAAGGGAGGAGATGCTCTTCGGCGCAATGATCGGAAGCGTTAATTGACGGGTTGAGGAGCGTCAATAGGGCAAAAAATGTTAAGCGCATTGTCCTCTGCCGCGACCTTGAATAATTATCGCGTCTTTGTATAAATTTGCCTAATACGCCTTTTTGGATCGGTACCAATCTTTTGCCGCCAGGCGCGATTGGAAGCACCGAAAACCCTGTCCTTTGATCGCCTTCCCCGCTTCCAATTCACCGGAACGAACATAACATCGCCCCTCTGGACCTTTTCGCTTCCAACCTGCCGCGATCGAATCATCCATTTGGCGGAATAGAGATGACGACGCCCTCGACGGCGGGTTGAGGACTTTTAAACGCATTCAAAGTATCAGACCGTGTAGTCCTCAAGCACGCCCTTCGTATATTTAAGATTCAGATAGCCAGAACAATTGAATAACATCGATCAGGAAGGTTAGGGTGAATCCGGGTTCGCCCTAACCCCTCACCCTTTTCTCACAAAGATCGGACCTTTTCTACGGGTGCTTGGAATTCTCCGGCGAACTTTTACTATATTCCGGCATATCGCGGCTGGCGATGACATCGACACCTGTGCCAATGACATTCGCAAGAATGACCTGCCCGGCTTTGACAGGCGCGCTTACCCGCGCCGCGCGGATGGCTGCCAGAACTTCGCCAATCCTGCGCTTGGGGACGCTGCCCTTGGTGTAGACCGGCAAAAGCGGGTGCAATCCTCCGGAAATCCGGACGGTGCTGGCGACCATGCGCTGGGGGGCAATTGCCTCCTGACGTCCATAGGTTTCGCCGCGCCTGCAGCGATTTCCGACGACTTTGACCACTTCCCCATCCTGCATGCGCACGATCAGTTTGCAGCCCATCGGGCAGGCTGTGCAGATAAAATTGTTCTCTTGCATGTTATGCCTCCGCCTTGGGGTAAACGTCTACTGTCAGGCTTTCCGCTTTGCGGACTGCCTCCGCCATGCCCGGCTTGAGCAGGATGGTCACCATCTCTCCCGGGCGCGCGTAGCGCTCGGAGCGGCGCACGATGCTCGCGCTCTCGCTGCGAACCTCCAGCCAGACATCCTCCTCAATCGGCTGAGTCACGCGTAGCTGGAGCTGCACATCACCGGCTTCGAGGGCGTTGCGGTCGAGTTTGTGCGGCACAACATAGCGCACATTCTTGCCCGCCTTGAGCGGCACATAGTCCGCCTCCACCTCGCTTTCATCCAGGGCATACCGCGCGGCATGCGTACCGGCAGTATTCCCCGCGACCGAAACATAATCCACCAGGTCGTAAACGTGCACCACGTTGCCCGCGGCAAATATACCGGGCACGCTGGTTTGGAAGCGTTCATCCACGAAGGGACCGCTGGTGACGGGGTCCAGCATGACCCCCGCCTTCTTGGAAAGCTCGTTTTCCGGGATGAGCCCAACAGAGAGGAGCAGCGTGTCGCAGGGGATAATCTCCTCTGATCCGGGCACAAAATTCCAATGGTCATCTACCGCGACGGTCTCGACCGCTTCAACGCGGTTCTTGCCGATGACGCGTTTGATGGTATGCTGCAGTTGGAGCGGGATGTCCCAGTCCTGCAGGCATTGCACGTAGTTGCGGCTGAGCCCGCTCAGGTAGGATTGAATTTCGAGGACGCGTGAAACCTTCGCGCCCTCAAAGGTCAGACGGCGCGCCATGATCATGCCGATATCGCCGGAGCCGAGAATTACAAAATTCTTGCCGGGCATGTAGCCTTCCACATTCACCCAGCGCTGGGCAGTACCGGCAGTGAAAACGCCGTTGGGGCGCATGCCGGGGATGCGAATCTGAGCGCGGGTGCGTTCGCGGCAGCCCATTGCCAGGACGACCGCGCGGGCGTCCAGCGTGAAGTAGCCATACTGCCGGCTGGAAAGATGGAGCCGCCTCTGCGGGGTCAGGTCCATCACCATCGTGTCGAGCAGGAATTCCACGCCGACGGCGCGGGCTTCGTTGATGAAGCGTTGGGCGTATTCCGGACCCGGCAAGTCTTCCTTGAAGGTCTGCAGCCCAAAGCCGTTGTGAATGCACTGCAGCAGGATGCCGCCGAGCTCCACATCACGTTCGATGACCAACACGTCGCGCGCGCCAGCCTTTTTTGCCTCAATCGCGGCTGCCAGCCCGCCAGGACCAGCGCCGATCACAACCACATCGTAGATTTCTTTATGCTGCATCCTGCGCCTCCTTGTCTTTGGTCTGGCGGAAGAGAAACTCTGATCCGCCGCCGCGTTTGGTCACTTCCAGCAGGGAAATTCCCAACTCGCGCGAAAGGATCGTCACCACTCGGGACATGTCAAACCCGCCCTGGCAGCGACCAGTCCCCAGCCAGGTGCGGCGCTTGATCGCGTCGTAGGTTGTGGCGGGAATGGGGGCGTGAATCTCACGGACGATTTCGCCTTCGGTCACGTTTTCGCAGCGGCAGATCACGCGCCCATACGCAGGATCTGCCGCGCAGAGCGCCTGGCGCTGGGCATGGCTCATGGTCCTGAATCTCGGTCGCGCGGGACGGATTGGATCCCAGCCCTTCTTTTCGACCAATTTCTCGCCAGCATCCTTAAGCAGGTCCACCACCATCTCCGCGATAGCCGGTGCAGCCGTCAGTCCCGGGGACTCGATGCCGCCCAGGTTCACCAAGCCCTGAACCGATTGGGGGATTTCGATCACAAAATCGTTCCCGTAATCAATTGCGGGGTTCTGCGAGCGCGCGTTCCCCATCGGACGCAGCCCTGCGAATGTGCCGATCACCGTGCGCAGTCTGATCGAGGGGATCAGTTTGCGCGCGCCTTGGGAGATTTCTTCCAAACCATCCCGTGTGCAGGAAGTATCCTCTTTGTCATCGATAATATTGGCATTGGGACCGATAATGGTATTGCCGTGGACGGTATTGGTCACCAGGATGCCCTTTCCCTTTTCCGTCGGGACGGGGAAGTAAATGTTTCTGGTGCGAATGTCGGCACTGTCAAGGACGAAATATTCACCCCGCCGCGGCTTGATGACAAATTCCGGACGGACTCCGGCTTTGTGCATGACCGCATCGGCATAAATGCCAGCAGCGTTGATGACCCAGCGGGCAAAGAAATCACCGCGGTTGGTGCGCACGCCGACCACCCGGCTGCCTTCCATCAGAAAGTCGAGGAATTCGGTCTCGAGCAGCACCTCAGCACCGTTGAGGACGGCATTCTCCGCTGCGGCAACGGTCACCTGGAAGGGGTCGCAAATGCCGCCTGTGCTTGCCCATAAAGCTCCGCTGACTTCAGGGTTGATGAGTGGCTCACGTTCAAGCATTTCAGCGGCACTGATGATCTTCATGCCGGGTACGCCGTTTTTGACGCCCTGTTGATAGAGCGTGTCGAGAATCGGCAGTTCCTGCTCACCAATCGCCACGACAAAATCCCCCGGGCGCTGAAAGGCAAAATTGAGTTCAGCAGAAAGTTGGTCCCACATTGGGTTAGCGCGTACGTTGGTGAGCGCCTTGAGCGAGCCTGGCTGGGGATCGTAGCCGGGGTGGACGATGGCGGAGTTGGCAGCTGTGGCTCCCATGCCGATATCCGCCTCTTTGTCTATCAGCAGGATGTACGCCTGGTAGCGCGAAAGCCAGCGGGCAATCATGCTGCCCACGACCCCTGCCCCAATGATAATGAAATCATATGTAGAATTTTTCATCGAGACATTTTTCTTTCTTATTACTTATGTATTTATTCACCAGCAGTCTTGCTGTCGGCTCATCCACAATCAATTCTTTTATCAATCCCCCTGTTAGAGCCGCGTGAAGACCGGCAGCCTTTGCCAAACCGGAGACAACACAGATCGATCTTTTCTGTTTTATTAAGTTGAGATTAGGTCCACTCGCTCTTTGATTAATCGGGATGTTTTCGAAACTGCCATCTCGTCTAAAAAAAACCGTGGCTATATCACCTGCAATGTCATAGCGTCTAAGCTCCTGGTAGTCTTTCTCCTCCAAGAAGCCGCCAGAATATACATGGCTGGGCACACCTGATCTCACAGCACCAATACTGTGCAGGAGCAGATCAGCACTTTGTTGGAGTTCCAGAATACGCCTGATACTGCGTTCCTTCCACAGGGCTTCTTTGGTGCTGGCAAAATCGAAAAAAGTTGGAACGGGAAAGAGATCAACACTGGCTTGATACGCCTGAGCAAAGCGCAAAATGATTTCACTGGCATATTCGATGCCCATGGTCCTTGTGTTACCGGCTCCGTTGAGTTGGACGATGTGGGAATTGTGGGTTGTTTTTGGCTGTACGCATTTTGAGATTGCGCTCATGGTAGCTCCCCAGGCTACACCTATGATCATGTTCGAGCCAATTATTGTATTGATGTAATTTGCCGTATATTGGGCTGTCCGCTCGAGCCAGTCCGACTCGCCCAGAATGTGGGAAACTGGAACGACATGGACCTTCTTGGCCTCTTTGTAATGGGATTGAATTGCCTGAGCCAGAGATTTGGGTTGCTCGTCAACATCAATGACCTGAATGCTTACCAAACCGTTTTCTTTTGCATAGGTAAGCAGACGCGAAACAGATGATCTTGAGACACCCATCTCCATCGCGATTGCTTCAGTAGTCAGGTTTTGATAGTAATATAATCTGGCAGCAACGATTGCCTTATGTGTTCTATCCACTTCGTTCATAGGCACCTGAACTGGAGTATAGCCTTTTCTGCAAGTTACTTCAATACATATGAACGTTTTTTCATTTATTTATCCTTATTGTATGATTAATTTCGCACGTTTGGTGCATCAGCCCCCAATTAATCTAGTATTGTTGTATATATTAGGATGAGATTTTTCTTTAGCATACCTCATATAAACACGAGGCATTACTACCAAAGAATTCAATAAAAAACAAAAAGGAGCTAGATTAAGCATGGAAGCATCGAAAAGAAAGAAACTGTTTCTAGTCGCATTGATTCTAATTTTGATCGGGTCTGTTGGAGCAGCGCTCCTTCAGACAAGTTTTGGTTCAGTTAGTATTCGAGAATTGAATTTAATCACTGAACAACAGCAACATCTTCATGGGCTGATCTTTATTCCAAAGTCAGCAACCCCTGAGAATCCTGCGCCAGTTGTGATCACGAGTCACGGCTGGTTAAACTCAGCCGAAATCCAGGACGCAGCATCAATAGAGCTTTCTCGTCGAGGTGTGGTAGTCATCGCGATGGATGCTTACAATCATGGCTTTTCAAGCAGTGTCCTGGTTGACCAATTAGTCGATTCTGATAAATACGGTCAGGGTATGATCCCGCTGGTAGAGTATG
>Ga0255341_1002931_pt1 | contig 20197 bp, 15 predicted proteins | sample wastewater_treat_8_FD_192418 | JGI IMG/M metagenome (GOLD analysis project Ga0255341, IMG submission 192418) | Wastewater microbial communities from Lulu Island WWTP, Vancouver, Canada - plant12 | ecosystem: Engineered > WWTP > Wastewater > Unclassified | place: Canada: Vancouver, British...
CGCGCCGGGCCTACCATTTTCCCTCCAGCAGTTCCTTGAGCGCCACCTTGTCCAGGGACAGGTCGGCCACCAGTCGTTTGAGCCGGGCGTTTTCCTCTTTCAAGGCTTTGAGTGCCTTCACGGTGTTCAGATCCGCCCCGCCGTATTGCGCCTGCCAGCGATGATACGTCGCCGGGCTGATCGCCAGGCTCTTGCAGACTTCCTCAATCTTCCTGCCCCCGGCCAGTTCCGTGGCCGCTTGATGGAGCTTCGTCACGATTTGTTCAGGACTGTGTCGCGTTCGTTTCATGTTATCAGAGTTCCGGGCGGCGCTTCGCGCCGCCCAAGTCTCTCATAACACCTGGCTCAATTTAAGGGGAGCTTTCCATCAGCAATTGGCCGAACAAGCGCGCACGGAAGACCCCCTGCCCGATGAAACCTGGAAAATCATCCCCGCCTTGTTTGGTTTCCCGGTTGAGTCCGACGGCAATCCTGTATCCCGGCTGCCGTGGGCGACTTGGTCGCTGGCCGTTGTCATCTTGATGGTCAGCCTCTGGGCCTTTACCAACTTGAATGACGTGGTTGACCGGTTCGGATTGATCCCGGCGGAGCTCTGGCGTTACGGCGGGCTGACGACGTTGACGTCATTTTTCCTGCATGGCGGCCTCATGCATTTGATCGGCAATCTCTACTTCCTGCTGATCTTTGGGGATAACGTCGAAGACTACCTCGGACGCGGACGTTACCTGTTGCTGGTCCTGCTGGCGACTCTGGCTGGTGACTTTCTGCATGTCGTGGCACAACCCGCCTCCACTATCCCCTGTGTGGGCGCCAGCGGCGGTATTTCCGGGGTCATCGCCTTCTACGCCTTGAAATTTCCACGAGTCCGACTCGGGTTTCTGTTTCGATACTTCCTTTATTTTCGTTGGATTCAAATACCCGCATGGGGGGCGTTTGTGCTGTGGTCAGTGCTGCAGTTCGGCCTGGCTTTCCTGCAACTCGGTGGTTTCAGCGAAGTGGCCGCGCTGGCACATTTGGGCGGGGCTGCCGTGGGCGTAGGCGTGTGGCTGTGGCAGCGAAAAGTGAACGGCTAACCCGTAAAGGATCACTTCGGGGTTCTGTGCGCCGGCGGTGGCAATAAAGCGCGCCGCCGTCTGCGGCCGTTTCGCTACTATGCGTTCATCGGTGAATTTTGATCCAGCAACTTTCCTCTTGGCCGGGCTGCTCACAACCCGGTCGGATGATCCAAAAATATCCAAGGCAGGCGGAATTTCTTCGCCAAGTGCGCCGCCAACGCTTTCACGCCGAAGGTTTCCGTGGCATAATGTCCGCCGTAAAGCACGTTTAGCCCCAGTTCTTCGGCCAGTGCGTAAGTCCAGTGCGCGCCTTCGCCGGTGATGAAGGTGTCCACCCCCGCGTCCGCTGCCTGCTGCAGCGCATCGCCGACACCGCCGGTGACGACGCCGAGGCGTTGGCAAACGGCTGGCCCGCCGGGCACAAGGTGTACGGGACCGCCTAATACGCGCTTCAATCGCTGTACCAACTCGTCGCGGGTAATGCGGGTGTTCATTTCAAAACCAATCGGTTGCCCTTTGGATTCGAAGAATGGACGCAGCCGCGCCCGCGGCTTTTCCGATTGTTTCCGGTCTGCTTTTTCCCTCCGCCCTGCCAAGCCCAAGGCGGCGCACAATTGCGCGTTGTTTCCCAGTTTGGGATGGGCGTCCAAGGGAAGATGCGAGCTGTAAACCGCCAGATCATTTTCCAGCAAGGTTCGCAGCAAATCATATTGCCGGCCCGTCCAAGGGTGGCGCGGAGACCAGAACAGCCCGTGATGGACGAGCAAGAGATCAGCCCGCGCCTCCACCGCCAGGCGCACGGTGGCGGGGCTGGCATCCACCGCCGCGGCCAGACGCCGCACGCCGCCGCGGTTCTGGACTTGCAGCCCGTTGTGAGCGCCGTCGTAATCGGTGAAAAACGCCGTGCGGAGAAGTCGGTCGCAGTAACGGGTGATTTGCGCGAGAGATGCGGTTGCCATGTCCGCATGGAAACAATCCGCCGGGGTTCTGCCAAGCGGATTTCGTCATCCCCTGGAGTTTCTCCACCGGGGAAGCGGCGCGAAAACACGTTGCTCGATTGCGCGCTTTCGCCGCACAATACCTTCGTGAACTTCGCCGAGAAGATTATTCCGCGCGATCAATTGCCGGCGTGGCGGGCGGCCCGGCGCGCCGCCGGACAAATCCTTGTGGTGACCAACGGCTGTTTTGACCTGCTCCATGCCGGGCATGTCACGTATCTGGCGGCGGCGCGCAATCTGGGAGACGCGCTCTTGGTGGGATTAAACCAAGACGAAGCCGTGCGCCAATTGAAAGGCGCGGATCGTCCGGTAAACCCGGAGAACGACCGGGCCACCGTGCTGGCGGCGCTGGAGAGTGTGAGCGGAGTTTGTCTGTTTGCGGAGAAAACGGCGGTGCCGTTCCTCGCGGCGGCCCAACCGGACATTTATGTGAAGGGCGGCGATTACACCGTGGACACCCTGAACCAAGAGGAACGGCGTGTGGTGGAACAGTTGGGCGGCAAGATTGTCATCCTGCCGCTTGTGCCGGGCAAGTCCACGACGCTCTTGTTGCAAAAAATTGCGCGGTTGTAACGCGTCGCTTTCCCTCGCCGACTCTGGTTCGAGTCATCCCCTGCCTCTGACGGGATCTCCTCTGTGATTACCTCTTTTGAAGGTCCTTTGGATGCACAGCCCTTGCTGGATTATCGGCGAATCCCCTCTAAACACTTGTGTCCGACCGTGCCATCCCCACGCCCGGCTAATGGGTAACTTCAGGGCGACTGGGAGGCGGAAGGAGCGTTGGTTGGCGGAACGGAAGGGTTGTCCGGGAGCAATTCACGCAAGGTGCGGAGCGGTCGAAGCGGCGCGAGTAAGAGTTTGGGGAGATAAAGTGGTTCGGCTTTGGGCTGATTCAGGTCGCCGCTGATCCGGTATTCAAGCATTTTGGTCACGGGCCAGAGGGCGAGGCTGACCAGGCGTCCCACCACCCAGGCGTCCCGAAATAATTCGGCTTGTACGACCGCTTCGACTTGGCCTTCCAAATCCAGTGTGCCCGTATATTGCAGCCGCATGGTGGGGGCGCGCATTTCCAAGTTGTCCGAGAAAATCACGCCGTTGGTTATGACAAATCCCGCAGTCCCTTCGGACAGACGACTGTTTCCCAAGCCGGGGGACAGGGCGTTTAATGGTCCGGAAAGAATGCCAAAAATCGGGATTTCCCAAATCCAACCATCCCGCAATTTCGCGTGACCATAACCGTTCCAGGAGTGCCAATCGTCAGAGTTGGCGGCGGTAATGGTGAGGGAGGCTTGGGCGGTGCCTTCGAGCCGGCTGTGAGATCCGGGCATCAGGTCCGCCACAAGGACGCCCAAGTTGAAGTTGGTGGCCGTGACGTCAAATTGAAGATCAGTTCCCGATTTTGTGGCGGTGTCAAACCGTCCCCAACCGCGTGCGTACCCGCGGTAAAACGCAGCGGCTACGTTGGTCAGCGTGATGATTTGATCGCGCCAAAACACGGTGCCTTCGATTTGCGGCATATTAAATTTCCACCAGGTGAAGGGGCCGCCGGCGATGTCCACCCGCAAATTCGCCCCGTGGTGACCCCGCAAGGGCACCGTCCCTTCCAGACGCACCGTCGGCGGGCGGTCAAAATGATAGGGCTCGAGAGCATGGGCGGTTTCCGGGCCGATGGCGCGCGCGACCACCTCGGGCACATCCGTGCTCACCGCGTTGGTCAAATGAACCTGTTGCGCATGGAAATCCACCGTGACGCTAGCGGCGGCGAGATGTTGTGTTCCGCGCCAGATGCGGGGCTTAAAGAATTGCAACGTACCGTTGGTGTAAGCCAGTTCTGTTTGGAGGGCGGTCACCGGTTCGCTTTTGAAGGTGAAGTTGCTCGCCACGACGCTTCCGCGGCCGCGAAGCTGGTCAGGGGTATGGGCATGTCCCCAGACTTCGCCCTCGACGGCCGGCGCGGTGGTGAAGGTGAAGTAACCAAATCCGGTTTGTTGGTGGGCGGACAAGAGCGGTCGCACCGCCCGGGGATCCAGCGTGCTGTGAATGCGCCAGTAATAATCTCCCGTTGCTTCATCCATTTCATGTTCCAGCCGCAGCCGCCCGTCGGGCCGGCTGACCACCAGATCGGTGACACGCCATAGTCGGTTGGTGTAGGTGAAGTGAGCGTGAGCCCAGTCCGCTTGTAATCCGAGATAGGCGCCATTGGTAATGCCAAACTGACCCGCTAAACAGAGTGTGGGCAGAACTTCGGTCTGCCAATTCGGACGCGGCTGGGTCCAGCCCGGGAGAATAAGCGCGCCCTGGCCCTGCACCTGGGGCGGATTTCGCCAGGAATACCGCCCCAGCCAGCGACGGGTTTTTTCCGGCAAGACAGCATCGAGCGCATGCACATCGAAATGAGAGGCCACTTGGAAACGCGCTTGGCGGGTGGGCACATCCAACGCCCCGGTTAGTGTCAAATCGCCCGAAGGCATCACCGCGTGCAGGTTGCTCAAGATCAGCGTCGGCGCGTGCCAGCTCCCCGCGCATCGCAAGCGAGCCGTAGCCAGTTTTTCAGATGCCATGTCACTCACTTCCGCATCCCAAGTCAGTTGATAAGGTAAAAACGGCGCCCACCAACCCCAGTCGGTCTCCGGTTTTGGCGGGTTGGGAACCGGGGCGGCGGTTAATTGCAGGCGCGCCTTTTGCCCGCGCGCCCACGGAGTGGCGGCGGCAGCGGCCCGCACGGTGGCTTGGCCGGAGAGTGGAAGGAGATTGGTAAGCGAATGAATCCATTGAGCGGAAGCCTGAACATTCGTGGCGTTGGCCCAACGGGTTTGCACGGTGTCGGCTTGTGCAATCAATGTCCCGTTGATGGGGCCTTTGCTATGCGGCGCCGCATCAAGTTCCATCTCCATCTCAAGGCGGCTTACTTCCGCCCAAGGCGTATGCGCGAATGCCGTTTCCAGACGAAGGGCCGCGTGGGATACAAGATTGGTTTCAGCGGGAAAAATCTGCAGGGTCAATATGCCTTCTCGAAGCTGTCCCCACGGGGTTTGCGCCTCGGGCGCGCTGAGAGTGAGGTGCAAAGTGAAACTTTGCAGGTCCCGTGCGTCCCCGGCTAAGTTCACCCGCAACTCCGGCGCCGTGGGGAACGAGATTCGTTCCAGGATATCGGTGAATTGGCGGGCGCGGGAGAATACGCGCGTTGCCGGTTCGGCACCGGATGAAACGGTGGAGGCCGACGGAGAGAAAAACTTCCATTCGCGAATGGCGGAGGCGTTGGTAATCGTTCCCGACAGGGTGAGTCGGATATTTTGAAAACGCGCCTGGAAATCGTCCAACTCCCATTGGTCGCTCGGGCGCATGCGCAGGTGCGTCTGGATATCCTCAATCACATTTGTCCGTGCGGGCGCATTGGTTCCGGGCATGACCCAAACCAACTGGCCTCCGTGCAGCGTCATCCCGTCCACTTGGCCCTTGCCACGAAGCAGAGCGCGCAGATTCATGTCCAATTCCATTTCCCGGGCGGAAAAACTCGCGTCGTTCGTCAAGTTGGTGCCGCGGAAGTGAACATCCTCGGCGACAATGCCCCGAAACCAGAGCCAGCGCATGCGGGTGTATTCCATGTCCACCCCGCGTTCGCGCAAAACCCCCAGGAGCGGACGTTTGAGGAAATTTGGCAACCCAATCTGCGTTACATAAAGCCCGGCGCAAACGACCAGCAAGAGCGTTAACCAAACGATGAGGCGGGCGCACCGGAACCAGAACTGCCACCGCCGCCAGAAGGAACGTGGGGGGCGCGCCGGCATCTCAAGGAACGGGTCGGGAAAGGGAGAGATAGGTCAACGCCAGTTGGCTGATGCCGGGAGGGCATTCAAAAATCCAGATCCGTCCCTCCAGTCTTGTGGCGGCATACGTCAATCCCGAGGGTGCCGTGCCGCCGAATTGCACGTCCAAATGGTCGCCCGTTTTGAACTCCACCGTGACGCGCAAGCTGTCGGGTTGAAAACCAAACCGGGATAGATGTTCCTCCCCCACCGCCGTCCAGGCCACGGCCCGCAGTTCCCCCAACCGATACACCGTTTCCTCGACGCCAAACACGTTGATGATGCCCTCCGATCCGGGCGCGAGCGACCACGAATCCGCTCCCAAGCGCACGAGTCTGCGCCGGCTCTCGCCTTGTTGGATTAACAAGCCGGTCACGCGCTCCGTGTCAAAATGCCAGAGTTCCCGCTGGCGCATTTGAAATCCCGCCGCGGGAAGCGTTCGGATTTCCGACGTGTCCACCGCGTAAACCGCGCTTTCGTCGGTCCGGCGCGCGTAGGTGTATTCGCCTTCGGTGCTGCCGAACTGAATTTCTCCCAGCACATTGTTGGTGTGGCCGGGGAGCGGCTCGGCCCGGCGTAGGGTGAACTGGCGTGCGGGTGTGGCCAAACCAAATCCCGGCAGATCAGGGGACGTCACCACATCCTTGACGAAACGGCGCACCTGCAATTCGCCCAAGGTGGCGAGCAGATGAGCGATTGCTTCCGCGTCGGCGGGCAGGTCCAGCGGTAACAGTCGCCACGTGTCGTCCGCTTGATGTTGCAGCGTAAAGGTGTCTTCTCCCTGGACCTCGATCCGGGCGACCGGGTGCGTCAATTCGAGCAGATGCCGATCCCGGAAATCTTCAAACTTGGCGCGCCAGACCGTAAACGGTTCGCGCGGCACCAGCATCACTGTGGGCGCATCCTGGCGGCGGACATAAGCCAGGCGGGTTTCGTTGGTGGGACTGTGTCCCAGCCGCAGTTCCCGAACGACATTGGTACCATCCCGAAACGTGAGGGAAAACTCCGGCCGTTGCAGGCCAAAAACCTCGAGGTCTGCCTGGGGATCATCCGTCACGAATTGAACGATGCGCGTTTGCCCGAGCGCGTCCAGGGCTTCATCCACTTTGGCGCTGTCCGCCCGGACCTGCATTGGATGAGTTAGCCGCCAGCGGCCGGATGCGGCCTCCCGCTGCAGCGTGAACGTGCTGCCGGCGTTAGTGACAATCAGGCGATCAAAAGCCAGGTTGGGTTGGCGCAACAAAGCGGCGTTCCGCCAGTCATTCGGGTTGCGGGGCAGCCCTTGCAACAGCTCACTCTCGACCACGTAAATACCCTCCGCGCCGACCACTTGGACAAATACTTGATCGCCAGGCAGCGTGCATCCGCCCACGAGTAATTGCTGCCGCTCGCCAGCCTGTTGCAGCAATACCGATGCCTGCGGCGGATCAAAACCAAACGCTTCGTCCACGTTGGTCTGCTGCCGTAGTTCTGAAGCTGGAATGAAAGTTTGCGCGTGCAATCCGGCCAGGTAGGCCAGCAAGCCTTCAATCCGGGCATTCTCCGCCGGCGCCTGCCGCGGACGGGTGAGTTGCCAGCCGTCGTTGGTGCGTTCCACTTGGATTTCCAATTGCCCGGTGAGGCGGACCCGCACACTGGTCACGTTCGTGGGTTGCAAACCCGGCAGCACGGGCGGGAGTCCGGACGGTGCCTGAGTTGGTTGCCGCTCATGGATCCAAATGAACACAAACAACCCCAGTGCTAGGGTCACATAGATCCATGTATTGCGGGAATTCATGGCACGGTGGCGCCCGCCCCTCGGAGTGGGGAACAGAAACGATTGGGCAGCTTGGACATGGTTACTTGCATGGGACGCAACGGACAGGCGGGGCTCGCGAATACTCAGTTTTAACGGCGCCGGCGCAGCCAAACCAAGCCGCCGCACAAGAGCACCCCTCCGGGCAGGCCGGCCAGCAACAGCCATTGCAGCGCCCTCAATTCCGACCGGCTTAACGTCAGGCGAAACTGCGTCACCGGACGCGGCCCTAGCCCGTGCAGGAGTTGCGAGCGATCCAACAACCAGTTGATGGCCGCGACCGCAAAATCCCGGTTGCCGGCGGACTCGATCATTTGGTTGCCAAGAAACATGGAATCACCGGTGACAATCAATCGGGTGCCGCCACGCTCGGTGACCACGCCTCGCACCGCGCCTTGTTCGACCGCGACCGCCAACGGGAGCGACCGCGCCGCAGCCGTCAGCTCCGAGCCGAGGCGCGCCGTGGCGCCGCTGCGGACGATTTCCTCGACGGCAAGGGTATCGGCCACCGGCGGATTGGCGGTGCGTTTTCCCACCGACCGCGGGCGAATGAAGTGCAGCGCGGATCCCACCAATGAACTCACAACCGGATGCGCCGAAAAACCTGATGTCTTTAAATCGTAACCGGATATGGTGCTATTGGCGGGATCCACCACCGGAGCGAAACTGACCTCGACACCCCATTCCGTCAGCACCTCTTCCAGCCCGCACAAACGGGGTGTCGCATAACTGTTTAGCAAGGCCAACAGCCGTCCGCCGTGGGTCAGGTAATCCGCGATCTTTTCCCGTTCCTCGATGGGAATCGGCCGCCGCGGGCCGGCAATGATCAGCAAATTGCAGTCCTCGGGCACGCGGTTGGTGCCGGCCAAGGAGAGGAGGGACGTTTGGATGTAGCCTTGCTGCAGCAGCGAGGTGAACTTGAGGTAGCCTTGAACATCATCGCCGCTGTCGGGATCGTGCTCGTCGTGTCCGGTGAGAAAGTAGGCGTGCAAGGATTTCGGATTGGCAACCGCGAGCAGCGCCAGGGAGAACATCTGTTCGCCGCGAAACGCCACGGGTTGGCGTCGGAACTCCCGCTCCGTGCTGTTGGAGACCTGTTCCAGCGTGTATTGCACCAGCTGGTTGCCGTCCACGCGTTTCACCCGGCCTTCGCAATCGAACAGAATCAGATTTTTATTCGTCACGCCGATCAGTTGATAATCCGTGAAGATCTGTTGGGCCGCGCCGACATCGCGCAGGTAATCCACCTCGCGCAACGTGATGTGCGGGTTGGCCTGGTGATATTCCTTCAGCAGACCGGTCACCGTGCTGAAGAAGGGGTCTTCCCGGTCATAAACCACGGTCACCGCCACTTGGTTCGTCAGTGTCCGCAGCAGCCCGAGCGTTTGGGGCGAAAGCTGGAGGGTCGCCCGTTTGCTGGGAAACCACCGCTGAAAATGGTGTTGCGCGAGGTAATTAGCCATGACCACCAGAGCCAGCACGGCGAAAACGCCAATGACCGCGTTCAGCATGCTGTCCCAGCGGCGTTGCGCCGAGAAACTGGGCGGGGAATTGCGCGGAGGGCTCATGTTATTTCCAGTGGCGGCTTTCCACCACGCGCAAGGTCAGATACAGAAACAGGGCGCTCAGGCTGAGGAAAAAAACAATCGGGCGTGTATCCACCACGCCCCGGGCGAAATCCTGCAGGTGATCCAACAGGGCGAACGGAGCGAGCGCCGCCGCCTGCCAGGCCGCCAACCCCGCCGGCGGCCGCCCGGCCAGCATGCCAACCAGGAATAACCCCACCCCCAACGCCAAACCGAGCATGGCCGCCACGGTTTGGGTGCGGGTCAGGGACGAGGCGAAACAACCGATGGAACAAAACAGGCAGCCCAACAGCAGAATCCCCAGACCAGTGGCGGCCACGGCGCCCCAATCCATCGGCAGACCCTGCCCAGTCATCTGGCGGAGGATGAAGAAACAGCCCGCCAGGGGCAGCCACAACACCAGGAAGAAAACCAGCGCCGCGCTGAATTTTGCCAGCACCACGGCGGTGTCGCGCACCGGTGTGGTCATCAGCGTTTCAAACGTGCCGGCGTATTTTTCCAGCGCAAACAGGCGCATGGTGATTATCGGCGACGTCAACAGCACAATCATCCAGAAGTAGGGTGTTTGATAAAACAATTCCGTTACGGGCACCAGCATCGTTTCGCCGCGCACGGCGATGACCATGTTCAGGAAACCCAATCCCATGAGGAACGCCGCCGCGGCGATCACCACGTAGCCGGACAGGGAAACGAAATACGCCCCCAACTCGCGCCGCAGCAGGATCCAGTAAGTGCGCATTATTCCTCCTCGTCCTCGCCGGGCTGTGTCACCTGGACATAAATGTCCTCCAGCGAATGGCGGTTGCGGGTGAGCTCGCGCAACGCCCAGCCCTGTTCCCGCACCAGACTGAACACCAAGGTCCGCAAATCCGCGCCGGCGCGCGGGGTCAGGGCGCAGCGGAAAAACTCGCCGTCCGTGGGCGCCACGTCGTATTGCTCAATCTCGGCGGTTTGCGCCCATAACTCGCGCAGCGCGGACTCCGGCGCGGCGATTTCGGCGATGATCTGACTGGCCCCGCGCATTACCTGCTGCAACTTTTCCGGCGTCCCTTCGGCCAGGATTTGTCCGTCGTAGAGAATCAACATGCGATGGCACGTCATCTCCGCCTCCGGCAGGATGTGGGTGGACAACAGCACCGTATGCGCCGAGGCCAGGCTTTTGATCAACTGCCGCACCGCCCGGATCTGGCTCGGATCCAAACCAATCGTGGGTTCATCCAGGATAATCACCTCCGGGTCATGGACCAGCGCGTCGGCCAGACCCACGCGCTGGCGGTAGCCTTTGGAAAGCTGGCCGATGATGCGCCGGCTCACCTCGGTCAAACCGCATTGTTCCATCACCACCCCCACGCGTTCCCGGGACCGCCGCCAACCCAACCCTTTGAGCCGGGCCCGGAATTTCAGGTATTCGCGCACCCGCATTTCCGGATACAACGGATTGTTTTCCGGCATGAACCCGATGCACCGGCGGGCCTCCAGCGAGTCCGTGAACACGTCGTAACCGGCCACCCGCACGGAGCCGGAGGTGGCCGGCAGAAAACTGGAAAGAATCCGCATCGTGGTGCTCTTGCCGGCGCCGTTGGGACCCAGCAACCCCACAATCTCCCCCCGATCCACCGTGAAGGAAACACCCGAAACCGCCACCCGACCGCTGAAACGCTTGGTCAGGTTCTCGACTTCGATGATCCGCTCGGTGTTCATGTTTTTAACCGGGCAAAGTCTAGGCACGACTGCGCCAGCCGGGCCAACAAAATCGGAAAGAAATGGCCGTTTTTACCCCTCGCCGCCGTCGCGTATCCGCCCGTCGGCGCATGGTCCTCTGTGTCGTTATCTCAGCGTTCAAGGCATTGATTCACTATAGGGTCGCGGGTGGCTTATGTTTCTTCCTCACCGGACGGAAATCCAACGGGAGAAAAAGCGAATATGAAACTCCTGATCTCGCGGAAGTCCGACCCGGATGCCCACCCAAACTGCGGCCAACCGAACTTTTCGGAAGCGACGGTTACTCAGCCAACTGCACCTTCACGCGGAACAGTCGTGCAGCCGTTGAAAGCAGCGTGCGAAACTCGACGTCCGTCCCCGTGCCGTTGGTCGTGGCCACGTCCGCCCACAAATCGGTCGTGGCTGCATCACGCGCCTGCACGCGATAGGTGCGTCCCGTGACGGTGGCGTAGTGGAAGGCAAAATCTCCAGCCAATAACTGCCATCCGCGCAGCACGAAAACCGACTGCGGATCGCGCGGGTCCGTGCCGGCCAGGTATTCGGCGAAATTGCTCAAGCCGTCATTGTCCGCGTCCAGCGCCGCGTCGTTGGGATCGTCGCGGTCCAGCCCGTTCTCTGCTTCCCACAAGTCGGGCATGAGATCACCGTCCGCGTCGGCGCGATCCGGCGGCAGTGGTTTCGCTTCGAACGCGCCGATGCTGGGCGGATTCGCGTAGCAATGCTCCAGCAGATCGGCCCACACTTTGGGCAACCGTCGCCCCTTGCCCGCCGCCGGGCTATTGGTCGTTATCGCGAAATTGCCCGCAGCCGCATCCACGAATTGTGGGTTCAATTCATACACCCCATCGGTTTCCGCCGCGGGCAGTAATGGCTGCGATTGGCCGGGTTGGTTGAACGCATACCAGAGATTATTCGCAAACTCGAACGAAGCCGCGTCCGTGTTCGGACCAATGTTCACATAGGTGCTGATGTTCGTGCGGTTGAAGTAAACCAGGTTGTTGGCGAACTGGTTGCTGCTGCAGGGCAGAAACGTGTAGCCGCCGCTGGAAACGGTCTCCTGCAAAATCCGCATCAACCAACGGGTGGGCTCGATGATGGTGTTGTTCGCGACCAGGGATTGCACCGTCCCGACGAACGCCACCGGAGTTTCTGATCCGCGAAACAAATTCGCGATCACTCGAATGTTCCGCGATTCCGCGTTCGGCCCGTTGAGCTCGAGCGGTGGACGAAAATACTCGAAGCCGGTCGAACCTCCGATGTTGATCGCCCGCGCGCCACCGTTCACGAACCGATTCCAGCGGATTTCCAAATCCGCGCTGCCGCCCTTGCATTGAATCGAATTGCTGCCTGCGTCCGTGAACGCGCAACGCGCAATCAACCCGCGATGACAACCCACATGATCAATGGCGCTGCCGCCCGCACTCATCCGGACGAACTCGCAATCCAGCACGAAATAATCATTCACACCTGAAAGCTTCAAACCATCGTTGTTGCCGCCCGTACCGATGTCGTGAATGTAAAGATTGCGGAACATGACGTGATGTGTGGCGTTGCTGTTTGCGTAATCGCCGCCGTCATCGCAGTTGATACCGTTGGCGGTTGCGCCGGAGACTTCAAGATTCTCCAGGACCACGTAACGAATTTTTGAAAGCTGAATCGCCGTGCCGCCGCCGCTGATCACCGGACGCGGTTGCCCCGGCACCCCGCCAATCCAAATGGGCGCGTCTGCGGTCCCGGCAAAATTGCCGATTGAATTGCCCGCCGCATGATTGCCGGGCAACAGCCGGATGGCATCGCCGGGTTGCACCCCCTGCAAAGCGCGGGCGATGGTTTTGTAGGGATTCGCCTCGGTGCCGTTCCCGGTGGCATTGTTGCCCGTCGGCGAGACAAAAATCTCGCGCACCGGCTGTTTATCATCGGCAAACGTCCGAATGGGATCACACGAGCTGGCACTCTGACCAGTGCGAGCCAATGCGAGGAAAACCAATGCCGTCAGCAGGATATTGGGCAGCCTCGGCGATCGCATGGGCGAATCCTAAGCCAATCACCAACGACAACCAATTGAATTCGATGCACCCGTGTATCGATAAAATCGACCGGTTTATTGCCGCAGTTCCCGCTCCACACCAACATATCAATCCTGGTTCGTCGAACACCATGTGATAGCTCTCCGCCGACGCCTTGAGCCCTCGACAGGAAAACACGAAGCGATATCCTGCTGCGCATTCTGTGAACTACATCGCCCAAATCATCAGCTACGTTCGTAAGGCGCAGGAAATCGCCGCACAGCATGGTTTCAAAAACCTGCTTCAGCCGGGTCTTGTGAAGGAGTTGGTGGTTGCGGACATTCTCGGTCATGAAGTTCATCGTACGAAACACGAACCCGATGCTTACGATCCGGCAAATCCAAAACGAAAGTTTGAGTATCTTTCCTGTTTCGATGGCGGCACGTTTCAACTCGACCGTATGTTTAAGTCACCGGCGGACAAGCGGGCAAAATCACTAGAGCGGATCACGCGCAACTCCGCGATTTACTGTGCGGTTTTCGACAAGGAAAGCCCATTGAACGTCATCACCATTTACGAAGTTCCGGTGGACGTATTGTTGCGCGAAGCCGAGCGGCAGTTGAATGCGAGCCGCAATGACATTTCCCACGTCGGCGTCACCATCAAGTGGGCGCAACAAAACGGCAAAGTCGTTTACACCATACAGGCCTGAGAGGCCACTGATTTCCCGATCCGTCCCGTGTCAGCTAAATCGAAAAGATTCTCCGACGATCCATTACCAATCGCTGCCTTCGCAATCCGTTCCTCCGCAATCCGGCAGTAATTAGGATTGATTTCACATGCGACAAATCTTCGCCGAAGTCGCTTGCAAACTACCGGTACAGTGCCCACTCCGCAAAATGGGTCGAACACCAAATCGCCGGGCTTCGAACTAGCTTTGACCAAGCGCTCCATCAGTCGTTCCGGTTTCTGAATCGTGTTCAGCATTTCGCGGCTGACGAGTTCCTTCGACTTGTAGGTGAGTTGTTTAATGTCGCCCCAAACATCGCCGGGATTTTTGCCGTCGGGATGGAATGCCGTCTTGCCATACTTGCCGTTGCGCACGGATGGCACACGCTCGCAACGCAGCCGATGCTCCAGCTCCACCAATTGCGGCACCCGAATATCGTCGAGATTGAAAGTTTTCGCCTTTCCCTTGGTGAAGTAGCAAATCACGTCGTAATTGTTCGTATAGGAAATTCGCCCCTGTGCCAGCCGGCTTGGCTGATACCACACCAGCTTGGACTGCAGGGCCAGCCACGGACGGTAATCAATGAAATCCACGCAATCCGGTTTGCCGAACAGATAAGCCGCGCCACCGGGTTTGAGCAGCCGGGAAAAAGCTTTCAGCAATTCGAGATTGAAGTGCTGGATATCCGGCACGTTGTCCCACTTGTGCGTTGTGACCGCGTAAGGCCCGTCGCAAATCGCGAGGTCAAATGACTCGCCGGGCAATTCGCGCATGAACGACAGCGCATCGCCTTGGAAAATTTTTCCGATGGCTGAATCAATGTTACGCATGACGCTGTATTACCACGTTTCGTTGGCCATTGAAATGATGAACTCTGGCGCGAACTGGCTGCGGCAATCCCGCAACGCGGGATTGCTCCGCATCTGATGCACAACATCCAGCTTTTGGCGGTCGAGGGGTTCCATGTTTAATCACACGAGACTGCAACTCCGTTATCTATATCCATGGCAGCCACAGGTTCAAAAAATGGGCTGGTGAATGAATTCGCGACCAATGACGCTCCACACCTGCACGTCAATCTTCGGCCCGTAAAACGCCGCTTCGTTCGGCACTTCCATGTAATAGATCTGCGAATCAATCAACACCTGTCGGACCATGGCTTCGGCCTTCGGGCGACAACGTGTTTTAACTTGGGCAAAACTTTTCAAATTCAACACGCGTAAAAATTTTCCGTGAACTTCGTCAACGCATTGAATCAAATGCCGCCCGTCCGCTCAATTAAAACTCCGCTCAATGCAAAGACGCGGAGGCGAAGGAAACCGCGAACCACGCCAACCACGCGAAAGGGCTGAAAGCCCGATAGACGATAGCCCAGGGCAACGCCCTGGGTTAATCGTCAAAAAGATTTCAAGCCCTGAAAGGGCGGCAGAAGTTTGACCGCGAAGCGACCCACAAAAGGTTAACGTCCCGACGTGCCGAAAAAATCTTTATCTGACGTTGCTCCGTTAGAACGCCACGATGCTTGCAACTCTTGTGCCCGGCGAATCACTCGCTCCACGACTTCTGTTTTCGCTGAAGTTTTTGATTCGGCGAGTTCAAGTTCGGGTGAAATATTCAATTCTGTCAGCCGACTGAATACTGGTTTTAGGGCGCGGTCCTCGTCACGGAAAAAGAGGCTGCCGCGAATTCGCACGAATTTCCAACCGAGCCGTTCAAGGATTGCCTGACGCTCCGCGTCCTCTTGAAGTTTTTCTGGCCCGTGGTATCGCTCGCCGTCACATTCAACAGCGAGGCGACGACCGTTCCCAGTGACAACAAGATCTATTCGATATGCACCGACTTGATATTGTGGAAGCACGTTGTAGTGCGCTTCCATGAGCCTGCGCAGCACACGTTCCTCAAAGATAGATTCTGTGCGCTCCATGCGTTTCCGCAATTCTCGCTCCCAAGCGTTTGGGTCAAGCGCGTGCTCGATGAGCCGACGACGATAATCTCCAGGCTGCAAATCCGTTTCGGGGTTCAGACTGTGGACAATCCACATTTGATTGCGAGCGCGACTTGCTGCAACATTGAATCGTTTCTTGAAAATCTTCTTCCCTCCTTCTTGCCGCATGGTAAGCGGGGGTTGGCTTGGTGGCGAATCCACGACTGACAGAAACATGACATCTCTTTCGTCACCTTGAAATTGAGCGGAGTCGCCGCACAGAATCCGTCTTCGACGATACTCGGCGAGTTCAAGCCGCTGCCGAAGTATGGTATCTATTTTCAACGCTTGCTTGTCACCAACCAAAGATACGACGCCAAAGGATGTTGGCTTGCCTTCGTCGTTCTTGTCAAATTCCGGCTGCTCGGTTGCCGCGCAGATGAGCGCAGCAATCGTTTCAGCTTCCACCTCGTTGACATTGTCGCCACGCTCACGCCCGTCTCGCACGCGATAATGAACCATGTGCGGAGTCAGCGGAATTGAAGACGCTTCGCGAAGTGGTTTGATTTCGCCTTTGTAAGAAAGGTTGTTGCTGAACGCGATGATGTCTGGCGCGCAACGAAAATGCTCCGTCAATCGAATCACGCCGCCAAACGCAATCTGCGCCAGTTCATAGAGGGATGTTTCGCCATCAAAGAGTTCTTTGTGAGGCACGCCGTCCAAGAAAATGCGGATGAGTTTCGTCACTTCTTCCGACTGCACGCCGACGGCAACTGGTGTGACCTGTTCGTCGTCACCCACGACGATGGTTTGCCGACCCAGATACAGCGCAAACAATGAAGTTGGATCGCATTGACTGGCTTCATCAATAATCACCACATCAAACCTCGCCTTGGCAGGGTCGAAGGTGTCGGCAACTTCGGCCAGCGGCATAATCCAGACGGGCACGGCATCTTTGGCGGTTGTCATTTCACGGCGAGCGGCAGCGCGAAGTTCGGCGTCTCTAACTCCCTTGCCTGTTTTGGTCAGCTTGTTCCGCATCGCTGCGTAAGCGCCAAGGGCTTGCTTTTGCTCGCTACCGGTTTGCCGGATTTGCTTCATCCATGTCTGCTTCTCGACGAGTTGCGCGGTGATTTCGAGAAGTTGATGTCCCAGATTTTCAATCTCCCGTTGCAGTTGGTCGAGGGACACATTCGTCCGCCGCTCCAATTCATCGTGAAGTTGTCGCCATTCCCAAGCAGACTCCGGCTCGCCCGGTGGTTCTGGCTGGTTGTGCTTGGGATGCCGGTTTTCAACCGCAGAAGCCCAAGCTGGCGCGGAACGGCTGATTTGTTTTAGCAGCGAGCGGCGACGATCTAAATCTAGCTCCAAGTTTTTCAGCCGCACCAATTCTTCGTATGCTGCCTGATAATCCGCCGGCGAAATCTCACGAAGCGCGCGGCGCAAGCGTTGCGTCACCAGTGCATCCGGTGTTTCTGAAGTCGGCACTGATTGCGGCCACGCATCAAGTATTGCCCCAAGCCGTTTGTGACGAAGCCAGCCGCGGCGGGATTGAAGAATTGTTCCGAGATCGCCGAGCACAGCGCGACGAATCCGATTCAGTTCGGCATTTGCTCCCGTCTCCGGCTGCGTGGATTCCAAAAATGCAGGCCACAAGAAACCCAAGCGTTGAAATTTAGATTCAAGCGGTTGCCATGTCGAGACGTACCATTCCAAACACGTTTGAATGATGGCGACGAATTGCTTGCAGACTTGTTCCGGTCGTTCGCCAAGTTCGGAACAGGCTGGGCCGCCCTGACAAGCCATCTGGCGTTCCCATCGCTGAATCAAGTCGGAACGAAGTTGACGCATCCGCAACAATGCACGCACCGCGCGCAGTTGAGTCAAGTTGTTCAAATCCAAAGCCCGACTTCCCACTTGGATTTTTTCTTTGAACTCGAACCAGTGACGTTTGGTTAGTTTCGTCAGCAGCCCAAAAGAATTTCCAGCCTTACTGTGTTGAATGATTTCTTCAACAATCGGCAGAAGTTCGTGCGGCGGTCGTGAATCCGAAATAACTGGCCCATGCTCAATGACGAGCGCATGACATTCATGCACTTCTCGATGCGTTGTTTCAATTAGTTCCGAAAGTGACAGCCACACTCGGCGCGCTTCGTCGCCGTCACGCCCAGCTTGAATAGCTTCCAATTGCCATGCGGCGCTGTCTCGCAAGAATTCAATCGTCTTGCTCGCCGTTTCCAACATCCGCTCGAACTCGGTTAAATCTTCTGGTTCGAGAGCCGCATCCCAAAGTTCCTCACGAAACCGAAGGTCACAAGCAGCAAGCGAGTTCAGTTCCTCAACGACGGACTGAAATTCTTTGGGCGTCGGCAACGTGTTTAATTCGGGTCTGAAGCCGTTCAACTCGCGCTCATCTTCGGCAGAAACACGGGCATTTGTTTGGTAGAGCGCAACAACATCTGCATGAGAAATGGGTAGCGATTCACCAAGCGTAACGGGGCTTGGAATCCAGTCATCCGTGCCCGCGCCTTCTTTCACCCGCTTCGCAGCTTCAATCGGGCGGGTCGCCTTGCCAGAGAAAACCACGTCACGGATTTCGTCCTGTCGTGCGTCGAGAAATTTTTCCCGCGTGTCACGCAATGAATTGAGAATCCGTTTTCGTTCATCACGCAAATGTTGCGCCTGTCGCTCCAGAAGTTGCGCATCTTCTGACAATCGCAGATGAATCGTCCGCACCGATGATTGCAAGTCTTCCTGACTTTGCTTGTCGTTGTGAAGAACGCTGATGCAAAGCGGCTGGAGAGGCTCAACGACTTTTTGCCGCAGAACGCGGAGAGCCTTTGGCGTGTGTGCGGTCACAAGCACCCGCTTGCCCTGCGCGAGCAGATGGCCGAGCAGATTGGCGATGGTGTGAGTTTTTCCAGTGCCGGGCGGACCTTGCACAAGCACGCAATCTCTCCGTGCGAGTTGTTTTGCGATTTCGAGTTGTTCCCGGTTGGCTGGCTTGCTCAACAAAACATCCTCATCTTCGTTGCCGAGTCCTTGGCCGCCAACAGTTGATTCTGCTTCGATGGGCGTGCTTTCAGCCAAGCCAAGGATTTGCAAAAGCGCGGGCGAAAAATCAAGGCGGCTCGCGATGTCTTGCAGCACGGCATCAAAAATACTGCTTGGCCCGGTGCGGCGTTGGCGCATGAAGATGACTGGCTGGCGCTCAATTGTCGGACTGCCCGGCTGCGTATCGAGATCAAGTTGGTCGGAGCTTTGGCGCACAGCACCACGGCTGGGAAACAAACCTTGAATCAGCCGGCGCAAAAAGCCTTCCGTGTCATCCTCGCCGAGCGGCGCAAACTCCGTCTTTTTCAATTCATCCGCGCAACGCGCAAGCTGTTGGTTGTTTACTTCCGGCAGGGCGCGCAAAAACTCCATGTAAAGTTCCGGCGGTTGCTCGCGTTTGCGAAAGACAAACTGCGGCTGTTTCTTTTCCGGGTAAAATTCCAATTCCAACTTTTGCAGCAGGACAGGATGAAGAAATTTGCCTGCGGCATCGGAACAGGAAAGCAATCCATCGCCAACCATCATCTCAATCTTTTCGCCTTCACGATCCAGAATTCCATGCCACTCGTAAACCGTCTGGAAAAACGCCAATGCTTGGCGGGCTGGACGTTCGTTTGTTACCCACAAATCACGTTGTCTCTGCCAGTCTCGCAAGAGCGCCGGGCGTTGGTAATTGTCCTCGAACCGTTCTATGCGCGTCTTGCCATCCTTGACGACATTGCGGGTCGCCTCAACTTCTACCGTGCCACGATATTCGCGCCACCCTAACTTGAGCCATTCGGAAAGTCCCGCAGGCGGCGGCGGACAGGGAGTAATCGTGGGACGTGTCAGACGCAGAACAATGTCTGCGTCCTCGTCTTCGTCTGACTTGCCAGTGTCCCGGAATAATTCGACGGACGGGTGAGCGGGCAAATCTTTGAGCCAAAGCGTCTGCGGCTGCTGATTGATGTCACGCACCGGCGGATACCGGAGGTCAGTGTATGCCTTGAGGAATTCAAAAAGCTTGGTCAACCGTTCGCGTTGAAATTGCGTGTCAGGTTGTTTGCTCATGCGCGCATTGTGCCGCGATGCAAACGAACTGACAAGCTGACACACGCTCGACACCTCACCCCGGCCCTCTTGTATCTACCTTTCCGTCTATCCTTGTCAGGGATGATGGATTGGAGAAGATGGGACTGTCCTGCCGCCTGCAGGCGGCAGGACAGTGGCGCGGATGAGTTCGTTACCCTCTGGCACAGGCTTTTGACCCAGTGCGTGGGGAGCCGGAACCGTTCGCGCTGGAGTCCTAAACTCGAACCGTTGATGGAGCGGCCCCCTCCGGCCAGCTCGGATTTGCAAGAAGGAGCTAGAACACCATGACCACGATCTACACAGGCTTGGATATTGCCAAGCTGAACCTGCAACTGCACCTCCTCGGACGCCGCCACGACTTGCCCAACACGGCGGCGGGCCACCGCCGACTGGTCAAACGCCTGGCTTCCCTGCCCGGAGCGCACGTCATCTGCGAAGCCACCGGCGGTT
>Ga0255341_1002937_pt1 | contig 20163 bp, 7 predicted proteins | sample wastewater_treat_8_FD_192418 | JGI IMG/M metagenome (GOLD analysis project Ga0255341, IMG submission 192418) | Wastewater microbial communities from Lulu Island WWTP, Vancouver, Canada - plant12 | ecosystem: Engineered > WWTP > Wastewater > Unclassified | place: Canada: Vancouver, British...
ATGCAGCAGCGTCTTGAAGTTTGGACCTATGATGCGCAAAATCGAGTTACTTCTTATATCAATCCATTGGGTGAAAAAACAGAATATCAGTATCCGACAAAATCGACTACAAAGATTTTGTATCCGAATGGTTTGGAAACAGAGATTCTGTACAATAACCGAAAGGACTTGGTGAAGCTTGTCCAAAAAGATACGAGTACAGGAAAAATAATTACAAAAGATTTTCTCTACGACAAGCGTCATAAATTGCTTGAGCAACGAGTCAATGGCGTGAAGACTGTTTCTTTTAGCTATAAACCTGCAGGGGAAATAGAGAGTGAAATCTACTGGGATGCAGAGGGCGGCTGGAAAAAACACTACATCTATGATGAAGCAGCTCGTGTAAAAGAAGTGGTGCAATCAAAACTTGATTCAAATGGCGCTCAGGTAGGAGCTGAAAGCTATACCACGAAATTTTCATATGCGAGAAATCTTGCAGAAGAAATTATCACGATGACAGACCCATTGAATCGGGCCTTGAGTCAAACTCGGGATGAATGGAATCGCGTAACAAAAACAAAGAATGCTTTGAACGAAGAGCTCACTCAAAGATTTTCTCCACAAGGACGTATCAAGGAAAGCCAAGTCTCCTTTGGGGGAAAGTTTTCCTATGACTATGATGCACAAGGCTATCTTACAACCATGAAAGAAGCGCAGGGAGAAGGAGAAGTTCGCTACACCTACAATCCTGACGGCTCTATCAAAACACAAACCGATAGCAAGGGAAATGTAACATCATTTTTTTACAATGACTTTGGAGAGCTCAGTGAAAAACAAAGTGCGGGCAAAAAAGAATTTTTCTCTTACGATTCACTCGGTCGCCTCAGCTTGTACATCGTTGGAAACAACAAAAATAAAATGACTGCAGAATCATGGACAGAATACGCCTATGCGAATAATGGAAAGACAGTTAAAATTAATTATGGTGGCTTAGTGTTTCAAGAGCAAATCCGCGATGCCTTTGGGAATACGATTTCTGTAAAAGATGGCATGGAAAATGAAACGAAATATTTTTATAACGACCTCGGTCAACTTATCTGTGAAGAAAATGCTTATGGCAATAGAACCTACTATCGATACAATGCCTTGGGAAAAATTACGCATGTATGGTATCCCGATGTACTTGTCAGTGCGGGAGGAAGTGCGAGTGAATCTCCAGAGCTTGTTGCTTTGAAACTCGACCCACTGAAAGCTTCTCTTGTTTACGCGTACAATTTCCTCGGGCGAGTTGAAAAAATCTCTGACGCTCTTGGCACTTCTTGGGAAGGCAGCTACGACAAGGGAGGGCGACTCATCTCGGAAAAGGGGCGAAATCTTTCAGAGACTGAATACACATACGATGCCCTCGACCGAATTACCGAAGTAAGACTTGCAGGGCTTGTAAGCGAGCGATACAGTTACACAAACCGTGGACGAAATATAACATTCACTGACGGCAATGGAAATTCGTATAGCTATAACAAAGACCTCTATGGAAAACTCACGAGTGAAACAAATCGCCTCGGTGATGTGCAAAGCTATGTTTATGAAAAAGACGGCAGCTTAAAAAATACGAAGGACTTTTTATCAAAGATAAAAACCATAACAATGGACGAAAAGAATAGAAAGCAAACAATAAGCTACGCTGACGGTACTAAGGACATTATCAGCTACACGATGACAGGACTCATCGCAAGTGCTGAAACGAGTACCGGTCTTATTCGCTATAGCTACAACCAAGCTGGATTACTCATCAAACAAGAAGATGTCAAAGCCGGAGAGCAAACAAACTACGTCTACGACAAGGCCGGACGACGAGTGCTCATGGATTCAAATAATCGTGAAGTATTGTACAGCTACGGAAAGATGGGCGAAGTACTTTCGGTCTTTGATAATAAACAACGACTACGTGTCAATTATACATACGACTCTCTCCTGCGAGAAACAGAGCGGACCTTTGGAAATGGCGTTGTGCAAAAAACCTTCTACGATGCAATAGGTCGAATCGAGGTGATAAGCGAAGTCAATGCACGAGGAGACCTCCTGCGCTCAGAAGGCTATGTTTACGATGAGAATGGCAGAAGACTTTTCACGCTTGACGAAAAAGGCAGATTCACCCGCTATGCGTACGACGCACAAGGCAGAGTAAAACAAGTCTTGTATCCCTACACCGAGAGCATTGTGAATGCAGCACGAAAAGAAGCCGAAGAAGAAGGTGTTCATTATATAGAAGAAAATATCAAAGGAGTAAATTATTTTCTTACGACAAGTGAAAAAACGAGCCTTACAAAGCTGCTTGAAAAAATAAGCTGGGGAAGAAGCGCATACCTTACAACAACCAATGTGCAATGGGAAGAAACATTCACCTACGATGCAAATGGAAATCGAGCAACAAAGACAACAAGCTTTGGGAAGATTAGATATTGGTATGACAAAGAAAATAGATTAGTACACAGTGGAAGCGATGCAGGACGCGGAACAGACTATATCTACGATAAAAATGGCAATCTCATTGAGAAAAATAACCTTTACAAAACAGACTTCTACTCCTATACTGGAAGCAATAGGATGAAAAGTTCCGTGATAGAAGACCATAAAGAAAAAACAAAAATAATTACTCGATACGATTACGACGCACTCGGTCGCCGTACCCTCGTGCAAGACGAAGGCTCAGCGCTCATGAGAACCTTGTACGACGGCATGAGCTTTGATATCATTCGAGAACAAGAAAGTTTTGCAGACGGCTATTTCACCAACACCAGTGATACCTACGTTGACTGGCAAGCAAGTGGAGAAGAGAGCAGCTCGAGATATCGGTATATTGGAGAAGAAGCTGGTTCTAGTGGACTGAGTCCTGCAAGTGGAGAAAATCAAGCGAATTCCCAAAGCCTTATTCCCGGCAATTTTCATGCCAACAATGGAGAAAATCAAGCAAATTCTAGTGGCGGCAATTCCGGCAATGGAGAAGTTCAAACGGGTTCTAGTGGCAGCAATTCCGGCAATTTCCGTGCCAACTCCAACGCTGACTACCGCCTCGTAAGCCCGAATCGTTCACGAAACTCAGTCACACTCTTTGCAAAAGGAGAAGCCGTCGCAACAAATAAAAATAGCTACAGCACAACTACAACAAGTACAAGCTCCGGAAATCGCAGCGGAACAACAAGTGCATCGACAAAACGTAGTTACTTCGGAACCGACATGATAGGAAGCGTTCGGTCTGCCACCCACGACGACGGCTTGAATGCGAACTACTACGACTATGATGTCTTTGGTAAACCATTTGGCGAGACCAGCGACTACGGCTATGTCGGAAAACCCTACGACCCAGTGACTGGCTTGTCAAATTATGGCTACCGAGATTATTCGCCAAAGACAGCACGCTTCACCACAGTAGACCCCATACGCGATGGACATAACTGGTACGCATACTGCTCTAATGATCCGGTTAATTTTGTGGACTTGTGGGGGTTGGAGATAAACTCTCTGATGTCTTTTTATAAAATGAATGATGAGAGGTGGAGAAAAGAACCGGTTAATAATATTCCTGGTGAATATAATACATTAGGGCAACAAGGATGTGCGATAGCTTTAGTATCTAATTTTGGTGAAAATGAATATGGAAATAAAATAACACCACAGGACTTGAATAAAAACCCAACAAGCTTTTCTAAAAACGATTCAATTAATTTGAATTGGCAAGGTGCTGGAAAAAATCTTGGACTAAAAATAACAAGATCAGATCTAGATGGTAAACTACCAGCTCAAATCATGTTGGATAAAGCTGTTCTTTCTGCGCAAAAAATGTATGTGGGTGTGCAGGTTCCAGTAACTACGAAAGCTGGGGTTGTGTCTCATTGGGTAGGAGTGGATGGTCAGCCTGTTGTTATAAATAATGAGACTTATTTAAATGTTTCAGGAACCTCTATAAATGATGGTAAAAATCGAATTGTAAATGAAAATTGGCATTATGATGCAGAAACAGGTCAGTTGTATGTTAAGAAATCTGCGGTAACAGGAGTTGTCACCGCTGTGGCAGAAGCTATTATTGCGGTGCCGGATATAAAAATTAATAATTCAAATAAAAACAAATAGGAGATTATAAAATGAAAATGAAGAGAATAAGAATAAGAATAAGTGTTGTAATATTTGCCTTGGTAGTTTTTCCCAGTTTTTCTCAAACGTATAACTTTGAAAAACTAAAAAAAGACGAAAAATTATATTATAAGATCTATGAAACAGAAACAATGAAAGAACTTGTTGTTTTTTCGGACAGTAATTTGACAAAAGAAGTTTTTAGAAAAATTGGTTATTATTTTGTATTTCAAGAAGAATGTCAGGATTTGACAGAAAAAAAACTATTATTTAGTACCTTATTGCGCGTAGGCCCTAACAAGGATCCGAGTGTAGAGCTTTGGTATATAAATGGCATTGAAGGATATATAAAAAAAATGTATTCATCGGGGAATATTTCACATTGCTTGGATAATACATTATCGTATCTTTGCCTTTACGATTATGATAAATCTATTAAAACACCAACAATTGATATTTATAGATTTCCAGAAATGGAATTGATAGAAACCTATGTTTTTGATGAATTAGCAAATAAAGCTGTCGACCCTGATAAGGCTATTATATTTAAAGATACTTATTTTGAAGTCTCACTTTCTAATGATGCTATGGATTATAAACTTGTAAAAATTGCTATAGATGAAATAAAAAAAGCAGAAGAAGGAAGGTAATTATTTTAAATATAGGAGAAAATCAAGCTGGTTCCAATGGCGGCAGTCCCGGTCAAGCAAATTCTAGTAACGGCAATCCCGGCAATGGAGAAGTTCAAACGAATCCCCAAAGTCTTATTCCCGGCAATTTTCATGCCAACTCCAACGCTGACTACCGCCTCGTAAGCCCCAATCGCTCACAAAGCTCAGTCACACTCTTTGCAAAAGGAGAAGCCGTCGCAACAAATAAAAACAGCTACAGCAGAGGAAACGAAGAATCATGGCAAGTTGTTTTGCACTTCTAAAAAAACAAGCGCCGCAAGGAGGTGGAGGCTCTTTTAATAAGCGGCATGGACGCCGCTGGGACTTAGTTTACTCGTTTTGGTTTTCCATATAAAATGCTTCGCCAAAACGAGATAGTTCCTTTTTTCATGGACGGAAAAAGGAACGCAGGCGGCATGGACGCCGCTGAAATTGAGTAAGACAGTTTTGAGAAACAAAACTGTCAACGTTGTTTCAAGCATGGATGCTTGAAACAACGTATACTACGCGTCAAGAAAGTTGGTTCCTCCTCCCATAAAAATGATCCGGTTAATTTTGTGGACTTGTGGGGGTTGGTGATGGTTCATTGTCTTGATTCTGGAGCACCAACTGTAAGTTTTACTTGGCCTCTAAAAGAAGGACGAATAACAACTGTGTATGGTCCTACTACTCCTGCAGATACTAATCAAGGAAAATCAAACCCACTTCATCAAGGAATAGATGTTGCACCAGTCATGCCTGGTCAAACAGGTCAAGATATTTTTGCATCAGCTAAAGGGGTTGTTGTTTCAGTGGAAACAAATAATAAAAATGGTTACGGTACAACCATAACCATAGAACATTTAAATGGATATGTTTCAAGATATTCACATTTAGAATCAACGACAGTAGAGACTGGTGATGAAGTAACCCCAAATACAATTATAGGAACTCTTGGAAACACTGGTAAGTCTGGAGGCGCTCATTTAGACTTTCGTGTCACAGATTGGAATGGAAATTATGTTGATCCATTAGCTTTATTGCAGGAAAGACCTTCTTCAATTACTGTAGAGGAGAAATATATTACAATTAATAAGGACTGTTCATTATGCAACAAATAAAAAAATCAATAGGCTTGGTCATTCTTTTGTTTCCAGTTTTTCTTTTGATAATTATTAATTAATCTCGTTGAGAGCAAACAATGATAAGGTGTTGAAATGGTCGCAATTTGGATGGTTGAAAACAGCCTTTACAAATCTGACTTCTACTCATATACTAGAAAGAAAGAATAGGTTTCTGTAAAACATTTAATTATCTATACCGACACATTAAAAACAGGAGTATATAATGAGCTTTTTTTCTAAGTATCGTTTTAAAAAACAAAAAATATTTTTGGGAGTTTTTGTTTTAATTATAAATACTGTGTTTTCTCAAACGGTTCTCAGGCCAGATGTTTTAAAAACTGTGCGTTCAAATGTTTTTGAGGTTGTGGTTGAAAAGCCTCAGGAAGGAAATATAGGTTATGAAAAACCACTTCCTTTGGATCGGATCCCTTTTTCTATACGAAATGATAAATACATTCCTTTGGGTACGGCTTTTTTGATGAAAGATAAACAGTTTTATTCTGCTTCGCATGTTTTTAATTTATATGAAGATTCAGTTTATACGGACTATTATATTAGAGATGAAAAAGGAAACGTGTATAAAGTTGATTCTATAAGCAAGTTTGCAACAGACCGGGACTTTATTGTTTTTACGGTAGAAGGATTTTCTAATATAGAAAATCGTGGTTTAGACTGGGCAGAAGAGGTTTCTCTTAACACAGAGGTTTTTTCTGTCGGCAATGCTTTAGGTGATGGCATTGTAATCAGAAACGGTGTTTATACTAGTGCAACGTACGAAGACCAAAATGGTGAGTGGAAATGGATTCGTTTTTCTGCAGCAGCAAGCCCTGGCAACTCTGGTGGACCCCTTATTACAAACGAAGGGAAGGTGCTTGGTATTATTACTATGAAAAGTGAAAATGAAAACTTAAATTACGCTCTTCCTTTTTCAGAGATAGATTCTGTCAAAGAAAATACAGGGGTTGTAAAAAATGCTTTTTTTTATGTCTTGCCAAATGTTTTTTCAGAAAGATTTTATCACAAATTTGAATTTGAAGTGCTTTTACCAAAAAAGTTTGATAGACTTAAAGATGAGCTAACAATTGAATTTAAAGATTATATCAAAAAGGTTATTAACGGTTTGCGAGTTCAATTTTCTCCAGGTGGGGAAAAAAGTTTTTCTTCTTCTCAAGGCTGGCAGGAGTTTTTTTGTTTCCCCTACTTAACGTATTTCCCGTATACTGTGTATCTTACAGAAACCAATAAATGGCAGTTTGCGCAACCCTCTAAAATTTCAGAATATGCCTTGGAGGATAATGGTTCAGTTTCTTTTGGCGCTATGATGGGATATTATATGGGCACTATAAAAAAACCAGAGACGCTTTCTTTGGTTGACTTGATTCAAAACCCATCTTTGTACATGGAGTATATGATAAAGGCTACAGGATTATACAGGACTGTAGCTGGAGAAAAAATTGCGATAACTTCTTTAGGAGATAAACCATATTCATCAGATACTCATGTAGATATTTTTGGTCGAACGTGGTTTGTAAATTCTTGGACGCTACCTTTTGCCGACTCGATGATTTTAAGCTATGCCTTGCCCCTGCCAGAGGGCTTGTATATTTTTTATTCACTTAATTCTACAGCAGGAATTTTTAATGGCACAGCTTTCGACATGCCTTTTATGTGTGATTTTATCTATCCTTCATATATTGGTAGTTTAGCAAACTGGCAACAATTTACAGATTTTCATGCTCAGGTGCTTAAGTCTTCCGACCCAATTTTCGATAAATTTGTTTTTGATTGGGGTAAAAACAATCTTACGCTTTATAATGGTGAGGTCGGATTACATTTACCTAAAACTCTTTTTAATTCAAGTTCAGATACTATGTTGCGAATATTAACAGCATATTTCTTAGAGGATGATGCAAGGGTGAGTCTTAAAAATTATACCTTTGATCTTTATACAAATAGAAGGTCTGAAAACTATCGTTATGTTTTTTTTGGTAAGGTCATAAAACCTCATGATGGTGCGCTTAAAGAAAGTTTTTCAAAGTGGAACCAAAAACTAAATCAAGTTTCTCCGTTTAATGGCTTGCCATACAATTATGAGGGCTATACCTATCTCGATAAGGTTATATATCCTGAGGGTGTTTCTTTACAATCGAAGGATGAGCTTACAAGCCTATATACTATGTCGCTTGAGTTAGATGGTCAAAACAAAACAGAAGAAATAAGTAGTTTTGCTTCAGAGATTGAAGAAGCGATTATTTTCCTAGAGATGGACAACTAGTTTAGAACTGATACCTTAGTCAGCATTTTCAAAAACAAAATCTTCAAATGAAAGATTTTGAAAATTGCCCTCTAGCTCAATATCAAGGTCCTGCCGTAAATAGTAGAGATGAAGCGCAATGTTTTCTTCTGGAACCTGTTTGAGGGCTACGAGGGCTTTTTTATAAAACAAAAGCTGAGTGTAATGCTGTTCAGGCTTTATGATAGCATCTGTTTTGAAGTCAACGATGTGGAAGGTTTTTCTGCTTTTGCTTGAGCCCTGTTCTTTTGTAGTGTTTTCTTCAAAGACGAGGTCAATGCTTCCACGAATGATTTTATGTTCACTATGTGCGTCTTTTCCTTCCTTTGCTTCAATGAGGTGTGCGTAGGAGAGCTCACTTTTTATCCAAGGGCTTTCTATTGCTTTTTTCCCTAGTGAGCTTTCGAGAAAAGCTTCTAGCATTTTTTCTGCGCTTTCTTTGACAATGCTTTCTTGTTTAGGGCTTAAAAAAGAGAGCGTGTTTTTCGGAAGACGAGGTTCGCTATTTTTTAAGTGTGCTTCCAAGTAAGCGTGTACAATTGTCCCAAAGTCTTCAGGCGCAAATTGTTTATTGGTAAAACTTGCAAAAACTGCATCGAGTTCTGTGTACTGGCTTTCGCTTTTTCTTAGCAAAGCTGTGTTATAGGAAAAGAGTGCATTGTTTTCCTTTTCTTCTTGTTCAAAACTACTAGGGTATACATAGTAGTTTTTTTCTTCGTGTATCTTTTTTCCCTTATACTCCATATACAAAGGTGCAATGATTTTTTGCATATCAAATAAACTATGTCTTAATCTTTTTTTCTTTTTTTCAACATCTGATTCGAGATACTGAGGAATTTCTTCTAGGAGGAAAGGTTTGATACTATCGTTCGGTTTTAAAATATTTGGCTCAAGAAAGTCGTTTAAAATAGGGTATAAAAATGATACCATAATATTGCCAGGTTTAGAAAATTCTTTTGTAATATATTTTTTGTCTGGTTTTTCGGCAGCGTCCATTTGTGCCTTGTATTTGACTCGCAAAATGTCTTCAAGCTGATTGCTGTTCCCATCTTCTAGTTTAGCAATGTTTTCCTTATCTTTTTTAGTAAGACTTATGGAAGATGTTACATACAAGGCCTTTTCCGCACGAGTAAAAGCAACGTAGATGAGACGGCGTATTTCTGCTTGTTCTTTTAGCTCTGTGACTGCTTTACTTTTCAGATAAAAATAATTCGAACTGCAGTCTTGTATTAAAGGGTCTTTGGGGAAGTTTAAACTCAAACCGAAGTTTTCATCGTAATATACATCATCGCCACTTCCAAAACGTCTTGCTTCATTTGCAAAGCCGCACACAAAAACAATGGGGAATTCTAAGCCTTTGCTTTTATGAATGCTCATCATGCGTACTGCACCTGCTCTTTCAAGGGGGATATCCATGTCTTCTAGTTTTGATTCCCCAGTTTCAAGCTCGTCCAGAATTTTTATAAAATCTACAAGCCCCTGTCCTTTTCTGTCTAGTCGACACGCAAGTTCGAATAAAAAATCATAGAGTTCAGAAAAGAGTGCGACATCTTTGTTCCAGAGCGTTTCGTAGCGATAGCCTTCGGTGTACCAAATATGTGAAAGCAATTCTCCAACATTTAGTTGTTTAGATAGTAGCTCTAGGTTTTCAAAACGTTCTTTTGCGCTGAGGAATCGTTCCTTGTCTTCTTCGTTTAAAGATTCGACTATTCCTGTGTCAAAGAGCTTTGGTGTTTCGCTTTCGGCTTTATTTTTTAGAAAAAACATGCAGGTGTTGACGCCTTCTAGGCTAAGTCGTACAAAGGGTGAGTGAAAAAAAACTGTATAGGCAAGTGAGTCATAGGGGAAAGCCAAAAGGCGCAAAAGTGAAAAAATATCATTTACGGGAGCGTCGGAAAAAAAACTTCGTATGCTTTCACTGATATAGGGTATGCCAAGATTTCTAAAATACTTTTCGTAATAGTTTTGTTTTGTATAGCTACGAAATAAAAGCACAAAATCGGAAAAGCTAAGTCTGCCTTCTGAGTTTTTTATTAGCTCAGATATTTTATTTGCGGTGAAAAATGCTTCAGCCTCGTCTCTCGTCAAGGCTTCATCTTCATTGCTTGATGTGTTTGCTTTGTTTCCTTCTTCGCTCTCATCTGTATTGTTTTCTATTTCTTCACCTTCGCTTACATGAAAACAAAAATGGATGGCTGCTTGTATTTCATCTTCGCTTTGTATCAGTTTTTCTTTGGCATTTTGGGCGCGAACTCCATGATACTCGGCTTCGAAGAGGGGAAATTCTTCTCCTTCGATAATATGTGACGGCTTGAGAAAAATAGAAGCCCTCGTTTTGTCTACATCGAGGATTTTTTCTCCTGTTTGGTTTTGAATAAAAGATTTCATGTTTTGAGGATAGTCTGCTCCACCGAAGAGTGAATTAAAGCTTGTAATGAGAGAGGGATGAGAGCGGAAGTTCGTTGAAAGCTGAATGCTTGAGTCAAAGGCTTCTTGTAAGCCTCGGAAAACGGAAACATCCGCGCCACGAAATCGATATATCGATTGTTTTTCATCACCCACAAAAAAAAGTTTTTCTGGTTCAAGCTGATTTTCTGAAGGTATCTCAGGTATAAAATCTTTTTTCAAAACAGGTTTTTCTGCTAAGAGATAGAGAAGGTTTTTTTGCTCGAGGTTATTGTCTTGGAATTCGTCAATCATAATTGCCTTGTAGCTTTGTTTTTCGGACTCACGTGTTTCATAATGATGTGTTAAAATCTCAAGGGCAAGATCTGAAATATCTTTGTAGCTGAGGATAAGTGAGCGTCTTTTTTTTGTATTCCATTTTTCTTGAAAAAGAGAAAGGAGTTTGTAGAGTTCTTGGGTAGTAGGTGCATTGAAAATATAAAGAATGATACTGCTCAATTCTGCATAAAGGATTTTTGACTCGCGGATGATATTTTTAATGTCTAAAAGTGGTCCCTCTTTTTTTGTTCGGTTATCTATTTTTTGAAAAGTGTAAAAAGTTTTAAGACAAGCATATAGTTCTTGCTTTAAAGTTTTGTTTTCATCGTGAAAAAAAGAAGCTATAGAATCTAGAGGTGGAAAAAAAAGCTCTGTATTGTCTTGATAAAAAAGGGCAAGGTTTTTATAGGCTGCTGAAGTCATTTCTTTTTTATCATCTATTTCATTAAATATACTGAAAGCTGTTTGAAAAAAATCTTTTGTTTTTTTTGTTATTATGTCGTATTCATGAAGGATGTGTTTTTTTTGTTTTTCAAAATCTTTTTCGAAGTTTATAGCCTTGCTTAAGCTACTCTGTGTATCGATGGTTTGGGCAAAAAGAGATTTTGCCTTTGATTCAAAGTTCTGTGTACCTATAAAGTTTTTTAGGTATTGATTTTCTTTGTGCTCCAGAGCAAATTGTAAGGCTTCTCGTTCCGCCTCTTCCCTTGTTTTTTCAAGGTCAATCATAAAGTCAGGACTCAGTCCATATAAGCGTCCTTGATTTTTTACAATGGATGATGCATAGGAGTCGAGTGTTTGAATGCGTGCGTCTTGAAAATCTTCTAATGCTTGCTTTGCTCTTTGAATAGATGCATCTACTACTTCGTGTTCTGCAATTTCTTTAAGCACTTCGTAAATTTTTTCGTGCATTTGTGTTGCAGCCTTGTCGGTAAAGGTAAGCGTTAAAATCTCACTCACCTTGTAACCTCGCACAGATATAAGATAGGCATAACGATAGGAAATAACACGCGTTTTTCCGCTCCCTGCACCTGCAGCTACGACTGCATTCTTGAGCATTTGTACTGCATTAAATTGTTCTTCGTTTGTCTTGCTGCGTATAAGTTTTTCTGCCTGTGAATTTTCCAGTGTCATATTTTGCCTTCTTACCTTTATTAAAATCTAAGATCGATTAAGCCTCTTGAAGCTTTTTTGTCTCCTGAAACCCTATATGTTGTTCGACAAACTTTTTTGTATTCGCAAGCGGCACATTGAGTAAATGGAATGCTCTCATCGAGTTTGAATATATTGTTTGAAATTTTTTCAACATAGTCTTCGATGTGTTTATTTAGCGCTTGCATTGTTTCGTTAAAATTTACTTCAGCTTTGTCAGTATTGCTTTCTTCGTTTTGAGGATTTCGGTGCACTATATTTTTTGCATAATACGGTTTTTTATTTTTTCCTTCATTGTCTTCTATATAACCGATGAGCGGACTAATCGCTGGATTATTAATTGTAAAAAATGCAGCACCATCAACTCTCTTGTTTTTTGTTTTTTCAAAAAGCCTAATATATAAGGGGAGCTGAAAATTTTCTAATCTTCCTTCTTCATCTGCGAGACAAGCTGTTGTAGATGGGGGAGAGCTCGTTTTAAAATCGATAATCCATGTTTCACCATTTGGTTTTTCGACAACCAAATCAATAGAGCCAAGTAGTAGGTGTTTTTCTTCTTTTGATTCATGCCAAGCCTCTGTTTCCAAAACACGTGAGTTATAAAAGTATGAAAGAAAAATTTTAACAGCCTCATCTAATGTTTTGAAAAAAGCTGGAGCTTGATTTAAAATAATTTCTTGGCTCAAAGGAGAAAGGTTTTCATTGGGAAAAACAGATTTAGGAAAACCATCCATTATTGTTTTAAAAGCGGATTCTAAAACAGGGTAGTAAGCTTCGCTTGTTTTGTTTTCTTGAAAAGCGTTTTTTGTTTTTGGAGGTTCAGGGAGTGCTTCGTCTTTATCTTTATAATAGATAAAAAATGTTTTTAGTATGGCATGATAGAGTTGTCCTAAGTATACGGGAGCAAGCAAACTTGTTTCGAGTCGTTCGTTTTTTAATTTATAGTGCCTGCTGAAAAGAAAAAAGAGGGGACAGAAAAAAAAGTCTCTAAGCTTTGTTGCAGAAACTCTCAGCATATTTGTTTCTCTATCAGAAACACTTGTTAAAAATTTTTCATAGGATTCACTGTCAAGTGAAAATATTTTTGTTTTTTCTTCTTGGGGGCTTGCTTTTATCCAGTTTGCAAAACCATCTTTTTGTGTTTTGTATAAAAAATCAGCTTGCGGGTATGCTGTTTTTTTATCGGTCTCTGTTTCTCCTTGTGTATAAAAAATATTTTGCTCAATAAGGTAGACATCTTTTCCCTCTGTTTTTTCTGGAGCTAAGATTTTTTGAAAATCTGTATGGGGAAGAGAATAATGGCTTAGTCCTTTTTCGCTGTATGAAAATCGAACCTGCCCCATACTGTAAAGTGCGAGCATTTTTTCTGAAACATTGCTGTCTTCTATGCCGAGTTTTTGTCGTTTTGTCTTGAGTAAAAAAGATAAGTATTGATGTAAAACAGATACTTGTTTTTGTCCTGCGTTTAAGATAATGTGTTGCCGATAGGGAGAGGCTGCTGCAGCCTTGTAGGGAAAGATTGCGACTCCTTTTGTTTTTTGTTGTGGAAGATATTCGCTTGTATCGAGATGAGAGCAAAAAAATGCGAGCGGGTTTTTTACTTGTATGCTCGGATAACTTTTTTCAAGCTCGATACAATTGAGAAGTTCTGTTATACAACGGCTTAGTATGAGGTCACTTTCCTCGCTACATAATTCCATATCAAAAAACGTGCTGCGAAATGCAAAGTAGTTTTTTTTCAATGCTTCAAAGGACTTTGCCTTTGCAAACTCTGTCGCTGAGTTTTTTAAACTTCTATAAAATAAAATCAAACTTTCGTCGTAATCGATTTTAAAAGCCTCTTCCCAAAGGTCTACTAAGACTGTCTTTTTTTTATAAGAGCAAAGGCAATTGTTTTTTACCCCAAAGTTAAGGAGCTTATTTATAAGCGTTTCAACTGAAGCTTTCCAGGGTAGATTTTTGTTGAGAAGGATTTGTTTTAAACTGTCAAAAGAAAATGCTTCGTCGACGAGTCTTTTTATAGAAGAAAAAAAGCTTCCTGCGCCATAGAGCGAGAGCGCTTTCCCAGCCCGCAACTGAAAGCCTATATCTCGCAGTTTTAGCTCGCGCATGAGATAGGGGGAGAGTTCTTCCATCTCTGGAAGGTGAATCGCTATCTCGCTTGCTGCATAGCCCGTGTCGAGAAGCTCTTCGATGAAGAGAGCGGTTTTACGAATTTCTTCTCGTGAGTTTTCGTAGGCGATGATTTTAAGGTTTTCTAAAACGCTTTCTTTATATGGAGAAGCGATGAGTGTTACGTTTTCTGCATTTTCCAAAATAGATGCGTATTCAGCATAGTCGCTTGTAATGTCTGCAAAAAAAACATAGTAAGACTTACCATCGTTATGAAAGGGAGGTTTTTCCCAAGCAGGTTCAAAGAGCCCATTGTTTTCAAGAAATTGGGCATAGGTATTTTCAAGCTTGAGTAAGTCGCGGTTTTCTGCATCACCTTCTGTTTTTGCGATTTTTTCTAGTATTTCTTTACTTTGCTTTTCAAAGTTGCTGTTCTCGAAGTTTAAACTTCCTTCACTTAGATTTTTCACTAAATGCGCTTTGAAGCGTGCAAGTTGAGGAAGCAAAGAGGAAATCCAGCTTGAAAAAGAGGGTGCAAGGTCTGCCCATTGTTCAGGTATGAGGGCTTTGAAAAAAGGCTCCTCCGTATTTTCAAGGAGGTTTTCTACGAAAAGCTTGCGTAAAAGCGAGGGAATACTTGCTCGATCTTGCTTTACGGAGCGAATAGCTGTCCCTTTGAAGGTATCCCAGGCTATAAATCGATCAAGTTCGACTGCTTTATAGTCTGTTAAAAAAAGAGATTTTTCAGCCCAGGCTTTCGCTGTGATTTCTGTGGGGAAAACAAAATAGGCATCCTCATTTTTGATAGTTTTGGAGAGAATGTCAGTTATTATTTGGTACTCGCTTTTTTTTTCTGTAATTTGATTTTTCATTATTCCTATTATATCACAGTTTTTGGTTAGATACTGGTTTTTTTAGAAATGTATGTTATACTTTTAAATTATGAAAATGTATTCAGTGTTACGAGGTAAGGCTTTACCTCATGGGGCAACTATACACAAAGACGGCGTAAATTTCTCTGTCTTTAGTAGACATGCAACAGCAATTTGGCTCGATCTTTTTGAAAAACCAGAAGATGATCTTCCTTTTCAGAGCATAAAGTTTGATGAAAAGATTAATAAAACTGGTGACGTTTGGCACTTGTTTATACCAGGATTAAAAGCACCTGCATTTTATTTATATAGAGTGGATGGTCCTTTTGAACCTCATAATGGGCATCGCTTTAACAAAAACAACTATCTTCTCGATCCCTATGCTCGAGAACTGACTGATGTATCTGTTTTTAAACAATTACACGATGGCTTTTTTATTCCCAAAGATAGTTATGATATAGAAAGGCAAAAACCACAAACAGCAAAAAAATTTCCTAAATCTGTTGTTGTAGATGATGAATTTGACTGGCAGGGCGATACACCCTTAAATCTTCCCTTGCGTCAATCTATTATTTACGAAACGCACTTAAAAGGTTTTACTGCCCATGAAAGTTCTCATGTAAAGCATCCGGGAACTTATAGGGGGTTGATTGAAAAAATACCCTACTTAAAAGAACTGGGGATAACAAGCGTTGAACTTCTGCCTGTACAAGAATTTGATGAATGGGAAAATACAAATATCAATCCCAAAACTGGAGAACGGCTCAAGAATTATTGGGGCTACAGCACTATTGCTTTTTTTGCACCTAAAATTGGTTTCTCAAGTGATAAAAGTCCTGGTGGAGCAGTCCGTGAATTTAAAGAAATGGTTCGAGAATTACATAAAAATGGTATAGAAGTTATTCTCGACATTGTATTTAATCATACAGCAGAAGGTAATGAAAAAGGTTTTCCTCTTAATTTCCGTGGTTTTGATAATAGCATTTATTATCTGCTTGAGAAAGATAATAAAGCATACTATACCAATTATTCTGGTTGTGGAAATACGGTTAATTGTAACCACCCCGTAGTAAGAACTTTTATTATTGATTGCTTACGGTATTGGGTTTGCGAGATGCATGTTGACGGTTTTCGTTTTGACCTCGGCTCTATATTGGGGAGAGACCAAAATGGAAATTTAATGGAAAACCCACCTATGCTTGAGCGGATTGCTCAAGATCCCATGCTTAGACATACAAAAATTATTGCAGAGGCCTGGGATGCCGGTGGTGCCTATCAAGTTGGATGGTTTCCCGGTGGCAGGTGGGCAGAATGGAACGACCGTTTTCGAGATGATATAAAAAAATACTGGCGTGGAGATGCCCAGAGCGTTTCTACTCTTGCAACTCGTCTTGCGGGAAGCGCCGATTTGTATATTCGTGATGGGCGAAAACCATTTCACTCGATAAATTTTATTACAAGCCACGATGGTTTTACTCTAAATGATTTAGTTTCCTATAACGGAAAGCATAATGAAGAAAATGGTGAAAACAATCGCGACGGCTCGGACCACAATGTAAGCTATAACTATGGTTTTGAAGGACCAACACAAAATCGTGACATAGAACAAATTCGAAATCAACAAATAAAAAACTTTCTTTGTAGCTTACTTTTTTCGCAAGGCACCCCCATGTTGCTTGCCGGCGATGAGATGCGGCGAACACAAAACGGCAATAATAATGCCTACTGTCAAGACAATGCCTTAACCTGGATTGACTGGTCTTTAAAAGATACACACTCGACACTTTTTCGCTTTACGAAACAGGCTATTGCTTTTCGCCTAAGCCATCCTGCCTTTCGCCGTCCAGAGTTTTTCCAGGGGCATGATCATAGTTATAATGCTATACCTGATATTTTTTGGTATGATGAGTTTGGAGAAGCTATTGATTGGGGCCGTGCAAATCATTTCCTAGCCTTTTATTTGGATGGGCGCCATGCAGAAGTTTTTGCAGATATTGATGATAACGATTTTTATGTAATGCTCAATTCTTCTACAAAAGATAAGACAGTTGTAGTGCCCCCACTCCAAAATGGGCGAAAGTGGTATAGAGTAATTGATACAGCATTACCGAGTCCGCATGACTTTACACCCCCTGGAGATGAAGAAATTCTGCAAAATCAAGCGAAATATGTGCAAAAAGCACGTTCTTTTAGTCTTTTGTTATCTAAATAGCTAGAATTTTTTATTCTAATATCCTAAGATTAGGTATAACACAAAAAAAACAGGGCGTAATGCCTAATATGGGAGCAAAAAATGCAATTTGACAAACACAAATTTAAGGAAAATCTTTCTGCGCGTTTGCGAAGGCAATACGGGAAAGATATTAGCCAAGCAAGTTTTCACAATTTGTATGATGCGGTCTCTGCCTCAACTCTTGAGTTTATTATGGAAGATTGGATGCAAACAAGGAAAACTTTTGAAACTAAACCGGTTAAGCAAATGTCCTATTTATCTGCAGAGTTTTTAATGGGAAGGGCATTGAACAATAATCTCATTAATACAGGGTTTTTAGAACCGGTAAAAGAAGTTCTTGAAGAAATGGGAATCGACTATGCGATAATAGAGGAACAAGAACCAGATGCAGGACTTGGAAATGGTGGACTCGGACGTCTTGCAGCTTGTTTTTTAGATTCGCTTGCGACATTAGATTATCCAGGGCATGGCTATGGCATTCGCTATGAGTATGGTATGTTTGAACAAAGGATTGAAAACGGCTTTCAAGTAGAGTATCCAGATAATTGGTTAAAACACCGAGATCCATGGGAAATAAAACGCAGCGATTTAGCGGTTGAAGTTGAATTTGGCGGCCGAGTTGCTATGAAAAAAGACTCGAATGGCTCGGACGTTTTTTATCTCGAAGATGCGGAACGAGTTACTGCTACACCTTTCGACATGCCCATTGTTGGCTATGGAACAAAAACAGTAAACACGCTACGACTGTGGCAGGCAACAAGCCCGAATGGGTTTGACTTACAACTCTTTAATGACATGCAGTATCATCGGTCGGTTGAAAAACAAAATGATGCAGAAAATATTAGCCGTGTTTTATATCCAAACGATTCTGGTCCTTCAGGGAAAACGCTTCGCCTGAAGCAACAGTACTTTTTTTCATCCGCGAGTTTACAAGATTTACTCAATGCCTTTGTAAAAGAACACGGGAAAAATTTTGAACTCTTTCCTGAGTACAACGTGATTCAACTCAACGATACGCATCCTGTTGTAGCTATTCCAGAAATGATGCGCTTGCTCATAGATGTGTACGGACTTGGTTGGGACGAAGCCTATAGCATCGTTGAAAAAACATTTGCGTATACAAACCATACTATTTTATCTGAAGCTTTGGAAAAATGGCCTATAGCAACTTTTAAAGAATTGCTTCCACGGGTCTATCAAATCATAGAAGAAATGCACAGACGTTTTTCTATCAATCTCAAAGAAGCCTTTCCTGAAGATTATGCTCGGCAAAACCGAATGGCAATTATTAGCAACGGCATGGTTTTTATGGCACACTTGGCTATATCAACCTGCTTTAGCGTAAACGGTGTTGCTGCCTTGCATACGGAAATTTTAAAAACAAAAGAGCTGAAAGACTGGGCAGATTTTTATCCTCAAAAGTTTAATAATAAAACAAATGGCGTAACACAACGTCGTTGGCTTTTAAGCTCAAATCCACGACTTGCTAAATTTATTAGCGCGCGGATAGGAGACGGATGGCAAAAAGATTTATCTCTTTTGAAAGGGCTCGAAAAGTTTGTAGATGACGATGCAAGTTTAACAGAACTTATCAATATTAAACAAAAAAACAAAGAGGAATTTGCTGAGTATATAAAAGTTACACAAAATGAATTTTTAGATCCGCAGTCTATTTTTGATGTACAAGTAAAACGTCTTCATGAATACAAACGACAATTGCTCAACATTTTACACGTCATGTATCTATACAATAAAATTCTTGAAGATGAAAATTATACCCCACCAGCGAGAACTTTTATCTTTGGTGCAAAGGCTGCCTCAGGTTACCGAAGAGCGAAGACAATTATCAAGCTGATAACAACGGTTGCAGAAAGAATAAATAATGACAAGCGAGTGAAGGGGCGATTGCGTGTTGTTTTTGTAGAAAACTATAGAGTCAGCTTAGCAGAAAAATTATTTCCGGCCTCCGATGTGTCTGAGCAAATTTCTACTGCAGGAAAAGAAGCAAGTGGAACGGGTAACATGAAGTTTATGATGAATGGTGCGCTTACTATTGGTACTTTGGATGGTGCAAACATTGAAATTGTCGAAGAAGCAGGTGATGAGAATGCCTTTATCTTTGGGCTTACCGCAGATGAAATTCACGCCATTGAAAAAGAGCATAGTTACCAACCACAACGCTATCTTGACTCTAATCCAGAGCTTGCAAAAGTTGTAGATCAACTTATTGACGGAACTTATGACCCTACTAATCATCTTTTCAAAGAACTTCATGATTCTTTACTCTGGGGTGTTGATGGGCAACGAAGTGATGTCTATTATGTGCTCGCAGATTTTGAAGCCTATGCAAAAGCACATGAAAAGGTTTTAGAAGCATACCAGGATCAAAAAGGCTGGGCGAAAAAAGCCTTGCTCAATATTGCACGAAGCGGAAAATTTTCTTCGGATAGAACTATAGAAGATTATGTCTCGGACATTTGGAAAATAGAAAAACTCTTGGTCGAATAAACATGGAACAGGTTGGGGCAAAAACACTTCTTGCATCTTTGGGCTTAATGCTTGTAACTCTGTTGTGGGGTCTGTCTTTTGCTGTTGTAAAAAATAGCCTCGACCTCGTTCCTCCTGTGTATATGATGGCCTTTCGTTTTAGTATAGCCTCGCTTGCACTGCTTCTCGTTTTCCCAAAAAAACTAAGTGCCATAACAAAGGAAACACTAAAGAAAGGTTTTGTTTTAGGCATTTTTCTTGCTCTCGGTTATGCTTTACAAACGATTGGCGTTGTGTACACAAGCGCAGGAAAAAATGCCTTTATAACAACTACCTATGTTATCTTTGTACCTTTTATTTATTGGTTTTTTACAAAGCGTAATCCAGGTTTTTTTTCTATTATTCC
>Ga0255341_1002940_pt1 | contig 20147 bp, 15 predicted proteins | sample wastewater_treat_8_FD_192418 | JGI IMG/M metagenome (GOLD analysis project Ga0255341, IMG submission 192418) | Wastewater microbial communities from Lulu Island WWTP, Vancouver, Canada - plant12 | ecosystem: Engineered > WWTP > Wastewater > Unclassified | place: Canada: Vancouver, British...
CTGGGCAGAAGGTTTATATTCTATTTTTTCACCGGTTTCAGCATCTAAAACAGCTCCGCACGAATACGCCCATGCAGTATTAAACAATCCGTCTCTTTTTAAATCCCGCCTTACAGAACGGATAAGCCCTTCGTTTTCCGGATTAATGAATTTAAACCGTGACGAATACATCAGAGCAAGATGCAGATGATCAGGAACATTCATGTATCCGTCTTCAGTGATAAGAGAAGCGGAAATGCGCATCAGGCGAATAAGCGGATGAAGAATTCCGAGTCCGGAATTTCTCTGTCCCGGAAGGAGCTTTCTTGAAACTCCCTGAGACTTCGGATTTGATGCCGAAAGCCATTCTATATTCAAAAAATTGCATCTTTCCCTAAACGGATCCGGAAGTAAAATTGCGGAAGAAGAAATCCTGAGATCTATCAGAATATCAGCTCCGCTGTAAAGTTCAAGTCTATCCAACAGGTTTTCATCACGGTATATTCTGAAATTGAAATCAGAAAAGCCTGACTGTGCAAGAGTCTGAAGAACACCGCTCTTCTCAAAAAGTCTTTCAACATCATTACGCGAAAAATTTGATGTAAAATAATCGGATTTTTTCGAATCCGAAAACAGATCCGCATCAATTGAAATTTTTGCGGCAATATCACCGAAAATCTTTCTGAGAAATCCCAAATTGCCTCACTTTTTGCTGACTGCTTTCAAATACGCATAGATAAAACGCGATATATCTCCGTCCATAACATGATCCACGCTTCCGGTTTCTTCACCTGTACGGTGATCCTTAACCATCGTATACGGTTGAAAAACGTATGAACGTATCTGACTTCCCCAGCTTATATCCTTTTTTTCGCCCGAAATAGCTTCAAGTTCTTTCTCTTTAAGTTTACGCTCTCTCTCATAAAGTTTTGCCTGAAGCATTTTCATCGCAGTAGCCTTATTCTTATGCTGACTTCTTTCGTTCTGGCATGCCGCAACGATATTGGTCGGAATATGCGTTATCCTTACTGCTGAATCAGTCGTGTTTACATGCTGACCGCCCGCTCCTGAGGAACGGTATGTATCAATACGCAGATCACTTTCATTGATTTCGATTTCTGTATTATCATCAATTTCCGGAACAACTTCAACGGAAGCAAAAGAAGTATGTCTGCGCTTATTCGCATCAAACGGAGAAATGCGCACAAGACGGTGAACTCCCATCTCCGATTTTAAGAAACCGTACGCATATTCGCCTTTAACTAAAATAGTCGCTCCCTTTATACCGGCTTCCTCGCCCGCCATATATTCCATCACATCAGAAGAGAAACCCTGCTGTTCCGCCCACCTCAAATACATTCGCAAAAGCATGTTTGCCCAGTCCTGAGACTCGGTTCCGCCGGCTCCGGCATGAACGCTTATAAATGCATTTTTCGTATCGTCCTTATCAGAAAGAAGCTCACGGGTTTCAAGCTCCTCATAAGTTTTCAGTGAAAGCGGATAATTTGAACTGATATCCGAAAGAAGATTTTCATCTCCTTCTTCAGCAGCCATATCTATCAAATCCTGAACATCGTTAAGTTCATTTAGAAGTTTTTCCCACGGCTCGATTTTCTTCTTAAGCTGGCTGATTACCTGATTCGATTCTGCAGCCTTTTCCTGATCATTCCAGAATTCGGGCCTGAAAGTAGCGGCTTCAAGCTCTGCAAGACGCTTCTTGTCATCTTCAACTTTAAGTGAGATGAAAAGCTCAAGAGCATTTTTTCTTAATGTTTCATAACTGCGTTTAAGTTCTTTAACATCTATATCCAAGGCATACCTCATTGATTTTTCGTGATTATAGTCCAAATTGCGGACTTAATGCTCAAAAAAGCGCTGCCTCATGGCAAGCGAAAAATCCTTTTCAAGATCTTCCGAAACCGAATAATCCTTATTGTAAACATCGCGCCACATGTCATCCGATTCCATGCACATGTACGTATAAACATCACCTATCGTATCTTTTATCATTTTATTGAACATGGTATAAACATCCCTGCGAAGCTGATGAGGATACCTGAACTTTCCGTCACGTGAAGATACAAGTTCTCCGAGTGTGAGCATTTCTTCCGGATGATTTTTTCTAATGATGTCCTTGAACGACGGAGAATATCTGAAACAACCCATAGATATCCACGCAATCTTTGAAGAATCAATTTCATTTGAAATCATCGAAAGAATTTCCGCATATTTGCCGGACCAGTCAGACGAATAAATTATAGGATCAAAATGAAACGCCGTAAGAAAACCCGAATCAATTGCGCGTTTTGCGGCAAGAATCCGCTCTTTTATACTGACGGCCCCCAGCTCGTATCTTTCGGCATTTTCAACGCTGTTCAAAGAAAAACCCACAACACTCTTTCCTTTGTTTTTTATACCCAACAAATGATCAATATTATCAGTTTTAGTTTTCAGTTCTATCATTACATCGTCGCATTCTGCCGCTCTCTCAACAAGAAGCCGTCCTATCATTGAAATATCATCAAGCATCAATGAGTCGGTATATTCACCAGTGCCTATTCTATAGACAGTATTTTTATCGCGTTGGTTGAGAAAATTTTCGAATTCAACAAGTATATCTTCAATATTGCTGAAAACCAGAATACCGAATGAATTCAGATATGACTGCAGATAACAATAAGCACAGTTATAAAAACAGCCGAATCCGGTATTCACCAGACGGTAATTACAGCAGATCATTCTCGGAGTCTTCGGGCATACCTGGAAAAAACGGCCCTTAAATTCTTTTAACACCACAACTTCCTTTGAATCATAATGCTTTTTTAGGGTGGTTAATATCGAAGAAAGTTCATCTTCTGTTGAATAGGGAATCTTTTCGCATGAATTTAAGGCAAGAAAGCGTTTTACCACCGGACGGTCGGAATCTTTTCTATCATAAACGATGCATAAAACTCTATTTCTACGAAGCATGTATTCAAATAAAATATCCATAACCTGAATATAAAAAAAGCAGTTTTACTGGCAACCAATAAAACCTGGGGAATAGAAACAAAAGTATTATTAACTAAAACTATAATTCAAATCGCTATTGACTGTTTCGTTTCAGCCGAATAAATAGTTCACTATAAATAAAAAAGATGCCTGGAGCATCTTTTTTATTCTTGAATTGACTATTATTTTAAGCCAATGCCGCGGCTTTATTTTCACCGAATGAATTGTACCACAGCATTTCTTCAGGTGTAAAATTATCCATTATGCCCATATTAAGATAGTAATCCTTCAAAATCTTGAGATGAAGAATTTCACTTTCCTCTTCAGTATATTTTTCAGCTCCCGAAGTTATTATCTCTGAACCATACGACTCAACCCATTCAAAAAATTCAGCTTTCTGATCAGAAAAAATACGGTAGGACGACATGATGTCGAATTTTACCGTATCGCACACACTGACAAACTCGTCATCCGAATATTTAACAGCATCAGCTCCAAGCTCTGTCTGAAAAAAATCACCCCATGTTACAACATCAGGATATACCCCGTATTTCTCAAATAATGCTTCCGGTGTTCCTTCTGTCAGATATTTTCTAGAAACATTTCTGTCAATAAATGACTTCAACTCTATAAGCTCATTGACCTTTCTCATTGACAGTTTACCCTGATTCACGAAAGGCAGTATTGCACTGTTCAAAATTCTTTCCATTTCAGTCTCCACGCGGATAAATTACGCCCCTTAAGGCTTATAACCGCTCTTTTATTAAAAATCGGAACATTTGCCGATTTTGATTAATTTTTTTCACATTATTTACGCTTCAAATATTAAATTGCTTGAAAAATCTTTTGGATGAGTCCGATAATCAATCGTACGTATTTCGGCGTTTTGCCTATATTGGTGATAGATGAGTGCTGGTCAGTTTAAAGTAGAAAATTACATGGCTAATTCCTTCGTTACTGTCGAAGGAAAGAAAAATTCTGAAAATTTCTTCATCATTTTAAGGGGTCAGGTTAAAATAAGCACTGACAACCCTTCTCTTACGGATGAAGCTTCATCTTTTCTCGGTCCCGGGGATTTTTTCGGGGTAATTTCATGTATGAGCGGTCATGCAAGAACGGAAACAGCAATAGCTGTATCTCCTCTGTCGGCAATTTCCGTAAGACGTGAACAGTTCGGCGAGCTGATTCAGAAAAACCCTGCAGTAGCCATGAAAATTATCCGTTTTTTCAGCAGAAAGCTCAGAGAATATGATCTTTCTATCACCCAACTGACGCTGAAAAACTCCGCCGACGAAACTCCTGAACATCTTTATAAAATCGGTGAGTATTATTTAAGTAAAAGAATTTTCAACCATGCTGTATATGCTTTTCAGCGCTATCTTGTTTATTGTCCGGGCGGACCGAATTCAGAAAACGCAATCAACCGCCTGAAACAGCTTAAATCACCGCTCAAGGCGCCTAATCAGGACGAAAACAATAAGCTTACACGCACGTACAAAGATAATCAGATGATTTTCTGTGAGAATGAATACGGTCACGAATTATATATTATCCAGACCGGTCAGGTAAAAATTACTAAAATAGTTCATGAAGAAATTCTTCTGGCAGTTCTAAAACCAGGCGACATTTTCGGTGAAATGGCAATACTTGAAAACAGGCCGAGAAGCGCATCCGCAATCAGTTTCGGTGAAGTCACTTTAATGGCTGTAAACAAGTCAAACTTTGAAACAATGGTGCAGGCTCAGCCTCAGCTTGCGACTAAACTGATCACCCTTCTTTCCGAAAGAATATGGACGGCATACCGTCAGCTTGAAAACCTGACAATAAACGATGTAATCGGACGTGCTTACGACACTCTTCTGCTTCAAATTGAAAAACAGAAAATTCTCATAAGACCAAAACAGTCGCACAACTTTCAGTTCGGGGTTGATGAACTTATGAAAATGATAGGTATCCCGAAAGAAAAATCAAATGCAATGCTTGCACAGCTTTTTGACGGAAAATTAATTACCATTGACGAAGGGAAAATAATATGTACAGATATTTCCGAGCTTGAAAAAGTTTCCCAGTTCTACAGAAAAAAATCCCTCATGGAAAAGAAACGTGAAGCATCGAAAAATAATTAAGTTCTTTCTGATTCTATCAGCCGCATCAATTCTATCTATCGGAATTCTCACTCTCCTGTTTTTTCTTTTTTTCCCCAAAGATAAAATCAGCTCAATGATAGTATCAAAAGCAAGAAGTACTCTCAATCGTCATATAGAAGTCGGAAAAATAGATTATTCGGCAGGCGGCATCAAGATTCATTCAGTCCAAATTCATGAAACCGATTCTAGAGAATCGAAAGTTATGATCTCGATAAAGTCAGTATCAGTTCGTTTTTCACTATTGTCTCTTCTCAAAGAAGATTTTCAACTTAAGAAAATATATTTCAATGAAGCTGATATAAATATCAGGTATGATAATGGAAAATATAACCTTAAAAGCCTTATCGACGACATGAAACAAAACAGTTCCGGTGAAAGTGCATCAAAACCGGATATAAAATTTTCAAACTGCAGGGTAAATCTGCTAAGCACCGAAAATGAATATATACCTGCATGCGGAACTTACCTTTTCGGCGGAGATATATCGTTCGACAGTGAAATTGTTGAAGCTGACAATTTTTCAGTTAAATTGCCCGAAACGCGCGGCAATATTGAAACCGAATTCATTGTAACAAAGGAAAACGATAAATCAGTAATTTCCGGGAATTTAAATATTCAGAAACTTCGGCTCGATTGGCTTTATAAAATAAAAGATATAACCGGACTTCCTTTTGTTGAAGCCAACGGTAAACTTTCAGCATTTGTTCTGAAAGACGGAATAATTGAAGGAAAAGCTGAAGCCAAATCCCAGATGTCAAAAGGCGGATTTCTTGAAGCGGACGGCAAACTTAAGATTATTTTTTCTGAAAAAAATATCACAATCGAGGACGCGGAAGCATCGCTTAATCATTCAAAAGCAAAAGTAACCTATCTGAACATCATTACTACAGGTCCGCAAATCAATTTTACAGCGGCATCATCGGATCTCATGCTTCAGGATATTTTTCCTTATCTTGACTTTATCCCTTCAGGAATCGACGGAAATTACAAGGGAGCGGCATCATACCGGGCTCACAAACTTAACCTTGAAGGCGATTTATCAAACGGGTCATTCCTTAAAACTAAAAACTTAATAACCGGAGTTAATGCAAAGATTTCAGTAAAGAATAATGTCTTTTCGCATGAAAATATCTCTTTCACATTCAGAAACAAACCTGCTTCAATTTCAATAGCATCGCTCGATGAATCTCTTGAAAATTTTGCAGCAAATATCAGCATTCCGGATGCCGAAGCTGACGATTTTTCAATTCTTGGTGAAGCTTTAAGTCAATCTAAATCTTCCCCTTCTAAAACAACCGTAAAAGGAACTCTGAGTCTCGGGCAAATTAAATTCAAAAAAGGCGTGGCAGAAAGAGTAACCTTGAAATTTTCAAAATCAGGAAACGCTCTCTCTGTTCCGTCAGTTTCGTTCAGTCTGTTTGACGCTCTGTTTGCCGGAGAGTTTTATATTTCGGATTTATCCGGAAAAGGAAACGGAAATTTCAAGATGAGATTCAGCAATCTCAAAATTCAAAAACTATCAGAACTTGACGACAACTTCTCCGACCGGGCTTTCGGAATCGCAGAGGGAAAGGCCGAAGGAAATTTTTCACTATCCGCGACAAAAATTTCTGATGAACTTAATTACCATTCTGAATTCAGTATAACAAACGGAAAGATTACCAATACGGGACTTCAGAACAATCTCGGATTTCTTCTTGATCCGCTTAAACATAAACTCAGGGATATAGAATTCAACAGAATATACGGAAGCTTTGATGCATACGGACCGAAATATTCAATAAGACAAATCGCCTTCACATCACGCGACATCAAACTTTCAGTCGCCGGCGATGTAAACAAGGATAAATCAGGAAACATAAACATCAAACTTGAATTCAATAATGATTTTATTGCAGATATCCCGAATATTGCCTACATAAATCTCAGCAAATATAAATCAGGCAAATGGTATCTTATACCAATAAGAGCCAAAGGTTCAGACATAACAAAAAAAGATAATTATAATATTGTTGATTAAAAAGCTTTCATTCATTTTTGTGGATTAATCCGCAGGAATATATGAAAAAAAAGAAGAAACAACTAATTGACTCAATTGCAGAGCCTTATAGAAACACAGCCAACCCGCAATGCGAATTTTTCGGTTCATGCGGAGGATGCCTGTTTCAGGATATCTCGTACGCAAATCAGCTTCTCTTAAAAAAAGATTACCTTAACCGAATTTTCAAAGATGTGCTTGAAATAGAGAAAGTTCAGCCTTCTATCGAATACGGTTATAGAAACCGTATGGATTACGTCGCTGCATTCGGCAAAAGAGGATTACGCAAAAGAGGGTTTTTCAAGGAAGTAATAGATATAACTAAATGCCCTCTTCTGCAGAATGAAAGCTCAAAAGTATGGCAGGATGCACGCCAAATAACCGAGAATCTAAATGATTATAATTTTATCGTTCACAAGGGAATTTTAAGATATATTGTTCTCAGGCAGTCATATTTCAAAAAAGAGACGATGTGCAATTTTGTTCTTAATGAATACAACGATGAATGCGTTCAGGCTCTTGAAAAAATAGATGCTGATTCTAAATCCATAATAATCCATTCAGGACTCGCTGACTTAAGTTTCGGAGAAGTTGAACGTAATATCAAAAACGGATTCATCACAGAGGAATTTGACGGAATTCAATTCAGAATTTATCCGAATTCCTTTTTTCAGTCAAACTCGGAATGCGCACTAAATGTTTATAGAAAAATTGCGGATGCTTCTTTCGGCAATCTGCTTGATCTATATTGCGGTGTCGGAAGTATTTCACTTTTTGCCGTTCAAAAAGCAGAACAAGTAACAGGAGTCGAAATAGTTCAGGAAGCTGTAAACGCCGCAAATGAGAATAAAGAACTTAACAATATAATCAATGCTGAGTTTATCTGTGCAGATGCACTAGATTACATGAAAACAAAGCGCAATCAGTTCGACTGTGTAATTCTTGATCCTCCGCGATCAGGTGTTCATCCCAAAGTCTACAAACACTTAAGCGAACTGAATCCGAAAAGAATTATATACATGTCATGCAATCCTTCCGCATTCAAAGAAGAGATTCAATATCTGCCTGACTATAAAATATCTTCTTTTGAAGCATTTGATATGTTTCCGCAGACCCCGCATATAGAAACCCTCGCGGTGCTTGACAGAAAATGACCAAATCAAACATTGAAAAACGTGTTAAACGACATATTAAAGCCAAAACGCATAATTTTTTTGCGGTATACCCTCCTGGATTTTCCGAATGCGCTGAAAAAGAGATCAGCAAGGTTGAGGGCGCCGAAAACATATCTATCGAATACGGCGGAATCAATTTTTCCGGTAAAATGGATACCCTTTACCGTGCAACTCTGCAACTTCGAGGCTCAGTAAGAATTCTTATGCGCATAACGGAATTTCATGCAGAGAACTTCCGTGAGCTCAAAAGAAAGACGGAATCGGTTCCATGGGAACTTTATGCAGGAGAAAATTTCAATTTTAATTATTCGGTCAGTTGCGAGAAATCAAGACTTTATCATTCCGGCGCAGTTGAAGAAACGCTTAAAGAGGCAATGCAGAATAAGACATCTGATCAGGGGATAAGTCATACATTATTTGCACGTATTGTGAATGACAGATGCATACTCAGCATTGACACAAGCGGAGATCCGCTTTACAAGCGCAGATACAAAATTATGACTCCGGAAGCTCCCCTTCGGGAAAATATTTGCGCAATGATTCTCAACAACTTTCCATTAAATGAATATTCCGCTATAATTGATCCGATGTGCGGAGGCGGCACCTTTACGCTGGAGGCGTGCTCTCTTTTGGGACATATCAGCCCTTTTCACGAAAACAGAATATTTGCTTTTCAGAAATTTCCGGTCTACAGCGAAAAAACTTTTCTGGATATAAAAAGCCGTCTATCCATTGAAAAATCACAGACTGATTTTTTTGCCTTTGATATAAATGATGAATCAATAAAAACAAGCCGCCACAATTTTTCAAATGCAGAAATAATTGAAAACGTAAAAACAGAAAAGACAGATTTTTTCTCTCTTCAAAGAAAAAACTTTCCTGACGGAAAAATTCTGTTAGCACTTAATCCGCCCTACGGAAAACGCATCGAAACAGATGACAGCATTTTCAAGAAACTATGCTCTAAACTTAAAAATGATTTTTCTGATGAATCATTCGCCGTCGTCCTTCCCGACAATGAATCAGAGATTTTTACCGAAAGATTTGACTGCAAAAGAATAATGTTTTCAAATGGCGGAATCAAAGTATCAGCGATTATTAGAGAGGTTTAATATGACAAAAATCAAACGTGTTTTAATCAGCGTATCGGATAAAACCGGAGTAGCGGATTTTGCAAAAAGCCTGAGCTCTTTCGGCGTTGAATTTTTATCAACAGGCGGAACAGCAAAAATGCTCAGGGACGAAGGATTGAAAGTCACAGATGTAAGCGAATACACCGGTTTCCCGGAGATGATGGATGGAAGAGTTAAAACTCTGCATCCCAAAGTTCATGGCGCATTTCTGGCTCTTAGAGACAAGAAAGAGCATGTTGATTCAATGAATGAACACGGAATTATTCCGATTGATATGGTAATAATCAATCTCTATCCCTTCAAAAAGACTATTGAAAAGCCTGGAGTATCTTTGGAAGAAGCAATAGAGAACATCGATATCGGCGGTCCTGCGATGCTCCGTTCTTCAGCAAAAAATTACCGTTCAGTAACGGTTATCACAGATCCGGCAGATTATTCAGCAGTTCTTTCCGAAATGAGTTCGAATTCCGGAGCAGTAAGCGTTGAAACAAATAAACGGCTGGCAGTCAAAGTTTATAAGCTTACAAGCGAATACGACGCAATGATTACCAATTATCTTTCAAAAAATTAAAACTCACTTAAATCCCGGTGCAAACCCGGGATTTTCTTTATTAATTTGACAAATTCGTTAAACTATTCTATAAATAATTCCGACAAGATATATAGGGATTTCTGTCATCTCACGGAGGATTAAATGTCTAAAAAAAGATTTTTGCTAATAATTGCAGTTCCCGTATTGATTTTAGCGGTATTTACGTCTATTTATGCCATGAAACCGAGTTTTGGCTGGAAATACATAGATATTCTCAAACTTTCAAGATATAACGAAGACAGAGTTGCTTTTCAGCATGTTGACGCTTTCTCTGGACCTTTCGCAGATGATTCAGTTGAATGTCTTCTTGTAATCCGCGACAGAAAAATGTACCTTTTCAAAGACGGATATGATGATGAATCAACAGTCAGACAGGAAAGACTTCTTCTCGATATGGAGAATAAACTTTATGATGATCAGGAAATGTGGAAAAATAAAATGAACGGTCTTCCTGACAGCGTTATAGTAACTGACAGAAGAATTGAATTAATGAAGTCTTTTGACGAAAAATTCGTAAATGACAACTTCGGCAATTATTATAAAACCGTTCGGGCTGCTTTTCTTAAAAGACATGTAGCTATTTTCAGCGAATTGATGCGAAACAGAAAAGATTCAGGTCTTCTTGTAAGCCGCAGTCCGATAGATAAAGAAATGTATCTCAATGCACCAGAACAGCCGACAAAATATTCGATAAATGCATCCGCAAAAACTATTGATGAAAAAACATATTACTGCGAAGATGCAGACGGTGACGGAATTACTGAAACATTTACCGTTAACCGCCCTGACGGTTTCAATTGGGGTTACAGATCTGGACCAAACATCATACACATCTATAAAACTAAAAACAAAGAAATTACTGATATCATAGGAAATCTTGCCAAATATTCTTATTACGGAACAGAAGAAGAAGAAAAAAGCATCATCAACACCCTTCCTAAGGAAGATGAAATCGTTGATATGATAAAGGATATTGTTCCTGACGAAAAGTTTTACAAATAAAAGTTAACAATAAAAAAGTCAGCGATTCCGCTGACTTTTTTATATCTTATTCAAATTCAAAAAAATATGCCAATTCCAATTTCTACTTGATATAATATATACTTCATTCAAGGATATCATGTCGGGGGAAAATGAATCCGGTTATTGCTAAAAACAGAGAAAATTTCTTAAAGTACAATCAGATAAAATTCGAACGTTTTCAGCAGCTTCTGCCGAATCAGAACGTACGGAGAACAATCAACCTGCTGCCGCTCTTATTATCCGTCAATCATCAAAAGGTTCCCGGTCATGTTTCGGGTGAATGCGCTATGGGAGTGTGCTCTGCCCTTATAGATGATGAAACAAAACGGTTTGCCGCAGGAAAATTTACCGGAGTTCAGTTTTCTATTTCAGTTTCAGATCCTTTCGTTCAAATGATTGCTGTTATCGGAAGTATCGGAACTATTGCATACAACAAAAAGTCGGACTTCGATTATTGGATCTGCGTTGATCCATCCCAGACTACACCGGAAAAATATTCAAATTTCAGAAAAAAAATTAATTTAATTCAAAAATGGCTCGAATCAGAAACCGGAGTATCCATTCACCTTTTTGTTAACGATGTCCGCGCACTCAAAAAAAATATCTTCGATGAAGACGAGGATGAAGCTTTCGGATCAACAATGGGTGCATTGTTAAAAGATGAGTTTTTCAGGAGCTCAATTATTACAAGCGGAAAGGTTCCGTTTTGGTGGGTTGTTCCGGTAACTGCAAAAAATGAGGAATATGATGCTCTTTATGCATCATTGCCTGATACAGAAAAAAAGAATGATTTTGTAGATATCGGAAACCTTTACAGAATATCCAAAGAGGATTTTCTGGGCGCCGCCCTTTTCCAAATGGTTAAATCACTTGGAAATCCGTTTAAATCAATATTGAAACTTGGAGTTCTTAATAAATATCTGTTTGATAATGCTAACGCTCCTCTTTTGAGCCAGAAAATTAAGTATCTTATTCAGCAAGGCAACTTTTCAAACACTATTCTCGATTCATATTTGATGATGTTCACAGAGGTATCTGATTACTATAAACGAAGCGGTGCGAACGATAACCTGTTATTAATATTAAAAATGAATCTGTATTTAAAAATCAGCCCCCAGCTTTCAAAATATATCGGAGTCAAAGGAATATCAAATATTCCGTACCGTGTCGCTGAAATGCTGCGTTATGCAAAACTCTGGCAATGGGATATTTCTTTTATCCGTGATCTGGATAATTTTGATAACTGGGACTTTAATAAAGTAATGAAATTCTGGGATCAGGTTCAGCGTTTCATGCTTTTGAGTTATCAGAAAATATCAAATGAATTTCCCAACATCGATTTAAGTAAAAAAATATCAGATTCGGATTTTAAACTTCTAAGAAGAAAAATCCGCAGTCATTATCTCAGATCAGAAGATAAAGTTGAACAATTTATATCTTTTAAAGAAACAGTTTCAGAATCTCTTCTTTCAATAGAACCTGTGATGGACGGTATTAAGTCAAGCGGCTGGAAACTTTTTAAAAAGGTAGTAAACGAATCAGGTTCATCAACAAATGTTCTTCTTAAAACTGAAAAAAATCTTATCAATCTTGCAGCGTGGGCAGTTCTAAATAAAATTTACGATCCCCGCTATTCAAGGATCAATGTTGAAAGCGGATATCAAAGATTCAGTAAAAACAGTTCTGTTGATTTTATGAATACTCTCTCGGATTTTTTTACTGAAGAGAGGATGAAGATAAAAAACAAATTCATTCTTAAAGAAATGTTTTCTACTCTTAACTTCATCGTAATGGATTTCGGACTCGAATCAAGTGATTCAATAAAGACTCTTCATCATATAATGCACACATCATGGGGCGAATCATTCGTTAAAGAATATCCCTTTGACATTGGAATAGGTACAATTCTCGTTTCTATTGTCAGAGACGGTATAATGATGAAAAAGGGCTTCGATGAGTTTTGTTCTTTCAGTGCTCCCGAAACACACAAAAAGCCGTACAAAGATATCATGCTTTTATATAAGGACAGCTACAACTTTATTGTCAGTTCTCCTGAAGATAAACCGCTCAGATTCGTGTCCAAAGCCGGAATAAGCTACGTACTGATTCTGCGCGACGGAAATCAGGTTGAGGCAGAACTTCATCCGAACATGATGAGATTATTTTCTGCAATAACTCTGAAGCCGGGAAAAGCAGCATCTTACAAATTCTATAATTCTGAAGAAAGCGGACTGGATTCTCTTGATCTTGCATATCAGAATGCAGCACCTCAGACAATATCTATTTTTTATGAGATTAAATCGGATTTCATTTTCGCTTATGTTGTTAATGAAGTTGGAAATCTTTTTATTTTTATAAAACCAAAATCACTTGAGGAAAATTTTCTTGCTCAGCTTTTCATTTTCTCAAAAAATACATTAGAAAAGGTCCGCGGATTAAATAAATTTACACCGATCAGATCTGATGCAATGAATGTGAAAATGATCACTCGTGACAGACTTGGTAAAATAACTTTCGTTGATAAAACCGAAAATACTTCGAATCTGTATTTCGGGAAATATTCTAAAAATTCGGCTTACTCGGTATTAATCAACAAAAAGATGGGGAATGAACCTTTCTACAGCATCAAATTTCCTGATGGTATTGAATCCGGTCTAATGGAAGCTGATCAGATGTATTCGGTCGCAGATAAAATTCAAGCTCTTAAGATTTCAGGATCAAAAATAAGCAATCTTATCTGCGATATTGATTATACGGGGATAGAATCAGAGAATCAGATTACAACATCAACATTTTTTGCTGATAAGTTTTCTATCGAAATGAACGTAGACAAATTCACCAAAAGCGGTATTTAATACTCACCGCCTGGGAAATTATCTCTAAAAAAACGTATTCTTCTTTTTTCCTTTTCATGCTGAACGGTCCCTTTGTCAAGAGTTCCCTTTTCAAGAGCGATATCAAGAAGTTTAACTGAAGTGTCATCATCATCATTTTTAGAAGCTGTAACAGGCTTAGGATTTTCTTTTTTTATTTCATTAAATTTTTTATCAATAACATCCTGAGTCATCATAGGAACTGGAATATCATCCATATCATCATCGAAGGAATCTTGCTTCTCTGTTTTGGATTCTTTTTTGGATTTAACAGCAGTCTTTGCCTGCGCCGGTTTATTCTGTTTCTTAGGCGCTTTATTGAAAGAAAGAGCAGCCGGTGCTTCTTCCTCAACAGCCGGTTCCTCTTCAATATCATTCAAAAGTGACTGAGGTGGATTTTTGATATCGAGCTCAAGCATCTTAATTCTATCAGCAAGAAGAATATTGATCTGCTTTTCAATTGTCATAAAAATCGGCGCGGTGAATGCTTTATTGCGTTCAAGGGATTTCTCAAGTTTTCTAAGTTCCTTGATATCCTGATCGAGTGCTTCTATTTTTTTAAGTACGTGAATAACCTTCATTGACTATCTCCCATCAATTAGGATAATCTACGGAGATAAATCCTGTAAGTCAACCATTTAAAAAGTGCGTCTTTAAGCTGTTATTCTCCCAGATTTCCGGTGTTATCAGAAAATAACGGTTCCGTCACCCTCAACAGAAAATTCCGTATGGCATGATGGACAAATGTAATCTCCCGGACGGTGTACCCTTGTAAAACTAGAACAGCTGGCGCATTCCACAACAAGAGGTTCCGGAAAAGGCGGCATTTCCTGTAAAGTATCAGAATACTTATCATCAACTACAGATATCTGATGAACTTCTTTTTTTGACGATTCTGATTTAAACTCAAACGAAAACGGCGAGTTTTCAGCCTGAGATATTGATGTAATTATAAAAAGTGAATTGTATACACCTATAATTCTCAAGATTTCAGTAATTTCAGAATTCAAATTATAAAGAAAAAGTCTTCCTCCGAGGGATGACAATTTTTTATGCGCGAAAAGAAGAGAGCCTATTCCTGATGATGAAACGAAAGATGAATCCGAGAAATCAGCTACAACAACACGTTCACCGGCTGTAATCATATCGTTGATTTTTTCCTCAAATACCGGAGATACTTTTGAATCCAGAGGAACATCCAGTTTTATGACAGAAGATTTTTCATTCTTTATTAAATCAATCATCTCTTATCTCCTCTTTCTGATCGGAATTGCATCCTGAATAATTATATTAGAATCCATGGATTCATCATCTTCATATAAAATAATTTCGCTTTGACTGCTATAATCCGGTGCTTGAATAGATTTTCCGGAATAATCGGATTTTACTTCAAATGCTGATTCGGATTTTCCGGATTTTTTTCCTGAAATTACAAATACAATAAATACAACAAACGAAACTATGAATGAAAGTGCAAAAGATACTGCCGAAATTACAACAATTGATTTCTTAGCGCTTTTTATACTGTTATTTATTTCATCATAAATAGCTGATTTAGAAACGATAAAGCATGAAACATAATTGATTTTCTGTCCTTTTTTAGAATTTACATCAAATACTCTTGATACAATCCAACCGTTTCTGTCAATACCCGAATATACGTATTCCTTTATATATTTAATTTCTTTTTTAGAAAATGGAATATGCGAACCCATTATGTAATAATCATTAACAAATACCTTTTCAGTATTCTTGTTTAAAACTTCAAATATTATGTCAGTATTATATCTGAATTCGTCAGCAGCAATATTATAATTCAGTTCTTTGGCTTCAGCAGGATTCGAATGTGAAATAATAGTCCCATTGTCAGATACAAGAAAGGCCTTTTCATAAAAATTGCTGTTCCCCGGATCAGTATAAAAAGTGTCCAGACGGCTCTTTCTTTCATTATCATCATCTATTGATGCTGCAAGGACTGTTGCATCGGCAAGGGACTGAATTATTGAGATTTTTGAATCTTCTATATCTCTAATGTTGCTTTTTAGATCTTTATATAAATAATAGCCTGAGCCTCCTACTCCAAGCAAAAATATAATTGTGAAAAAAAACCAAAATAGTAGAAAAACTGCAGCAAATCTTTTAAAGTTCATATTCCATCCAAAAAGAATTTCTCATTTTATTATCGGTCAATCAGCTGATTTTATTAATATACCAAGTTCAAAGATATGAATAATTGATAAATGCCCACACAATATTAGCATGGGCATTTTAAAATATTATAACTGAGTGGAAGTAATATGTTTCTCCTTAAAAGGAAATTTTTTATCAAATAATTCTAATTCATTTTGATCTGATTCAAAGGCTGCATCTGCAACAAACCTGCCGCTTATGTTCTTTAAAGAATCTTCATAAAGCTCAAGAGTCATAAAAGCTTCAAAGTTCACACCTTCACTGGTAGTAATATTGAAGTTAGCTGCATTTTTAAAACCAAATCGATGATAATAATCAGGATTACCAAATATCACTACTGCTTTAAAATTCATTTTTTTTGCAACATTTATTGAATACCGTATTAGTTTTGAACCGATTCCATTTTTTTGATATTGCGGCAGAATACTAAGCGGCCCCATACACAATACTTCTTTTGGTTCATCACTATCAATTCTTGCTTTTGAATAAATGATGTTACCGATTATTTTATCTTTATAACTCACAACGAAATCAAGTTCAGAAACAAACGATTTACTCTTTCTGAGCTTGTGCAAAACAAAATGCTCATCACATCCGGGCTTATACAAATCCCAAAATGCTTCCCGAGTCATATTTTCTGTTTCTTCATAATCTTCTTTATTTTCATTTCTGATTATTATATCCATAATGTATCTCCATAACTGATCTTACACGCTGATAAAAACAGCGTCTTTGTAATATTTTTTTAATAGTTGAGCTTTCTCTGAAAGAGAATTCGTTGGAGTGCCGGATAAAGCGATTTCCGCTTATACCGGGTTTTTATACAATAGGCTTTGTGAAGAAAATAAACATGACACTATTATTTGAAAAGCTATAATTAGGTCAAGATGTTTTCTACAGTTCTGCACGAAAGACTGTAAGCTTTTCAATCATATCATATGTTTTTACATCAAATTCGTGCTGAAAATGCTCAAGATATTTTTTAAGATCAGAATTCATTCCACGATATTTTTTCTTTATACTTCTTCGAAAAGAATCAATATCCGCTTTTATCAAATCAATTTCATTTATTGATCGGGCTTGTGTTTTCTGAGAAGTCTGAATAATCCGGTGTTTTAAAGCTGCTATTGAAGATTCGGCATATTCACAAAATATTTTAGCTTTTGTAATATCATTAGTAATCTTAAAAAAATGATAACCTTTAACTGAAATAGAAATCGATTGTGCAAAATGACCCGGTTTTCTAACAAGTGTATAAATAAGAAATCTGAAGTATCTGAAGCCGTATGATGAAAAACCCTGTTTAATTACAGAAAGAACAAGAGCTCTAATCTCAGAATATGATATTAGTCGAAAATTAGGAGTTTTCTTTGACGGAAGTCGCTTTATAAACTGCGCCGATCTTTCAAAGTATTTTTTAGGAGAATAAACCTCACGGAGAATTCTTTCATAGCCATCGACCAGTTTACTTTCGGGCATTATCGGCTCAAAATTCATCTGCAAGTCATGGGTATTGTTTCCGCTGGCCGAAACAGATGCTTTAAGTCTACCCTCTTCTTTAAGTCTCCTGTAAAGCTGAGTCCCAGGAAGAGCAGTCAACAGACCCACCATAGCCATAGAAACCCCTGAACGCTGAATGAATTCAATTTGGCGGTCAAAAATATCATCTTTGTCCGAATCAAATCCTACAATAAAACCTGCAGAAACTTCAATTCCGTTTTTCTGAATTTTTTTTACAGACTCAAGTAGATCTGTTTTCAAATTCTGCGTCTTGTGACAACCGTAAAGAGATTCAGAATCAGGTGTTTCAATTCCTGTAAAAACCATGTCGAATCCGGCTTTTCTCATCAATTCAAGCATTTCATCATCTGCGGCTAGATTGATGCTTGCTTCAGTAAAAAAAGTAAAAGGTTTATTATAAGTTTTCTGCCAATCTATTATTTCTCGGAGAAGTGCTACAACCTTAGTCCTGTTTCCGATAAAATTATCATCAACAATAAAAACTGATCCTCTGAAGCCAGTCTTATAGACAGCTGTCAATTCGTTCGAAAACTGAGACGGATTTTTTAATCGGGGTATTCTTCCGAATAGTTCAATTATATCGCAAAACTCACAGTTAAAAGGACACCCGCGTGAATTCTGCAAAGCAAGATTATTGTATTTTTTTATTTTTAGCAAATCATAACGCGGAACAGGCGTTTTCGTAATATCAGGTTTCTCAACTGTTGAATAAACATGTTCCGGGCTTCCCGCTTCAAAATCTCTTATGAAAGGGGCAAGAGTTATTTCAGCTTCATTCAATATAAAGTAATCTACATCAGAAATCATTTTATATGATGTTGTCGGATAAGGACCTCCAGCCGCGACTTTTACCCCGCACTCGCGGCATAATTTTACAACTTCGGCAAAAGAAGTACTTTGGACAATCATCGCGGATATCATGACAAGATCACATCCGATTATATCGTTTCGTCTTAATTTACTCACATTCATATCAACAAGTTTTAATTCATAATCTGACGGCAGAAGTGCAGCGACAGTTATAAGACCTAGAGGAATCGTTGAAGCTTTTTTATTAATAAAAGCCAAAGCGTGTTTCATTCCCCAATATGTTGAAGGAATCTCCGGATAAACTAATAATATTTTCTTTTTCATAAAGCTCCTTTGAAGGAAAACGCAAAAAAGGAGTATCAAATTAATTCCGGTGTAAAAGAATAATTACAGGAGGGGAATTGTGCGACGTTTATCTTTCTAATATTAAAGACAAAAATGACAGCCGGAAAGTTGCAAATTTATTTAGTGAGCACACGCTTTAAAAATTTTCCGGTATGTGAGGATTTGACTTTAATAATTTGTTCAGGTGTTCCTTCTGCGACAACAGTTCCTCCGCCGTCACCGCCTTCAGGCCCCAAATCAATTATATGGTCAGAAGTTTTAATTACATCAAGATTATGTTCAATTACTATTACAGTATTTCCTTTTTCTACAAGCGTATGAAGAACATGCAGAAGCTTTTTAACATCAGCGAAATGAAGACCCGTTGTAGGTTCATCAAGAATATAAAGTGTTTTTCCTGTTGAACGTTTTGATAATTCGGTTGCTAGTTTTATTCTTTGAGCTTCACCGCCGGAAAGAGTCGTTGCGCTTTGTCCTAGTTTAATATAGCCTAAACCGACTTCCTGAAGCGTTTCAAGTTTCTTGTAAACGGATGGAATATTTTTAAAAAATTCTGCAGCTTCATCAACGCTCATATCAAGTATTTCAAAAATATTTTTACCTTTAAATCTGATCTCAAGAGTTTCGTGATTATATCTCTTGCCGTGACAGACTTCACATGTAATATAAACATCCGGAAGAAAATGCATTTCTATTTTCTTAACACCGTCACCTTCACACGACTCGCATCTACCGCCCCGCACGTTAAACGAAAAACGTCCGGAAGAATATCCGCGTATTTTGGAATCCTGAAGAGAGGCATATAAATCACGTATAGGTGTAAATATTCCGGTATAGGTTGCCGGATTGGATCTTGGAGTTCTGCCTATCGGTGACTGATCTATATCAATCACCTTATCAATTTCTTTCCATCCGATAATCTCTTTGAATTTTCCCGGATATTCTTTTGAACGCATAACCAGATTCGATAGAGCTTTATAAAATATTTCCATTACAAGTGTTGATTTTCCGGATCCGGATACACCTGTGACGGAAGTAAAAACTCCGAGAGGAAATTTCACATCAATATTTCTAAGATTATTTTCTGATGCGCCTTTAATTGTTATAAAATTAACAGGCTTTCTACGTTCGGAAAGAAAATCTATTTTTTCCTTTCCCGATAGAAAACGACCCGTAACAGATTCATTATTTTTCATTATTTCCTGTGCAGTTCCGCAGGCAATAAGATGCCCTCCCGCTTCACCTGCGCCAGGACCCAGATCTATGATATAATCCGATGCATGCATGGTATCTTCATCGTGTTCAACGACGATAACAGTATTACCGAGTT
>Ga0255341_1002947_pt1 | contig 20113 bp, 16 predicted proteins | sample wastewater_treat_8_FD_192418 | JGI IMG/M metagenome (GOLD analysis project Ga0255341, IMG submission 192418) | Wastewater microbial communities from Lulu Island WWTP, Vancouver, Canada - plant12 | ecosystem: Engineered > WWTP > Wastewater > Unclassified | place: Canada: Vancouver, British...
ACCATTGGTAAGTAGTGTAATTATCGCCGCTTTCTTGTTCGGGTGCAAAACGTTCATCCTTTCTCTTCCTCCCATGTTCTGTGACGAAACGGGAGTCTGTAACGTTCTGCAGACCGTTTGTGAAGTTGCTTTTGTAAACCTGTTCCTCAGGTCTTAAAAGCAGCCAACAAGTGGGGGATTTTCAAGTGGCCATAAGTGGGGGATTTTGGGTGGCCACCCGGGGTAAGTTCTACAGGCTCTGGGGCGCAGACGCCGTGCCGACGTTTCCCGATGATGGATCACCCCGCCCGTTCCCGACTTACTTTCCACCAGTTGGTGGTTTCAGGTTTGGCTTGTTCACGCTTCCTCCTCGGTCGGTGACACCGGCGACACCATTGGCCTCACTTGACATGGCGGCACTGAAGGAAGTTGAAGACAAAATGCCTGGCTTCATTGCCCACCACGAGCCTGAACATCCGGGCATGCACACCACAGATACTGTCGACTTCGAGTACGTCATATCAGGCGAGGTATGGCTGGAACTTGACGATGGCGTGGAGGTGCAGCTTCAGGCAGGGGATACAGTTGTACAGAACGGAACTCGCCACGCATGGCATAACAAAAGCTCTGAACCGTGCCACATGGTGACAATTCTCATCGGTGCTCGACGTAGATGATATTGCTGCCAATGCAGCAATTGGGGGTAGGAATAGTCCTGCGGACTCTTCTGGCAATCGAGAAGAATGAGATTGTCGGGTTCATCTCTTACGAGCCGAACGGTCACATCGAGTTTCTTTACACCGCGCCGGGTGTCGAGCGTCAAGGCGTCGCATCTGCTCTATATCGCGAAGTTGAGAAAGAGCTTCCAGGAGTTTCGCTTTTCACAGAAGCCGGTCTGGTTGCAAAGCCCTTCTTCATGCAGCACGGTTTTACCGTAGTCGAGGAGCAGGAGGTCTTGCCTGGTGGTTGAATATTTATCGCAAATCAAAGGAGATTCCATGAAAAGAATAATCGCTATTGTTCTACTATCGCTGTTGGTTTTGTGTGCAGTTGCACAAGCTGATTGCATCAGAGATCAATACGGAAACACTGTGTGTGGACCAGGCGAGTGCGTAACGGATATTTATAGAGCAAAGGTTTATTGTGCTGCTGTGGGCGGAGGTGCCATGTTAGGCCAAAATGGAGTCGCTGTTTGTGGTGTTGGTCGCTGCGGCAGAGATGCAAATGGACGCATCTGGTGCTCCAAGGTTCCCGGCGGGAGTGTGGGTACGGACACAAATGGAAATATTAAATGTTTCGGTGGTTGTGAGGAAGCTTCCAGGGATTTATGTCAGGAAGGAAAGTAATCAATGCTTTATTTGTTTGAGGACCTCAATGAGCTCCTCTGCTGGTTGCCAATATGCCGGGGTGATTCTTGTAAAATATTGCCAACAAGGTTGCTCAAGCCGATCGCTGCGCCCGGCGCTACTCCGGCTTAACTTTTTATTATCTTAAAATATGAATGACATTGTAATTAAAATTACACCCGAAGAAAGAGATCTAATCCTTGATCATACGCTTGCTGATGAAGCCCTCACAGATCGATTAAAAATAGCCGAGATGAGGGGCAAATACCTGGTGGCGAAGTATTCGACACATGACCTCGATGATTTAATTGGATTTATTTCGGCTGAGGCAAATCATACGGAAGACAAAAAGCTTCAAAAGAAATTGGACAGGCTCATTGATAAATTAGAACGTATGCTTGAGGAATAAATGAGCGATAAATAGTGACAACAGCTTGCACTTTGCCTCTCTGCCAGGGGCAGGCTTTTCATTGGTTAGACAAAGAGATTGCCATGAACGTCGGTCGTATAGTGAAAATTTTGATTGTCCTCGTCTGCCTCGGCATACCGGGAGCGGCCTTTGCGGATCAAAAGTACAATCCTCATACAGGCCAATGGGAGACGGTGGCTCCGGATTCAGCACTGAAATATAATCCCCATTCGGGAACCTGGGGTTATGCCGCTCCGAATGCGACCCCCAGGTACAACCCTCATAGCGGAAACTGGGATATGGCGCCGCCGGACTATCAACAAAAATACAATCCACATTCCGGCAATTGGGAAACAGCAAGCCCCGACTCGCAGCTCAAATACAACCCTCAAAGCGGTAACTGGCGCTATGTGCCACGCGGTGTGGGGCCGAAATACAATCCTCATGGCGGGCAATGGGAATATCCGAAATAAAAATGCCTCACGAGTACTTCAGAAGCGATGCACTACCATCCTTCTGATGGTAAACCGGCTGTGGTATTTCTGCCCACCGGAGACTGCCCCGGTTTCAAAAAGATTATTTTCTGATGATAAAAGAAGAAAGAAAGACACATTTCGTCAACAATCTTTCGTGCTTTAAGTTTTCACAGCCGTGGCAATCCGGAAGCGAGTTAGCCAAACGCTGCGCGAGTCACCCAAGTTGCCTGAGCTTCGGCCCTCAATGCCATCTGCACATTCAAATCCTGTGTGCGCGCAGTCGCTTTTCTGGAGGCTGATAACGTTTTGCCTGGCAAAGTCGCCGGGTTTACACGCCTCAAAGGGCCCTTAGCGTTTCTTATGAGTTATCCCGAACCATCCGATTCAGCTGATTGCTTATGCGCTCCTCGTCCGCCCGAAGAATCTCTCCCATTTTTATTTCTTTGTTTTCCTTGAACGTTTTGATATTGTCTATCGGCTCTCTTGTTGCGGTATTTGTTTTTGTCCCGGTGTGACAAAAATTCTGCCGGACGGAGGGCTCTTTCCCGAATGAATCAAAAAAAATTTATGTTATTTCGTATCCAAAAACGAAGGAGGATTTTCTATGGAAGAGCAAGAAGTTCAATTGAACGGTATTGTCGTGAGTGAGCATATGTTGAACTCCCTGCGGAGCACTAAGCCCTGGACGTTATTTGTCTCCATCCTCGGGTTTGCCGCTACGGCCATGATCTTTCTGGCGGGCCTTTTAGTATTGGTTGCCGGCCTGTTATTGCCGGATCAAAAGGGCCCTATGATGATTGGGGCGGGGATAGCGTATATCTGTTTGACGGTACTTTATCTGATTCCATCGATCTATCTGTATAAATATTCAGGAGCCGTTGGCCGCTTTCTCAATCTGAAGCAGGCCGTTGAAATGGAAGCGGCTCTCGCCTGGCAGAAATCATTTTGGAAATTCGTAGGTGTTTTGTGCATCATCATGGTTGCGCTCACCATTTTGGCAATTATCGCGGTCATTGCCATTGGCTTCATGACAGCTAAATTCTTATAGGAAAATAAGGGGCCGGCCGGCCCCTCTTTTTGTTATTGCGTCGGCTAATCATCGGAAATCAGTATGTTTTTTATGAGGTTGCTTTGTTCGTATTTTCCGGGGGGAAAATACGTTTGCAGTCCGGTTTAACGACGATGTCCCGACCAATAAATCTTTGATTTCACTGATTACCTCACAGTCTTTACAAACCGGGGTGTAATCACTATACTTATGAGAAGTTCGACAATAACGGCTGAAAAGGCGGCGGTGATGACTTACATAAAGATCAAATTCGGGAGAATTTTTGAGGACGAGTTTCAAAAAGCGGTGGATGAGGTTTTTCATCTGGTGCGACCGTCCGTCAAAAAAATCGATTACATGTGGCGTCCGAACATCGACGTGTATGAATCTGCCGACGAGATCCTGGTGCTGGCGGACATGGCCGGACTCGACAAGGAAGAGCTCCACATCGAGGCGGATCGCACGAGCATAAAGATCGCAGGGACACGCAGAGTGACAGGTTTTTTACAAAACGGCCGCTACTGCCAGGCGGAAATTCCGCACGGTTACTTTGAAAGGACCGTCAGTCTGCCGGAGCCGGTGGATGCCGCCGCTGCCGTCGCCTCTTATACGGACGGGATTTTGTCTGTCAGGCTGAAGAAGCTGCCGGTGAACAAGGCGCTTCGCGTGTCCGTGCTCCCGGCGGAATAGGCAGCCGGCTTTTCAATAACAACAGGAGGATATTATGGCCGAGCAAAACGGGTCTGAAAATAAAAACACTCTTAACATACCGGAAGTGATTCCGATTCTTCCCCTGCAAAATGTGCTGGTCTTTCCCAAGACAATGATTCCACTGGAAGTGACAGGCAGCGCTTCCGTGCTGGTGGATGAGGCCATGACGAAAGACCGCCTTGTGGGGCTCATCATGGCCAAAAAGGAGCCCCAGACGAGCGGTCAGTTCAAAAAGGAAGAACTGCACGAGGTGGGCACCTGCGCGATGATTATGAAGATGGCCAAGACTTCGGAGCACAATACGCAGCTGCTTTTGCAGGGGGTGAGCCGCTTTTCGATAGAAGAGATGGTCGAAGGTAAACCGTATCAGCAGGCGCGCATCAATGTGATTGAGGAAAAAGAAACCAAAGACATTGAAACAGAGGCGCTGGTGTCCAACCTGCTTTCGCTTTTTGACAAAATCCTGAAGCTCTCACCTTTCCTGCCGCCGGAATTCGGGCCGATGGCCAAGTCGATCACCGATGCGGGTATCCTGGCCGATCTGATTGCGTCCATCATCAACGCGCCGGTGGAAGAAAAACAGAAAATTCTGGATGTCGCCGACGTCAAAGAACGCCTCAAAGAGCTCACGCGCATGGTCAATCATCAGATGGAAGTGCTGGAGCTGGGGAACAAAATCCAAAGCAAGGTAAAGGACGACATCGATAAAAGCCAGCGTGAGTACTATCTGCGCCAGCAGTTAAACGCCATCAGGCAGGAGCTGGGCGAGGCGGATGAAAATGCTGTCGAGACGGACGAGTACCGAAAAAAGATTGAGGGAAAAAACCTTCCCGAGGAGGCCAAAAAAGAGGCTCTCCGCGAACTGGAGCGACTCTCGCGCATGCACCCGTCGTCGGCGGAATATACGGTCGCCTCAACCTATCTGGACTGGGTGACGGCCCTGCCGTGGCAGGACTCAACCCAGGACAATCTCGATATAGCGCTGGCACGCAGGATTTTGGACGAGGACCACTACGGGCTGGCCAAGCCGAAAAAGCGCATCATCGAGTACCTGGCCGTGCGCAAACTCAAGCCTGACTCAAAAGGGCCCATTCTGTGTTTTGCAGGGCCTCCGGGCACCGGAAAGACCTCGCTGGGACAGTCGATCGCGCGGGCGCTGGGGCGTAAATTCTGGCGCATCGCGCTGGGCGGCGTGCGTGATGAGGCGGAAATCCGCGGGCATCGCCGCACCTATATAGGGGCGCTGCCGGGCCGGATCATCCAGGGACTGAGGCGCGCGGAGTCGAATAATCCCGTCTTCATGCTCGATGAAATCGACAAGCTGGGCAGCGATTTCCGCGGCGATCCCTCATCCGCGCTTCTGGAGGTTTTGGATCCGCAGCAGAACAACTCCTTTACCGACCATTACCTGGACGTGCCGTTCGATCTGTCGAAAGTCCTGTTCATCGCCACCGCCAATATGCTCGAGACCATTCCTCCGGCGCTTCTGGACCGCCTGGAGGTGATTGAATTGAGCGGCTACACTCAGGAAGAAAAAATGAAAATCGCCGAAAAATACCTGATTCCGCGGCAGCTCAAGGAAAACGGCCTGACCGGCGATCAGTTCAAGCTGACACAGAAGGCTCTTGCCTCAATCATTACCGGTTATACCAGGGAGGCGGGCGTGCGTAATCTGGAGCGTGAAATCGCCAATGCCTGCCGCGGTGTGGCGGCGCAGATTGCCGAAGGAAGCATTAAATCGAAAACCGTCACGGAAAAAGATATTCACAGGTATCTGGGCGCGCCGCGTGTGCCGACGGATATAGACGCGCGCATCACCAGGCCCGGCATTGCCATCGGTCTTGCCTGGACGCCGGTGGGTGGTGATGTTCTGTTTATCGAGGCCACGGCCATGCAGGGGAAGAAGGGGCTGACGCTGACCGGACAGTTGGGCGACGTGATGAAGGAATCGGCCGCGGCGGCTCTTAGTTTCATCCGTACCAATGCCCGTGAATTAGGGGTTAATCCTGATTTCTTCGACGACAGTGACATTCACATTCATGTACCGGCGGGCGCAACACCCAAGGACGGACCCTCGGCGGGGGTTACGATGCTGACAGCCCTGACCTCTCTCCTGACGGGCCGTAAGGTCAAAAAGCAGCTTGCGATGACCGGCGAGATCACATTGCGCGGCGCTGTTCTGCCCGTGGGCGGCATCAAGGAAAAGGTCCTTGCCGCTTACCGTGTGGGCATTAAAACCGTTATCCTGCCTGAATGGAACAGGAAGGACTTGGAGGACATACCGGTGGACGTGCAAAAAAAGATGACCTTCCATTTTGTGAGCGACATGATGGATGCCCTTCATCTGACACTGGAGCCTGTCAAAACTAAAACCGCGTCTAAAAAAGAGGCAAAACCTGAAAGCACGAAAAAGAGTGCGAAAAAAACGGCAAAGTCCGCCAACGGAAAAGTCGCGGCGCGGCCGGTGAAGGGAGAGTCAAGAAAAGACCAAACAGCATTTACGAAAAAACACTAGCCGCTCACATAGGCAGATTGAAAGAGGATCAGGGGCTTCAAAGACTTGCAGGGTGACGAACCCGCTCGACATGCGATTTATCCTTCAACCTTCAGCCTTTATCCTTTGTCCTTCGTCCTTTAGCTTTTTTGTATAATGATGGATCAGGCCCCGGGAAGTACGTCTGATGTTTGTCAAGCCGGAGGTGAGTTACGACCGTCCGGAGATGGAGGAAGCTCTTGCACGGCACAAACACGAAACCCAGAGTCGTCATCATCGGCGCCGGTTTCGGCGGTCTGTGGGCTGCGCGCCGGCTTGCCGGTGAGCCGGTGGATGTAGTCCTCATCGATCGAAACAATTACCACACTTTCCTTGCGCTATTGTACCAGGTGGCGGCAGCGGAGTTGTCGGCGGAAGACATTGCCTACCCGGTCCGCAGTATTTTCCGGAAAAATCCCAATATTCATTTCCTGCTGGCGCATGCCCGGCACATAGACACGGCAAATAAGACAGTCGAAACTGACAGCGGTGTGCTCGATTATGATTACCTGATTTTGGCCACCGGCAGCGTCAGCGCCACTTTCGGCGTGGAAGGTGTTGAAAAACACGCCTACTTTCTAAAAACGCTCGAAGAGGCGGTCGGACTGAAAAACCACATCATTTGCTGTTTTGAAGCGGCCGCGCGCGAGGCGGATGAAGAAAAAAGAAAAGCGCTTTTGACCTTTGTGATCGTGGGGGGCGGGGCAACAGGCGTGGAATACGCGGGCGCTCTTGCTGAGCTGATTCACGGGCCGCTGGCGGGCGACTATCCGGGCATTGATTTTTCCGGGGTGCGGATAATTTTACTCGAAGCCGGTGATCATCTGGTGTCGTCCATGCCGGGAGACCTGCCTGCCTATACGGCCGGGCAGCTCGCGCGGATGGGTGTAGATGTGCGCTTGAAAACGGCGGTGGCCGAAGTAACACCGGACAGGGTCGTTGTGCGTGCGGACGGTGGACATAACGGACAGGGGGAGGGTGAGGAATTCATCCGGACAAAAACTGTGGTATGGACAGCGGGTGTCCGCGGTGAAGAACTTCCGGCCGCGTCGGGCATCGCCACAGGCCGTAACGGGTGCGTGCCGGTGGAGCCGACGCTCCAGGCCGCAGGCCATCCCGATATTTACGTCATCGGGGATCTCGCCGCCATCAAAGAGGAGGCCCGCGTCCTGCCGATGGTGGCGCAGGTGGCCATGCAGTCCGGCGCCCACGCCGCGGAAAATATCCTCAGCCGGATTGCCGGTGGACAGCCGGTAGCTTTTCGCTACCGCGACCGCGGCTCGATGATCGCCATCGGCCGCAAGGCGGCGGGTGTGGCGATCGGCAAACGGACTTTCCGTGGATTTATCGCCTGGATCATGTGGCTGGTCATACACCTTGCAAATCTCATCGGCTTTCGTAACCGCCTGATGGTCCTCACCAACTGGGCGTGGGACTATCTGCTCTATGAACGGGCAGTGCGCTTTGTCTTCCCCTCCGTGATGCCGGCGTCCGCCCGTTCGCGCTCCTGCGCGTCGGCCTTGCCGGAAGAAAACAAACAGGCATAAGATTATTTGCCGCCAAAGAGCTTTGTCATCATCCCCAGATCGCCCCGCACCTTGTATTTTTCTTCCATAAACAGCTTCTGGCCGTCGGCCTTGCCGGTGATGACGTCCATCCACAGATCAAAATCAGTGTCGATGGTGATGTCCGGATTCGGGACAGTTCCCGGTTCCGCCTCTACACGGCCTTTTTCAATTTTGAAAATACACGATTCGTTGATCTTTCCGGTGAAGTTGAATTGGATGAGAACTTTTTTGTCTCCGGCGGCTTTGGCGTTCAAGCCGAAGGGGAAAATGAACATGAAGTCTTCCAGGTTCTGGGGGCGCGGCACCATCTTCCGGCGTTCATATTCCTTGGGTGTGACTTTCTCGGCGATGCAGGTTTTCCAATAGACGTTGCCCATTTTGCGAAAGCTCCTGGGGTTTCCCAGTGAACGGGTGATTCTATCCATCGTCTCCGGTTCGATTTTCATATTTCTGACCAGTTCACGCCCCGCCTGTCTGGTGGCCTCCAGAACATCGCCGGCTTTGGCGGCAACCTGAGGTGCGGAAAGAAGATTAGCTGCCGAGCGGCAGATGACCGCCACCAGTTGGGAATTTTTATCACGCGTCCGCTCGAAAAAATCTTTCATCGCGTCGAACTCTGAATGTTCGGGAAAGCCGCAAACGCTCAGGATCACGCCGGCAGGGGTTTTAAAGCGCATGGGGTGGTAGGTGACTCCGTCTTCGTCCTCTTCAAAAAAAGGCAGAGCCGCCGGAAGCGTGCGTTCCATGAAGGCGGCCATCTGTGCGTTCACCGTGTGAAAGTACAGAGGCGAGGCATAAATGACCAGGTCCGAGGCCAGGAATTTCGGAAAGAGCTCATTGGTCATGTCATCCTTGTGGACGCATTTGCCAGGTGTTTTCGTCCAGCAGGTGAAGCAGCCGATGCAGTTACGGATTTTTTTGGTGCGCAGTTGAATAACCTCTACATCCGCCCCTTCTTCCTTCATCCCCTCGACGAGGTGGTTGAGCATGAGCGAGGTGTAACTTTCCGCTGTGGCGCGCGGGCCGGAATTCAGTGCCAGTACTTTCATAGAATCCTCCTTTTTCGATTTTAAAAATATTTTTTCAGTTTATTGTTTTTGAGGACATTTACAGGGTTTAAAAGAGGGGGCAGGGCGCTTTGTCCGGCCTCCGGTACGAAAAGTTGCCCGAGCCGAAAGACGGTAGCCCCTGTGGCTGGCCTGTCTGAAAAATAAAAGGCAATGTTGACGAACAGGTCTCTGGGAAAAATGCCATGGATGTTTCTGAATCCCGCGTTTTTAAAACCATCACGGATGATGGTCGCACAGTTGCGTGTCAGTACGTTAAAGGCAGGGTACTTTTCGTTATTTGTCACATTCAGTTTTGACTTTCTGATTTTTTCCATCTCCGCGTGAAAAAAAAGGGCAAGATTCTGTGTGTCGAGTCCGGTCAGCAAAAGGACGTGGATGCTGCGCATGAAGCGCCGACCGAACTTGTCGTAGTACGGCTTTGCCGGATTGTCAATGTTGTATCTTCCCGTCTGCGGATGGGGCGCGAATTCACCCAGCGCCGGCCGGTAAAAATATTCCTCGTGACTGAGAATTTCGTTTTCGTTCATGAGGTGTGAGAAATTGAAAATTTCTCCGTTCACATTGACGGCCAGGTGCCCGAGAAACGAGGCAGGATATTTGACAAGACGTTCATTTAAGTAAAGAGCGACAAACTCTTTTTGCGGCCAAGGCTCATCGGGCCACAAAATGATCACTGGTCTGGCCGTTTCGTAATCCGTCTGGACCAGCCGGCGGGCCAGGACTCGCCTGCCGCCGAAGTGTGTGAGATACCCGTTCCATATTCTTTCATCTTCCAGATACCTTTGGCCCCTATCCCCCACAAGGCAGGGCCTGTCGGCATCGAGTGTCAGGACTCCTCTGAAGATAACGTCATCCATTGCTTTATTAACTCACAATGTCTCTTTTAAATAAAGGGGCATTTTTTGCACAAATCACGCGCCGGCACTCCTGTGGCAGCCTTCAATCAGCCGGGCGGCCCGGAGGGGAAATTGTGTTGCCGGAAAGTCAAAAAACGGGTAAGGGATGTCACACAAAAAATCAGGAGTTCAAGTTATGACGCGTTTCGTCTCTTTATGGTTGGTTTTTCTTTTTACGGCCTGCACCGTCTGTGCGACAGATTCTTCCACACCCTGCCCGCCTCCGGCGGATGACGGCTGCTGTCTGTATTTATACACTCATCCGGTTTCTCATCCCGTTTATGGAAAACAAAACGCCAATGATCATTTGCGCGTGGTAAGCAAAGATGATGCAAAAATGACCTTTCAGCTGACCACGATCGGAGACGAATATCATGAATGCCTGATCATGGGCGAGGCGGACAAAAGCGGCGCCGGCAGTTATGAATACCGGGAAAACAAATGCCGGCTGACGTTTGTTTTCAGTTCCGGCGAAGTCGCGGTGACGGCTGAAGGGCAGGAAGGCGCGTTCTGCCGCGTGGCCGATCTTCGCACCGGCCACGGCTGCGGCTATAACACGCTCATCAATTCTTCAGTTTACCGCCGGGAAGTGAAAAAACCCGAATCCGCCGGGCAATAGAAACGTCTCCTCCCTTGAGGGATTTGCAAAGCCCGTCTATCCCAGGATGCCGATGAACACGCCACCGGCAATCGCGGCCCCGATGGCTCCGGCGACATTGGGTCCCATCGCATGCATCAAAAGGAAGTTCTTTTTGTTTTCCTGCTGTCCCATGATCTGGACCACACGCGCAGACATGGGAACAGCCGATACACCAGCCGCACCGATCATCGGATTGATTTTTTCCTTCAGGAACAGGTTCATAAATTTCGCCAGAAGCACGCCGGCTGCGGCGGCGCTGGCAAAGGAAATGACTCCAAGCAGCAAAATCAGCAGGGTTTTGAGCTGGAGGAAGTTTTCCGCCACCATGGTGCCGCCGATGGAGAGGGTCAGGATGATGGTCATCACGTCGATAAAGACCGTCTGTGCCGTGTTGCTTAGTCTTTCCACCACGCCGCTTTCCCGGAAGAGGTTCCCCAGCATGAAGCAGCCGATGAGCGGTGCGGAGGCGGGAACGAAAAGGATCACAACGACCGTAGTAACCAGCGGAAACAGAATTTTCTCCAGCTTCGACACAGGCCTGAGCGTCGGCTTCATATAAATAGCCCGCTCCTTCTTTGTGGTCAGCAATTTGATGACGGGAGGCAGGATGAGCGGCACCAGCGCCATATAGGAGTAGCAGGCCACCGCCGTAGCCCCGATAATATGAGGCGCCAGTTGTGCCGTTACGTAAATCGTCGTCGGCCCCTCGGCCCCCCCGATAATGCCGATGGATGCAGCTTCGTTGAAGGAGAAGCCGAAAAGCAGCGACAGGAAAAAAGCGAAATAAACGCCGAATTGTGCGGCCGCCCCTAAAAGCAGGGTCTTGGGGTTGGCAAGCATTGGGCCGAAGTCCGTCAAAGCGCCAAGACAAAGGAAAATCAGCGGGGGTAGAATCTGCCACATGATGCCGAAGGAGAAAAAGATGGACAAAAGCCCGACCGGTTTTGTGGGAATCTCCTTTTGATTGGTCTGCTGCTGGGTTACCAAAACGGCAATGACATCTCCCGCCCGAACGTGTCCGCCCGGTTTTACCCTGATTTCCTTCACCCGTCCGAAAACAGGCGAGTCAAGCGCTGCGCCATCCTCCTGTGCTATGGCCGCATCTTTTTTGAAGATCTCACCTTCCTTCACAAAGATACGTTCAATGACACCCGTTTGCTTTGCCTTTAGTTCATACTCGTAATCCATGAGCCCCCCCACGGGCAGATTGACAAGCATGATGGCAAAGCCGATGGGCAGCAAAAGCAGCGGCTCCATTTTTTTGCCGATGGCGAGATAAATGAGAATACTGCCGATGAGCAGCATTACGGCATTGCCCCAGGTGAAAAACTGAAAGCCTGTTTCCAGAAAGCCAAACACGTCAAATCCTCCAATTGATAAAAGTCATGTAAACGGCGCTGTCTGTCGCGGTTCGGTGCATCCTGCGATCTACGGTATTGGCGTGTTTACGGTTTTACCGGTCATCCGCCAATATCTGCGCCACATTATTTGTTAAAAAGTTTTGTTATTTTTACCGTGACGACTCTGGTCAGCCAGATAGTGAACCACAGAATCGCCAGGAGCAAAAAGACGACTCCCAGTCCTCCACCTGCTATTTTTACAGCCAGGCCAAGATTAAGCATAACAGCTTTCACCTCCTCTGCTTTTTGTGATACCGCTTATCACGCCCGTCAGATCGCCTTAATCCATGCGGGACCTTTCGGCCTGTCGAGCCCTTTTACGATCTGCGAACGGATGATGCGCGGCAGGATCATCTGGTGCTGGGGGCAGATGGAGCGGGGGTTCTGGTAGCAGCAGTTGGCAAAGCCGACCAGATAGTCGCGCAGTTCATGGAAACGCACGATTTCATCGACGAAACCTTTTTTCGCGCAGTACACGGGCCCGGAAGTCTCGTCGTAGTGCCTGACCATTTCATTCATTTTATCGATGACCGGCCCCAACGGACGGCCCGCGTCCTTTTCCTTCACCAGGCGGCGAGCGTAGCTTGCTGCAGCCGCCGTCTCGCCGTGCATGACGTTGATCTCGGTAGTCGGTGTGCCCAGGGAAAAGGCGTTGTTGTTGTTGGCGGTGGGGCCGCCCAGCACATAGTGAGCCGCCGCTGTGCCCTTTCGTAAAACGACGAGCATCATCGGCAGCTGCGAGTTTTCGATGGAATAAATCAGCGACTGTCCCAGCCCGAGGAGCTCCGCCTTTTCGGCCGTGTCTCCCACATCGATGCCGGATGTGTCCTGAAACCAGACCATCGGCACTTTGTCGCGGGAGCACAGCGTGACAAATTCACTCATCTTGATGAGGCCCTGACGATAGAGTTTGCCCCCCACGGCCATGTACTCGTCGGTGTACTCGGGATAATCGGGGAAAGCGCCCTGGCGGTTGCCGACAATGCCCATCAGATAGCCGTCCACTTTGACCAGGCCGCAGTACATTTCCGGCCCGTAGCCGGGTCGAAATTCCATGTGCTCCGAGGAATCCACCAGGCGCGCCAGGACCTGTTCAAAATCGTAAACCCTTTTTTTATTGACCGGAATGATCGAGGCGATTTCCGACGGAGGGTAGGCGGGGGCGGCAGGTTCGGCCACACGGAAGAAGCGCGGTTTGTACGCTGGCAGATCGTCCATATAGTCTTTGATGGCATCGAGCACCTGGGTTTCCTCGTCGAAGACCGCGCGGAAAAAACCCGTGACGTCGTAATGGATACTTACGCTGCCGGGCGGAACGGATTTGAAGTGTCTGGTGGCGTCGATGAGCTCTTCGGCGCCCGCCTCATCGAAAAATCCCTTGGGGGACATGCCGCTGACGATGCCTCCTCCGCCCACGGCCATATTGGCCTTTTTGTGTGCCAGCAGGATGGTCGGGCTGATCGACTGGTAGCCGCCGCCCGCCGGATTGGTGCCGTAGATGCCCGCGATCACCGGAATGCCCATCTGCTCGAGCTCGGCGTGGCGGAAAAAGCAGGTGCCCTGTCCGCGCCGGTTGGCATACATTTTTTCCTGTTCGGGAAGCTTCACGCCGGAGCAGTTCACCAGCCAGACCAGCGGAATGTTCAGGATTTTGGCGATATCGGTGACGCGCAGATTGTTGTCGGGCTGTCCGGCAATCCAGGCGCCCGCCATCCACTTGTTGTTGAAACCGATGATGACACACCATTTGCCGCGGATGCGGGCCAGTCCGTCCACCACGCCCGTGCTGCCCGATTCTTCATTTTCCGGATCGAAAATGCTGTGGAGCGGACAGAAAGTGCCGGGGTCAACCAGATATTCGATGCGCTCCCATACGCTCATTTCCCCCCGGCCATGAAGTGTTTCAAGGGATATGCCGACATTTTTGATGCGCTCCACCTCGTCATCGATGGTTTTCATAATTTCTTCAAGTTGGGCGCGATTCTCCTGCATGGTTTCGATTTGTCTGGAGGTGAGGGGCTTCCCCAGCCGGTCCATCTTGGCAAAGTATTGTTTCATGGATTGCTCCTTGGCATTGACCCCCCTCCCGCCCGGCCGTCACCGTGGCCGGGAGGGGGTGTTTAAAACAGAAAAGGTGCCGCCGCCGGACTACACGCGGTTCGGCGCAAAGCCCATTGTCGCGTTGGCGACAATCATCGTGTGCATGTTTGAGGTGCCTTCCAGGGTTTCAAACTGCTTGGAGTCTCTGAGGAAGCGGCCGCAGGGGTATTCGTCGGAGTAGCCGAATGAGCCGTAGAGTTTCATCGCTTCGTTGGCATCGTGGACGACCACTTTTGCAGAGTAGAGTTTGGACATGGAGGTTTCCATCACATTGGGAAGCCCTTTATCCTTGAGCCATGCGGCGCGATAGACCAGATAAGCCAGCGTGTCGTGGCCGACCTTCATGTCCGCCACCTGCTGCTGAATGAGCTGGTAGCGGCCGATCTGCTTGCCGAATTGGGTGCGTTCGGTCGCGTAGCGCGAGCAGGCATCCAGTATCGCCCCGGAAAGCCCCAGCGCGCCCGCCGAGCAGCCCAGTCTGGTGGCGTTGAGCTGGGTCATGCAAATCTGGAAGCCGCGATTGAGTTTGCCCAAAAGGAGGTTTTTGGGAACTTTGACATCTTCAAAAGTGATTTCCGCCGTGTCGGAGGCCCACAGACCGACCTTTTCGTTGATTTTGCGGCGTGTGATGCCGGGGAGGGAATAATCCATGATGAAGCAACTGACTCCGTTGGCGCCCGCATCCTTGTCGGTTTTGACATACAAGAGGCCGTGATGGCAGATCGAGCCGTTGGTGATCCACATCTTGTTGCCGTTTACCAGGTAGTGATCGCCCTTGTCCACGGCCAGACATTTCATCGAGGCGACGTCGGAGCCGATGTCCGGTTCCGTCATGGCGAAACTGCCGATATATTCTCCCGAAACGAATTTGGGGATGTAATGTTCCTTTTGTTCGTCCGTGCCGAATTTCTGAATGGTGAGCGCCGGTCCCCAGCACTGCATATTGAAGGCCATCCGCCAGGAGGTATGCACTTTGGCCACCTGTTCGATAGCGAGCGCTCCTTCCAGAAATCCCATGCCGTTGCCGCCGTATTTTTCATCGATGCAGAAGCCGAAAAATCCCAGCTCGGCCATTTTGTCATAAATTTCCTTACGCCAGAAATGGTTCTTCTCGTCCTCTTCCACATACGGCGCGATTTCCTTTTCGGCGAAATTCTTCGCCGTCTCCTGAATCATCCTCTGCTCTTCTGTCAAGGCAAAATCCATATTATTCTCCTCCCGGAATTTTTTTCTGTTATCCCGACTGTGCGGGAACGCATTTGGAGGGGAAAGGTTTTTCAAGCCGGCGGCTGCCGGATAAAAACCGCGCCCCGCATTGTTATTTTCTCTCAATCACCATGCAAATTCCCTGCCCGCCTCCGCCACAGATTGTTTCCAGCGCAAAGCGCGCGTCAGAGCGTTGCATCTCTCCAAGCAATGTGACCAGTCGCATGGTTCCCGTGGCGCCGATGGGATGCCCCAGCGAGATGCCGGAGCCGTTGACGTTGACCTTGGCTTCCATCTGTTCATCGGAGAGCCCCGCCAGGCGCGAATCAGCCAGGCACTGTACGGCAAAAGCCTCCTGCACTTCAATCAGGTCCATATTGTCGATGGTTTTACCGACTTTTCTGAGCGCCTTTTCCACCGCAGCCGGCACCGCCGGATAAGTAAGGGTAGGATCGGTAGCTGCCACAGCGCAGGAGCGGTAGTAGGCCAGAGGCTTGATGCCCAGCTCTTTGGCCTTCTTTTCCGAGGCAAGGATGACGACGGCCGCGCCGTCATTTTCAGATGAAGAGTTTCCGGCGGTGCAGACCCCCCCTTCATAGACCGGTTTGAGCCTGGCCAGACGTTCCAGCGTTGTGTCTTTACGGGGGCCTTCATCTGTACTGAAATAAATTTCCTGACCGCTTTTGTCCTTGCCGGTGAGCACAGGCACGATTTCGTCCCGGAACTTGCCCGCCTCCTGCGCCGCCACCGCGCGCTGGTGGGATCTGAGCGCCCAGCGATCCGCCTCCTCGCGGGTGATTTTTTCATTTCTTGCCGCCGCCTCCGCCCAGGTCATCATCGAGCTTAACTCTCCGTAGCGCCAGATGGGCTGGCTCATCACGCGCCCGCGCTGGATGCGGTCGTACAGGGGGATGCCCCACATGGCGAGCGCACCGTGGCCGCGCGGCATGAAGCCGTACTTCTCATGGCTTTTCCCGCCCAGGCCCCATTTAATGTCGCCCGGTATGTACAGCTCGCCCTGGCTCATCGATTCCATGCCCCCGGCGACGACAATGTCGGCGTTGCCGGTCTGTATCTGCAGCGCCGCGTAATAGACGCTCTCCAGGCCGGAACAGCAGCGCCGGTCGATCATGCCGCCCGGTATCGTGTCCGGCCAGTCCGCATCCAGCACGGCCATGCGAGCGCCGTTGGCGCACTCGCCGTTTTGATAGGCTGACGCCATGATGACGTCATCCACCTGTCCCGGCTCGATGCCGGCTTTTTTTACCGCTGCCTTGAGCACCGTGCCGGCCAGGCGGTAAACGGCCACGTCTTTGAGAGACCCTCCGTACGCCCCGATGGGCGTGCGCGCACAACTGATAAAAACGACATTTTCCATAACTAAACCCCTTTGTGTTTTTTGGCTCTGTTTACTTTCAAGCCACAAAGTCTTGCTTTATATAATACTGTCGGCATCTGCTTCCCGCGTAGCCAATGGTATGTGGTGTCTCAGGATCATGTTTCGCGGGGAGGTTTTAACCCGTTTTTATTTTCTTGCCGCGACATATGAATGATAAACGGGATCATACATTTTGGATCTGATGAATCCGGGCAAGTTGTCCGGCTCAGGCATAGTTGTCAGCTTTCTGGCATAGGCGATTTTTGCCACGGTTATAGCAATATGAAGCGATACCTCGCGAATGCGTGACAATGAGGGGAAGATGCGGCCCTGGGCAAAATCTTCTTTCGTGACTTTTTCCTCTATACTCCTTGCGGCCGCGGCAAACATTTCATCTGTCACCCTTGTGGATTCCGATGCCGTCACTCCCAGCCCCACGCCGGGGAACACATATACATTATTTGCCTGTCCCGGGACAAAGGTTCTATCGTCCAGAGTTACGGGAGGGAAGGGGCTGCCGCTGGCAAAGACGGCCCGTCCCTGTGTGAAATGGTAAGCTTCCTCGGCAGTGCATTCTGATTGCGAGGTCGGGTTGGAAAGGGCGAATATAACCGGACGTTCATTCAGGCGCGCCATGGCCTCAAGTATTTCCGGGGTGAAAGTTTTGGGCTGTCCTGATGCGCCGATAAGGATTGTAGGTTCAACAGCATTGATTGCGGAAAGGAGATCCCGGTGAAAGGGGAAGCTATGGGCAAAGGCTCGCTTATGTACTGCCAGGTCTGTCCGGCTGTCCACCACCAGTCCTTTAGAGTCCACAAACCAGCAGCGTCCGCGGGCTTCCTTTTCAGAAAGGCCCTGTCCCGTCATGGCGCTTGCCACCAGATGGCCGATGCCCAGCGCCGCCTCTCCCGCCCCCAGAAACACCAGCCGCTGCTGTGCAATTTTACCGCCGATCTTGCCAAGCGCCGAATAGATCCCCGCCAGTGCAATGCCGGCCGTGCCCTGAATGTCGTCATTGAACATGCAATATCGATCCCGGTAGCGGGCCAGTAATCGGAAGGCATTCTGATTTCCGAAATCCTCGTGTTGAATCATGACATTGGGAAAGATTTCATTTGCCGCGCTCATGAATTCGTCGATGATCTCATCATAGACCTCGCCGCGAATGCGTGGTTCGGGCAGACCGAGATACTGCGCATCGCTCCATAGTCCTTTATTATCGGTTCCGACATCGATCATTACCGGAAGGCAGGCGGTGGGTTCGATTCCCGCGCAGGCGGTATATAAAGAGAGCTTGCCCACGGGAATGCCCATACCGTTTGCGCCCAGATCGCCCAGTCCCAGGATGCGTTCACCATCGGTAACCACGATGATGCGTACGTTTTTATGGGGCCAATTTTTCAGGATTTGGCTGATTCGGCCCCGGTCTTTTTTTGTAATGAACATGCCGCGGGGGCGACGGAATATTCTGCTGTATTCCTGGCAGGCAAGACCTACGGTGGGGGTGTAAACAATCGGGCTGAGTTCTTCGAGGTTTTCCACAAGGGTCTTGTAGAATAACTGCTCATTACGATCCTGCAGGCCGATGAGATAAAGATATTTTTCCAGATTGTTGGGCTTGCGGCGGAAGTTGTACAAAATGTGCTGAATCTGCTGCTGTTGAGACGAGACACGCGGCGGCAGAAGTCCCTCGAGGCCGAGCGCTTTTCGTTCCGCTTCGGTAAAGGCGGTCCCTTTGTTCAGGTCAGGATCCTGAAGCAGGCTGATGCCTCGGGGATATTTTGTCTTTACCGCCATAATTATTCTATCCTTGGTTCACGACGCGGAACGTATCGGCTCCGCCCGGTATTTTTCCTGGAGATATTTTTCCATCGTTTGAGGGAATAGGATCCATCCCAGGAGATCCTCTTCCGTTCGTGCCAGATGCCCGATGGTTTTTTTCGCTTCTTCGATTTCCGGCTGAAGCAGGTCGGCAGGCCTTGTGGAGATCGGCTCCGTTCCACGCTTGTAGTTTTTTAAAATTCTGGCGCTGAGCTCTTTGTCAATCGGCACAGGCGTTTTGCCGTAGAGCCCCAGAACCAGATCTTTGAGTTGATTGGAAACACGGACATAACGTCCGAAAAGAACATTTAGCACGGCCTGCGACCCGATGATCTGTGATGACGGCGTGACGAGCGGGGGGTAGCCCATGTCTTTTCTGGTGTGGACGATCTCCTCATGAATTTCGCCCAGCCTGTCGAGCGCCTTCATTTCCTTGAGCTGGCTTATCAGGTTGGAGATCATGCCTCCCGGTATCTGATGTGCCAGCACGCCGGTGTCGATTATGGAGAGCTTCTGGTTGGCCAGCAGATGTTCATACTTGGGCGCGATCTGCTCCAGGTGTTTGCCTATCGCCAATAATTTATGCAGTTCTATGCCCGTGTCCCTTGGGGAGCCCCCGAGGGCGGCCACGATCGGCTCGATCGCCGGCATGGAGGAGCGCAGAGCATAAGGGGCCAGGCAGGTATCGATGATATCCACTCCCGCCTCGATGGCTTTTAGGTAGGTCATGCTGCCCATGCCGCTGGTGTAGTGGGTGTGCAGGTGCAGAGGGACTTTTATCTCTTTTTTCAGAGCGGTAAAAAGATCATACGCGTCGTAGGGAGAAAGCAGCCCGGCCATATCCTTGATACAGATGGTGTCCGCGCCCATGCTTTCGAGCTCTCTGGCCTTTGCCACATAGAAATCCAGAGTATAAATTTCGCCTCCGAGCCGGCTCCCGGTAAGTGAGTAACATACCGTGCCTTCCACGTGCTTCCCGTTGGCTTTGACCCTCTCCACACAGGTTTCAATATTGCGGAAATCGTTAAGTGCGTCAAAACAGCGGAAAATGTCGATACCGATTTCGCAGGACTTGTCGACAAAGGCGCGCACGACGTCGTCGGCGTAATGCCGGTAGCCGACCAGGTTCTGTCCGCGCAAAAGCATGGTGAAGGGGGTTTTTTTTACGTACTTTTTAAGGATTCTGGGCCTGGACCAGGGGTCTTCGCCCAGAAACCGGTGCATCGTATCAAAAGTTGCGCCGCCCCAGACTTCCATGGCCCAGAAGCCGCACTGATCCATTTCTTCCGCTATCGGGATCATGTCCTCCGTTTTCATGCGGGTTGCATAAATAGACTGATGTCCGTCACGCAGGGTGTTGTCCTGAATCATGACCGGAGTGGCGGGAAATGTCTTTGTTTCTTTCATTAGCGTATAGCTCTCCTTGGGTATGAGGTCTTAAGCGGCTTCCTGCCGCAGAAGCTGTCTGCATACCTTATAAAAATAAATCCAGCAAGGAATATACCAGATCCGTCCGGCCCGACGGTGAGACC
>Ga0255341_1002965_pt1 | contig 20024 bp, 14 predicted proteins | sample wastewater_treat_8_FD_192418 | JGI IMG/M metagenome (GOLD analysis project Ga0255341, IMG submission 192418) | Wastewater microbial communities from Lulu Island WWTP, Vancouver, Canada - plant12 | ecosystem: Engineered > WWTP > Wastewater > Unclassified | place: Canada: Vancouver, British...
TTGTAATCTTTTGTATACTGTCTTGTAGTTCTTTTTTCTTTTCCTGACATGATTGACCTCCGTTTTTTCTTATTTTTAGACTATTTGTTCGAGGCCTTCGTGTCAAGTATTATTATACAACATCAAACCTCTATATGTCAAGAGGCAAACTAAAATCCGTATATCAATACCCAACGCTTTTTAAAGCTTCATCTATTTTTTTCAATGCTTCATCAAGGACCAGATGTTCTTGCTTTAATTTTTTCGCTTCACTAACCTCATTTCTGGAATCTTGATACATACCTAAATATAAGTAAACCACACCGGAAAGATAATGTCCTTCCCTTGGAGCAATATCAATCATTTTTTTAGAATTTTTCAACGCCTCATCATATTTATTCGTAGATATTTGTCCCCATATCAAACCCCAATATGCAGAGACACTATTGGATTCCTTTTTAGGTTTTAATTCCAAAATATCTTCAGCTGTCTCAATAACCTCAGTCCATTGCTCTTTATCAAGAAGCTTCTGCATCTCATTCACCTTTAATGTTATTTTACTTTCCTGATTGCCAAAACCATATAAAAGGCTTGATATAACAACTACTAAAGTCACAGCAATATAAATAAATCTATTTAAGTACCACTTTGCTTTTTCTGAAGTTGAAACTGCACCTGTAGCTAAGAAACCTCCTATGAGACCACCAATATGAGCAGAATTATCAATTCCCGATCTTGAAAAACCATATGCAAGGTTAATAAATATCATGAGCAGTACATTAGCACCAAAATAAGCCCTAAAAAGAGCAGGCTTTTGTAAACCGAAATACAGCAATGCCCCGAGTAATCCGAATATTGCACCCGACGCTCCAGCTCCTAAACCGGCTGAAAACAGAAAGCTTGCAATATTACCCATAATACCCGCTACAAGGTAAACCGCCAAGAATTTTGCATGTCCAAATACCCTTTCCACAATGCTTAATGCGTACAAAGAGTAACAATTGAGTACAATGTGGGGTATATCAAAATGTAAGAATACAGGAGTAATAAACCGCCAATACTCACCCGATAATATTTGACCATTTTCTTTGGCACCAAATTGAAACAATACTTCATTAAATGATATACCCGACTTTTTTGAATATAAACTCAATGCAATCCATATTATTGCGTTCAAAGCTATTAATGCATAAGCTACAATAGGTGACTTTGCTTCAAGCTTCATGTGAAACTCGTTCCTTTTTTGAGTAACGACTTCCTCGATATCAAAATCCTCGATTCTACTATATATTCCCTGCTTCAATATAGCTTTAATATTCTTGCTTATCCCATCATCAGTCAAAGGCAGTTTAAAATGTTTTTCAACCGACTTGCTTTCTAAATTTACACTTAAGCATTTGATGTACTTCCTATCTTTCGCTTTTTGATACTGTGCTGCTTTAATTACATTCAGCTTATCGTGCTCGGGATATGAGCTGAAAATGAACACTTCATAAATGTATTGTGCAATTCCTTCTTTCATCTGGTCCAAAATATTTTGATTTCCTCGAAGCCTATTTTCAATCTCCTCACTCGTTAAACTATCTCCATCCAATAATTCAACAATTATCAATGCACCATATGCATCCTTTGTAAGAATATTTATTTTATCATATATCCTGTATTTACCGTCCGCATCCTGCATAGGCATGAAATCGCGGTTTTTAATCAATGTCTGTAATAATGAATACGTAAACTCCCTTTTCATCTTCCACCTCTAATATGTATTAATTGCCCTTAATATATAATACTATTCACTTTAACGCATTTATCATTTATTATATCATTGATTTGGAATAAATCCAGGCAATTTTAACATGCATAACCAATGCCCGTTATTAATTTACCCAAACAGTTGTGCCCTTTGGAATGTTATTATAAATCCACTTACTGTCCTCGATTGACATCCTTACACAACCGGAAGATGCTCTTACTCCCAATGTAGGGTCCTTTATTTTGCCATATGCATCTAATGAGATTGAATGAAAGAGATAATCACCGCTAAATTCAACCCAGTACTTTGCACCACTCTTGTATCTGGAATTATAAAACCAGTCACCTCTTCGAGATACAGTAAACGTTCCTCGAATGGTTGGCGACTCATTTTTCCCTGTTGAACACTGAATAGTTTTATTAAGCTTCCAATTTCCTTTAGATCCTGAAAATACATAAGTCAACTGCCTGTCAATATCCACCCAAACCAAATATGCAGAACTGCTCATAAATCCTTTGTAGTTAACAAAACCCTCAAGCTGCTCTCTTGTCATCTTATTGACATTTGTGGGAGGATCAGGCGGTATTGAAAGAGCATTTCTTTGAACCCACCCTTTAACATTACCGTATGATATATAAAACCATTCGGTAAACATGCCATAGATAATCTCTACATTAGTACCTTTATTCACTGTTCCTATAACACCGGATGAAGTATAGTATGATGAAAATAATTTTGTATTTTCAGTGATTTCTGCTATAACAGAAGATGGCTTAACCAAAGTATTATATAATTCTTGTGTTCTAATTTCCTGTATTTGCTTTTTTATTAATTTTTCCTGTTGTTCTATCTCTTTCTTATAATTCCTCTTGTAGGCTTCAGGATTTTCCATGTAATCAATAGCCCTAACTATAGCTGCACTAGCCTCAGCCCTGGTAACACTTGAATGAGGATTAAAGTACCTCTTTCCGTTTTTAATACTTCCTATAATCAAGCTTTCGTGAAAAGCTGTATTTGATACCTTATTTGAAATGTCATCAAAAGGGCTTTCACCCTCAATATACTGGACATTTAACATAGACAATATCATAGTTGACATTTCAATCCTGGTAATAAAGCCATCAGGCTGGAACCCGCCATTATATGTATTTTGAAAAATAATTCCATTAGCTATTGCAGAAGACACATAGTTACTGGACCAATGATCTTTAGTGTCGGAAAAGGTGTGTCCTTTTTCAACAGGTACTTTGAATGCATCCAGCAAAATCTTAACAAACTCAGCTTTTGTAGTATAGCTATGCGGCCTGAATGTGTTATCCGGAAATCCTGAAATTGCTTTTAAAGAATTTAACCTTAGAACCGAAGAGTAGAACCAATCATTTGAGTATATATCTTTAAAGCTATTATTTATATCTGCTGTAACTTTGGCAGGCATGCTTATGGCAGGAATAATCAATGCCATAGCCATGACTGCTTTTAATCTTTCTTTCTTCATTTCAAATATCTCCCCTACTTTATCTATATTAAAGGTATTCTTAGCCATTAAATAAGGCATGGCCAAGTAACCTTTAATATAGCATTTTATATAATACCATGCATAAATCCATTAGTCAAAATAATGATAATTTCCCAAAAAAATAATAGCCAGGGCCGACTTTAAAGCATCCCTGACTATTATTAATTCTTAACAATTTTCAGATAAGACCATTATTGCTGGCTTGCTTCAACCATGTGGGATACTCGGTCATCAGCAGATCATACAACTCCTCGTCCGAAATATTTGAAGGATCCTCTACGCTAAAGAAATTCGCATTATCAATCAACCTTCCCTGAAGATTGTCCAGCTCCTCTAAGAACCTGAAATCACTTGCTCCAAGGTTTCTAAAGAATCCTCTGCCTTTCTTATTTATATCCTTGGAGGATTTCCCTATTGCCATAAACTGCCAGAATATTGCCTGATATGAAGAGTCCTGCAAATTAGCACGAGTTACGCCTTCATCAAATGTTGAACCATCAGTAACAAACATTACATACACAGGACATTTTGCCTTTGTTATATTTCTATTAATGCTGTTTGGAAAGTAAAATTCTCTAATAATCTTCATTGCCTTTCCGTAATAAGTTCCTCCTTCAAGGGGGTACCTGTTTGTAATGGATCTTATATATCCATTAAAGTTATCGATGCTAAGTGCTCCCGCATCATGTGCATTAGCACCGAACAGGAATATATCTATGGATCCGTCATCATCAAACTTGCAGCCTAGTGCCAGAATCCTTTCAGCAAAATCCTGAATTTTACCGGATTTATAAAGTGAACTCATTGAAGCCGAAATATCGAGGCAAAGTGCAACCTTTGCAGTATGGTTTTCCAAACCTGCTTTTTGTAAAGAAATTGTTGCTTTCTTTGCTAGAGAAAGAATTTGTGGTGCCTTCTCTTCCATTTTCTTCTCCAGCCTTATCCTCTTTTCAAGATTAACAGCTTGTCCAGTGGAATTTATGCTTTGTTGTTCAGAAGCAGTGTTCTGTGATGTGGGCTGCTCATCTGCTTCCATTCCGCCGAAATGCTTCAACAGAGCACTTAATCCCCCGTCAAAGCCATCTCCTACCACTCCGATTCTCCACACATCCTTGAAGTATATTTCAGAAATTATTACCGCCCTCTCGTTCTTGAAGTCATTGTTACTAAATTGATAGCTGACCGTTTTTTGACCATTAACACTGATATAAAAGTCTCCCGATACAATATCAGACATTTTCTGTTCACCGTCAATTGTCGCAGTAAAAACAAGGCTTTTTATTGTAGAAGGCAGCATTTTTAGGTTAACTTTGAAAGTTCCTTTGTTTTGATTGTTTTCTGTCATTTCTATGCTTTTCTCAGGTGAACTCATCTGGTTGTAAAATATCATATATCTGTCGTCTGAGAGCTGCTTTTTTTCATCCAGACCAAAACAGGTAATATCTATTGTCATGGACGCATTTATAAATACTCCTACTTCAAATACTTCTGAGCCTATAATATCTTGAACTTTCGCTTTTTGTCCCTTAATCAAACTATGCATACTGATAATCCTCCATTAATTTATTGTCATTACATCATTACATATATGATTTCCCAAACAAGCCATAGCTTTCTATATTACTTTCTATTATTATTTCCTATAATTATTTCCTATTAATTATATCAAACTATGAAAAAGTTGTAATCCTAATTTATACATAAACTTTTCCATCTATAATTATTCTTGATTACTATTATATTAAATGCGATTAATCTTTTACATTTATCTATCGCAAAATTCCGTTAAAGCATTCATTATTTTGCTCTGCTAAATGTAAGATTAATAATGCATTTAATATAGCCAAAAGAAATATAAGAAATTCCCAATCGATACTTTTATTATCTGATACAATGATGTAAAATCATATCTGTATTCTATTTTGTGGAGGACATTAAATGAAAACAGCAATAATTATAAATAGTGAATCCCTTGGAAAAGGTGATGACGAATTAGGCAAAAAACTTTTGGGTGCTTTTTTAAGAAAGCTTTGGGCTTCTACGAAATTACCCGATATTATTATCTGCTATAATTCCGGTGTAAAGATTATGGCAAAGGGTTCAGCAGTTTTGGATGCACTGAATGGTTTATCGGAAAAAGGTGTTGAAATTATTGCATGCGGTACATGTTTAGAGCATTATGACCTTGGAAACAATATTGAAGTTGGACGAAAATCCGATATGGGCGAAATCGTTTCAATAATGACGAGCTATGACAAAGTCATAACTGTTTGATAACATCTAAATACACTGATACCAATTTGTGTTTTTTCTCTAGTATTGTGATATAATAATGCTCGATAAAAATATTACAGAGGGAAATGTTATGGAAAATATTAAGTTAACCGAGTATAGCCATGGAGCAGGCTGTGGATGCAAAATATCCCCAGCTGTATTGGATTCAATATTAAAAGGAATAGAAAACACTATTGCATATCCACAGCTATTGGTGGGTAACAGTAGTAAAGACGATGCAGCAGCATATGATCTGGGTAACGGATCATCAATTTTGAGCACAACCGATTTCTTTATGCCAATCGTGGATGACCCGTTTACTTTTGGAAGAATTGCCGCAACAAACGCAATCAGCGATATTTATGCCATGGGCGGTAAGCCACTTATGGCTATTTCTATTCTTGGCTGGCCTGTTAAAGTCCTATCGGCAGATATTGCCAGACAGGTAATAGCAGGAGGCCGATCAGTATGTGATGCTGCAGGCATTCCCCTTGCGGGAGGACATTCAATCGATTCACCCGAGCCCATATTTGGACTGGCTGTTACAGGTATTGTTGGGAATGAACGGTTAAAGCAGAATAATAAAGCAGTCCCTGGCTGTGAAATATTTTTAACCAAGCCTCTTGGAATCGGTATTCTGACAACTGCACAAAAGAGAAAAAAAATTGAGTCTGGTCATATTGAGCCTGCAGTTGAAGCAATGTGCAGCCTTAATAAGATTGGTGCGGAAATATCCGCATTAGAAGGCGTTGTTGCCATGACTGATATCACAGGTTTTGGCCTTCTGGGGCATTTGGGAGAGGTGTGTGAAGGTAGCGGAGTATCTGCTGAAATTTACTATAATGAAATCCCCCTACTTCCCAACACCAAAAAATACCTTCAATTGGATTGTGTGCCCGGCGGAACAATAAACAATTATAAAAGCTATGGGCATACTGTCGAAGAGCTAACAGAAGAACAAAAATGTATTTTGTGTGATCCTCAGACATCCGGTGGTCTCCTTGCCATCGTTAAAAAAGAAAATGTTCCAGCCTTCCTGGAAATTACAAAAACTCATGGGTTATCTCTTAATTCCATAGGACAAACCACAGATCCAAGGGAGAAGCTGATTAGGGTTATATAAATGGATATATCAAATTTTATTAATAATACAACTGACGATTATGAAAAAATAGTCTTGAATAAAACGCCCCTCATAGACATTCGTGCTCCTATCGAGTTTATTAAAGGTGCATTCTTAAATACTGTCAACTTACCTCTTATGAATGATGAAGAAAGGCACCTGGTAGGAACCTGCTATAAAGAAAAGGGCAGCGAAGAAGCTATTAAGCTTGGATACCAATTGGTATCCGGCAAAACCCGACAGGAAAGAATTGATGCATGGGTATCTCATCTTAATTCATACCCTGACAGTATAATATATTGCTTCAGGGGAGGCCTGCGGTCCTCCATAAGTCAGCAATGGATTTATGAAGCCACAGGAAAGGAAGTAACAAAGCTTCATGGCGGATTTAAGGCTTTCAGAAACTATCTTATTGATCACCTTGTTCCGTCAGAACAAATCGTACCTGTAGTACTGGGTGGTTTGACAGGCTGCGGTAAAACTGCTTTGCTTAAAAAACTCGAAAATTCAATCGATCTCGAAGGCATTGCAAATCATCGCGGCTCGTCGTTTGGAAGATATGTTACACCTCAGCCCACCCAGATTGACTTTGAGAATAACCTTGCATATGCTCTTATTCATCATAAACACAAGGGTTATAGATCCCTAATACTTGAAGACGAAAGCCCTAACATTGGCAGATGCATAATTCCGAAACCTCTCTTTACCTACTTCAAAACCGGAAATATGGTATTGTTGGATTTGCCCTTTGAAGAACGTGTTTTAAATACACATAACGAATATGTAATTCAATCCCAGGCCGAGTATTCAAATGCATTTGGAGAACAGGCACTGCCCAATTGGTTCCAATATATAAATGAAAGTATAAACAAACTAAAAAAAAGACTAGGTGGTACACTGTACAATAAAATAATAGATTGCTTTCATTTTGCATACAAAAAACAAATTGAGTCGGGTGACAATACTGTACACAGAAACTGGATAGAAATTTTACTCAAGGAATATTACGATCCCATGTATAGATATCAGATTCAAAACACCACCCAAAAAATTGTATTTAATGGCAATACCAATGAAGTATTGGAGTTCATTTCAAAAATCTAAAAATCAATATAAATTTTATTACAAATTTACCGAATATATATGTAAGACATAAATAAGGGGAAGGTGCTTTATTATGGAAAAAACACATAGCATCAAAACCAATGTTAGAGTTAAAAATATACTTATTTGTATAACATTATCCATAGCTGTTACTTTACTCTTTTTATCATCATCGGTTTTTTGGATAGATAATAAAAACATTTTTAAAACTGTCCATATTGTTTCTTGTCTAATGGCTTTAGCTTTAACAGGATTTCTGGTATTTTTACTGATAAAATATTTTAAAGGTATTAATTTAATAAATTATAATGCACATTTGATGGCTAAGGGAAATCTTAACATCAGTGATATTATATCTTACAAGACAAAGGGCCTTGAAACACTATGTTTAGCCTTTAACGATATGAAGTCCAATCTTTTAAGCTTTACCGAACTAACAAAAACCAACATTGTAGTAATTTCAGATGCAATAGACAAAGTGTCAAAAAGTGTTGACAACAGCTATAAAGGTAATGAGCAAATTGCAACAAGCATGAGTAATGTAGCAGAGAAGGCCCATGAACAGCTAAGAATCGTAAAAGATACCTTAGACAGTATTTATAATGTCAATGAAAGAGTAGTTTCTATTGAAACCAGTTTGGCAAACATAGAAAGCCTTGTTAACTGTATGGTGGACTCTACCAATACAGGAAGCAAAAACCTGGATGACTATTATAGGCAAATGAATGTTATCGCAGATAATTTGACCAGCACATCAGGCTTTATTGACAATCTAAATGCAGAATTAAAAGAAATCCACCAATTAGGAGAATTAATAATAAACATAACAGATCAGTTGAAAATGCTTGCGTTTAATGCCTCCATTGAATCTGCAAGAGCAGGAGCCAGTGGCAGGGGGTTTTCAATTGTAGCTGCCCAAATGAACAATCTATCCGATCATACAAGACAAAGCATTACAAAAATAAAAACATTATTGAGCAATGTTTCAAATAGCAGTAACAATGTTAGAAGCAGCATTACGAACTGTATTGAAAGCTATGATATAAGCAGAGAATTGTTTTCCAGTATCAAGGAATCCTTTTATAAAATTAAAGAAAATGCTGATATATTAAGTACTGATACAAAAAAGGTATATTCTGAAGCAAGTGTTATATCCATCAGTACCCACGAAGCTGAGGATAAGGGTAAGCATCTGTTGGATACATCCAACAGGATTTCTTCAGAAACTCAGGAAGTTGCAGCTGTCACCCAGGAAGAACTGGCGAGTACAGAAACAATAAATAGCAATATTTCATCATTGAAGAATATGCTAAATGGAATTGAAAGGTTGGTTAAGCGATTTAAAACTTCTGTAACCCCAGTAGAAGCGGTAAGTACAAAAAAACTTAAAATTGTGTTTTTAAGTCCATTGGATCACGAATTCTGGTTTGGTGTAAGGCAAGGTGTATTGTATGCCCGAAAGGAATTGGCTATGAAAAATGCAGACATTGAATATATTGGCTTTACCCAAAATAATACCGGTGAAAGAATAGCGGAGGCATTTACAGAATACCTCAATAAAGGCTGCGACGGAATCATTTGTCCCGGCTTTACTCAAGAACTTGCTTCTCTAATAGATAAAGCATCACAAAAAAATATACCGGTAATGCTATTTAACTGTGATTTACCTGTACCTTCAAAGAAAACAGCTTACTTTGGCCCAAATATAAATGAAGCAGGAACCTTAGCCGCTGATTTTATGATTAAGGCCCTAAATGGCAGGGGAAATGTAGCAATATTCCACGGAAGTCTTAATATAACAGTTCATAAAGCACGAACTGAAAAAATAAAGGAACGCTTAAAAAGATGCAAGAAAATAAAAATCGTTGAGGAAACAGAAGCTTCAGACAATCATGAAGTAGTTTACAACGCAGTTAAGAACTTTTTAAGCAAAAATCCAAATGTAGATGGAATCTTCACAACTGGAGGAGGAGTAACCGGTGCAGCAAAGGCTATTAAAGAACTAAATTTGGTCGAAAAGACTAAAATTGTATGTTTTGATTTTGACAAAGAGATTTTCGAATTAATAAAGGAAGGTATAATACACGCTGCTATTGGACAAGACCCATTTGGTCAGGGGCACGATCCCATAATTTATCTCTACAATTATCTTGTAGCTAATGTGAAGCCTGAAAGTGAAGTAATATGGACAAGAACCGATGTAGTCGATAAGCATAATGTTGACGATCTTATTTAATTAATTAAAAATAGTATATTAAAGTTTAAAACTTGAAGGTATATGACAATTCAGTTATAAAAAGCTTTGGGACTTAACTCCTAGAAGATACTGCTTCTAAGGGTAAAGTCCCATTGCATTAAGAAACAAATAATTCAATCATTTAATTCAATCATTCTTCAATAGGTGTAATTAAACTTGAGAGCAATTTTAATTACATCACTGAAATTTATTACATTGTCCTTATTGATATCACAATTGTCCTGGTACTTGCTGTCACCAACCGTTGCATTAAAGCATTTAGCCAAAAGAATTACATCCGCCATGTTTACCACTCTGTCTCCGTTAACATCTTCAGCTATGATATCGGATGACGGTTTGGTTGGAGTCGGTGTGCTTGAAGCAGGGCCTTTTGTAGGTGTAGGCGAAGGTTTAATTCCTCCCGGCTCTTCACCCCAAAGAAGTTTGCCGTCGTCATATACCGGTATGTATGGTGTCATTCCCTTAAATGATACTGCATCATAATCCGGTGGTCCGGTTAATGTCTGGTATGACCAGTCATTTTCGTTTGAACCTATGTTCATATCCTTATATTTGATTGTTACAGTAGCATCCTTCTCACACATTTCCCATTCAGCAGGCATTATCATTGTACCGGAAAAATCAACTGTAAAATAGTATATATTGTCCTTATACTGCTGAAGACCAATGAGCTTTGCTCCCTGGTGCTGTCCAAGAGTAATTTCAACATCATCCAATCCTTTTCCTGCTTCAAATAATTCTGAAAGATCCATATAATATCGAATAGAAAGCTTATCCTTCATTGTTGGAGGCCAAGCTGAGCGGTTATTTACCTGGAACATAACATTCATTGAACCAAAGCCTTCATAAATTATCCAGCCTCGACAGAAGTATTCAGTCAGATTATCTTCTTTTGCTCTGAAGTCTTCAGGCTGTGGCCAATTTTCGAGTGGATCTCCTCCATACATATCGTACATTTTTGCCAGAGCACCTACAAATCCGGCATTATAGTCAATAGCTACTTCATTTAACCTGTAGTCGGTAATATCATCTTCCCAGCTGTCATCTGAATTTGGTCCTCCAACCAGTGCACCATAAAGTATATGACGATGGAAGCCAGGTACATCAAGCATACTCGCCCAGGAACCATGAGCAGTCCTGTGATGAGGATGTACAGGTGCATTTTCACCAAAGCCTACTTCATAACTTCCTCCTCGTGGATTATCTCCTAAGGCATAGTTAATCTGGCTTTCTCCAAATTTACGATATGTTTCTTTTTTTGATGGTGTTCCAATAGTTTCATCGTCGGCCCATACAAAAGCAAGGAATGCTGCTGTAGTAGCGTAACGCAAAGACCCCCATGGTGAAAGCCATGCCAATCCACCCGGTGAATAGGTAAGACCACCGTTTGGCATCCACCAGTCCAGATTTTTCTCAACCATGGCAACATAACCCTCATCGTGGGTAACCTGTGCAATTTTCATTGCCGCACCATAACTTACATCATCCCAGCAGTGGGTATGACCACCACCCAATGATGTAGTGGGGAGGCATTCCTTTGCCTTTTCAAGATATGTAGAATCTCCGGTTTTTATGTGCAGCCATATGGCTCCCCAGGCAAGATCATCCAAATAGCTTCCTGATGGGTACAACACATTGAGAGGATTCTTACCTCTATATTTATCGCCAAAGGCAAAAATTTCTTTTGCGTGCTTTAAACATTCTTTGGCATAATCAGGATCCGTTGGCTCAAATATAATTGACGCAATAGCCAGAGCACCTGCAGTTATACCTGCTATATCAGACCCAGGTGTTGAGGGATTTAGTACAAATGAGGTTCTTTCAGTCATAATATCCAAAAGCTCATGAGGAATCCAGTAGCCGTGGTCAGAATCGTTGTGCCCGCACATATAGTACAACTCATCTGGCTTGGGATGAGCTTTTAGCAAGAAATCCGTTCCCCATTTAATTTCATCCAGGATAACATCCAACTGTCCCGATTTTTCAAATGCTTCACGGTATTCATATACATTCCATCCCAACTGAGCTGCTGCATAGGATATGGTATGGGTAAATTTTATCCCATCTCCCGCATCCGCCCAACCACCTGTAAGATCAAGACCCACATCCTGACCGTCTGTCATTGCCGCATCTGCACGATACGGTAAAATGTAATCATCAGGCAAATCGCCAAGACGGTTGGCTTTGTAAAAAAGAAGGGCTTTTTACATAGCTTCTCCATAATTGTAAAACGCCCCTCCTGTACGCGGCGAAGAAGCTGCATGAGTTTTGGGAGTAAAAACCGTTGAAGGCAACAGCAATGTAGTCACAAGTATTGTGATAATAACTCTGGAAAGTCTCTTACGGGGTACTTTCCGTTTTTGTTTTACCATAATGACGCAATCCTCCTTAAAATTTATAATATCTATATAAAATTAAATTTTTATATATTTAAATCTTTATATGTTTTAATTTTTATATGTTTTAAATCTATGTATATTAATTTAGATATCAAATTCACTCATATTGAAATAATTGTCTATTATTTAATTATATAATGATATTAATATTATGTACAGGTAAAAACATGCAATATTGGTCATATAGTACTGTTTTATGCAGAATGGAATCTTATACCGTTCTGCCATGCTTAAATGTTTAATCACTTCCAAAATGACAGAAATCAAAATGAATGTTAATATAATTAATAGGGCAAGCAAATAATTAGCTTTTAAAGTGCCCTTTTAGAGGGGGGTAGAAAATGATGAAAAAAATATTGATTATTGAAGACGAAAGCTCTGTGAGGGATTTAATCCAGTTAATTCTTAAGAGAGAAAATTTCGAGGTTATTACCGCAACAGACGGCAAGAGCGGTCTATCTGCCGTCAAAGCCAATAAACCCGATCTTATAATATTGGACCTGATGTTGCCCGATATGAGTGGGTATGATATATGTAAAGAAGTTTTCAATAGCTGCAATATTCCCATTATAATGCTTACTGCTAAAAATGAGGTAATTGACAAAGTCTTAGGACTAGAAAGCGGTGCCGATGACTATATTACCAAACCCTTTGAATCCATCGAGCTAATTGCAAGAGTAAAAGCAGTTCTGAGAAGACGCAGCAACGATGATTCCTCTGAAACCATAATTTGCGGAAATCTTAAAATAGATTTGACAAATATGGTGATAAGCAAAGGTGATGACGAAATAAAGGTCACCCAGAAAGAATTCCAGCTTTTAGAGCTTTTGTCCAGAAATCCCAAAAAGGCTTTCAGCCGCGAAGACTTGCTGCAAAAGATCTGGGGATATGATTATTTGGGTGATTCACGGGTGGTAGACACTTGCATTACAAGGCTTAGAAAGAAAATTGAAGATGACAGTGCAAACCCAAAGTACATAATAACCATATTTGGATTGGGATATCGTTTTGGAGGTAAGGATTTATGAAATTTCGCACCCGGCTTATTGTGTTTTATCTGGCTGCTGCTATAGTTTCAATGATCATCATTGGAGCAGCTGCATGGGGAAGCCTTGAACTCTATAAGAAAAAAACAGTTGAAAGCCAATTAGCAGAACAGAGCAAATTGATTTTTGCTTATATTAAACAGGTTTTTCTCTTTCAGGAAGCCTCCCAAACAGAAATAAACCCTGACAGTGCAAAGATAATTGCAGGTAACTTAAGCTCCGGGATCGGACAGGTTGAGCTTTATGGCAAAAGCCTTCAATTGCTGTGCAATCCTGTAGAGATTGAAGAGGAATCCAGTTATAAACCGAATGAATACAAAAAGATTATTTTAGAGCCGGCATTAAGAGGTGATAAGGTTTTTATTACAAAAAACAATGTAGTTTATTATTCCGCTCCTTTTATGAACAACAGAAAAACGGCAGGTGTGCTTGTAATAATATATAGGCTCAATCTTTTAAATGAGTACTTAAAAAATGTATTGGTCATACTTTTTGTAGGAGCAATTGCCTTCTGCATCCTCCTTGTGATAATAAGCATCTATATTTCAAAAAAGATTGTTAAGCCTATAGATCAACTGGTTGAAACCACTGAACGCTATGCAAAAAGGGACTTTACAGTTTTGGAATTGAATAGAAACGATGAACTTGGAAAGCTCAGCAAAAGCATTAATTCCATGGGCTCACAGCTATATGAATATATCGGAAGACAAAAGCAGTTCATATCAAACATATCACACGAAATCCGTACACCCCTTACTGCAATAAAGGGTTACTCCGAGTTTTTATATGACGAAGTCTCAGGTGATACCGATACTGAAGCTGCACTTCATCATTTAAAAAACGAGGCAGAAAGGCTGGAAAAACTGGTAAGCCAGCTTCTTGATTTATCAAGGCATGATTCGTTTCAAGACTCATTTGTATTCGTAAAAACCAACTTTTCCAATCTACTAAATGATACCATAAAAAGAATGGAAAACAAAGCTGCAGGCAATAAGCTTAGAATAGAATCAAAAATATCACCCGATTTATTTATTAATGCAGATCCTGAAAAGATTGTACAGGTAGTTGTCAATATTCTCGATAATGCTATTAAATATTCTTATCAAGGCAGTACAATTGAAGCAGAAATGTTTCCTGAAAATAACAATGCCGTATTTATAGTGAAGAACGTAGGGATAGGCATTCCAAAAGAGGATATGAAAAATATTTTTGAACGATTCTATAGGGCTTCCAACACAAACGGAATTACCGGTACTGGGCTTGGTCTGGCCATTTCCAATATAATTATTGAAAAACATAAAGGAGAAATAAGTATTGAAAGCATTCAGAATAAAGGCACTTTAGTTAAAATAATCATTCCTCATATGTGAAATTTTTTAATTGTCACAAAATTGACACAACATAGACATAAAAAAGAAAAAGGTCTTAACTATAATAAAAGCATAGAAAAACTTCTTACACATTAAAGACAGGGAGGCTTTATTATGAAAAAGACAATTAGAAAAATAGTATTGTTAATGGCGGCAATATCACTAACGGTAAATATGACAGGGTGCGGAGGTTCTTACGAACCGGATGGTAATACGACTGCAGATCGCTCTTCTGAATGGAATTCTAATCACAATACAAACAAAGGCACTGTTGTAGACGGCGAAAGTAAATTTTCCGGTACATATTATGAAGACTATGGTATAAACCCTTATACAAAAGTATCTGAAGACTCTCAATCCACATTTGCTTTAGATGTAGATACTGCATCCTACACCAAGGTTAGAAACTATATAGAGAAGGGAGTATTACCACCTAAAGAATCGGTAAGAGTTGAAGAATTCATAAACTATTTTAAAAGACAATACACACCTCCAACAAATGATACATTTTCAATTTACACTGAAATCGCACCTTCTTTTTCTAGAAAAGGTTACCATGTTATGGAGGTAGGCATACAGGGCAAGGAAGTAAGCTTTGCTGAAAAGAAAGACTCGGTGCTGACCTTTGTAATAGATGTTTCAGGCTCAATGAACATGGAAAACAGACTGGGGCTGGTTAAAGAAAGCCTTGATATACTGGTTGATCAACTGGGCGAAAACGACAGCATCGGTATTGTAGTATATGGAACAGATGGAAGAACACTCTTAGAACACACTTCTGCAGCAAATAAGAAATTAATAAAGGAAAAGATTAACCAGTTGGAACCTGAAGGATCTACAAATGCATCAGAAGGGTTAAGTCTAGGATATAAGATGGCAGATAAGAACTTCAGGGATAACGCAAATAACAGGATTATTCTATGTACTGACGGTGTTGCCAATCAAGGTCTGACAGACGCAGAGGAAATTCTAAAAACTATCGAAGACTACAGTACCAAGGGTGTAACACTCTCTTCAATAGGTTTCGGCATGGATAATTACAACGATATCTTTTTGGAAAAATTAGCAAATAAAGGTGATGGTAATTACTTCTATATCGACACCCTTGATGAGGCAAAAAAGATTTTTACCAATGAGCTGACATCGGTTTTACAGATTATAGCCAAAGACGCAAAAGCTCAGGTTGAATTTGATGAAAGCACCGTTGAAACATATAGACTGATAGGTTATGAAAACAGAAACATCGAAGATAAGGATTTTGAAAATGACAAAATAGATGCAGGTGAAATAGGTGCAGGTCATGCAGTAACCGCTTTATATGAGCTAAAACTCAAAGAAGATGCAAAGGATGATATAGCAGTTGTAAAATTACGCTATAAAGACCCCGAGACCAATAAGGCCAATGAAATTAGCAAAACAGTAACAAACTCTGAAATTAAAAACGATTTCTATTCAGCCACTCCAAGGTTCAGGTTTATCAATATGGTTTCACAGTTTGCAGAAAATCTGAGGAATAGTGAATATTCAAGCTTAAGCATAGACAAAATATATGATTTTCTGAAAAACGAGGAGTCAAAGCTTGTTGTAAGGGATGAAGACAGGGAATTTATTGAATTGGTGAGAAAGGCATCCAATATTGGTTCAAACAAACTACGAGAGTAATAAATCACGAATAAATCCCCTCAATCAGAGGGGATTTATTCTATCTATAACCTAATAATCCATATCATTTTTACATTTGGCAGTACAAATAACGAACAATAGATTTCTATTCAGGCCGAATATGATCAACTAAATTAGAATTTTTGAACTGTTTCATATTGTATAATTTCATCCGGCAAAATTATGTCTACTGGCAGACTCACTACGGGTAGAGTTACTTCAACAGGTGGAGTTATTTTAACTGGCGGTGTAACTAAAACAGGTGGAGTTGATACTGCAATTGGTGTTATAGAAACCGGTATTTTAGTTATCACAGGTGTTGAAGGTATAACTATGATCTGGGAAACGTTAAATAACTCCAGGTCATAATTTGCAGTCAATTCACTGCATTCTGCAAGTACAATATATTTTCCGGCAGGAAGATTTATGTTTACCTTTGCAGTCCAATTCTCTATAATTGCATAGTCCTCTCTATATGGTTTCTGAACAGATATTTGATTGATTGCTGCTTTATCAAGTGCCTTAATATCAAGTGCTGAAGATATTTGAAATGTTGAAAACTTCACCTTCATTTGTGTCCCCTTTGAACTTATAACTGCAGGATCAATTATTTGTGCTTCAACTGTTTGGGTATCTTTCGGATCAGTAAATCTGGCTGTATATGATACATTTTTTTCTACGAAATTTCTTACTGTAACGTTTAAATCCAACAGCTTGTCGGAAAGAAGAACATTATAAGTCACAATATTTGAATAAATCCTTGTGGGAGGAAATTTTGAAATACTTTCAGAAGGATTTGTCCAAACAGCACTGCCTAAATAGCAACTGTTGATTTTTTGATATGTTTTAAACACAGCCTTTCCACCCTTTACATAGCTAGAACCTAATAGTGTTGTGGGAAAAGGGCTGCTTGGATTGCCTGTATAAAAATCAATTTTGCTTCCATCAGGTATCAAAGAAGTTGTATATGCTGTATATGTGACATTGGTTATAGCACTTCCATTGCTTTCATATACCGGCTGTACAGCAAGCCTCAAAGGCTCTCTCACTATGGGAATCAGCTCATTTCCAATATCAATAACCGAGTTTGTATTTCCTGCACTTACAAACATAAAATTTGAACATAAAATCACAAAGACTAAAAGCATAATTCTTTTTTTCATATTAAGTACACCTCCAAAATAATTGGTTTACTTCTGCATATTTTCTTTTCAGCCTGAACAGAAAATCTATATTTATTGTATAACATAATGCCATTTTATTACATAATAGCTACCAAATGTATAAATGCAGTGGTGAAATGTTATTGTTTAATGTTGAAATGTAACAATAAAACAAAATAAATCTTATAAATGATTAATTTAACTATTCCGATATATATGTATGACTATATAAAAATACCGTCAACCATCATTGACAAATTGCATTTTGGATTGTAAAATCATAATGCATCATGTTATATAAAGGAGCTAAGCCATGAATGATTCACAAGAGCAAAATACAAACGACAAAAATGAAACCTCATTTAAAATTCCAAATCCAAAAAACAGCTTCTTAGGAAAGTTATACAATTACATTAGAAATAATATATTTGAATTGGCTATACTGAGCATCATACTAATATTTATGCTTCTACAGCTTGGGTCTTATCCCGGATGGTTTGATGCAGTTGTTGAACATATGATACACCCGCAGGTCAATAATGTACTTGACGGAACACCTATGAATGAGATGACATGGAGATGGACAGATATGCATCAGCATGGGGGAGGTGCATCCCCTGTTTATGGATGGCCTGTTTGGCTTGGAGTGAAAATTTTCGGTCTATCATTATTTGGTGTGCGTATATTTACAACGTTAATAGCTTTTATTTCGATTATACTTTTATACTATTCCACCAAAAAATTGTTTGAAGGCAAATTTGCTTTAATTTTCGTTGTTTTACTGGCAACCTCTCCATGGTATCTTATTAATTCCAGGTCGGGGGGAATTGTTGGCTTTGGCTTTACTTTGGTAACATTGGCATTGAGCCTTTTGATTTTTATGTTTAAGAAACAAAATAGTGTGATACTGGCTTTTTTAGCCGGAATTTCAATTGGATTACTTCCATATGGACATGCCAGCACAAGAGCCTTTCCACCTCTTATAATAATTTTTGTACTATTAAGCTTTTTTATAAAAAGGATAAGGATTGTGCCGCTTATCAGTTTCATCATGGGATGTTTACTACTCTTTCTTCCACAAATAAATACTCTTGAAGATTCCTTGAAAGTATACTTTAATGCCAGAGGTGAAAGCTTGTCATCCATAGCTAGAGATAACCCTGAAAAAAAGCTTGATTTTGATGTTATTAAGGAGAAGCTGAGCACAAATATTGAACTTACGGCAAAACAAGCACTAACATTAAATTCGGATGGTAAAAGCTACCTATGGCCAAATATTGCAGATAGCTATACCAAACTTGATACAATATTGTATCCTAGATTTCTCATGCCATTTATGGTTTTAGGATTCTTACTATTGATTATTAACATGATTAAAAAAAGGAACTTATTTTATTCAGTTCCGATATTGGTGTTTTTTGTCTCACTATCTCCAAGCCTTATGTCAGGTATTGGACTGCCAAATCCATCAAGGAATTATTTGGCATGTCTACCTATATATTTCTTTATAGCATATAGCTTTTATAATATAGGAGATTTTACATATAAAAAATTCTATACCAAATCGGGAAAGAGACCTCTGACACTCTCTTTAACCTTTTTATTTTTAATAGCTTCAATTTCTTCATACCAACTAATAAATTTTTTTACATTCGAAAAAGGAACTTATGATGAAAAGTTTACATATTCCAATTGTGTAGTACCCTTCATAAATAACTACCTAGAAAGCAAACCGGAGGCTACAATAGTTATACATGAATGGGCACCTTTTGATGTATACGGTTATGTCGGACTCAGATGGTTTGGTGGAAGTGAATTTGAAAAACTAATAAAGGATAGGAAAATTATTTTATTGAGAGATGAAAATATTGAAGAAATTAATAACTTAATAAATAACGGAGCAATAGACCTTGTTGTAAGTAATCAATCTGAAACAGCAGAAAGATTGGTGCCTGCTCTTTCAAATCGTAATAAACAAGATATGAAAGATAAAAATATAACATTCAGAGCTTATTATTTGAAATAGATGTGAATTGTGTACCTTTTGTAATACAAACTTTACGACTTTAGGTTTATTTATAAACCTTGATTATCTTATCAAGAGATGCAGTGTCTTTGATCTTTGATCTTTGATTGCTTTTTGAAGTATATAAAAACTGTGAGAAGTTTTTTACACATTACTTCTCACAGTCTCGAAAGTTTTGTCCCATTACATAAATATGCAGGAATCGTAACGTTTAAGTCCTACTAATAAATGTAAGCGATGGAATAAATACTGTAGTGTAAAACCCTTCCATACTTGATAGGATTATTAACAATAACAAATACAAGTTGGGAGGGTTTTAAGTGGCAGTTAGGAATATGCAATTAGAAAATGA
>Ga0255341_1002967_pt1 | contig 20021 bp, 16 predicted proteins | sample wastewater_treat_8_FD_192418 | JGI IMG/M metagenome (GOLD analysis project Ga0255341, IMG submission 192418) | Wastewater microbial communities from Lulu Island WWTP, Vancouver, Canada - plant12 | ecosystem: Engineered > WWTP > Wastewater > Unclassified | place: Canada: Vancouver, British...
CACTCATGTCGGCCCAGGGGCTTTGGGGGGTGGAGTGGTGCAAGGCGGCCTACGGTGCAGGAGATGGAACTGCGCGCGGCTGGAGTTCCATGTTCAGCTTCGGCGTCATGGCTGGAAACGTGCTGGGTTCGCGCATGGCGGCTAGCGTTGATGCGCGCCGCGCCGCGATTTCGTACTCGAGCCTCGCGTGCGCCGGCGCATGGGCCCTGCTATGGGCGGGCATTGGGCTCGGCTGGCCGCTGACCGTCACCGCCGCGCTCGCGCTGCTTATAGGCGCCGCAGCAGGGTTTTCGTTCACCCACATGACTGCTGCTGTGAGCAACCTTGCTCCGGTCGGGCGCCGCGGTTCCATCTTCGGAGTGGTGAACGCCTTTCCATCACTCGGCGCCATCGCTATGCAATGGGCAACAGGCAGCATCCTGTCGGGGCATCACGCGACAGAGCCCGGGGTTATCCCCTCAGCAACCTTCTACTCCAAATCCGATTTCCAAGTCGCATTTGCTTTCGTCGTCGCGATGGCAATCATCAGCCAGCTGGCGCTGATCGGCCTCAGGGGCTTCGAGCGCGAAGCGAGGGCTGCATCAGGCGACGTGTAGAGCTGCTACTGCACCCCGATATGTATGATGGGCTGTCCTGAAAATCTTCGGAAGGATTTCTGATGTGCGTGTAGTATATCACATGTAGATCACATGCGTACCAGCACATACTCATGGAGGTGAGGGCCGCTCAAGATTGACTGTGGCACATATCGGTCAAAAGGCACATGATTCAGAGCGATGGTCAGTGCACTCAGGTTGCTCAAGATCAAGGAGACAAGAATGGGAGGCAGGACACGAATGATTAGCCACAAGCGTCTGGTCATTTCACTCACAGTGTTCTTGATGATGTCCATCGGAACCCATTGCCTTAGCGCCACTGCGAATCTGCCGAAGATCACCCTGAAACTCGCTCACACCTGTGCCGACAATCATCCCTACAACGTAGGCGCCAAGAAGCTCGCAGACCTCGTTTCGGCCAAGACTGACGGAAGGCTGAAGATTACGGTTTACCCAGCGGGCCAATTAGGCGGCGAACGGGACATCGTGGAAGCACTTCAAGCCGGTACCATCGATATGTGTGTCACCTCGCTCGGCGTGGCCGCCACGTTCGTCCCCGAGTACAACCTTTTCAATCTCCCGTTCCTGTTTTCCGGAGCCGGCCACTTCATAGCAGTGGCTCGCGGCCCTATTGGAGCGAGGCTGCTCTCTGCAGCGGATTCCCATGATCTCAAAGGTCTTGGCTTTGGCGGGCCGGTCTTTCGAGTTCCGATGAACAGCCGTCGCCCTCTCAACACACCTGAGGACTTCAAGGGTCTCAAGATCCGTCTCATGGAGGTCCCTGTACATATGGATACATATAGGGCTCTAGGCGCGAGCCCGGTGCCCATTGCCTTCGGTGAACTGTACACAGCGTTGCAGCTCGGCACCGTCGATGGCTGCGAAAACGCAATCGCCACCTTATACACGCAGCGCTTCTATGAGGTTCAGAAGTACCTATCAGTGCTGCCGGTCATCTCTAACGGCGCGGTCTTCCTATCTGGGCAGAAAGCATGGAACAAACTGCCTCAGGAATACCAGGACATCATCATGGAGAGCATGCCCGAGGCCATTGCCGCGCACGATGATTCCTATCTTCTTCTCGATAAGGAAGGGCTGCAGGCCATCATCGCCAAGGGAGTCCACGTGAATACGCCGAAGGACCTTGCGCCGTTTGTGAAGGCAACTGAACCGGTATATGCATCCAACCTCAAGAAGATGCCGGCATGGGTATCGGAACTGGTACCGCAGATCAGGGCCCTGGCCCAGTAGCGAGCTACTAGTGATGAAAGAGAGGGGTGTGGCGGACATGCGTCAGCTGGTAGCGAACATATCTGCGTTCGTGGAGAGAGTCACTAACATTGCCGTAATCGCCAGTATAGCTCTTGTCGTGCCCTTGATCCTCATTCAGGTCCTGTTGAGGTATGTGTTCGCCCGCCCCTTGTTTTGGGTAGAGGAGCTGAGCCGGTATCTAATACTCTGGATGGTCTTTCTGTCAATGTGGCGCGGGCTGAAAACGGGCGCGTTCCCCGGAATTGAACTTGGCGTCAGCCAGTTACCTGCGAAGGGGCGGAAGATCTGCGCCGGTGTGCAGCAAGCGCTAGTGCTGGCATTCAGCATCGTGCTGGTTCGCGAAGGGTGGAACTTGCTCTCACTTGCGAAGCTCAGGAATCAGCTCAGCCCGGCATTGCGCATGCCCATGGCCTGGGTGTACTTGTGCATACCTGTCGGAGCAGGTATCCTGGCGTTTCAGATAGTCGCGCGCGCAATCACGCGCGGGCATAGACACGGTGACGAGAAGGAGGCGGCTGACTCCTCATGGGCATAGCCATGTTCGTAGCATTCCTGCTCCTGTTGGCGCTGGGCGTTCCCATCATCTTCGTGTTGGGACTGACATCTGCAATCTACATGATTGCCTCCGGCACGCCTCTGATAGCGTTGGCTCAACGAATGTTCGTGGGTATGGATTCGTTCGTTCTGATGGCAATACCCTTCTACATCCTCGTGGGGAATCTCATGTCGTCAGGAGACATCACCCGGCAGATCGTGAAGTGGTGCAGAACCCTTGTTGGTCACATACCAGGCGGACTTGCTCATGTGAACGTACTTGCAAGTGTGCTATTTGCAGGCATCTCAGGGTCAGCCAGCGCCGACACGTCCGCGGTGGGCGGGATCCTCATCCCGGCGATGGTTGATGAAGGATACGATGTAGATTTCTCGTCCGCGGTAACAGTGGCGTCTTCGTGCCTGAGTCCAATCATACCTCCTAGTATTGTGTTCGTAGTGTATGCCGTCGTGGCGGAAGTGTCTATTGCGGAGATGTTCATGGCAGGGATAGTGCCCGGGTTGCTCATGGCCGCATTTCAAATGGGCGTCATCGTGTACTTCGCACGTAAGCGCAACTACCCCATATCAAGCAAGAGAGCGGCGCTTAGAGAGGTATTGGCGGAGACCCGTCGTTCGCTGCCAGTCTTGCTCGGACCCGCCATCATCCTTGTGGGTATCCTCAGCGGCGTCTTCACCCCAACGGAGGCCGGCGTAATCGCAGCAGCCTATGTTGGAATGCTTGCGTTCATCTCGAAGAGGGTAACCCTTCGCGACCTGCCTAAGATCTTGCTGTCCACTGCAACGACAACAGCAGGAGCATATCTCATCGTCGCCATGGCATCCGCCTTCGCATGGATACTAACCATAGAGCAAGTGCCTCAAACGATTGCATCTGCCCTCCTGTCGGGCATCAGCAACCCGCTGATCATACTGATGCTCATAAATGCAATGCTTCTGGTTGTAGGCACATTCATGGAACCGGTCAGCGCGCTGATAATACTTGTTCCAATACTACTGCCCATTGCTACAGCGGCAGGCATTAACCCCATACATCTGGGTGTGGTGATGAGCGTGAACCTCATCATCGGGTTCATCACCCCTCCAGTTGGCACCTGTCTGTTCATTGCGTCTGGAATATCGAAGATATCAGTGGAGCGAATCAGCAAAGCCGTGCTGCCCTTCCTGGCTTCAAACATAGCGGCTCTTCTGCTCACGACCTTCTGCCCTTCGCTCGCTCTGAGCTTGCCGAGGCTCATTCTGAGGTAGATCCGTACAGCATCGGTGAAGCGTACAACATGAGGTGACGAGCAATGCGATCCAATATCCAAGAAGTCATGGACAGGTACCGAAGACCAGAGCCACGCTCTCAGAAAGAGGCCGCCTACGTTGCCATAAAACGCAAGATCCTCAGTGGCCGTGCGAGGCCAGGTGAATGGCTGGCCGAAAACGCGGAGGCCGAGGCGCTGGGAATCGGTCGCACCCCGGTAAGGGAGGCGCTGATTGAGTTGGAACACGAGAATCTCGTGATAATCGCGCCTCGAAAGGGAGTACTCGTTGCCCCAATATCCGTGGAAGACATAAGAGACGTATATGAAATGCGCGAAGTGCTAGACCGCTTGGCTGTGAGGCTGGCCATCGGTCGAGTGCCTGAGGATGAACTCAGCTCGTTCGAGTATCTGTTCCGAGAACTGCTGACGTGCCCAAGCTACGAGCCTGCAGAAGACCTCCTGGAAGTTGATCGAGCCTTTCACGATCTTGTACTCCGCTGCTCCGGAAACCGCTGGCTGATGGATATTGCAGGGCTGCTGCTCGACCGGAGTCAGTTGATACGAGTGATCTCGCACAAGCATCCAGGCCGCATGGAGGAAAGTTGGCATGAACATCTTAGCCTGATAGAGGCAATTCGGGGGAACGATACTGCAGCAGCCGAAAGATGGGCACTTGTTCATGTGGCGAACGCCCGAGAGTCAGTCATCCAGAGTATCATGCCATGAGTCCATCTATTGCCGATAGAGGAGAGTGCACATCATGACGAAGTTCAGAGGGATCTTCCCCGTTCCGCTCACCCCGTTCAACCAATCTGATCAGGCTGTCGACTATGAAAGGCTCAAGCAGCACGTTGAGTTCATACTCAGCGCCGGCGCCCATGGGCTCGTAGCCAATGGCAGTACCAGTGAGTTCGCCCTACTTAGTCGGGAGGAATCGATCAAGGTATCAGAGACCATAATTGAGCAGAACCGTGGGCGCGTGCCGGTCATCTTCGGAGCGGCTGCTCCTTCTACATGGGAGACTATCGAAGTGGCAAAGATAGGCGAAGATATTGGCGCGGATGGACTAATGATGCTTCCCCCATACTACTACCCTCTTGGCGACGATGAGATTCTCAGTCATTTCGACGCTGTAGCCCGGAAGACGAAGCTCCCCATCATGCTGTACAACAACCCGGGCACAAGCAAGATCGACATTAAGCCGCAGCTAGTGGCCAGATTAGCCGAGATCGACAACATAAAGTACATCAAGGAAAGTACAGGGCTTTCAGCCCGAATTCACGAGATCAAGGCGCTTGCCGGCGGCAAGATAGATATCTTTGTAGGATCCGACGTGATATTCTTCGACGCTCTCGTCTCAGGAGCTGTCGGCGCAATCGCGTCCTCAGGTAACGTCATACCCGCTCAGATGGTGGAGGTGTACAACCTCGTCTCACAGGGCAAGTTCAGCGAAGCAAGGGCTCGCTTCGAGAAGATCGCCCTATTCTGTTCATATGTTGACGGCAGCCATAAGTTCGTACAAGTCCTGAAGACAGCCCTTGAGGTCATCGGAAAGCCGCTGGGACCGCCACGTCGTCCTCTCCTGCCCGTCACAGGCGCGGACCGTGAGTTCCTTGTGAAGACTTTGGAAATAGCGGAGCTGTGCTAGATTCGCTATCTGACCCATCTACTGAGGAGGCGCAAGGCTAAGGCCGAGCGCCTCCTTGCTCATCCAGCCGCTCACTTTTTTTCTTCACGCCGACAGGACTTCCGCCGCAAACGTCGAAGTACTGGTCGCAATAACACGTTAACACGTACACTGCGTATAGCTGGTCATATATCGCAGATGCGATCATGAAGTGGAGGCTTGCTGAGCGGATGCTTAACAAGGACAGTTTTGTTCCTCTGTATTATCAGCTCAAGGAAGTGCTCAAGGACAAGATCATCTCCGGCGAGCTTGAACCTGAAACGTGTATCCCTTCAATACGCGAGCTATGCGAGACCCATGATATCAGCACTACAACGGCCAAGCAGGCCATTTCGGAGTTGGTCCATGAAGGTCTACTCTACTCTGTACAGGGTAAGGGCACGTTCGTGTCTGTGCGGCAGTGGCCTATGGAGTACAGAGAAACCACATACATCACAGATGAGATGCGTCTTGCGTCCAGAATCCGCGCGCTGGGCCATGAGTTCTGGGCGGAAGTCCTTACGATAGATCGAATCACCTGCTCCAATCTGGTCAGCGCATACCTTGCCATCGAACGCGATTCTGAGGTGCTGCGAATCAGGCGCCTGAAGAAGGCCGCCGGCGCCCCTATGCTGATCGAGACGACGTTCATACCGCCAGATACGGCTCCAGGAATTGAGGATGCCGATTTGTCTAGATCTCTCTTCAGGGTGCTTCGCGACAGATACGCGATTGTCCTGAAGCAGAGCGATGAGACGTTCCGCCCGGTGTTCCTCGATAGCCTCGAAGCGGAGCTTCTCGGCCAACCGGTCGGAGCATTGGCGATGCTGAATGAACGGGTTTCATACGCTGAATCGTCTGTCCCGGTCTTGTACGCCAAGTCCCTGATACGAGGGGACATGTGCAAGACCTATATCGATCTCACCAACATGCGCAAGGTAAAGGAGATGGTCATCAATGGGTCTTCATTCTAGCAATGGCGGTGATGCGTCATGAACAAGGCCATTGTGCTCACAGATGGTGAGCACTACCCCGCAGTAACACACGATGCCATCGAGGCTCTCGGGGCCGAATACGACATCTTGGCCGCCGTCTTCATCGGCGGTACTGAGAAGATCGGCTCCGATGCCGACCTTGCCCGGCTCGGAGTGCCAGTGGTGCGCGGCGCAGATTACCTTGAGGCGATAGCCCGCGCAATTCAGGAGTACCAACCAGATGAAGTCGTGGACTTAAGCGATGAGCCTGTTGTGGGCTACAAGGAGCGGTTCGCGATTGCCAGTGTGGTCCTGGCCAACGGTGCGGTCTATCGGGGAGCGGATTTCCAGTTCTCTCCTCCTATCGCAGCTGCACGAGTAAGCAGGCCCAGCGTGTCGGTGATAGGCACTGGCAAGAGAATTGGAAAGACCGCGGTTGGCGGGTTCGTGGCCCGCACGCTTGCCAAGGAGTACAGGCCTGTTGTGGTCACGATGGGGCGAGGAGGCCCGGCAGAACCGGAGTTGCTGAGCGCGTCCGAGATCACTATCACGCCAGAATACCTGCTCTCCGTCAGCAGGCAGGGTCGGCACGCATCATCGGACCATTTCGAAGACTTATTGACCTCGCAAGTCACGACTATCGGATGCCGAAGATGCGGAGGGGGAATGTCCGGGCAGACGTTCGTCTCCAATGTGGATAGAGGCGCTGCATTATCTGAACAGATCGACGCCGATGTAGTCATATTCGAAGGCAGCGGCTCGTCGATTCCGTCGGTTCACACGGACGCCCGCATACTAGTAGTGGGCGCCAATCAACCCCTAGACTACGTTGGATCCTACCTCGGGCCCTACCGCGTCCTCACCTCTGACCTGATCATCCTCACGATGTGCGAACCGCCAATCGCCGATCAGGCGAAGGTAGACGAGATGGTCGGCGCCATCAAGGCGATAAACCCTGGATGCACCGTGGTAAAGACGATCTTCAGGCCTGTCCCGATCGGCGACATAAGGGGCAAGAAGATCGTCCTCACTCTCACCGCCCCCCAGACCATGACGGATGCCATATCGACCCACCTCGAGAAGACATACGGCTGCGAAGTTCGGGGGATCAGCACCCACCTTTCGAATCGGCCGTTGCTTCGCGAGGATCTCGCACGCTTCGAAGAGATGAAGCCGGATGCGGTGGTGTCAGAGCTCAAGGCAGCTGCAGTCGATGTAGTCACTGCCTGGGCCCTGGGCAGAGGGCTTGAGGTTGTCTACATAGACAACGAGCCGATTCCCACAGAACCCGGGGTCAAGCTGGAAGAGGAAGTGCTGAAGATCGTCCGACGAATCAAAGGGTTACCCGAGCATACCATCAAGTAACAAGGAGGCATGTCGAACATGAGAAAGGCCTGTATTGCGGCTCTGGCTTTCGCGCTGCTGCTATCGATCTCCACTTGTGTACTCGCTGAGTCGAAGGTCCTGCTCTATACGTCCGTCCCGCTGGAACTCGCTACGAGTTTTGCGGATCAGTTCATGAAGACGAACAAGGGCGTCAAGGTAGAGGTGTTCCGGGCTGGAAGCACTGACGTGGTCAACAAGATATGGGCAGAGTCAGAGGCAGGCGGCGTCAGGGCAGACGTCATATGGCTTGCCGACGCTGCAGCATACTACACGTTCAAGGACAAAGGCCTGCTCTACGCCTACAAATCTCCTGAGGCTGCTCTCGTTCCCGCCGGCATTAAGGATCCGGATGGATACTTCACCGGTGCCCGGATGATTAACATGGTGATCGGCGTAAACACCAGCATAGTCAAGAGCGGATCTGAGCCGAAGACCTGGGATGACCTGCTCAAATTCGGTTCGCGCGCCGCAATGGCAGACCCACTCTACTCCGGCTCCAACTTCACAGTCGCAGCCGCTTTCGTGCAGAAGGACAAGGGCTGGGGTTGGTATGAAAAGGCTCGCAAATCAGGCATACAGGTTCTAAGAGGCAATTCGGACGTGTCGCGGGGGCTCGCTGCCGGCGAGTTCGCAGTATGCATGGTGCTGGATTACATGATCTATGAGCTCCAGAAGTCCGGAGCGCCGGTCGATTTCGTGTGGCCGACTGACGGCGCCGTCTCAATCCCCAGCCCAGTGGCGATAACGGCCGGGTCCAAGAACATCGAGGGGGCCAAGGCGTTTGTCGACTTCACCCTGTCGAAGAAGGGTCAGGAGCTCTTGGTCAAGGACGGCGTAATACCGGTGAGGCCCGATGTGGCTCCTCCAAAGGGGATGCCCACTGCCGACAAGATAAACATGATGCCCGTTCCATTCCAATGGGCGGCTGATAATGCATCTACGATCAGAGAGACGTTCGAGAAGATAATGCTCAAGTAGGTGCGTATAGGGCATAGGCGCTCTCGCTGCGGCGGCGCGGTCGGTGCCGCGCCGCCGTCGCCCTGCGGGGACAACGCAAACCCCAGCCCATTGTAGGAGGGGGATGACTCCATTGAACATGGTCAAAGCAACCACCGGGCGGTCCACTGATGTTCGCTATGTACTCATGATCCTCATTGGGCTGTTCTTCCTGGCTGTTATAGTGTATCCTCTGTCTCTTGTCATAGTGAAAAGCTTCAGTTCCGGTGCCGACTTCACCATAAACAACTATGTCAAGGTATTCTCACAGGAGGCGAACTTGAGAGCCTTCTGGAACTCAATCTGGGTATCATGCTTATCTACAGCGGTATGCGTGGCGCTTGGCACTCTCCTCGCAATGCTAATAGTGCGCACAGATATACCCGGCAAGTCGTGGCTGCGGATGCTGCTCCTCCTGCCATACGGCATACCGCCCTTCATCGGCGCAATGGCCTGGGCTCAGCTGTTCGGTCCGGTAGGGTATGTATCCAAATTATACATGAGCCTCACGGGCGCTATGTCGGCGCCCTGGCGAATATACAGCGCCGGCGGAGTCGTACTGGTTTTGGCCATATACCAGTTCCCTGTCGTATTCATCACCGTCAGCGGGGCGCTGGGGAGAATCGACACCAGCCTGGAAGAGGCAGCGAGGATGTCGGGCGGCGGCCCGTTCAGAACACTCATCGATGTGACCCTGCCCCTCATCACGCCTGCGATCACAGCCAGTGCGCTGCTGGCTTTTGTCGGCTGCATATCCAACTTCGGAATCCCGGCTCTGCTCGGATTCAGGGCTCGATTCTTCGTGCTCACCACGAGGATCTACTCAGCTCTTTCCATACCGGATATGCCGCTGGCTACGGCGATGGCAGTTCTGTTGGCGATAACCTCGGGCGTGCCCTTGGTTCTTGCGAGACGCCTGGAGCGAAGGCAGAGCAGGTACACTGTGATCTCAGGCAAGAGCGTGAGGCCTCAGACGATGAACCTTGGCGCCTGGCGGGCCCCGATCTTCATCATCGTTGTGATAGTATCGCTCTTCGCCGGAGTGGTTCCACTCATATCGATGCTCCTGACGTCATTCCTGAAGTACTGGGGCGCGCCCCTGAGATTTGCGAACATGACGACGGGCCACTACAAGTACATTCTCAATCTACCCATGGTGACCCGGGCGTTTAGGAATAGCGTCTTCTTGGCGGTTGCAGCCGCTACCATTACGATGGCCGTCGGGGCCCTGGTGTCCTACATGTCCATTCGAGCGAAGATACGGGGCGCCAAGACCCTCGATTTCGTTGGAACCATACCATATGCGGTGCCATGCACTATGGTAGCCATCTCGATGATCCTGGCGTGGTCAAGGCCTCCCGTAGTGCTCTACGGTACGATATGGGTGATACTCGCGGCATACCTGGTGCGCTACATGCCCTTCTCGATACGGACCACCAATGCCACCCTGCAGCAGGTCCACGTTTCGCTGGAGGAGGCGGCGCGCGTATCGGGGGCAGGCTGGATCCAAACCATGAGGCACATAGTCATGCCGCTCATAAGGCCTGGGCTTGTAGCAGGCTGGATCCTGGTGTTCATGCCGGCTTTGAGAGAGCTCACCATGTCGGTTCTGCTTTGGTCGCAAGGGGCTGAGACCATGGGAGTCGTTATCTACAATATGCAAGACGCCGGATACAGCCAGATAGCAGCCGCATTGTCCACTGTCGTCTTGCTTGTGATACTGGCCGGAAACGTAGTTGTACGCAAGCTCACCAAGGGCGAGGTCAGTATGTGAGATGGGCGCGGAGGTGGTATTAGTGGAGGAAAGAATCAGAGTCTCAAACCTTGCCAAGCAGTTCGGCACATTCACCGCGGTTCACGATGTCAGCTTCACCGTTCACGAGAACGAGTTCTTCTCGCTCCTGGGTCCCTCAGGATGTGGAAAGACCACGACGCTGCGGTGCATCTCAGGGCTCGAGCAGCCAACCGAGGGTGAGGTATATATCAGCGGCAGGCTAGTGACCGCACCGAGGAAGAACGTGATGGTACCGCCTGAGAGGCGCGGAATCGGGATGGTCTTTCAAAACTACGCAGTATGGCCTCACATGACTGTTGAACAGAACATGTCCTACCCACTCCGACTGGCCAAGAAGCCCAGAGAGCACGTTGCCACGAAGATGGCCTACTTGATGGACCTCCTTGAGCTCAAGGGCCTGGAGAAGAGGTACCCTTCAGAGCTATCCGGAGGGCAGCAGCAGCGCGTTGCGCTGGGGAGAGCGCTCTCAACCGACCCGAAGGTGATGTTGCTAGACGAGCCCCTCTCTAACCTCGACGCGAAGCTCCGCGAGCAGATGCGCTTTGAGCTTAAGGATCTTCAGCGAAAGACGGGAATATCCATTCTCTACGTCACGCACGACCAGGTTGAAGCCATGGCCATGTCGGACCGGGTCGCCGTGATGAATGCAGGCGCGGTAGTGCAGGAGGGGGCTCCGCACGACATATATGCGAATCCCACCGACAAGTTCGTCGCCGATTTCATCGGAACCATGAACTTCGTTCCAGGCACGGTGGTAAATGCGACAGAGCAGGGCGCACGCGTTCGCCTGCGCGGCGGGGCGGAAGTCACCGTCCGAGAGTCATCGCTAGAAGCGGGAAGCTGCACACTGGCGATCAGGCCTGAGGACATTCTGCTCGGAACCGAGCGCGGGGTCGATTGCGAGGTAGACGTGAGGATATTCCTCGGCAATGTCATAGAATACCGAGTGCGGATCGGGGAGGACCTGCTTAGGGTCCAGACCAACGCCTCCATCAGGCTCGAACCCGGAGACCGCACTCGTGCGATCATTCAGCACGCGCTGGTCTTCCCGGAGTAACGCGGGCTTTACGATCCAAAAGCGCCATCTGAGAAACATGAAGTGGGAGTGACGCGGAGTGCAGACTACGCTTTTCTTACAGCAAGCTCTGAGGCAATGCTACAGCCGGGGAGAGATGGATTACTGGATGGCCCCCTTGATCCGCGTCATTGGCGGAAAGCCAGTCGGCAAGATAAGCAATGGAGACTCCGTCTTCTTCTGCTGCAGGCGCGGCGACCGCGAGACGCAGCTTACTGAGGCTTTTGCGGACCCAGGTTTCGGCCACTTCGAAGTGGAGCCCATGCCCGACCTGACCACTATCCCCCTCGTGCAGTTCCATGAGAAGTTCGCCGACCTGCCTACCATCTTCCCGGTTCTTCGCCCCACTGGGACCATGGGCGAGGCTCTCAGCCTGGCCGGCGTGGCGCAAACCCGCATCGCCGAATCGGAGAAGGCAGCACATGTAACCTTCTTCTTCAACGGAAGACGCGTTGCGCCATACTCCAATGAACAGTGGGTCACCGTGCCCAGCCCGCACTCGTCGGAGTTCCTGTCGAAGCCGGCCACGAGCACGATGGAGGTTGCGCTCGAGGTTGAGCGCGCGATGGCCGGCGCTCACGGTGGGGCCCGCGACAGGCACTTCATACTCGTCAACTTGGCTGCCGGAGACATCGTCGGCCATCTAGACGACTACGATGCCAACGTGCTATGCGCCGAGGCAGTAGACCAGGCCCTCGGCAAGATATGCGCGAGCGCGGCAGAGCACGGTTATGCAGTGGCTGTGACTGCAGACCACGGGCTGTTGGAGAGGTTCGTGAACGATGACGGCAGCCATAACCTCAGTCACACCGGGAGTCGCGTGCCTTTCGGGCTTGTGCTGCCGCCTGGAGTGCCGCCGGCACAGCTGCGCGCGGCCGACGACGCGACTTTGGCAGACGTGGCGCCCACTCTGCTCAGCATGATGGGTATACCCATACCCGATGGCATGACAGGCAGATGCCGGGGAGCCTTCACGCAGATCTGCGGCAAGGTCGTCATGGTAGTCCTGGACGGTTGGGGCATCGGCATCGATGATCCTCGGGTCAACCCGATCACGGCAGCCAGAACTCCATGTATGGATCGAATCGCAGAGAGTGCCCCCTACATGACTCTGGCCGCGGCCGGGATGGCCGTCGGTCTTCCGGAAGGAAGGTCGGGCAACTCGGAGACCGGGCACCTGACCTTGGGGGCCGGAAGGGTAGTTTTCCAGGACGAGGTGAGGATCGCCCGGGCCATCAAAGGCGGAGAGCTGAGAGAGAACGAGGCCGTGAACCTCGGCTTCGAGTCGGCGAGGGAACACTGCGGAGATGTGCATGTGATCATGATGCTGTCAGAGCGGAGCTCTCACGGGAACATGGATGAGGGGATTGCAGTACTTCAGGCGGCAGCGCACAAGGGAATCACGAGGGCGTGGCTTCACCTGATTCTGGACGGTCGGAGCAGCCCGCCGCAGGGAGCAGCCGACATACTGGAACTGCTTGAGGCACGAGCCCCTTCGGGCATAGACGTGGAAGTTGTCACGGCGATGGGGCGTGCATACGCACTCGACCGCAGCGGCAGCTATCGCGAGAAGACTCAAGTCGCATACAGAGCGCTTGTAACGGGAGATGGGCGCGGGTACTAAGTGAGTTTCGGCCGCAGCGTCGCGTTATGCGCTCCGCTGCGGCCGATCACGTCTTCACTCAAGCCATCTTCGGCCGACTCTCGGCCAACTCGCCTTACGTTATCCGAACAGCCCGCCCTTTGCAGCACTGCTCAGTCTGTTCATTGCGAACAGGGTTATGACGCCCACGACTATGAGGATGAAACCGAGCGCGGCTGCGTCTCCATGGGTACCTCCTGTATAGAAGGTGAATATGCCCATGGTCATCGTCTCCCACCCTGGTATCGATAGCAGGAGTGTAGCTGCGCTCTCCTGTATCGATGTCATGAAGGAGAACAACGCGCCTGCAAGTACTCCCTTCCAGATCAGAGGCAGGGTGACGTCCTTAAATGTCTTGAACCCTCCTGCTCCCACGGATTCGGCCGCTTCCTCCATGGAACGGTGCACTACGAGCAGCGAGCTATACGACGACCGCACAGTGTACGGGAGTCGCCTCACAGCCAGCACTATGGGGAGTATGATCCAGATGTTCGCGAGCGGCACTCTGAACAGCATCGGAGTGTTGAATGCCCTGATGTAGGCGATGCCAAGCGCGGTGCCCGGCAGAGCCAGCACTAGCATTGTCAGGATGTCCAGCGCCCCACGGGTACGCATCTGAGTCCTGGCCATGATCCACGATACCGGCACGCCTATCAGGATACACATGATGATGGCCAGTATGCAGAACCTGAATGTGTTGATGATATAGCCTGGGGCGTACAGCAACACTTTCTCGTAATGGACCAGAGTCCACGACGTCGGCAGCGGCGACATGGACCAACTTCGAGCAAATGAGGCCAGACCTACGCCGACATAAGGTATGAAACTCACGAGCAGAAGCAGGATCAGGAATACCAGAGCCAGCACCGCCCATTTGCCCTTAAGAGGTTTCCTCTCCACAGCTCTGTACGAGAGAGTGCTGTAGTCTTTCATCGAAACGTACTTCTTGGCTATCAACAGGAACACTATCGATAGAACCACCATGACAGCGCCCACTGTGATACCCATCTTGAACAGATGCCTATCGGTGAATTGCTGGATGTCCATGTACGCCAGCGGAGCAATGAAGTTGGTCAGGCCCACCACCATGGGGGCGGCAAAGTCTGCGAAAGCCCCGATGAACACCAGAAGCGCCCCGGTGATAAAGCCCGGTATGGTCAGCGGAATAGTCACGTCAAAGAGGCGCTTGAGGCCGATGGATCCGATGCTCTCCGCCGCTTCCTCCAGCGAGGCATCTATCTTGCTGAGCGAATCAAGTACATTGAGCGTAATGAGTGGGAACAAGTGACACGTCTCCACCAGCAATAGCCCGTGCCATCCATAGACGAAGTTGAACGGCAGATGATCAAACAGCCAGTTCGACATAAAAGGCCATGATCGCTCCAGACCCTCCGCCAGCTGGTAGAAGAGTTCGTTCACGGTGCCTCCTCTGCCGAGTATGAAGATGAAGCCCAGCACGCCCACTAAAGGAGGCATTACTATAGGCACGGTAGTAAGGAAGCTGAAGGCCTTCCTACCGGGAAAATCGTACCTAACAAGAAGGTAAGCCACGGTAAAGCCGATGATCGACGTGGTGATCACCGTAGCGAACCCGAGAAGCAGGGAATTAGCCAGGGCCTTCATGTACAGCTTGTCTCTGAACACATCCAGGAAGAACTTCACTGAAAATGCCTGCCGCGGCAGGCGCAGGATCTCTTGAATCAGAGCCCGGGCTTCATCGGCTTCTGCCAGGGCAGCCACTGGATCGTGCTGAAGCTCGGCCATCACTGCCGCTTCCTGTGCCACACGGTCCTGGGCATCCTGCCATTCCGCTATCAGCTCGTCCTGAGAGAACGTGGCCCTGCCGAGCGCTTCCATCATGCGGCCAATCGTATCTACAGACCGATTCAGCTGAAGCGTTATGTCATGGGCCGTCGCCTGCGCGCCCTCCATCTCGCCGGCGCGCACCCTCTCCTCAAGCAGATCAGTAGTGAGAACGACTTCGTTAAGCGCAGAAAGCTGCACGTCTGCAGTAGAGAATGAGTCAACGAATAGCCTCACAAGGGGGAATATGACAAACATGATCAGAAACAGATATATCGGCCATACCCACGGATTGGAGGCCTTGAGCCATCTTCTGAAACCTATCATGGTCTTCCCTGAAGACATTGAACAACCACCTGCCTGTCCATGGTCGGGGTCAGCATGCTAGTCCGGTATAACAAGCGCAGCGGACTTCGGGAAAGAGAAATACACATCACTGCCCCAACTCAGTTCCTCGTGCTGAAGAGGATTCTTAACGTCAGCCTTGAGAATGACCCCACCCGGATGCTCCATTTCGTAGCGCAGCGTATTCCCCATGTAGCTGGCAAAACCGATCTTGCCGTGTATGTGGTTGTCCTGCAAAGAAGGCTGCGCAGTGTGGACTTCCACGTTCTCAGGCCGGAACGCCACAGTGCACCCGCTTCCGGGTTTCACGGCAGAGTGGCTGAACCCCTTGATCGTACCTAGCTCGGTGACAACTGTGATGTCCTCGCCCACAGCCTCCACCGTGCCGGCCACAAGGTTGTTGGTGCCGATGAAGTCGGCTACAAAGCGTGTCGACGGTTTCTCATATAGGTCGTGCGGCGTGCCGATCTGGACCAACTTACCGTCGCACATTATGCCGATTCGATCGGAGAGTGTGAGGGCTTCCTCCTGATCGTGGGTGACATATACTGTAGTGATGCCCAGCGATTGCTGGAGTTTCCGGATCTCTGCTCGCACTGATCCTCGGATCTTGGCATCCAAGTTGGAAAGAGGTTCGTCCAGGAGCAGCACATCCGGGTTGAGCGCCAGGGCCCTTGCGAGCGCTACGCGCTGCTGCTGTCCCCCTGATAGCTGGCCTGGATAGCGCGTCTCGTAGCCAACTAGCCCCACTTTGACGAGGGCCTCGTTTACAACTCCCGGCCAATCGGACTTGGGAACCTTCTTGAACTGCAGCCCGTACGCTACATTTCGGTATACAGTCATGTGAGGCCACAGAGCGTAGTTCTGGAACACCATCCCGATATTCCGCTTGAATGTGGGGATCTCCTGGACCTCACGGTCGCCGAACATGATCTTGCCCTCGTCAGGGAGGTAAAACCCGGCGATAAGGCGCAGGGTAGTTGTCTTGCCACAGCCCGAAGGTCCGAGCAAGGTGAAGAGCTCGCCGTCTCTTATGTGCAGATCCACTCGGCTCAACGCCTCAACGCTCTTGAACCTCTTTGTTACCCCAGTAAGCCTGATATCCATGCACTTCACCTCAAGTTAAGCGACTGCCAAAGTCAAACGACTACCAAAGGAAACCCACGGGCGAGGTAAACTCGCCCGCAGGCTATCAGAAATCCATGCTGTCAAACGGACCAATTGCCAGGACTAGTACTTGGCCTTCAGGGCATCTAGTTTGGCAAAGATGTTATCTCTGAAGAACTTGTTGACATCGCTCTCTCTGCTCTGCGACAACGCGTTGTCGTAAGTGTTCTCCACAGTGCCTTCAAAGTAGCTTCTCCGTCCTCCGTAGAACGTGACTGCAAGCTCAGCCGTGGATCCGGGGGCGCCTTCTACCTTCATGTCAGGCACCACAGGGAACAGGCCGCGATCGATAAACAGCCTCTGACCCTCATCGGTGAGCAGGAACTCAATGAAAGCCTTTGCAGCATTGGGGTTCTTGCAGTTCTTGATTATGCCGATAGGCTCAGGCGTAACATACGCACCCGGCGGTGCGATGAACCTGATGTCGGCTCCGTTTAGGAAGTTCTCAAACGCCATGTAGCTCGGGACTGCGAAGCCCAGTGCATACTCGCCCTTGGCTACCACGCCCGGAACGTCGCCCGACTTCGCAACGAACTGGCCTGTGTAGGCGCCCAGCTTGGACAGCCACTCCCAGCCCTTATCCCAGCCATACTTCTGCAGGATGACCTCGTAGGTCGCATGGTTCGAACTGGAGTTGTCAGGCGTGCACTGAGCGATCTGGCCCTTGAACTTGGGATTGCCCAGCATGTCTTCCCACGTTTTTGGCGGGGTGGCGCGCAGTCTCCTTGTGACCAGGCCCTCGTTGAACACTATGCCGTAGGGCTCCAGTGCTGTGCCGGTCCAGAAACCCTTAGGGTCCTTAAGCGGCATCGGCTTGGGGGTACCCATGGCCGCCGGTATGCGATCCAGCAGAGCCTTGGGGGCCTCATGTTTGATCAGGAATCCGTCAGCCGCCAGCATATCATAGAGCACCGTCTCGCCGCCCCAGATCACGTCGGCCTGGGGATTGGCGCCCCACTCGCGGATCAGGCCCACCGCCAGCTGAGTGCCTTTGGCAGTATAGTTGGTCTTCACATCTATGCCGTACTTGGCCTTTGCCCAGGCTTTGAACGCGTCAAGCGCAGCCACGCTCACGAAACTGGCAACAGGAGTGATCAGGCTGAGCTCAGCCTCGATCTTCGCCGGCGCGGCAGCTATGGTTGCCGACGCCACCATGATGACCGCCAAGACTAGTACTAGAAGCCTTTTCATCGGATTACCTCCTCGCAGTATTGTTCTGGTCAGTGAACAGCGTCCAAGTCACATAGATACAACACGACCGTGATGTTTCCCTGCAGTTAAAATGCATCTAGCTTCAGTAATGCAGCTGGCTGCCCTACTGGGTGTCGGCGAGCGGCTAGCTTCGCACCGCCAAACATCGCCTCCATTCGTTTCATCCCATCTTGTTCCATATCATGCCAACCTACGTGCCCGCGCATCGAGCACGACCAACCGCCCGCAAATGGCGTCGATACACAGAGAACAAGGGCGCACAAATGAAGCATAAAGGCTTCATGAGTGGCCCTCTCCTTATCTCCATGCCACATTCATCTGACACCTAGCATTCTTATTCTGCACGAGTTCCTGTTATCCTGCTACGCCATGGTGACCATGATAGTAATCTATCAGCCGCTCAGGAGATCTTGGGATACAGAGCTCGCTCGCCCCCTATGAGCTTCGGCCTGGTGCGGGCCACGGTCAGGTGAGCATCGCCTATCTTGGTGATCTCCAGCCGCACAGGCACAGCCACGTGCCGCAGATGCATGCCGATGAACGTGTCTCCAATGTCCATGCCTGCATGCGCCGAGATACTCTCCACCACTACAGGGTCGCCGTACTCCTTCATGGCCGCGGCAGACAGAGCCCCGCCGGCCCTGAGGTGCGGAATCACCGTGACCAGTTCCAGCCCATAACGGCCGGCGCATTCCCGCTCGACGACTAGCGCTCTGTTAAGGTGCTCGCAACACTGGACGGCCAGGTACAGCTGGCTTTCGCGGACGATGGGCAGCAGACCATCCATTATCGCTTCGGCAACATCGGCGCTCGACGCGGATCCGATTTTCTGGCCCGCGACCTCGCTAGTGCTGCACCCAACCACCACGATGTCGTGCGGCCTCAGCCCGGCCACGGCGAGAAGGCCGCGAAGAGCCTTGGCGGAGTCGGATGTTAAGTTGGTCATGTCTTCAAGGCTCATGTCGATTCCCTCCTGTATGTCGCCGAAGTGCCTCCCGGCTGCCCGTATATCTTGCCTACACCGCGCTTCAGGCTGTCGATTGCTTCGTCAGTGATCGGCACTGCTCCGCCGGCCAGAATCGCGCAGTAGTAGGTAAGGCACATCTTCTCAAGCAGATCGCAGACGAACAGCGCCTGGTCAAGGTCCGTGCCAACGCCAAGTGATCCGTGGTTTGCCATGAGGACCGCGTTTCTGCCGCCGAGGGCTTTCACAACATTGGCAGCCAGTTCCGGGCTGCCGGATGTGCCATACTCGGCCACCTCAACCTGCCCGCCGAAGCCCAAGGCGCACATGTCCGCTATCACCGGCAGGGGCTGTCTCGCGACGGCGAGCCCCGCTGCCATGGGCGAATGGACATGCACAACCGCCCCCACATCGGGCCGCGCCAGGTATATCCCTCGGTGAAGACCGGTCTCGATAGACGGGACCCGTTTCCCCGATCTTTCGCCAGTGGCCGCGCTCACCTTCACGATATCGTCAGGAGTGACCGTGTCATAGTCCATCCCCGACGGGGTTATCAGGAAGTTCGCGCCGTCCTCGCACCGGACGCTCACGTTTCCGCTAGTACCGATGGTCAGCCCCCTTGACAGCATAAGACGACTTGTCGATATGACCTTCTCCCGCAATGCCTCTTCGCTCATCTGCCCGACCCCTTTCAGCGCGACCCGGAGTGCTGCCCGACGCATTGATGGCTGTATTCTCTGCTAGATCTCTGTATCCTCCATATCATACGGACCTATGCATGCCCAATGCTCTGAGCAGGTATGGGCAGCGCTTAAGAGGTATCCCGCCCGCTCCGTCGAACACCTCACTGCGAAGGGGGGCCATCCGATGAGAGTTCTGGCGCTCGGGGGAGCGGGATACGTCGGCAGTCACGTAGTGCGGGAGTTGTGTGATAGCGGGCACCATGTGGCCGTGCTGGACAATCTGTCCACAGGGCACGCACAGGCAGTTCGCATCGCGAGTCGAGGGGCGGCCGAACTGATTGTAGGAGATGTCGGCGATCCGGAGCTTGTCAGGGACGTCCTGCGTTCACGCGAGATCGACGCAGTAATGCATTTCGCGGCAGCCAGCCTTGTGGGCGAATCCATGAGCAATCCGTCCAAGTATTGGCGCAATAACGTCTCCTGCACGGTTGAGTTGCTCGACGCCATGGCCCGGGCAGGCGTAGACCGAATTGTCTTCTCCTCAAGTGCAGCAGTGTACGGCGAGCCCAGGCAGACCCCCATACCGGAGGACCACCCCAAGTCGCCCACCAGCACGTACGGCATGACCAAGCTCGCCATAGAA
>Ga0255341_1002973_pt1 | contig 19999 bp, 12 predicted proteins | sample wastewater_treat_8_FD_192418 | JGI IMG/M metagenome (GOLD analysis project Ga0255341, IMG submission 192418) | Wastewater microbial communities from Lulu Island WWTP, Vancouver, Canada - plant12 | ecosystem: Engineered > WWTP > Wastewater > Unclassified | place: Canada: Vancouver, British...
CAAATACAGGAGCAAACATAATTACATATCAAGTTACTCAAGCTGGCTGTAGTAATTCAGAAAATATTACAATAAACGTATTTGCAACGCCTGATGCAACTATAACTTCAAGTGTTACAAATATGTGCTCGGGAGATTCTCCAATTACACTAACTGCTACAACTCCAGGTGGAACTTGGTCGGGAACTGGAATTACAAATCCAACAACTGGAACCTTCGACCCAAGTGCTGCAAATACAGGAGCAAATATTATAACCTATACTGTAGGAACTGGCTCATGTATTGATACAGACAATATCACAATTACAGTTAATCCAACACCTGTAATTAACATCACAAACCCAGGAGATTTCTGCTCAACTGATCCTGCAACAAATCTATCAGCAACTCCAACAGGCGGAACTTGGTCAGGAACTGGAATTACAAATCCAACAACAGGCACCTTTGACCCAAGTGCTGCAAATACAGGAGCAAACATAATTACATATCAAGTTACACAAGGAGGATGTACTAAAACAGAAAATATTACTATTAACGTATTTGCAACGCCAGACGCAACTATTACATCAAGTGGTGCTGCAATGTGTTCTGATGATTCTCCAATTACACTAACTGCTACAACTCCAGGTGGAACTTGGTCGGGAACTGGAATTACAAATCCAACAACTGGAACCTTCGACCCAAGTGCTGCAAATACAGGAGCAAATATAATTACTTATACTGTAGGAACTGGCTCATGTATTGATACAGACAATATTACAATTACAGTAAACCCAACACCTACAATAAATATTACAAATCCAGGAGATTTCTGCTCAACTGATCCATCAAGCTCTTTTACTGCAACACCAACAGGTGGAACTTGGTCAGGAACTGGAATTTCTACAGACGGAACTTTTAATCCGAGTACTGCAAATATAGGTCCAAATACTATTACATATACAGTTACACAAGATGGTTGTACAGGAGAAGAAAGCATTGTTATAGATGTATTTGATATTCCTGATGCAACAATAACATCTACTGTTACGACTATGTGTTCTGGCGATGAGCCAATTACACTTACAGCTACAACACCGGGCGGAAATTGGACTGGAACAGGAGTTACAACTGATGGAATTTTTGACCCTGAAATTGCAGGACTTGGAGATCACACAATCACTTATACTGTAGGTACTGGCACCTGTCTTGATGACGACCAAATTATAATAACAGTAAATTCAACTCCTGTTGTAACTATTACTAACCAAGAAGATTTATGCTCAACTGACGCAGAAGTAACCTTATCTGCAACTCCTACAGGTGGAACTTGGTCAGGAACAGGAATTACAAATCAAACAAATGGAACATTTAATCCTGAAACTGCAGGAGCTGGAGAACATACAATTACATATACAGTTACACAAAATGGCTGTACTGGAGAAGAAAGCATTACAATAAATGTAATAGAAACTCCTGATGCAACAATAACATCAACTGTAACAACCATGTGTACTGACAATGACCCAATTACACTTACAGCTACAACACCTGGTGGAAATTGGACTGGAACAGGAGTTACAACTGATGGAGTTTTTGACCCTGAAATTGCAGGAGTTGGAGAGCACACAATCACTTATACTGTAAGTACTGGAACTTGTACTGACAATGCCCAAATTACAATAACAGTAAGTCCAACACCTGACATAAATATTACTAAGCAAGACGATTTATGTTTATCTGATTCTGAAGTAACTTTATCTGCAACTCCAGCAGGTGGAACTTGGTCAGGTCCGGGCATTACAAATGCAACAAACGGAACATTTAATCCTGAAGTTGCAGGACCCGGAGAACATACAATTACTTATACCGTAGAAAGTCCTTGTCTAGGCAGTGCAACAACAGTAATTACCGTATCTAGTCCAACACAAATAACAATTATTAATTATGTATGCTCCGACACTCTTCCAATATTTTTCAATGCTAATATTGATGGAGGAACATGGTCAGGCAACGGCATTGTAGATGCTAACACTGGAGAATTTGACCCTGAAGTTGCAGGAGTTGGAGAGCACACAATTACATATGCTATTAATAATCCATGTGGAGGCACCGTTACAACAGTTATTCAAGTTTACCAAAGAGCTAATGCTGAAATTTTACCTGTTGACACTTTGTTTGTAAGTGATTTACCAGTATTTGTTGAAACTGTTGAAACAGGTGGAACTTGGAGCGGAACCGGAATTGATGAAACTACTGGATTATTTACTCCAAACATAGCTGGCGTTGGCGATCATCAAGTGTATTACACTATACCAGCTCCATGTGGAGACATAGACAGTACAGTTGTTATAGTTATTCCAGATATTATTCCTGATTTAATAATTCCTGACGTATTAACCCCTAACAATGATGGTTACAACGACACATGGAGGATTCAAGGAATTCAAGCTTATGAAAAAATTGAAATTTATATCTTTAATCGTTGGGGAGATGAAGTATTTACTTATTCTGGTTCAGGATTTGACTACAACGACCCTGCAAAACAATGGGATGGAACGTTTAAAGGAAAACTTTTGCCTTTTGGAACCTATGTATATGTTCTGATTTTAAACGATGAAACTTCATATAAAAGTACTGTAACAATAATTCGTTAAAATTTAATGTCATGAGAAAAATATATTTAATAATTATAGTTTTAATATTTGCTACCGCAGGAAAATTATCAGCACAACAATTGCCATTATATAGTCAATATATGTTTAACCACATGTTAATAAATCCTGCTGTAACAGGTAGCACAGAGGGTATAGATTTAAAACTACTTGCTAGACAACAATGGGTAGGAATTGACAAAGGACCTTCAACTCAATTAATTAGCGGACACACTTCACTAGTGAACGGAACAATGGGTGTAGGTGGAATTATTTTTGCCGACAGGTTTGGACCAGAAACAAAAATCGGCTTACAAGGAAATTATTCATACATTATACCTGTATTTGGTGAATCTGCTAAACTAGCTTTTGGACTTTCTTTACAAGTTTTTCAATATCAAATGAATTATGCAGACCTAACATACTTAGATGCAGAAGACCCAGAATTAAATTTTAATAAAGAAAACGCATGGCTTCCAGAAAGTGATTTCGGAATATATTTATATTCTGAAAAATATTTTGCAGGAATTTCAGGAAACCAATTGTTAGAATTACCTGTTAAAATTGGAACTAGCTATTTAGACAGAAATAATACAAGCACACTTAGCAGACATTATCATTTACTTGGAGGATATATGTTTAAACTAAATGCCGACTTTTCTATTGAACCATCGGTTTTGTTAAAAACAACTTTTAAATCCCCTTTCCAAGCTGACGTAAATGTTAGAGGAGTTTATAGAAATGATTATTGGTTAGGATTCTCATATCGTACTGACGGAGATATAATTGCACTAATTGGAATGTCCTACAAAGAATTTGTGTTTGGTTTTGCATTCGACTATGCTACTTCAAAACTTTCCAACTTCCAAGCAGGAACATTTGAACTAATGTTTGGCTATGATATACCTAGTAACGTTAACAGAGGAAAAAGCAGATTTTAAATTAAAAATAATAATAATAAAATTATAATATCATGAAAAAATTATTGAAAAAAATCATCTATTTTGTTTTAGCAAATTGTTTTTTAGTATTAATTGCAAACTATAGTTTTGCTCAAAATGTTGGAATTAACAACACCACCCCTGACAACTCTGCAATGTTAGATGTAACATCTACTAACTCAGGTATTTTAATCCCACGTATGACACTAACTCAAAGAAATGCTATTGCAAGCCCGGCTCACAGTTTATTAATTTACCAAACAGATAATACACCCGGCTATTATTATAATGAAGGTACGCCTTCTGCTCCAGTTTGGATAAGATTATTTACAGATACAGGAGGTACAACTAGCGAATGGACAAAGGTCGACAATTATTTACATCCTAACGATAACCAAGACGCAAGAGTATATTTAGATAACGATGGGTTTGGCTTCACTTATCTTGGAGATGCAGAGATAGGAGGTGCTTTTGTAAGCTTAGAAACTAATGCTAACAATGTTGGTGTATTTGGTATGTGTGACAATAATGATCACTATGGATATGGTGGACAATTTAAAGGTGGTTTCATAGGTGCAATGGGAATTGTTGAACCATTAGGAAGTGCTATATATTATGGTCTTTATGGGAAAGTTGATAGTGATGAACATGGAGGAAACCTAGGGCAAAATATTGGCGTTTATGGTAAGGCAGCTAATGGCGACATAAACATTGGGGTTTTAGGAATAGTTGAAGATGAAGAGGGATATGGACTTATTGGTTTTAATGACCACGATAATGGAACAGGAGTAGTTGGAGTAGGAAATAATGTTATACCGACTACACTAACAACAGGTTCCGGAGCTGCTTTTACAGGAAATGATGGTGCTATTGGTTTTAGCTCAGCTAATGATAGAAATGGTTTAATAGGAATAGGAAATAATTTAACATCTATAAGTACTATTACCGGAGGTTCAGGAGTAGTTGGTAACAGCACAAATATTGGAGTATATGGAAATGGAAATACAAGCGACCAATCATGGGGAGTTTACGGAGTTTCTAAAGCCACAAAGGGTACCGGTGTTGTTGGGGCAGGAAATAGCGTTAATGGACAAACTTTAGAAGACGGCTCAGGTATTGCGGGCTCAAGCAATAATGTTGGCGTATATGGTTACGGTGATGCAACAGCTAACTCTGCAGGCATTTATGGAATGTCTGAAGCAACAGGTTCTGGTGCCGGAGTGATTGGAGATGATATGGGAGTAGCAGATTGGGGTGGATTATTTTTTTATGACTTAAGTGCATATGGTGATTTTATCGCATTTGGTACAAAAAACTTTTTAATAGACAATCCTGCAAACCCAAGCGAAGAGCTATTACGCCATACTTGTATAGAATCTCCCGAAGCATTATTAATTTATAGAGGTAAAGTTAAACTAAATTCAGATGGAGAAGCAATAGTTGAAATGCCTTCATATTTTAAAGCTCTTGCAGATGAAGATAATGCTAGTGTTCAAATTACTTGTATTGGAAAACCATTTCCTATTGGTTATGATTTAGGAAAAGATGGAAATACTTTTGTAGTTTACGGCGATGCAAATAGAGAAGTGTCTTGGATGCTTATGGCAGAAAGAGATGACCCTTATATGCAAAATCATAATAATGATGTTATTATCAAAAAAGATGGAAGTTTCAAAAATATTAAAGCCGGAACTTATTTATATCCTGAACTTTACGGAGAAAGCAAAGACAAATCCTATAAGAGCCTGTATAAAAGAGAGTTAGCAAAACCCGATGCTTCTAAAACAGAAGTAAAAGAAAACTCTAAACAAATTCAAAAACATGATTCTAAAAGTTTAAAACCTACAGATAAAGCAAAACTTAAAACTCCTTTTGAAACTAAGAAAAAGTAAATTTTAAACAAAAATTAAAAAACGGAGCTTTTAACTCCGTTTTTTTTTGCAATTTTGTAAAATGATCAAAAAAATTAAAACATATCTATCCCTAGTAAAATTTTCTCATACAATCTTTGCTATGCCGTTTGCACTAATCGGCTTATTTGTTGCAATTCAAGAACTTGGACATTTCCCAGATTGGTATATTTTTGTATTAATCATTTTATGTATGATTTTAGCTCGTAATGCAGCAATGGCTTTTAATCGCTATACTGACCATAAAATAGATAAAGCTAATCCTCGCACTGCAATGAGAGAAATTCCAACAAACAAAGTCTCTCCAAAAAATGCACTTATTTTTACGATAATAAATTCAATACTTTTTATCACTGCTACTTTTTTCATTAATAAAACTGTCTTTTACTTATCGCCTTTAGCTTTATTTATTGTTTTATCATATAGCTACACAAAAAGATTTACTTTTTTATCTCACTTTATTCTTGGATTAGCATTATCAATAGCCCCTGCAGGAGCTTTTCTTGCAATAACTTCATATTTAACAACTCAAATACTCATGCTATCTGCTGCTGTTCTCTTTTGGACTGCTGGCTTTGATATTTTATACTCGTTACAAGACGAAGAATTTGACCGCGAAAATGGTTTATTTTCAATTCCTGCTAAATGTGGAAGAAATAACTCTCTGAAGCTATCTAGCCTAATTCATTTAGTTGCAGCATGTTTTATAATTTTATTTAGTTTAAGCTTAAACTCTAATTTTTTAATAATTACTGGAACCTGTATATTCTTAATTTTGCTTATTTTTCAACACTTAATTGTAAAAAAAGATGATATTTCAAAAATAAATATAGCTTTCGCAACTACAAATGGAGTCGCATCTTTAGTATTCGCAGTTTTTATTATTGCTTCGCTCTACTACAAAGCATAATAGACTAATTAAAAGAACTTTACTAAAATTTTCATTTATTTATTCTAAAATTATGCTCAAATGGAATATTATTTGCTAACAATATAATTTTAACAATATTATTTCGTTTTAATTATTAAAAATGGATATTTTAAAATATCTTTGTTGTAAACAGTTTTTAATGAAAATAAAAAGACACATATTGCTATTACTTTTATGTATATCATATTCTTTTTCATTTTCACAATCTCTTTATGACTATTGTAACGAAATAGACGATAAAAAAATAATTAAAGATTTTAACAAATCAATTGAATATATAAACTCAGAAAAATTTGATCAAGCCGAATTACTTTTGTCAAAAATTGTAGATGAAGAACCCGAGTTTACAGAAGCTTGGCTTGGAGTAGCTGAAATTAATTATATTAAATACAAAAATTCCAAAGACGCTAAATCGCAAAATAAGTTTTATGCAAATTATGCAAGAAGTTTAGAAAAAGTAGCCTCTACCTGTCCTCATTACAACAATTGGTCTGTAAATTATACTTTAGGAAAAATGTTTTATGAAAAAGAAGATTATGAAAATGCCAAAAAATACCTTGACTTATACACTATAAACGCTCCTAAAGAAAGCAAACACATAAAAGAAGCTGAACTTATTTTAGATTATATTGATACTTATCTTGAATTAATATCTAATCCAGTTCCTTTCAAACCTGTTATTGTTGAAGGTATTTCAACAGTTAATGATGATTTTTTACCATTAATTTCGCCAGACGGAAGTTTAGCATTTTTTACACATGCTTACATGAAAAAAGATATTGCTAGCGTAACTACTGAAAAATATACAGAAGAATTTTCTGTTGCAAGAGCTTTAGATGAATCTGGTACAAGGTTTTCGAAAGGAGAGCCTATGCCCTACCCTTTTAATACTGGAAAAAACCAAGGAGCTTCTGCTTTAACAATAGATAACTCTACACTTTATGTTACTATATGTGAATTTGTTTCCAGAACTTATGATAACTGCGACATTTATTATTCTGTTAGGAAAGCAAATGGCTGGTCTGAATTAATTAATCTTGGACCTAACATTAATGGATTAAACACATGGGAGTCTCAACCATCAATATCTGCAGACGGAAAAACTCTATATTTTTCAAGTATTAGAGAAGAAAATATCGGTTTTGACCCAAATAATCCTACCAGTGATATTTGGTATTCGACTAAAAACGAAGACGGAACATGGAATAAAGCCCAAAATATGGGACCAACAATAAATACCCCTGGAAACGAAAAATCTCCATTTATTCATTCAGATAGTCAGACTTTGTATTTTTCTTCGGACGGACACAAAGGATTGGGTGGATATGATATTTTCTTTTCTAAATATAGAAATAATGAATGGAGTATTCCAGTAAATCTTGGATACCCAATAAATACACAAGCACATGATTTAGGATTTGTTGTAAATACTCAAGGCACAAAAGCGTATTTTGCTAGCAATAAATTTAAAGGAAAAGGTGGCTGGGATATTTATTCTTTTGAATTATATCCAGAAGCTAGACCCGAGAAAGTATTCCTAGTTAAAGGACAACTTCTTGATGAAGTGGGTGCAATTATTACAGAAGCGAAATTAGAGGTAAGAAATACTAGAACTAAAGAAGTTTCGGAAGGGCTCGTGGACTCTTCTACTGGGAATTATGCTGTAGCAGTTGCAAACGAAAAAGAAAAAGAAGATGATTTTGTAATGGTTGTAAAAAAAGAAGACTATAGTTTTACTTCAGCTCTAATTGAGGTTAATGAAGAAATTTTTGAAGCACCATTAGTTATTGATTTTGAAATAAAACCTATAGAAAAAGGAAAATCTGTCGAACTTCGTGATATAAATTATGCAACAGCTTCGTATCAAATAGATAAAAAATCGCTTCTTGTGCTAGATGAATTTATTATTTTTTTGAACGACAATCCTAATTTAAAAATTGAAATTCGAGGACATACCGATAATATAGGAAGTATGCAAACAAACATAACTCTATCGAATAATAGAGCCAAAGCCGTATATGATTATTTAATAAAACATGGAGTAAATCCAAATAGATTGCAACATAAAGGCTATGGACCAAACTTGCCTATTGCTACTAACGAAACCGAAGCAGGTAGAGCAAAAAATCGTAGAACAGAATTTTATATTTTAGACAAATAATAAATAGTCAAAACAAGATTTTTTAGCAAAAAAAAGACTGCCCAAAATAAATTGAGCAGTCTCGCTTTTATGAGTAATATAAACTAAACTAATCTTAAAATCTTCTTTCTTTAATTCTAGCTTTTTTACCTGTAAGTCCACGTAAATAAAATATTCTTGCGCGACGAACTCGTCCATATTTATTAACAGTTATAGCATCAATAAAAGGCGACGCAAATGGAAAAATTCTTTCAACACCAAAAGCCCCAGACATTTTACGAACAGTAAAAGTAGCTGTGCGACCTTCACCATTGATTTGTAAAACAACTCCTCTGAACTCCTGAATACGTTCTTTATTTCCTTCACGAATTTTATAACTAACAGTTATTGTGTCTCCAGCTTTGAACTTAGGAAATTCCTTTTCAATAGCCATTTTCTGATTTACGATATTCATTAATTCCATTACAAAAAACTTTAAATATTCCTTACAATTTTTGGATTGCAATATTAGTCATTTTTTTTGAATTACGCTCATTTTTTTATAAATATTTTATTTTTTTTATCTGAACATAATTTTGCTCAACAAAAACAAACTCTAAACCCCTACTAACCACCACTTTAACAAACGAATACTTTGTACTTTAATTTATAAAAAAATAAAAATCATCAATAAAACCTCTATTTTTTCTAAAAAACACAGTCAAATCAATAATAAAATTTTAATTTTACAGTTAAATAAATAACAAATTTAAAAATTATGATGTCAAAAAGTATTGTTTTTTTAATTGCAATTTGCTTAATAAGTTTTGAAGTTAAAGCTCAAGATGCCAAAAACTTTTACATATATTTTGATATAAATAGTTATAAAATTGAAAACAAGTATAAACATGAGTTTGATAAAGTTGACTTATCTAAAATTGATAAAATTGAAATATATGCTTATACAGATTTCTTAGGAAGTAAAGAACTTAATGATAAGCTTTCTCAACAAAGAGCAAATGCGACTAAAACATTTTTAATAAATTTAGGCTTCAATTCTGATAAAATAATCACTTGTCAAGGAAAGTCTGTACATGAAAATAGTAGTTTTGAGAATCGTACAAATGAAAGCGACAGAGGAATTAAAGAACATAGAAAATCTGAAATTATTATTACATTTAACGTTGAAGAACAAACTAAAAGCTACACTTACCAAGACACTATAAGTTTCGAAACAAAATTTGACAAAAAAACAGAACATACAGACTTAGCAAATATTAAAGCAGAAGATTTAGTAAAAGGAAATAAATTTAATATCAAAAATATAAATTTTAAAGGTGGTACACCATTTTTCTTGCCCACAGCCGAAGAACCCCTAATGGAACTATTACAACTAATGCGTGAGAATCCAAATTTAAAAATAGAAATTATTGGACACATTTGTTGCCAAGATGAATCCGAACCTGATGGTTACGATCATACTGACGGCACTTATACTTTAAGTCTAAATAGAGCTAAAGCAGTTTTTATTTTTTTAAGAAAAGGAGGTATTGAGGCTTCAAGAATGATTTATAAAGGCGTAGGTTCAAGTCAAAAACTATACCCACGTGAACAAAACTCTTGGGAACAAAGTCAAAATAGAAGAGTTGAAATTCATGTTTTAGAAAATTAGTTAATTCTAAATCCTAAGCCAAATTCAATATAATCGGCAGTTGTTGTATGTGTTTTTAAAACTATATTGGCAAAATATCTTTCAGCAAAAGTATATCTAACACCGAGTTTTGAATAAACCAATATTTTTTTCCCATCTTTATATTTATTAAAAGCATAAGTTCCCAAGTGCATAATCACACTCAAATCATCGGTCAAATAAACTTCTTGCATAGCATGAACACCAACTCTAAGCAAATTGTGGGCACCAGTATAATCTTCTTCTAATAAAGGTTTAATTGATGGGTCAAAAATTAAATTTAATCCAACACCTAAACTTCTTTGATTATTTAAGCGAGAAGCAAAATCACAAATTAGAGAATTAATGATATACTTTTTATTTTCATAAGTAGAATTTTCTTTAACCGAAACGGCATAATATGCCGAAAACTCAAAATCTTTATCATACTGATAAGGCACAGTGCGTTTAGGTAAAGAATAATTATACATAGAATACATATATTTGATTCCAAAATTACCAGTAACTTGATTTAAACCTAAATTTGGGGTTTCGATTGCTCCACTTGAAAAATGATTATAAGCAAATCCTGCAGTTAGATACAAAGGTATATCTGGAAATTTATAATCAACTAAAAGCGAAAAATGCAGATGTGCATTCAAATATGAACCAAAAGCAATATTAAAATAATTTGCTCTAGCGTCAAATTTTTCGCTAACATAAGCCAAGCCACAACCAAAGCGATATTTAAAAATAAAATTACCAGTTTCGACAATAGGCACGCCATAAAAAGCATATAAAGATTGTGAAAATCCAAATACATTGATATTACCAAGACTACCCATTAAATATCCAACACCCAATTCTGGAAAACGCCATACATGTTGCCAAGGTTCTGAGCCATCTGTTTTTATAGAATAAGTTATTTCGCCTATATAAATATTTTTTTCTATTAAATATTTTAAGCAAGTATGGTGGGGAATAGTTAGACCATAATTTGCTCGCATCTCAAATTGATGATAATAAGAATTGTAGCTCTGAGAATAAACGATATTCCAACCAAAGCAAATAATAAATATTATAAACAATCGTTTCATCAATACAAGAATTATTTACAAATATAAAAACTAGATTTAACAATATAAATTTATAAAAAAATTTTATTCAACAATTTGAGTTTAATAAAATCGGAGTTAAAAAGCAAAAATTAGCTACAAATTAAAAGGAATATGAGAAATTTATTTATTTTTGCATAATTGAATTTAATAAAACTACATGAAAATAAAGATTTTATTTATATCAAGTTTAATATTAACAATATTTTTTGGAAATTCTTGCCGTCTTCTCAGACCCTCAGATATGTTTAAGACCGATAAAGATTATCCAAAATCTGAATTTGAAGTTTCAAAAAATGAATATATTATCCAACCTTTCGATAAAATAGGTTTAAGAGTTGTTAGTAATACAGGCGAATCTTTTTTTGGGACAGGTAGTATGGAAAATGCTAATGCAAATGCTAATTACCAAAGAAATCAACACGGGTCTGAATTTCTTGTAGAATTTGATGGTAAAATAAAACTACCAATATTAGGAAGAATTGATATTGCTGGCAAAACAATAAGAGAAGCAGAATTGCTTCTTGAAAAAGAATATAGCAACTATTTTATCGAACCTTTTGTTTTAGTACAAGTTATTAATAGAAAAGTAATGATTTTTATGGACGGCGGAACCAAAGCAAGTGTTGTTGAAATGCCGAATGATAATTTTACCCTAATTGAAGCAATAGCACAAGTTGGAGGAGTTACGGATATTAGCCGTTCATATAGAATAAAATTAATTCGTGGCAATTTAACACAAAACCCCGAAGTTTTTTATTGGAATATTTCAAATATTAAAGAACTAAAAAGTTCAAATATTTTGCTAGAAGCTAACGATATTATTTACATCGATAGCAGACCACAATACTTCACAAGAGTATTAAGAGAAGTCTCACCATACTTAACACTAATTACAACATTAGTTACAATTTATGGAGTATTTTTTAAACTTAAGCAATTATAATAAAAATGGACGAAAATAAAACATCTATACTTAATCAAAAGTTTGACACAAGAACATTTTTAATTATAGTTAAAAAAAATATTTGGGTAGTTGTTCTATTGATTTTAATATGCTTAGGAACTGGCTTTGCTTTTCATAGATATTCAACCCCTATTTTTAAAACATCAACTATAATTCAAGTAAAAAACGAAAATAAAACAAACCAAATTTTAGGCATTTCTTCTAATTTAGTGGACAAAGATCTAGCACCAGTAATAGAACTAATACGCTCCAACGAATTTTTAAAAACAGTTGTTGCAGAACTTCCACTTGATATTAGTTATTTTAGAAAAGGAACATTTTTGTCAACAGAATTGTATGGCTCCACACCTTTTGAAATTAAATATAATATTACAAATAATGTAATATGTGACCAAAATATTGATTTAGAGTTTAAAGACTATAAATGCCTGATTTCCTATACTTTAGGAACAGAAAAATATGAATACACAATCCAACCAGAAGAATGGCAAACTATTTATGGAATGGAAATTTATGTTCATTTCCCATCGCAAAAAGATTTAGAACTTGAACTTAGTCCACAAAATAAATCTCTATATTTTTTCATCATAAACAACCCTAATACAATATTAAAAAACTTATCAAAACGGCTTAATGTTCAAATACTTAACGAAACTGCCGGAACTATTAAAATAACTTATCAAGACTTTAATGCTAGAAAAGCAGCAGAAATTACCAATACAATAGCCGAAAAATTTATTGAGTTTGATGAAGCCAAAAAGAAAGAATCTGCAACCAACATTATAAAATACATTGACCAACAAATGGAAAATGTTTTTACCCAACTTAATGCTAACGAAAAAGATTTGCATAACTTTAGAGAACAAAATAATATTACAAACATAAGCGATGAATATATTTTTAATAAAACAAATATTTATTCATCGCAAATATCTGATATAGAGTCTAAGCTTTTAAATGTTGATTTTGAGATTATGACTTTAGAGAAAATGTTAGATAAATTACGTTCAAATCCAGATATTAATACTTACGAACTTTTAGCAATGCTTTCAGGACAAAAGTCTGAAGCATTTTTGTCTGCGATGATTAATTCTCTACAAGAATTATTAAATAAAAAAGAAATTCTTTTATTTGACCTAACGTCTAATAGCCACAAAATTCAAACCATAGATGAACAAATAAAATCTAAAAAAGAGACAATAATTGATTTTACCAACTCAACAATAAATCGCCTTAAGGCAGAAAAAACTGAACTCATCAAGAAAAATAAAGAACTTGAAAACATAGCCTTTAAAGAATCTAAGTATGATGAAATCGAATATGCACGACTTCAAAGGCTATATGCTATTAACGAAGATTTTTATGCACAACTAATTAAATCAAAAGCAGAAACTTTAATATCACAAGCTGGCTATGTTTCAAACAATATAATTTTAGAAAAAGCAAATATTCCTTCAGCACCCGACTTTCCTATATTTTCAACAATAATGACAATTGCTTTTTTAATTTCTTTAGTTTTATCTTTTATTTTCTTAGCAATTAAATATTTACTTTATAATAAAATTCTATCTATTGATGATATTACTAATCATACAAACATTCCGGTTGTTGGTGGCATTCCACTTAGCAAAACAAACTTTGATGTTTCCCAAATGGTTGTTCATTTACGTCCCAAATCTATGCTAAGCGAAGCTTTTAGAAATATAAGGACTAATTTAGAATTTTACCCAATAAAAGATAAATCAAGAATAATAACAGTTTCATCAACGATTGCAGGAGAAGGAAAAACATTTTTAGCACTAAATATAGGAGCTATTTATGCAATGTCGGGAAAAAAAGTTATTATCTTAGACCTTGATTTAAGAAAGCCTAAACTTAATCAATGCTTTAATGTCGAAAATATTAAAGGAGTTACAAGCATTTTACTTGGTAAAAATAGTTTCCAAGAATGTATTAACAACAGTTCTTTAGAAGGTTTAGATTTTATTACGTCAGGACCTTTGCCTCCAAACCCAGGAGAATTTATTCTTTCAGACAAGTATAATATGTTAATTGAGCAAGCAAAACAAAATTATGATATTATTATTATAGACACCCCACCTATTGGAATAGTCAATGATGCCCTTACTTCATATAGCTTAGCTGATAATCAACTATATGTGATGAGAGCTGGATATAGCCCAAGAGCATTTATAAATAATTTAAACTATTTCTCTAAATCAATTCAATTAAAAAATTTAGCTATAGTACTTAATGGTATAGAAAAAAGTATTGCAAGCTACGGATACGGATATAAAGCAGGTTATGGCTATACAAAAAAAACCGCTTATTATGGAATTAGTTATCTCAACAACACCCACAATTCATATTACGGCGAAGAAGAAATAACTAAACCAAAATTTTTTAATAAGTTTAGAAAAAAAAATAAAAAATGAATTACATTATAATAATAACATTTATTGTTTCTTTTCTTTTTAGTCTTTATTTAAATAACTTTTTAATTAAAAGTCCTTTGAAATTTTTAGTAAAGAAATCTAACAAATCTGCTATAAGATTTAGCTCACAATCAAAACCAATATTTGGTGGACTAAGTTTTTATTTTGTTTTCTTGTTAACCATGATAGTGATTTTATTTTTAAAAGAAAACATATACTTTTCAAAAGAATATATTAGCCTTTTTTTAGTTGTAACATTATCATTTTTAATGGGTTTAGCCGATGATATTTTAAACACATCGCCAATATTCAAATTTATAATACAGATTGTATGTGCTCTAATATTAATTTACAACGGTATTTACATCATTATAAGCCCAATGGACTGGATGAATTATCTAATAACCATATTGTGGGTAGTCGGAATAATGAACTCTATAAACATGTTGGACAATATGGACGGTGTTTCGTCAGCATCAAGTCTTTCAATTTTTATTGCTGTTGCAATATACTTGATAGCTAATGGAGGTGAAAATTCTATATTAAGTTTAATAATATTAGTTTCTACAATAGCATCTTTACTTAGCTTTTTATTTTATAATTGGCATCCATCAAAAATGTATATGGGAGATAATGGATCTCAATTTTTAGGAATATTATTAGCATGGGCAGGAATAAAATATTTCTGGAATGCTATCCCTATAACTGAATTTTCATATGGATTTAATACAATGCAGTTTTTAATTGTATTTTTAGCGTTTTTAGTACTAATAACTGATACAACAACAGTAACTATAAATAGACTATTAAGAAAAAAATCTCCTTTTATAGGAGGCAAAGATCATACTACTCACCACTTATACTATTTAGGTTTGCCAACAGATATAATAGCACTTGTATTTTTTGTGTTAAACTCTATAGGTTTAGCATTAGCATTTTGTCTCATACAAAAAAGTTCTACTATTGCATATTCACAACTTTGGCTCTTTTTCTTATACCCCATCACTGTGTTTTTACTATTATACATAAACACTAAAGTAAGTAAAGAAAAATAACAAAAAAATATGGACAAGAAAAAACTTATGAAAATACCTTTTTTTATTATACTAGGACTTGGCTTAGGTCTTATTTTTGCTAATAGTTTTATTTTTTCAAGCTCGGAAAAAGCAAATCAAATCAAAGAAACAGAAATCCAACCAACAACAATACCATATAAAGTTTTTCAACCATATATTCCTGACACTTTAAGTTTTTGTGGTGAAAATGTTCCTCTACAAAACTTTGATGTTTACGAAGCTTTAGATTACGAACTTATTGTAAATACTTACAGACATTCATCTACATTAATTTATATAAAAAGAGCAAATCGATATTTTCCTGAGATAGAAAAAATATTAAAAGAAAAAGGTATTCCTGATGATATGAAATACTTATGTGTTGCCGAAAGTGGCTTAGCAAATGTTGTTAGTCCAGCTGGTGCTACAGGATTTTGGCAATTTATGAAAACAACAGCAGGAGAATACAATATGCATGTAGGAAAAGGTATAGACGAAAGATACAATCATACTAAATCTGCAATTGCAGCAACAGAATATTTACACAAAGCATATAAAGTTTTTAAAAGCTGGACATTGGCAGCAGCTTCATACAATATGGGAATGGGTGGCTTACAAAAAGATATTGATTATCAAAAAGTTAATAGTTATTGGGATTTACATTTGAATCAAGAAACTGCTAGATATGTGTATAGGATATTAGCATTAAAATTAATTATGTCTAATCCTAAACTTTATGGCTTTGATATAGATGAAAAACATCTATATAAAGAAATTAAAACTCAAGAAATTGTTGTTGACACCACCATTACAGATCTAGTAGAATTTGCTTTCAAACACGGCACAAACTACAAAATGCTTAAATATTTCAATCCTTGGCTAACTGGAAAATCATTAATTAACCCAAACAAAAAAGAATACAAAATTGTTTTACCTGCAAAGAACGCACGTGAATGTATGAAACAAAGTAAAAACAATGATGAATAAGAAAGAGAATTTTATTTCAGTTGAAGGAGCAAGAACTCATAATTTAAAAAATTTAAGCCTAGATATTCCACAACACCAACTATCAGTAATCACAGGTTTGAGTGGAAGTGGAAAATCCTCATTAGCTTTCGACACAATTTATGCCGAAGGACAACGCAGATATATGGAAACTTTTTCTGCTTATGCTAGAAGTTTTATTGGCAGCATGGAGCGTCCAGACGTTGATAGTATAACAGGACTAAGCCCAGTGATTGCTATAGAGCAAAAATCAACAATAAAAAATCCACGCTCAACTGTCGGCACAATTACAGGAATATATGATTATCTACGTCTGCTTTATGCTAGAGCCTCAACAGCATACTCGCACGTTACAGGCGAAAAAATGATTAAATACAGCGACGAACAAATTATAAATATTATTTTAAAAGATTTTAAAGACAAAGCGGTTTATATACTTGCACCAATTGTTGACGGAAGAAAAGGACACTACAAAGAAACTTTTGAAAACCTAAGAAAAAAAGGTTTTCTAAACGCAAGAATTGACGGAGAAATTAGAGAAATTACTTATAATTTAAGATTAGATAGATACAAAACCCACTTTGTAGAATTAGTAGTTGATAAATTAATTATTAAAAATCAAGATAGAAATAGACTAAAGAAAACTATAGACCTAGCAATGAGTTTAGGCAAAAATATAATTATGGTTTTAGAAAAAGATAGCGACAAACCTCGTTTTTTTAGTCGATTTTTAATGTGTCCAACAAGCGGAATTTCATACAGAGAACCTGCTCCCTACACTTTTTCTTTCAACTCGCCACAAGGTGCTTGTCCAAAATGTAACGGACTTGGAGTAATAGCCGATATTGATATAAATAAAATTATTCCAGACCCATCGCTTTCAATTTACAATGGAGGAATTAGCATTCTAGGAAAATATAAAAATAGTTTACCTTTTTGGATTCTAGAAGCCCTTGCCGAAAAATTAAACTTTTCGCTCAAAACTCCAATCGATGAACTTAACGAACAAGCAATTGATGCTGTATTATTTGGCTATCCCGAAAGTTTACAATTAAAAAACACACCTCTTGGACTAACTTCAAATTATTCTATAAGTTTTGATGGCATTGTAAATCAAATTAAAGCCAAACAAGAAGACGAAGAAAAAGATCCATACTCAAACAAATCATCATTTAGATTCAATAAGTTTATAACTTGTCCAAAATGTAATGGAGCTAGACTGCAATCAGAAGCATTACAATTTAAAATTTCAGGAAAAAACATTGCCGAACTTGCAGAAATGGACATTCTAAACCTCAGTAAATTCCTAGATACTGTATTAGAAAAATTAGATAACAAAGAAAGAATAATTGCAACAGAAGTAATTAAAGAATTAAGTAGCAGAGTTAGCTTTTTACTTGATGTCGGTTTAGATTATTTATCTCTAAACCGTTCGGCAAACAGTTTGTCGGGAGGAGAATCTCAAAGGATTAGATTAGCAACTCAAATAGGAAGTCGTTTAGTAAATGTTTTATATATCTTAGACGAACCAAGTATTGGCTTACACCAACGCGACAACAAAAGACTAATAAATTCACTTAAACAACTTAGAGATAGAGGCAATTCCATAATAGTTGTGGAACACGATAAAGAAATGATTACTGAAGCTGATTTTGTTGCAGATATCGGTCCTGGCGCTGGACGCAAAGGTGGACATTTAGTCTTTGCAGGAAAACCAAGCGACATGCTAAAATCAGATTCTCTTACCTCTCAATATATAAATGGTAAACTTAAAATCGAAGTTCCTAAATCTAGAAGAGAAATTTCTGATAAAAAAATAATAATTCGTGGAGCTAAAGGTCATAATCTAAAAAACATTGACCTTGAAATCCCGCTTGGTGTAATGATTTGCATGACTGGTGTTTCAGGAAGTGGAAAATCAAGTATTTTAAATAGAACTCTAGTTCCTGCACTTTCACGTCATTTTTATAATTCAAACGCTTTTCCATTAGATCATGACAAAATAGAAGGAATTGAAAATATTGACAAATTTATCGAAGTTGACCAATCGCCTATTGGAAGGACACCACGCTCAAACCCTGCAACATATACAGGACTGTTTACAGATATTCGTGAATTATTTGCAAGTTTACCAGAAGCAAAAATTCGAGCTTACAAAGCTGGCAGATTTTCATTTAATATTAAAGGTGGTAGATGTGAAACTTGCAAAGGTGCTGGTGTTAAAACCATAGAAATGAATTTTCTACCCGATGTTTACGTACAATGCGAAACCTGCCGTGGCAAAAGATATAATAGAGAAACTTTAGAAGTAAAATTTAAAGGAAAATCTATTTCTGATGTACTTGAATTAACTATAAACGCTGCTGTTGAATTTTTTGAAAACATTCCACATATTTATAAAAAATTAATTGTACTACAACAAGTTGGCTTGGGATATATTAATTTAGGACAATCAAGCACTACTCTCTCAGGCGGAGAAGCTCAAAGAGTAAAACTTGCAACAGAACTGATGAAACGAGAAACAGGAAATACTCTTTATATTTTAGACGAGCCTACAACAGGTTTGCATTTTGAAGATATAAAAGTGCTTCTTAAAGTGCTAAACTCTTTAGTTGACAGAGGCAATAGCATGATAATTATTGAACATAATTTAGATATAATTAAATCTGCCGACTGGATTATAGATATGGGACCAGAAGGTGGCGAAAGAGGTGGAACTGTTATTGCTCAAGGAAAACCTGAAGATATTATCAAAAATAAAAATAGCTATACAGCTAAATATTTGAAAGAAGAACTGTAATTACGCTTTCCTCCTATTCAAATACCAATTATACAACAACATTGCTATAACAGTACCAATACCAATTGCTGCAAAAATTATCCCAATATTATAAGGTTGATAATTTGTCCACAAATACTCCGTTAATTGACCTTGACTCATATTCATTTGTTGACAAGCCGCATTTATATAATCTGTTTGCGAAAAATTTTCTGAAATTTCTGGTATATTCAAACCTCTACTGCTAACTTCCATTTTCAATAAGCTAATTTTATCGGAATATTTTTGATAAACCGATCCCGATAAAATTCCCGCAAGATAATTTCCGCCAGCCATTGGTAAAAAACTATAACCCATATACAAAGCTGTTTTGTTTGGAGGAGCAATTTTTCCAATATATTCAGTAATTTTTGGAGAACCTGCCATTTCGCCTAAACCAA
>Ga0255341_1002976_pt1 | contig 19984 bp, 18 predicted proteins | sample wastewater_treat_8_FD_192418 | JGI IMG/M metagenome (GOLD analysis project Ga0255341, IMG submission 192418) | Wastewater microbial communities from Lulu Island WWTP, Vancouver, Canada - plant12 | ecosystem: Engineered > WWTP > Wastewater > Unclassified | place: Canada: Vancouver, British...
CTATATTTAAGTCCCAAAAAAATGAAAAGTTTATACCCTGGAAAAAAGTGTCAAGCTTTGATTCAAATTCTCGTGAAATAGTTAAAGGTTGAATACTTATACCAGAGTCTTCGTTGGGCTCAAAAATAAAAGCATTGTTTGATTTGGGATCAGTAATCTTTAAAAGATTCACAGAATTATGATGTACGCAGTTTTTTGTACAATCTATCTTGTTAACATTGCCCAAAACAACGAGGTCAATATTCTGTGTGTCATTTAACTGCGTAATTGAAAGATTTGATTCAATAGCAAATTTTGCCTTTAACTGAAGCGGTCCCTCATTTTTTATAATATACTGAACGCTAATACCATTTTCTTTTATTGCATAAATTTTTCTTAAGCTTACTGGCTGCTGAAACAAGCCAAATAAAACCTGTGCTTGTAAATAGAGTTCTTTTTTATGTACATCAAACTTTGTTTCGGTATAATTGATAAGGGGAAATACAGCAGATGATTGACTGGCGTCAACTAAGTATTTTTTAAACTCCTCTTCCTCAATGAGGTGGTCAACAAACATTTTTTTTTGATAAAAGTCTTGGACTCCGTCATTTGCCTTATTTCTCAAAATAGTATTGCAATAGTTTTTATTATTTATAAGTAAATCAAGCTCGTATAAGATACCACCAGAGAGGCTTATAAATGCATTAAAATCTGCATTTAAAAAGAGGTATTCTTTTTTTCCATCCATGTCGTAATCAAAACTCGTTACAATTTCATTGATACTGGTATCGGGCGCTTCACGAACCATTTTTTCTGCCATAAGCAAATGTCTATAGGCTTCTTCTTTTGCATTAAAATAGTCTTTTATGTATTCGTCATCGAGTAAAAAATACGCACTCTGCCCCTGTGCTTGCCAGAGATATTGTTTTGCAGTTTTTTTTCGTGAGCTGTCACCACGATATTGCATAATTTGTGAGTTCACATACATCATACGAGCATAAAGACTTTGCGCTTGTGGTTTTTCATATAAAAACTCTCGTATTGAGTTGATAGACTTTGTGTCGTAGGGGACAAACTTTGAAGAAGTTGCAGGATATATGTATTGTTTTTCAAAAACAGTATTTGTTTTAAGATAGGCTTGCGGAACAGTAATTTCTATATTTTCACTTTCGTTACAAAGGTTAAGAAATTTTTCTAGCCAAGATGTTTTTACTAACTCAGCCAACTGTGAAGGGGAAACAGCTATAGATATAAAAGAATCTTCAGTTTTATCTGCATCATTAAAAAGCGACTTAAAAAAGCTTTCAGGACTTGGTAGTTCTTTTGTAGTAAATGGAAAATGCAGTGGTATGAGCGTTATGAGCTTTCCTAAATCTTCCATAAATTTTGGCGTAGGTAAAAACTCTTTTTTCTCAGAAAAAAGCTCCGAATCTAAAAAAATATAGTCCAATCCAGATGTTCTAAAGCTCGAAATAAGACTCGGTTCCCAAACACTATAGGGAATAAAAATGCCACGGGGTTTTTTTCCAAAATATTTTCGTAGATTTGTAGTTAAAAGTTCAATTTGTCCAACACGATCAGCTGGTAAAATAAGCGGTAAAAGCGGTTCGTAATAACCACCAGTTAAAAACTCAACCTGTTTTCTACTTGAGAGCTCTGAAAGAATATCTACTGCCTCTTTATGGTTTTTATTGAGCCATTCAAGATAGGGGCCATAAAAATAAAAGGTAAAATGAAATTTTGGGTTTGTGTATAAGAACGTGAGTAGTTTTTTATATGTGTTTTGGTATGTTTTTTCTATATCAACACTACCTTTTTGCTTGTATTGCCAATGTAATACAAAGCTGACATGAATGATACCCATTTAATTCTCGTTATTCTTTTTTGACATTATATTTTTAATAGTATACCAAAAAGCCAAAAATTTAAAGTCATTTTTTCGAGGAAATGCTATTTTTATAATGGTATTTTGTGGACATTTTTCTGCATATTCGGTTTTATTGGGATTTGCTACATAATCAGATACCGCTAACTGATCCTTCATTTTGAAACCACTATAATATAAATGATTGATACAAAGCTCACAACCTGTGCAGGCTTTTGAACAATGGGTATTTTCGCCATCCTGCGAAGAGCATGCTACGACATAGTCATTATTGTTTGGTATAAGTTGAATAACATTGTTTGGACAGATATCGATACATATACCGCATCCATCGCAGTTGTCATGTATAACTGCGGTTTTATTTACGATGCTAATAGCTTCTTGTGGACAATGTGGGATGCAGCTACCAAAGCCTATACATGCCCAAGAACAAGGTGTTTCTGAAGCATGATACTTTTTGAATAAATGACAATCCTCATAGCCCGCATAGCTTGAGTCTGTGTTTTTAAATTCTTTTTGATTAGAGCAAAAGACATATGCTTTTTGCCCTATTTTTTTTATCTTCGCATGTTCTTCTTTTGGTTTTTTTGGAAAAGCAAAAATAAGCTTGCTTTCATTAGCTGGTAAGTGTATTTTTAAAAAATAAGATAAATAAAATAGAACTGTTATAAAAACAAGAAGAAATAGTGCGAAAAACAAAAGTCCTACTAGCATTAGAATCCTCCTTGGAAAAAAACACTTAAATCAAAAGCATATAATGAAATCATAATAACAGCGAGGCTTATAAGCACGAGGGCACCTGTTTTAAAAGCAGGAAGTGGATGTGCTTGGTCTATACGTAGTCTAATTGCATAGAGAATTGGGATAGCTAAAAAATAACTTAGATGACAAGCAAGGCTTATAATAAGTGCTTTTGAAAAATTCATACTATGTAAAAAACTCATTATAAGTATTAAAACAGGTAGAAATATTTCATTAGAGGCTTCTAAGTCGATTGTTTCTACTAAAAAGGAAATGAGTGTATGAAAAAAATAAAAAACGAGAAAGACAATGAGGGGAAAAAGCTCGGTCAACTGGATGGGAAGAAGTATATGGCGAATAAAAAACCATGAAACTGCCAGCGATAGGAAAAGTTCTATGAGAACCTGTAGAAAGCAGACTAAATAGGTTTTTAAATTATATTCTTTAAGCAAGAAGCCTTGCAAACCCATGCCATAGTTAAATAATGCGGAAGAAAATAGAAAGAAAAATAACAAGCTCATATCTTATCCTTTTGCTTTTTTCTTTTGAAAAGCAGAAACAACGATGAGGATGATAGCCATAAGTACTAGGGCAAATCCCGTAGAAGACCACAGAAAAGAACCATTAAAAAGATGGACAGCAGGAATAAGAATTATTTTTAAGCCTTGCGTTATAGGAAGGCTTAGAGAGGCATAAGCTACATATTCTCGAAGGCTAAAGAAAAACAAGCCAAAAAATGAAAAAGCAAGACTTTGCTTTAATACAGAAAACAAATAGATTGCATATGCTTCTTGCTCTATCTTTATCTGTGAAGTAAACAAAAAAGAAGAAAAACAAACAAGGTAAAATGAAAAATGAAGATTAAAAGAAAGAATAGGAGAATAATAACGAACACATTCTTTAAATATAATTGTTAGAGCGATTGTTGTAAAAATCTGTAAGGGTGTTTCAAAGCTGCCTACATCACATTTTTTAAATACGATATAGAGTAGAGATGAAATACAATTTATAGAGATAAGTCCTATAAGTAAAATAATACCATAACCAAGCCTTCCTGTTGCTGGTATAAGAATACTTACTGAAGCTATAAAAAAGATATTTTTTCCTTTCAAATGATTCCTCCTTCTTGTATTGTTTTTTGAATAGAACGCTTCCAGTAATCTAAAATAGAATCTGTGATACCATAGTCAAGATGGTTTTCCTCAAGCATATATTCCATATTTTGTTTAAAAGCTAAAACTGAAATGAAATTGAGCGTAAAATCTTCATCATAAAAAAACAAACAGCTTTGTGGTCCAGAAAAACCCGTAATTCTTGCAAGAACAGCAATAGCTGTCTTTTTTTCATTTTTTATACGATAAAAGGCAAGACTTTCTGAAAAACGAGTGTTAATGTCAATTTTTGTTTCTATAGCATAGTACTCACCTAAAGCTAGTTCTATATGTTTTTCTAGCATTTTTATTAGTTTTTTTTGACTTGTAGTCTTTTGTGCTTGTACACAAAAAAAAGCGATAAGCACTAAAAAAAACATTGAGAAAAACACTACAGATATTCGAGTTAGTTCTTTTTTTATATTTTCTTTCATATCATTCCTTTAGATACACAGGTTTTGTTATATATTATTCTTTATTTAAGATGAGCGATTTTAATTTTCTTTTATACAAGCTTTCTTCAAAAAGCTGTAACAAGGGAGAAAGTATGTTTATGAGTAAAATAGTAAACATAAGCCCTATAGTTGATTGACCGCTCCCAACGAGTATAAAAGCAATTATACCAGATAACAAACCATACAAGATTTTCCCCAAGGGATTAAGTGGACTCGTTCCCGGCCAGTCAAGGATAAAAAACACCGAAAACAAAATACCACTTGAAAAGAAGGCAAAAATAATATCTCCTTGACCGAAAATGCTGTATTGGAGATTTTGAGGAAATAGAGCGACACAAAATCCATAACTTAGTATAAAACTAATAGGTATATAGTAACGAATAATGTCGAGGGAAAACAAAATAATAGAAGCTAAAAGTGTCAGTATACCAAATCGGAGTGCAGGAATGATTGAAAAAGTATCCCACATGTAGGAAATATAGCCAGGTGAAATTTCTGCACCAATATAAGAAAAAAGCTTCGTATTAAGAAAGTCGATAATTCTTGTATCGATCGATAAGGCAGCTAATTTACCTTCGGCAAGTAACTGAGAAATAGGTTCTTTTACCGTGATGTAATCTAGAACGAGTAAATCAATGTTGAAAAAGTTAAAACCTAATAAATACGTAATAACGAGGGTGAAGGCTATAGGGTTTATCCATGAAAAAGAAAAGCCCCCAAAAAAATACTTTACAAGAGAAAGGCTACAGATAAGTATACACATAAAAGGCAGGATAGGATATGTGGACGGAATTAACATACCTATGAGCAAGCCTTGCACAAGAGCTTGTAAGTCAAACAAAGATTTTTGTTTTCGAAAAACATTAAATAGAACTTCAGTTAGCATAGAAGTAAAGATAGCGATTGCTATGAGTATGAGGGATTTATAGGATTTTGTAAAAAACAACATAAGAACTTGTGGTAAAAGAACCGCAAGAATAATAAAAGAAATATTTTTTATAGACGGTGTTAAATACGTAAAGGGTGAAATGGTAATTATTCTATGTGTTTTTTTCATAATTCTTCCTTAAGGAGTGATATTGTTTGATAGAGGGGAAGTCGTGAGGGGCAGACCATATTACACAGAGCGCATTCTGTACAGAGCTTACTCGACTTTATGGCGTCATCAGAAAGCGGAAAATGTAATATTCTATGCTGGAAAATTTTTTCTGGTTGAATCAAAACGGGGCAAATTTGATGGCAGCGACCACAACGAATACAAGGAGACTGTGTTTGGTCCGGGAAGTTTTTTGTTGACAAAACAGTAATTGATTTTGTATCGCTCATAATGGGGCTTTGTATATTTGAAATAGCCCTACCCTTTATAAGTCCATTCACAATAATTTTTGCCGGTTTTTGAATAAAACCCCCTACCTCTTCGAGTATGGTCTGAATGGGAGTGCCTATTTTTACTTTCAAAATGGTATCTCTTGCAAAAGCATTTCCAGAGACATGAATAATGCGTTCAATAAGAGGAATATTTTGCACAATAGCCCTATATGTATCGAAAGCTGCTATTGCATCTATGGCAAGACTTATCTTTACAGTATTTTTTTTCAGTTCTTTTGTCATATAATGTTCTACATTTTCTGAAATATCATGTAGCGTTCCTTGCGGATAATACTGTGTTTTAACCGGTATAAAATACACATCAATGTGGCGAAATAGTTTTTTTATAAGGATATCATTTGGGGCAATAAAATTAGCATCAGCATATAAAACAAAGACAGATTTTGCATTTATTGAGTCAGCTAAGAGAGAAGCACCCTCTAGAATTTCTTCAGTGTATTGCTGTGAAATAAACAAATCACTTGCAATGCTTGGATCTGCATTGAACAAACGTAATGCAAGAGTATTTGTTTTTTTATTTTGTAATTTTTCTATTTGACTCGCGAGCATTTGTGGTGCGTCAAAAGTATTGAGAACCGATGCTTTGTAAAGACTTTTTATCCTTTGGCTTGTAGGAATACCCAGCCACTGTGTATTTTGTCGTGTTTTTCCCAGATAGGTAAATGCACCTTCAAGTTGTATTAAAACAGCCTTTTCTTTTTTCCCATTCGGCATAAATTCTTTTTGAAAGGCAATTATTTTTCCGGGAATGGAGCTATGAATATAGGCATTTTTTGCAGAGTTTTTTGCTATAACCTGCCCTTCTTGTACATAATCGCCAAGGCTAACTTCTGGTTCGCAATACACATCATCTTGCATAAGAGAAATTGTAGCAATATGCGGTAAATAAGCAGATTCAAGAAAGTCTATGTGTTTTTGTTCATATCGTATAAGATTTGCTACCGCAATCATTCAATCCCCCAGTTTCTATCCGTACAGTGAAGTTCGTATCTATTTTATACCTCTTGCAAAGTGCTCGCTAAGAAGTAGTTTTTTTATTTCTAACGAATACTAAAAGTATCAAAAAAACAGAAAAAACGCAAGAAAAGAACAACTTTAATTGTAGTTTGTTTTCTGCAATTATTTTCGATGTCTCTTCGTAGACAATATCCGTAAAACAATTTTGACTTTTTAGCAAATACTCTACAGAATTTTTTTCCTGTATTCTCTCTAGTATACTGGCAATAAATGAATTGTCAAAGGTATACAGCGTTTTTTCTACCTTTCGTATGTTTCCCTCATCATCGCGCAAAAATTGTGAAAAAGAAATTGTCTCTCCAGCTTTTACAAAGGCTATCTCTTCTCTGTTGTAAAAATCCTCATCATAGACCGAAACATAGGGATATCGGGCGAGATTCCAAGAATCTAAGATAAAACAGGCAAGCTGGGGAAACTGTCTTGCATTTTGATTCGAGAAATGAGCATCAATTGCTTTTTCATAGTCCAAAAGGTTAAAGGACTCTTTTTGTGTTTTTTGAAGGGGAAAGGGAATACGTATTGTATCCCTATTTTGAATAGTAAGATTAAAAAAAGAAAGTATAAAAAAAAGAAAACAAGCCAATGCAAAAGGTAAAAATGTAAAAACTCTTTTATACTGAGGACTTATTTTTTTTGTGCTTGCGAGAATTAAAATGGGAGAAAATCGCCGCCTCTTATCTATTTCTCTTTCTAGTATGCAATATAAAAATAAGGCAGAAAAAGAAAGGCTTGAAATACAGAGAGAGCGTATAAAAAAAGAGAGGTCTCCTAAAAAATGTGAAATACAAAAGAAAACACTTATAAGAATACAAAAAATGTTTTTTCTAAAAAACTGCAAAAAATGCCTTCGTTTATAGGAAAGTGAAATAAAAAAAAGCAAATAAAAAAGAGAAAGATATAAGGGGAGAAACAATAATTGGGAATAAAACAAGCTACTTATAAGCAAAAATATACCTGTAAATGCAAAAAGCCCCTTCCCCTTTGTTTTCCATAGTAATAGAAAAAACAAAACGAGGCTTAGAAAAAAAAGACTATAGTTTTTTTTAAGCGTTGTGTCGAGGTGAAATGCGAATGGTATTTTTTTGACAAAGGAATCCTGCGTAAATAAATGAAGGTAAGTCAGTGGGATATAAAATAATTGAAATCTTTGCGTTTCGTCCATAAAAAGTCGCTCTGTATCTGTATAACTTAGCGCAAAAGGAAAGCTCTCCGGATCTAAAGCTCGAGTCGGTGAAAGGTGAAAAATAAAATCAAAGATAGATGCTGTTTCTAAAAAATGAACAATGTCTTCTGTAGGATAGTCTTTTTCTACCGCAAGAACAAAGTAGTCTTTCCAAAAACTTTTTGAAACCTTCGGCTTTAAAACAAATAAAAAAATAATGGATATAGAAAAAACAATAATAATGATACTTGGTAAAACGTTTTTCTTCATTGTGTTTTATAAGTAAAAAAAAGCGAGACTCATGGAAACACCTAAAAGCGAACCGACTATTACTTCTATCGGTTTATGCCCATCAACTTCTTTTATAGGCCTATAGTTAAGTACTTTTTTTTGTGAAAGTGAATCACCCATTTCATTGATTGTTTTTGCTTGAATTCCACTCGAACGCCTCACACCCACTGCATCGCGAATAACAACAAGAGCAAAAAAAAGAGAGAGAATAAAAAGATCAGATTCTAGCCCATTACGAATAGCGATTGAAGTAGAAAGCGAGGTTACCAAAGCGCTATGACTCGATGGCATTCCGCCAGTGCGCCATACAAGCAACTCTATAACATCTCGAAAGCTTTTCACCTTCCTTGTTAAAAGATGAATAACTGTTTTTATAAATTGCGCAAAAAACCAGCTAAAAATTCCCGCAAGTAGCACTGGGTTTGAGAAAAAAGAGTTTAAGAAAAAATGTGTGCGAGAAAACATATCTACTATTTTGCCGACTAATGCCATTTTGTCAAGTAGGAACGCATAAATGAAATTTTCGGGCAAACGAAAGTGATATTGTCCTAAAGAATCGCAAGGAAAATGATTGACATTTTTTTTTCCTGTCTTACTATAGAACCATGGAATTTTTAACCTTTACCGCAGAAAAAGATGATGCTAACAGACGGTTTGACAGACTTATTTCACGTTTTTTACCACAAATGCCTACAGGAATTGTGCAAAAAAACATTAGAACAGGTTTTATTCGTTTAAACCAAAAAAAAGCAAAACCAAATAGTCTTATCCAAGAAAAAGACCGCATCTCAATTGCTCGTATCCTCTATCAAGAATATAAAGATACAAAAGAAATTCTAAAAAAAGAAAAACTTAGCATATCTATAAAAACACTCTTTAAAAACGAGCATCTTTGGATCGTCCATAAAGAAAGAGGAATGCTCAGTCAAAAAGCAAAAAAAAACGATACGAGCTTAAATTGTATTTTAAAAGAAGCATCCAAACATAGCCCTTCACTCTCCTTTGTTCCTGGCATTTTACATCGACTGGATAAAGAAACTTCAGGACTCATTGTTTTTTCTCAAAGCCTAAAGGGCGCTCAGTGGTTTAGCTCCATTATGCAAGAAAATACACTGGGGAAATATTATATTGGAATAGCAGAAGGGCGACTCCTAAAAGACGAGATATGGGAGGATACAATCGATGGGGAAAGATGCATTACAGAGGTGCGTCTTTTAGAAGAAGGTCGATACAAAGAAAAAAATCTAAGCCTTATAGAATATAAGATTATTACCGGAAAAAAACACCAAATACGAAAGCAAGGTGAAAAGCATCAGCTAAGCCTTCTTGGCGATAAAAAATACGGAGGATTTACAGACGATTTTATACAAAACTATGCCCTTCATGCCTATAAACTTGCATTTCCAGAAAATAATCTAGGCATTCCTTCTATCGTAAAAGATAGCATTCCAGAGTATTTTGAAGATATGGCGAAAACCTGCTTGCTCAAGCTTGATTCTCCCTTTATACTATAAGAAGCATATGAAAACAGTAGCACAATTTAAAACCCTAAATCACATTATAAATTTTTTCAAAGGAATAACAGTCTATGCCCTCGTTGGAGAAAGCGGCACGGGAAAAAGCTTTCGTGCAAAACTCCTTGCACAAAAATTTGGCTTAGAAGCTATTATCGATGATGGGCTTTTGATTATGGATGATAAAATACTTGCCGGTCATTCAGCAAAGCGTGAAAAAACATTTTTAGCGGCTGTTCGCGTTGCGCTCTTTGACGATAAGGACCACAGAGATGCCATTGCAAAACAACTCCAAAAGCTGAAAATAAGCAAAATCCTTATTCTAGGCACTTCGGATAAGATGGTCTATAAAATAGCAACACGATTACAATTACCCTTGCCAACTAAAATTATTCGCATTGAAGATATAGCAACGCAAGATGAAATAGAATACGCGATTCGCTCTCGACGTGTTGAAGGTAAACATGTCATTCCAGTTCCTGCCATAGAAGTGCGCAGAAATTATCCACAGATTTTTTACAACGCGGTAAAGGTTTTATTTAAGCGAAAAAAAACTCCGATTATCTCTGGAAATAATACAAAGGTATATGAAAAATCAGTTGTACGTCCAGAGTTTTCCAAAAAAGGACGGATAGAAATATCCGAAGCGGCGCTTTCACAGATGGTTATGCACTGCGTACATGAATTTGACGAAGAAGTTCGCTTGAAAAAAATGTCGATTAAAACAGATGAACGCGGATACCGTTTGATTATTACCCTCGATTTACCCTTTGGCTCCCAGCTAACGGGTAAAATTCACAGCATGCAAAAATACATTATCGATAATATTGAGCAATATACGGGAATATTGATTGAAGAGGTAAGCATTATCATCGATAAAATTCGCCGCACAAAAAAAAGCTAGCTATTTTCTGTTTTTTTTATCCGCACTTGTTTTTCTTTTTTAATTCGCTTTGGCTTTTTAACTCGTATACCATAGGATTGTAGGATTTTTTTTATAGCAAATTCCAATTCTATTCGTTGTGGATTTATAGGTAAAACAAAGTGCCGCACCCGAGTCCATGTTTTTCCATAAAGCTCCGCAATGTTTGCTTCCTCAGCCTCTTTGTCCCAGTCTGTCAAACCGTCGACAAAGTCTTGCACGAGAAAAATAAGTTTTTCACCTTGCCGTATATTTTGGTTTTGGCTGACAAGTTTGTCGAGCGCCTGTAAGTGTGTCATGTAGGATTGCTCAAAGTCTTTTGACTCAGAAAGGAGCGCTGTCGCTTGCGGTTGCAAATACATATAAAGCGAGGTTTCTAGGGCCAAGCTTATAATTGCATGGGCATGCCCTGAATTGAGAATCTTAAAAAATTCTTCGGTAAGTCTTGAAGGTGATATAGGCGATAAAAGATGGCTCGATTTTTTTATCTGTCGCTTTAAACTATGTGGAAGAGAAAAATTTGTGAGGGCCGCATATTTTACCGCGCGAATCATACGAACAGGATCTTCAACAAAGATTTTATCGAGTTGTATGACAGGTCGTATGCGTTTTTTTTCTATATCTTTTATACCATCGACGTAGTCGATGAGCTGGTTTTTTACCGGGTCGTAATACAGTGCATTTATAGTAAAATCCCGGCGCATTACGTCCTCGTCCATTGTGCCAAAATCATTGCCTATAGAGCAACCGTCACAAATGGATCGAAAGGTAGAAACTTCAAAAATTTTGGTTCCAAAGAAAATATGCACAATGCGAAAACGCTTACCGATTATGCGTGAGTTTCTAAAGATTTTTTTGAGACGTTGCGGAGTTGCATCGGTTACAAGGTCAAAATCCTTCGGGACATTTCCAAGCAAGAGGTCGCGCACTGCACCACCGACGATAAAGGCTTCAAAACCATGGTCCTTAAGCTTTTCGATTACAGCTATTGCGTCAGAATCTATAGAAGCATTTGAGATGGGGTGTTCATTTTCTGTGTAAATGACAGCTTTTTTTACAGGATTGCCATTCTTATCGTTCGTATAGCGGAATAACACAGCTCCATCATATACAATTGGATAAAAATCGTCAATCGTTGTTGTAAAGCTATTTTCTTAAATCTATTTTATTGATAAAACTGAGAATATCTTTATAGACCTTTTCTTTTTCTACCTCGTTCAAACATTCATGTCTCGCACCTTCATAGACTCTAAGTTCAACGTCTAAACCACGGCTTTTGTAGGCATCGTAAAGCCAGCGAAGGTCCTTTGTATAATTGCTCACAGGGTCATCACTTCCAACAAATAAAAAAATAGGTAGATTTTTTGGTATGGCATCGAGTTTCGCTTTTTTATTTATAATAGTAAAGCCATATCCTAAATCACGATAAAATCCATAGGTGCAATCCATACCGCAGAAGGGGTCTGCATCGTAGGCTTCTACTGCCCTATCGTCGCTGCTAAGCCAGGAGTTTTTACTCTTTGGGTTTACAATTCTTTTATTGTAGGATCCAAAGGCAATTTTTGTTAAGAGCGGTGATTGGTGGCGTATTCCCCTAAAGAGGGATAAAAAGCGTGCAAAGAGATTTGAAAATCTTCCAAGCGGGGCGTTATTGGCTGTTGTTCCAGAGAGAATAAGAGCATCGATGAGTTCTGCATATGAGGCAATAAAATTTTGTGCGACAAAGGAGCCAAATGAATGCGCAAGAAGAATATAGGGAACATCTTTATGGGTGTTTTTTGTAAAGTTTATAATTTCGCGAAGATCTTCGGTAACGCGATTAAAACCGTCTTTGTCGGCAAGATGCCCGGCAGGGGCTCTCTCTTGTATACTTTGTCCATGTCCACGATGGTCGTGCACATAGACCGCAATGCCGTAATTATTTAAGTACTGTGCAAAGGCATCATAGCGTGGTGCATGTTCTGCCATTCCATGACTTATATGCACAACCTTTTTTACTTCGCCACGTGGTAGCCAAGAATGCAAGGCAATGTTCAGCTCATCCGACATTCTAACTCGTTGAATTTCTCTTTTATCAGTCATTTCTTGTTTCCTCACTTTTTATTTTTTATGCTTCTCTAATTTTTCATTTACGTTTATAGTATAACACGTGAACAAAATACTTTGCAAACAATATTTCAGCCTAATTCTCTTTTTCTGCTGCATTGGCTTTGCTTTTCCACAATCTACTGTCCTTGGTACAAAAAGCTGGCAAACGGTGCTTTCTGGAAACGTGCTTTCAAAAATAGAACCGAGCTCTTACGGCTTTGTTGTAATTACGGAAGGGAGATTGCTTAACGCCTTTTCTGAAAACGGACAGATTCTCTGGCAAAGAAACCTTGCCCAAAAAGGCAGCGGCTTTTGTGTAAGCATGAACGGCGATTTTGTGTATACTGCGATTGACAAAAAACTCAGCTTATTTAATACAAGTGGAATTGCCCTCTGGACTATAGAAACAAAAACTCCGATTGTAGAAAAACCGCTTCCTGGATGGGACGGGCGTCTCTTTGTACGAGAAAAAAACGCTATTTCAAGCTACACAATAAACGGACTCTTACGCTTTCGTCTCGAAGTAAGCGATGGGCTTGATTTTCCCTTGGTAAGCCTCAATGATGGCTCCCTTTTATATGTACAAAAAAAGAACCTGAATGGGAAATCGACCGCCCTACGCATTTCACCCTTTGGAGCTATCTTAGAAGAAATTATTTTTGTTGACACGATAAGGAGTCTTACAGAAAGTAAAAATGGTCTTGTTTTGGGCTTAGAAAACGGAAACCTCGCAGTCTGCCATGTTGTAGACAATCTCTTCGATACAAAATGGTCAATAAAAATAGAAAATAAAAACATACTCGATGTATTTTTCTGGGAAGACAGTATTCTCGTGCAATTCACAGATGGTAGTTTTGCTCTTTTTGACGAAGAAAGCAAAGAAAAAATTTGGCTTACAGAAAGCATTACAAAAGAAAAGATGGAAGATGCTATCTTTGACATAAATACGGGCATTTTTCGAAGTGCTTCAAGGATTTTTGTTATACATAAAGACGGAGTTGTCGAAAAAAACATACAAGTTCAGAACAATTCTCGCTTTTCGGGGCTCACAGAATCAGGCTTTTTTGTAGAAGTGAAGGACGACTGGTCTATAAGTGCTTACCGAATCGCGCTTGTAGAAAACCGCCTTCATAGACAAAGTGGTATAAAAACATATCCACTTCCTCCGATTAAAGCATCGAGCGCAGAATTGTATAAAAATGCCCCAGCCCTCTTGCAAAGTATAAATCTTTTTGAAACAGAGGCTGAACTTATCTCACGCCTTCGACTTGATATAAAGACCATTCAAAACTCGTATCTTTTTATGGAAAAACCGAGTCAAAATTTTGAAACACTCGCGCTAAAAATAAAAACGATTCAAAATGCGGCCTACCTCGGAACGGGTGAACCGATGAGCTTTTTTGAAAGCATCTTAGACAGGGAAAGCGATGAAAGCATTCTTTTTCAATGCTTGCGCGCCATACAAAAAAATGCCTACGATTATGATATGCGCCTCCTTCTTGCGATTGAAAAACGCTTAGTCCAGAGAAATCAGATTTCAGATGCACTTTTAGAAGAATATTGTTATACCATAACAGAAATATGTCGCTTTATGGGAAGAAAAACCTTTATGAGAAAGGGAAAAGACCTTCTCTTTTCTTTTTTAGATGCAAAATATAAAATGACTGTCCAAGAAACAGCTCGAGAATGCTTAGAAAAAATAATTGCATTTGAAAAATAATAGCAAAATCCTTTGAGCTGTGCTATACTCTGTATATATTCACATAGGAGTTATATGATGATAAAAAAAACAGCCTTTACGCTACTCATCCTTATTTTTTTCCTTCCCCTTTTTAGCCTAGAAGTTGCACGGGATGAATTGCGCAGCGTTACAGAAACAATAGAGTTTATAAATTATACGGGACCCCATACAGTCATTCAAAGCGTCGATGAAATACGCGGTATTGGGTTAAGGCTTGCAACTGCGGTAAATAAAAACAATCTAATGGCTCCAGGAACAAGTGGCAGTCAAAATCTCTACTATGTGATACATGCAGTCGACCCGAACACAAAAGAAAAACTAGATGCAGATATTTTGATCATAGGCGAAAATGCACAAGTTGATCACGTCCAAAATTTACGGCGCATTCTATCAAGCTACTTAAGCTCGGCTTATAATTATAGTCGACAAGATGCAGATACCCTGGCACATTTTATTACCATCTATAATGCTGTCTATCGCTCAAAGATGGATGTATTTAATGCTAAGTACAAAGCCCTTGTAACAGGCTATTTACAGCAAGAAAAAGCAGGTCTTTCTGTGAACTACGTCGATTGGCCAGGAAAAACACAAATAGTCATTCCGCTTTTAGATTTATCAGGTGGTTTAAGTACCATTGATACTACGATTATTTCAGATAAAAGCGTTGTCGATTCTATGCGTGAGACAGATGGAAAAGAAATAGATGTTCGTAAAGACATGGTTGACTTAAAAGAACGTGAGGCAGATGCAGCAAGAGAAGAAGCACAAAGCTCACAAAAAGAAGCAGTACGGGCTGAAGAAAAAGCAAAAGAAGCGCTTGTAGAACAAAAACAGGAAGAGCAAAAACTCGCAGAAAAAAAAGAAGAGGCAGCTAAGGCCGTAGAAATAGCGAAAGAAAAGCCTGAAGATGTGCAAGCACAAAAAGAGGCTGAAAAAGCAGAAAAAGAAGTGGTTGCCCAAGAGCAAAAACTAGCGGAAGCAAAAGAAAAAACAGAAGAGGCTAAACAAGAAGCTGAAGAATTAAAAACAATTGCAAAAGAAGAACAAGTTATAGCAGACAGAAAAACAGCTGAGGCGCAACAAGATAGACTTGATATTGCCAAGGATCAAAAAGAAGTAATGGCAGCAGAAGATGCCCGCTCACAAATGACGACAAGCTATGCGCTCAAGGTTATCGATACAAAAGCACTTTTAAGTGCCCTTGTTCTCATCGATGTTGCTGACGGTGCGGTTGTAAAAGAATCCCCGGTCAATGTGATTCGAAATAGGCAGGTTATAAAAACAAACGAAGGCTATCTCGCTGTCGCAGGAAAGCCTGGAAAAAACACAACGATTAAGCTTGTTATACTTGATCCCAAAAATTTAGAAATACAAAAGGAAAGTGCAGAAATAGTGCACGAGTCCTCTGCCTTCGCCTTTACTCCCAATGCAGTTTTTGTTGTTATCGTTCAAGATAAGAAAACCTATCTTGCAGCCTACAACTACGATTTAAGCCTATCTGCTCGCTCTGAGGTAGAAGTACAAGAGGTGAGCCCCATCATCATAACAGATAGAGGGATTTCGGTTATAAAGGCAGATGGTAATCCCATTCTCCTCGATGCTAAAACCCTCAAAAAACAATAGTAACCAAAAAGCAAAAAGGCAAAAAAAAGCTTAGTCGCACATGACTAAGCTTTTTTTCTTTTACCAGCCATAAACTTCTAGGTAGCGTTTTGCTGAAGCATCCCAGCTAAAATCTTTTTTCATACCGCGCAGTTTCATTGTTTCTATATGCGCTTTTTTATTGTACCAGGCATAGATAGCCCAACCGACAGTGTCATAGATACTTCCCGGTGTAAGATTGTCGAAAACAAAACCCGTGCCTTCTCCCGTCTCTTCGTTGTAGTTTTCAACGGTATCGGCTAAGCCGCCAGTTCGTCGTACGATAGGAAGTGTTCCATAGAGCAAGGAGTACATTTGATTTAAGCCGCAGGGCTCATAGCGTGAGGGCATGAGAAAAAAATCACTCCCTGCTTCTATAAGATGACTCAAGCCCTCATCGTAGCCAATATAGGCACGAAAATTGTCAAGTTTTCCCTGCAAACTTCGCAGCTCATCCTCACACCAGGACTCACCTGAGCCCAAGACTATCATTTGCAGCTTCATATCGCGACAGATGCTGTAGGCAGAACCAAAGGTCGGTGCAAAAAGCTCGGCAACACCCTTTTGGTCGGCGAGCCTGGTCACAATTCCCACGATGGGAATATCGGGATTCACTTCAAGCCCCATTCGCTCCTGCAAGGCTCTTTTATTTTCCACCTTTTTGGCAAGCGTTTTCGTATCATAATTTACCGGAAGATACCTATCCTTTTTGGGATTCCAATAATCCATATCTACACCGTTGAGAATACCGGTAAGAAAATAAGAGCGTTCACGTAAAAGCCCATCGAGGTTAAAACCATAGGCAGGTGTTTGAATTTCTTGAGCATAGGTGGGTGAAACAGTCGTGAGACGATCAGCACTCCGTATTCCCGCCTTGAGAAAGTTAATGCGGTCAAAGTCCTCAAAACCTGAGTCATAAAAATGCGACCAGTCAAGCCCAAAAAGTGGATAATGATGTTTGGGATATACACCTTGGTAGCCAAGGTTGTGAATCGTCAAAACCGATTTTGTCTGTGCAAAGGCGCCATGACGCATATTGAACTTTAAAAGAGCTGGCACAAGACTTGCCGACCAGTCATGAGCATGCATAACATCCGGATACCAGCCCAACTTATGACATAACTGGAAGGAAGCATGTCCCAAAAGAGAAAATCGCCGTGGATTATCGTGAAAATCTGACTCAAAGGGAGTACCGTAAACACCGTCACGCCCAAAACATTGTTCATGGTCTATAAAATAAATAGGAAGACTTGGATAGTCTTTATGCCCAGTTGGAATATCTGTTTTATAAACCGCTGTCCACTCCTCTTTATAACTTAGATGAACCGCCATCGGCTCATCTAAAAGCTCGAGTTTGTCGCGATCTATTTTGTAGTAGCGAGGCATAATAATGCGCACATCAGCGCCCGTTTTTCTCAGTGCAATCGCAAGTGCCGTTACCGCATCAGCGAGACCACCCGTCTTTGCAAAAGGAACAGCTTCGGCAGTTATCATTAAAATTTTCATTATTCTATTGTAGCAGACTTTATGGAATTGTCCAGATAATTCCTCGTCCTATATAAAGTCTACCAGCTTTCACGCGCGCTTTTAAACGCTTCTGCTGCATTCATAATCGTTTTTTCTGGAACGCAGTAGGAAATGCGAAAATAACCAGGACTTCCAAAGCCAGTTCCCGGTGCGCAGAGAATAAGGTATTTTTTCAAGTGGTCGCAAAAGGCAAAGTCATCTCTACTTCCCTCTTTTGAAAGTGGTACCTTACAAAAAAGATAAAAAGCTCCCTCAGGTTCTATAAAATCAATACCTGCATCACGGACAATTTTTGTAATCGCATTTTTTCGTCTCTCGTAGGAAGAAAAGTCAGCCTTTGCATTCCAAGAACGCGCTATAACCCGTTGAAAAAATGCCGGTGCATTGACAAAGCCGAGGATACGGTTTGCAAAGGTACAGGCAGCAATGAGTTCAGAAGCATCTTCCATTGACGGATTTACCGCAATATAGCCGAGCCGCTCCCCAGGAAGACTTAGATTTTTTGCAAAGCTTGAAACGACAATGCTTGCATCGTAAAGATCAAATAAAGAACTCACCTCCCTGCCATCGTAGACAATGTCGCGGTAGGGCTCATCGCTTATAAGATAGATAGTCCGCCCTATTTCCTTCGATTTTTTTTCTAAAAGCGCACAGAGCCCTTCTAGCTCTTTTCGAGTATATATTTTACCACTAGGATTGTTGGGAGAATTGATAAGAACCGCAGCTGTTTTGTCAGAGATAGCTGTAGAAAAGCCATCGAGGTCGAAGGAAAGATCTTCCCTGCTTTGTACGGGGCGCAAAAGCCCTTCATGATTTTTGGCGTAGTGGTTGTATTCGGCAAAAAAAGGAGTCGAAACTAAAACCTCATCGCCAGGATTCAAAATAGCCTTGAAAACTGAAACGAGTGCCCCTGCAGCTCCAACAGTGATAATAACGTGATTTTCTGTGAGCGTCGAAATCCCCTGCTCCCCATTTATCTTCTGTGCTATAGCAAGGCGCGTTTCTGGTAAACCAGCATTGGGCATGTAGGCAGAATCTCCCACCTGGCGGTTTTGGGCCAAATCTTTTATGGCATCCAAGACTTCTTTCGGAGGCTCTAGGTCAGGATTCCCCAAGCTAAAGTCAAAAACCGCATCATCACCGTGAATCGCCTTGAGCTTTCGCCCCTCTTCAAACATCTTTCGTATAACAGAAGCTCCCTTGGAGTTCATCGTTTCTTTTATATTTTTTGCTATCATAAAAAGAAGCATAGCAAGGAAAAAAAACTTTTACAAGAGGATTCTCTTATGGTAGAAAAAGATTGTTGCTCTCGCCTTTTTTTTAAGAGCTCTTGAGTAAAATAACAAAAACATTTACCATAAGTCTATGCTCAGTAAAAATCACTACCTAAAACTTTTCGCCCCCCTTGTTGCAATCACCATCTTTATCCTCTCAAGTCAGTCCACTATTTCACTACCTCGAATGCGAGGCATTCCCACAGATAAAATTGCCCATTTCCTTGCCTTTGGCGCCCTCTCCCTCTCAGTCTGTCTTTGGTTTTCCATAGAAAGCTGGACAAAACAAAGCTTCAAAACAAGTCTTATTGTCTTTTCACTCACTTCTCTCTACGGCGCCCTCGATGAAATACACCAACACTTTGTCGAGTACCGCATCCCCTCCTTTACTGACTGGGTAGCAGATTCCCTTGGAGCACTCGCAGGTATTTTTCTTGCCCTCTTTTGGGTGAAGTGCGTGAGAAAATAGGATTGACAATTATAAGAAATGGGGCACCATTGAATTATCTAAAAAGAGTTGTTTTACCTATTGACAACTGTAACTCACAGGGTTACATTATAGTTGTGATTAAAAGCTTTAAACATAAAGGTATAGAAGAGTTTTTTCATAGCGGAAGCAAAAAAGGTATTATACCTGAACATGCGGGAAAGCTCGCACGTATACTTGATCGTTTAGATGCATCTATAGAACCAGAAGATATGGACTTACCTGGATACCGATTACATCCTTTAATCGGTAAGGAAAAAGGCAGGTGGTCTGTAACGGTAAATGGAAATTGGCGTATTACATTTGAGTTTATTGATCAAGATGCAATACTGGTAAATTACGAAGATTATCACTAGGAGGTACTATTGATGAATACGAGAAAACCCACACATCCCGGTGAAGTTCTGTTTGAAGATGTTATTAAAGAATTAAATATTTCAATTACGGAAGCAGCAAAAAATCTTGGTGTTTCCAGAAAAACACTTTCAGGACTAATAAATGGAAGAAGCAGTTTAACGCCTGAAATGGCTGTTAGAATTGCAAAATCAACTAATACCACACCTGAAAGCTGGTTAAACATGCAGGTTAAATTTGATTTATGGAATATAAAACAAAATAAACGGGTCTGTGAATTCTTTTCTGTAAATTCAGGCTGTGATAAAAAAGATTAATGCGAGTGTACTCGCCTACAACTAACAGTTGCAGTTTATATTTCAAATA
>Ga0255341_1002983_pt1 | contig 19950 bp, 19 predicted proteins | sample wastewater_treat_8_FD_192418 | JGI IMG/M metagenome (GOLD analysis project Ga0255341, IMG submission 192418) | Wastewater microbial communities from Lulu Island WWTP, Vancouver, Canada - plant12 | ecosystem: Engineered > WWTP > Wastewater > Unclassified | place: Canada: Vancouver, British...
CTAAGTCAACAGTCACAATCGCATTTTCTAAAAACCCACTAAGTGAAGATAAAAGGTTATTTAAATTATCTAGATCTTCTTCGATTACAAACTTATCTTTCGCTGCTAATCTCAAGTTTTGTGCTTGGCTATTACCAGTATTATATAAGTTTACTCCCATTATTGAAGAAAAACTAACAACTGATTGTTTGCTTTCAAATGACTGATAATTTAAGTTTGGCTCTAAAATTTTTTCTAGTGGCGTTTCACCATTTTGTTCGCCCGGTGTACCCGGTTTATAGAAAACAGCTGATGATACCAACACCGCCAACATAACAGCAAAAACAGATAAAGCAAATGCTAAATTAGAAGCAAAACCCTTTCTAGTTTTCCTTCTTTCTTTTTGTGGTTCTATTTCAATTTTCTTAAAGTCTATTTTACTAATTACATCAGGAGTTGCTTCTTCATAAGAACTCTTGATTAGTTTTTCTAGTTCTTTTTTCTTCATAACCCTTTCTCCTTTGCTTCTTCTTGCATTTTCTTAATGGCTTTATTATAAAGCCAAATAACTGTCCCTAACGGTTTCTGCAAGTGGTCAGAAATTTCTCTAAATTTCATATCGCTTACAATTTTCAAGAGAACAACTTCTTTTTCATCCACATCTAAAATACTAAGTAAATAGTTTGTCTCTAAAGAAAAAGTTTCATGGGTATTATTATCAGCTAGTAAATATTCATTTTCTCCTTCTGTTGGGTCAAACAAAACCTCTGTGTTCTTATTACGACGATAATGATCAATTGCTTTGTTTTTAGCTATCGTTAATAGCCAACTTAAAAACTTTCCGTTTTCTTGATAACTATTAATTGATTTAACCATAGTAATATAGACTTCCTGCATAACATCTTCAGTTTGGGTGCGGTCATGCAAAACATTCATAACTACACTATAAACAGCAGCCTTAGTTTGGTTATAGATATAAACAAAAGCATCTTCGTCTTTATTTTTTAGTCTCTTAATTTGTCTATCTAATTTACTCATCAATCTGCCCCTTCTTATGACTTTATTATATCGCAAAAAGAGGCAGTTGATAAGTAATATGTTTTGTTTGACTTTTTTAGAAAACGAAAGCTACATTTTTTTGATCGTCATCATCATCGTCATCACGATCTTTTTGATAAGTTACTTCCCCACCGTTTTTCTCTTTTACTTTGTATTCATAACTAGTGTTGCCATTAGCATCAGTAACTACACGAACTTTGATTTCACCTTCAACTTTTTTGCCAGTTTCTGGATCCTTTGTTTCATATTCAATCTTTAATTCGTTCTTTTCTTGTTTGATTTCTAATTCTAATTCATCACTAATATAAAGTTTTAACTTTAGTTCATCATCTTCATTTTCATAAGCGATTTTGATTTCTTTCTTAACGCCATTATTATATGCTTCATATTTGAATGATTTTTCAACTTCGTCATCTTCTAATTCTTCACTGTACTCAATTTTAACCCAGTTTTTAGAATCTAATTTAATTTCAAATTTATATGAATATTCCTCTTCACCTTCTTCTTGTTCGATTTCTTTTTCACCAGTTAAAGTATATTCAACATCTCCTAAAACAACGATACCTTCTAATTCGATTTCAACTTCTAATTCATCGTCATCTTCTTCTACATCTACACTTGTTTCATTGTAATAAAGAACATATTCAGTTCTTTCGCCTGTTAGATTCATTGTAGAAATAGTCATTTTTTTCTCAAAGCCTTCACGCTCAGAAGCCCCTTCTGTGTGCGTTATAGCCGCATCATCACTTGATAGAAACTTTTCTACAAGTCCTAAATAATCATTAATCTGATCTAAATCGTTTGTGATAACTTGCTCATTTTGAGCATCTGCATCTAATGATAGTTTTCTTGCACTACCTGCACTTAGCATTTCTAAACCTGAAACTACTGAATAGCTAACTACATCCTCTTGATTTTGGGCAGCTGGCTTTGCAGTGTTAGATCTACATCCTGCTAACATAATTCCTCCAATTGCTAATACCATAATTAATAGTAATCTTCTTAAAACTTTCATAATTTACCTCCTCCAAGTTTTTTGTTCTTACACTATATATAACGAACGAAAACTTAGTTTTATTGGTAAAAAGTAAAAGAAAATAAAAAAAGAGCGTTTTCACTCTTTTTTATTTTATTTATTTAAATAATTGTTAAGAATTTAGGACTTAAAAAGATCTTTTTAATTCCTTTTCCTCCAGAAAAAGCTATTTGACCATAGTTAGCATTAATGCTTACAATAATACCTGTACCGAAAGTCTTATGGCTGACTTTATCGCCAACATTAAATTTATCTCGATCTTCTCTAATTTGATTTCTTTTTTCTCTATTTAAAATATTTGCTTCTTTTACATCATCAAAAATATCTTGTAAGAAAATTGAAGGAATAATGTTCGTCCTACCTCTACCCATTGAAAGTCTTCTTTGTGTATGAGTTAAATAAAGTTTATCTTTAGCTCTTGTAATTGCTACATAAGCAACTCTTCTTTCTTCTTCTAATTCTTGAATAGTTAAGTTAGAAACATACCCATAAGGCAAGATTCCATTTTCAATTGCGGTTAATATTACAACTTTAAATTCTAATCCTTTTACTGAATGGATTGTAGATAAAAGTAGTTCATCTTTTTCACCTTGCTCTTTTTTATTTTTGCTTTCAGTAAGAACAACATAATCAAATAAACCAACTAATCTTTCTCTATTGGAATTAAAGATTTGATCTTCTTCTAATTCCACTAAAATAGATTTTAATTCCAAAACGTTTTGTATTTTATCTTCGTCTTCTAACTTTTCTGTTAAATATTCAAAATAACCAACTTCAGTTAAATAATTATTAAATAAAACTTGAATATCTTGTTTTTCCAATAAATCACGATATTTTAAAACAGTATCTTTTAATTTTAATAAATTTTCAAAAATATCAATTCTTAATAAATCTTTACTTTTATCAATGGCATTAGCAATGCTTGGATCTTCATCTAAAAAGGCAGCAATTTTATCATAAGTTACTTTACCTACTCCTCTTAAAGGACGATTATAAATTCTTTCAAAACTTAATTGATCATCATCAAGCAACAATCTTAAATAAGCAACTGCATCTTTAATTTCTGCTCTTTCAGTAAATGAATATCCGCCGTAAATCTTATAAGGAATATTATTAGCAATTGCTTCTGTTTCAAAATTTCTCGATAAACTTGAATTACGATAAAGAATCGCAATATCACTATAATTATAGCCTTCGTCTTTTAATCTTTTAACTAAACCAATCGCATATGTTGCTTCATCTTTTTCATCATCTACTTGTCTTAATATAACATCAGATTTCTTGCCTTCTCGTTCGGAAAAAAGTGCTTTTTCTTCACGATATTCGTTATGAGATATTAACTTATTTGAAATATCCAAGATAGCTTGACTAGAACGGTAATTTTGCTCTAGATGAATCTTTTTAAAATCAGGAAAATCTCTTTGAAATAAATTCATATTCTCATAGTTAGTTCCTCTGAAACCATAAATTGATTGGTCATCATCACCAACAACAAAAATATTTTTATATTTTTCCGCCATCATCTTAATAATATTATATTGGATAATATCTGTATCTTGAAATTCATCTACTAAAATGTATTGATATCGTTCTTGATATTGTTCTAAAACATGAGGGTATTTTTGGAATAATTCTAATGTTTTATCAAGCAAGTCTTGGAAATCAAAAGCATTATAAAACTTTAGTTGTTTATTATAAGTTTTAATCAAATCAACAATTAAATCATGATTAATATCATCCATACTTGGTTTAGTATGAAATGTTTTATAATAGTTGATTTGTTTTTTTGCTGAAGCAGGAGGTAAGATAATTTTATTAATATTCTTTTCTTTTAAAATTTCTCTTACTATCCTTAATTGATCATTATCATCAAAAATTCTAAAATTATTTTGGTAGTCAAGAAGTTGAGCATAGCGTCTTAATACTTGAACACAAAAAGCATGAAAAGTCGAAATAGTTACTTTCTTATAACTATCATCTAACATCTGCTCTAATCTTTCCCTCATCTCTTTTGTTGCTTTGTTAGTAAAGGTGATTGCTAAGATGTGTTCAGGTGAAATACCTTCTTCTTCAATCAAGTAAGCAATACGATGAGTTAAGGTTCTTGTCTTTCCAGTACCGGCACCAGCAAATACTAAAATTGGACCTTCATTATATATTACAGCTTCTTGTTGCTTTGGATTTAGATTTGCTAGTATTTTAGACATTTGTCCTCCTATTTGTATGAAGATTTTAAAGCTACTGTTTCATTAAAAACAAGCTGGTCTTCTTTACTTTCTCTATCTACTGTATAGTATCCATCTCTAATAAATTGGAAACTATCTCCTGGCTTAAACTTTCCAATATTTTCTACAAACCCTTCTTTAATAGTCCAAGAGTTCTTACAAATTCTTTCACTAAAGTCTTTACCTTCAGTTCCAGGAACAAATAAAGATGTAAAGTAATTAAACTTAGCTTTTTTAGCTGTACTCTTTTCTACATACCCAATATTACCGTTTGGTTTTCTTTCATCAAAGCCTGAACCAGATTTAGTCTCCGGATCATAAGTACAATGAACTTTAGTTACATTACCATCCTTATCATATTCAACACTATTAGCTAGAACGAAATAAGCATTCATTAATCTTACTTCTTCGCCTAAAGCTAATCTCTTCCATTTCTTATTAGGCTTTTCTTCAATAAAGTCATCTCTATTAATGTAAACATATTTAGAAAAAGCCATTTTTCTTGAACCAAGACTATCATTTTCTTGGTTGTTTACTACATCTACATATTCTATCTTACCTTCTGGATAGTTATCAATTACAAGTTCGATTGGGTCAATAACAGCAAAGATCCTCTTTGTTTTTAATTTTAAATCTTCTCTAACTGCATGCTCCAACATTTCCATTGAAACAGTAGCATTAGTTTTAGATAAACCTGCACTAATTACAAAATCCTTAATTGCCTCTGGTGTATAGCCTCTTCTTCTAATACCTCTTAGTGTAGGCATACGCGGATCATCATAACCAGTAACATAACCTTTCTCTACAAGTTCTCTAAAGTATCTTTTAGATAGAATTGTATTTTCAATATTTAATCTACCAAATTCAATTTGTTGTGGAATATGCTCCATTTCACATTCCTTTACAAACCAATCGTATAAAGGTCTATGGTTTTCAAATTCAATTGAGCATAGTGAATGCGTAATACCTTCAATCGCATCTTGTAATGGATGAGCAAAATCATACATTGGATAAATGCACCATTTATCTCCTTGACGATGATGATGAATATATAAAATACGGTAGATAATAGGATCTCTCATATTAATATTAGGATGAGACATATCTATCTTAGCTCTTAGTGTTTTTTCGCCTTCCTTATATTTACCATTTTTCATGTTTTCAAAAAGCTCTAAGTTTTCTTCAACACCCCTATTTCTATAAGGAGAATTAGTGCCAGCTTCAGTAAAAGACCCCCTCATTCTACTAATTTCTTCTTGAGTTGAATCATCTACATAAGCTAAACCTTTTCTAATTAATAACTTAGCTCTTTCATACTGTTCATCAAAATAGTCGCTCCCATACAAAATCTTGTCAGGTTCATAGCCTAACCAGCGAACATCTTCAATTATTGCATCTACATATTCAACATCTTCTTTTTCTGGGTTAGTATCATCAAAACGTAAATTTGTTCTACCACCATAATCTCTAGCAGTTTCAAAATCAACTACAATTGCCCTTGCGTGTCCAATATGTAAATAAGAGTTTGGTTCAGGAGGAAATCTCGTAACTACTTCTTTAACTTTTCCTTCTGCTAAATCTTTCTCTACAATAGTTTTTATAAAATTTGATTCCATTTTATTTTCCTTTCACGTGCATAAACTGAATGTTTTTTGCATTCACATATTTCTCATATATTTCTTTAGTTATTTCAATAGCTTTATCTACTTCTGTATAACTAAAACACACTACAAATACTAACAATTTCTTAGTTTTATTTGTAATCATCGTTCTTTCGCTGTCAGATGTTGAAGAACCAAAAGGTCCAACTTCATCTACATAAACAGGGATATTACTTACATTTAACTTTCCTCTACCAATACCAAAAAACAAATCATCAGTTCTGCCTTTTCTGATAATGACATCACCAACTATCTTATCATAATCTAAAACAGCGGTATTGCGTTTTAAAATGATTGATAAAGCATTCCCAGCATCAACAGCATTATTTATTAAATAAAGCCCTCTGTCTTTTACAATCCTACGAAGCAAAGATTCTGATGCAACTTTATAACGACTAGGGTCTTTTCCTAAAGTCCTATAAGCATTTCTAGCCTCATCAATTAAAGGAACTTTTAAAACATCTTCTAAAGTAGGACACACTTTTTGAACTTCAATTTCAAGCTCTTTTAATAATCCTTTTAGCTCTTTACTACTTTCTTTAATCTCTACATCCATAATAAATGCTAGAGTATTAAAATCAGGAAGTAAATCACTAATTGATTTATCTACAGTAATCTTCAAAGTTAATTTCCTTTTATTTCAGCTATGTAACTATTTAAGTTACTAATTTGAGCTTGAGTGTTGCTAACTCGAAGTTCTAAATTAATCTTAGCTTCATTAACTCTTTCAATACTACGAATTAGTTCTAAGTAGTATTGAACTTTTTCATCTTTTTCTAAAGCTGGTGTTTGTTTCTTAATATAGTCCATTCTATGATATAACTGGTCTTGGTTAAGATTTATTCTCTTAAGTAAATGTTCTGTTTTTTGAATTTCTTCTTCTAATTTTTGTTCTTCATAATATCTAATATCACTATTTAGTCTTTTCATTTTAGATTCGTTATTTTGATAATCTTGGAAAAGACGTTTTAATTCTTCATTATATAAGTAATAATCATGAATAACTTGTTCATTAGTGATTAATCGTTGCTTTAAAGCATTTCTTTCTGAAACTCGGCGATTAACTTCTTCTAGTTTAACTTCATAACTAGTTTGTTTGTTTTTAAGTTCTAGCAAACGAGAATCCAGTTTTTCAATTCTTTCTTTATCCGCATTATTTCTTACTAAAGAAAGTTCAATCTTTAATGCTTCGTTCTTCTTATTTAAACTTTCAATTTCAGATTTGTTTTCTTGTAAAGCACTATCAGTAGCAGCTTTTTCTTTTTCTAAAGAAGCAAGTTGTTTTTCTAACTTTTTCTTTGCAGCTTCACTAGCTTTGATTGCCGCTTTATCTTCAGCTGTAAGAACTTCTTTTCTTCTTGCTTCTAAATATTTAGAAATTAAATTTACTTCTGCTTTACTTAAAGCAACTAACTCACCATCATAATCACTAATAAACTTTTGATAACGCAATCTAATTCTAGTTGGTTCATCTTTTTCAAGTTCTACTAAAGCTTTTCTATTTAAATCTAAATTGTATTTAGCATTTTGCAATTGATTGTTTAGATCTTTCTTTTCTTTTAGTGTAAGTTTCTTAGCTTCAAGTTTTCTTTCTAAAGCATCAATATTAATAATGTCATTATCGATATCATTACGTTTATCTTGAATCTTAATTTTTAGTAATTTAGATGCATTAGTATATGTTTGTTCTTCCTCATTACTTCTTTGTTTTAAGACTGCTTTTCGTTCTCTAATCGCTTCAATTTCACGTTTGAAATTAAGATCATTGATATCTTCTTCAGTAACACTATCAAACTTTTGATTGATAGTATCTAATTCACTTTGACGTTGTTTGATCTCTAAAACAATTTTATCAAGTTCAAGTAATAAACTATCATGCTTTTCTTCAAGTTTGGCTTTTTCACTTTCCTTCACAATTAAATCTTTATTGTATTGCTCGCCTAATTTCTTCAACTCATCATCTTTCTTTGTAAGTTCTGCTTGGGTTTGAGTTTGATATAAAAGTAAAGCTTCTTTTGATGCCTTAATTTCTTCAGTAAGTTTTTCAATTTGCGCACTGCTTACTTGTTTTGCATCTTCAGCTTGCTTCTTAAGTTTAGCTTCTAAATCTTTGATTTCTTTTTTCTTTGTTTCTACTTCAGTTTCAAGTTCTTTGACTTTTTGCTTATAAGATTTTTCTAAGGCTTTGATTTCTTTTTGATTTTTAGAAGATTTTTCTTGAGTTTGTTTTTCTAATTGCTCTTTTTCTTTTTGAATGCTCGCAACTTCAGCTAAAAAGATTTCACGATAATGAAGATATCTTTCTTCTTCTTGTTTCTTTAATTGATTTAGTTCACTTGCAAACTCAGCTTCTCTTTTATCTTGATTGTTTTTTAAAAGTGTATTTGAACGTTTAAGATTAGTTCTTTCTTTTTTAATCTCTGTTAGTTCTTGTTCATTTTTTGAAGCTGCTTGAGTTTGTTTTTTAAGCTCACTATCACTAGCTTTTAATTTAGCTTCTAAAGATTTCTTATCTGCTTTAGATTTTTTTTCTAAATTTTCATAATCTTTCTTTAGTTTTTTATAAAAAGTGTTGTCTAAAGGCTCACTACTATTTAGTGCTTTTACGTCAACTTTATTTTTAGCTTTTAAATCTTTAGTAGTTTCTTTTTCTTTTTTTAGACTACTTTTAGTTTTCGTAAGATCAGCTTTAGCTTCTTTTAAACTTTCCTTAGCTTTTGCAAGTTCTTCTTCTTTCCTAGCAATAGTTTCTTTTAAAGTTTTGTTTTCTTTTTCTAAAGCTTCACTACTAGCACTTTCAGTTCCGTAACTCTTTTTCAATATATCTAGAGCTTCTTTACGTTTTTTGACCGTGTCAGTATCTGATCCTTCTACAACTTTATCTATCTCTTTTTTCGTCATCATTTTCCTCCTTTGCTTAATTTGCGATCATTTGAATAATAATTGCGATAAACAGTAAAACTGCTCCACCAGCAATAGCCCAAAATAGACCATGCTTTATTATAACAAAAATCCAATGCGTTTTCTTTAACTTCTCTTGCTTTTCTACAATCCTCTTACCATAATTAGCAAATGCACTTATCTTATATTTAGTAAGTATTAAGTTTTCAATTGTAACTTTTTCTATCTTAGCTTCATTTTTAATTTGTTTTTTATAATAACTACTCACCTTACGGAATTTACGATTATGCTCGTTATTAATTTTGTTTTGGAAAACTCTTAAACTAATTAAATCATCACGTTGTTTAGTTCGCTCACTAACAAAAATAGCATTATAAACAAATAAATAAAATAAACTAATTATTCCTAAAACAATAACAATTATTGCTAGGATACGGAAAAATGGAGCTTCAAAAAACAAGTTCCCTAAAGTTTTTTGTAAGTATGCTCCAAAACGATAGCGACCAAAACCATTCATTATTCTTGAATGAGGGTTATAAAAAATCCCTGCGAAGATAATTGCTGAAACAATAATTAAGATTTGATAAAACTTATAATTAAGGGCTTTATAAACAGGTTTGTTTTTTATCGTTTTCTTATTTGTTTCATACAACTCTTTTGTTTCACTTTGGAAATCTTTATGCCATTTTTTAATAATCGAGCGGATTCTTTTTTGTTTTGGCTTTACTTCTTCCCTAATTCTTAATATTGTACCGAATGTTGATTCCGATTCATCTTTTGTAACTAAAAACTCTTCTAAATATTTTATATTCAATTTTTCATCAATTTCATATAAGAAAGGACTCTTTCTTAATGCTTGAATGCGACTTGCTTGAAGAAGAAGGTCGTCATGCTCCAGTTTTAAATTTTCCTCTTCTAAATCATCTTGTTCTTTTTCAGATTCAAAAGCATCAAAACTAATTACTTCTTTTTCTTCTTTCTCCGCATCTAAAACAAGATCTTCTTCTAGTTCTTCCTCATAAAAATGTTCATCATAACCAGGGATTTCTTCTTCAACCGGTTCATAGCTAACTTCTTGCTCTAACTCATTTTCTTCTTCAGCCAGTTCATAACTAGCTTCTGGTTCTAATTTAATTTCTTCTTTTTCTGGTTCATAAACAATTTCTTGTTTTATTTTGCTTTCTTCTTTAGTTTTATAATATTCTTTCTCAATTAATGTTTTTTCTAAAACATCAAATTTAATTACTTCTTTTTCTGGCTCTTTTGGCTTTTCTTCTTTTTCTTTCTTACCAAATAGTTTTTTGAAAAACTGTGTTTTTTTAGAATCTTCATATTCCTTTTCTTCAGAAGGAAGGACAATATATCTTTGTTGTTGGGACTCGATAGTTATGCCTAATGCTACCTCATCGTCAAATCCAGATTGGAAAATATCTTCACTGATTATTTCTTTATCTATACGCTTGTTTTTACCCATAAGCCTTCACCTCAGAATAACTTATCAAGGCATCGTTTAGTAACCCAACTTTTTTAAAACGTTCTTGAGAAAAAATATTTTCATATATTGCAATCGGTGATCGAAAATCAATGTTGTCTAAGTTTGTAAAGAATAAATCAATTCCAGCTTCAGTTAAAACTACATCATCTTGATATGTATTTGTATATAAATAGAAAATGTATTGACTATAAATATCATGGCCATGAATCTTATCATTTAATAAAGCATCATTCATATATGCTTTAAGTAATGGTCTTTTCTCCCAAGTCCTCTTCACAAATAATTCTTCATAATTAGATGCAAAGATTAATCTTGAAGCAAAATCAATTTCATCATTTAACAATAAAAACTCTTCTTCATGTGCTTGATATTGTTTAATTATCGTCTTAGCATTTTTAAAATAATAACTATTTTCTGTTGCAAAAACTACCAAAAACTTTTCATTATATTGATTCAAAAGATCACGATTACTTTCAATCGTAATTAATTTATTTTGGTATTCTTCTAAACTACTAACTTCAAGCATAAAGAACAATTTATTTTTATGATCAAAATAGAATTGATATTTCTCAATGCTCTTTTCTAAAGCCATCTTCCCATAGCGATTGGAATTAGCATAAATATCATCTTTACTAGCTATAATTAAATCCATTATGTTTTCTCTATCATGTAATTCATTTCTCAAAACAACTGGAAAATAAGCTTGGTATTTAATAATAAAATCACGATTGTCTTTTAAAATTCCAATATTTGGATTTTCTTTTTCTAACTTGATAATTTGATCGATGATATATTTCTTATCATTTTTTGTTGTAAAGGCAAATAAATCTTTTTCACCTAATAATAGCATCTTTGCTTCATCATTCATTAAAACTTCATTCCAAGATGTCTCTTCAAAAGTTATATTTAAATCCACTATTCTTTGATACGTTTCAAAATCATCATCAATAAAACCAAAAGAAAATTGTTTCTTAGTTTCCTTAATTTCTAAATAATCATCAATATTTAAATTTTGATATTCATTTAATTTAGTTACCTCAAACAAGTGATTTGATTGTGTAATAATTACATTGGAAACAGGAGATTTGTGATTCACATTTACAATTGGTGATAACATATATCCTAAAATAAAAATCAAAATATATGAAGAACCAAGCGAAAGAAAAGAACCAAGAGCTCTGCTTGCAGGTTTTTTATCACCTAAGAAAAATAACAAATTTCTCCTTCTAATGGTTTTGAAAAAGTAAGTTATTAAAAAATAAAATACTAAATAAAGAAGGATATAGTTTCCAATTGTGATAGCTAAATTCGCATGACCTTTTAAGCCAATAATAGTTACGGCTACTTTAGAAAAAGCCATGTATCCTTTAAGATTGAATAGAATATTCATAATCACTGGGAAAAGAAAATAGTTCAAAATAATCGGAACTAATAAGGCTATCGTTTTTTGAGCTTGATTATAAAGTCCTCTAATAGAACCTAAAAGCAGTTCAAAAATTACAATTATTAAAATGATGAAATCAAAATTTATTCCATAATTTGCCATCTTTTATAACCATTCCTTGCTTATCCATATTATACCAAATTACGCCTTTTTTTTCAATTAGTGATATGTTTAATTTGAATTAAAAAAAGTGCCTCTTAAGGCACATTTTTTAATATATTTATTTACTATTCAGGAAGTTCGCTCATTGGTTTTATATAATCAGCGAAGTCAACCCAAATTTTTGCGGATTTATAAAAGGCAACTGCGTTATCAGGAACATAAATCTTAATTTTCGTAGTTAACTTTAAAAATCCTTGAGGAACGTTTAATAATGCTACATCTTGGACATTTAAAACTAATTCTCTTAAACTATTAAATCTATCTAATGATTTTTGTTCAAAGTTGATTACTTTTGTAAGATCACTTGCTTTAACTTCCATAATAACAGTTGATGCTCTTAAGTCACCACTACGGCTTACAGCAGTAATAGTCGCAAAGCCTGTTTCTTTAGCTGTAACAACACCAGTATCAGCATCAATTGAAATTACTCTTGTATTACTTGATGCCCAAGTTGCTGGTGCACTTACAGTTTGACCTTCAGTATTAACTTGTACTGAATGTAAAGTTAAGATATCACCAACATATGATGATCTAGCACCTTCGATAATAATTGGATTTTCATCTGAACTTTCGCTAGTATAATAATCATATTCTGGTTCTACTCTAGCAATAGTTAATCTTCTAACATTATAACAGCCTGCAAACGCTGATTCGGAAATTGTTTTAACACTCCCCGGAATATAAATACTCTTTAATCTTGTGTTTTGGTAAAAAGCAAATTTACCAATCTTCACTAAAGTGTTAGGGAAAATAACTTCTTCTAATTTGCTTCGAGAAACAGTAATTAAACCAAATAATTTTGTATATTCAAAAAAAGCATAGTCAGCAATTTCACGAACAGGTAAATCATCAATTGTTTCAGGTATTTCTAATTTTTTATGTCTTTCTACTGTGTTAATAATCACTGCATAACTATCATCAATTTCTTCTTGATAAGGAACACCATATTCATCTTCCCTATAGACAGTTTTTACGCCCTCTACAATTTTATAATTAAAAACACCATCACTTAAGATTCCTGTTTTCTCATAATCATATGTTCTCTCACCACATCCTACTAAAACCAAAACAGCTAATAGAAATGTAATAATTAAAGCTAAATATCTTTTTCTAGTTTGCATAACTGCCTCCTATTTCTTTATTATTATACTATAAATTCTCTATAAAAGCAATAATATTTATTACTTTATCCCTAGCTTGTATTTGAAATATCCAGCAACTGCAATCATTGCTGCGTTGTCTGTACAATACTCAAACTTTGGAAAAGTTAACTCTAAATTAGGAATTTTAGCTACTGCTTCTTTTAGTTTAAAGCGTAACCCTTTATTTGCTGCAACTCCACCAGCTACAATTATTTGCTTTACTTTATGTTCTAAGGCAGCTTTAATTGTTTTATCTACTAAAACTGAAACTACACTATTTTGAAAAGAAGCAGCTAAATTAGCTTGATTGATTTCTTCACCTTTTTGTTTTGTGTTATTTACTAAATTCAAAACTGCGCTTTTTAAACCAGAAAAACTAAAATTATAACTATCTTTATCTAAATAAACATAAGGTAAATCATAAGTAACATCACCCGTTAAAGCTAAATCATCTAAAGGTTTACCAGCAGGATAAGGTAGATCTAATACTCTTCCAACTTTATCGTAAGCCTCACCAACTGCATCATCTAATGTTTGCCCTAAAATCTCAAACTGATAATGATCTCTTATCAAAACAAGTTCAGTATGACCGCCACTAACTACTAAAGCGAGTAAAGGAAAAACAAAATCCCTTTCAATATAGTTAGCATAAATATGGCCAATTAAATGATTTACCTCAATATATTCAATTTCATTAGCTAGTGCGAATGCTTTAGCTGCATTAACCCCAACCATTAATGATCCAATTAAACCAGGATTACTAGTCACTGCAACTAAATCAATATCTTTAGCTTTTAGTTTTGCTTTTTCTAAAGCAGCTTCAAAAACATAAGTTATTTTCAAAACATGGTGACGAGATGCAACTTCTGGAATAACTCCACCAAATTCTTGATGAATAGCAATTTGCGAATACACAATATTCGCTAATACTTCTTTTCCATCTTTCACTATACTAACTGCAGTTTCATCACAACTTGTTTCCACACCTAATACAATCATTTCTTTTTTCCTCTTTCAAATTGGATACCATAAAGAATAGCATCTTCGCCATCTCGATAATACCTTCTTCTTATATAAATTGGATTTAAACCAAATCTTTCATAAATAGAAATTGCTTTTTTATTACTCTTTCTTACTTCCAAAGTTAATAAATTTACATTCATCTCTTCACACAAATCAAGCAAAAAATTAAAAAGCATCTTTCCATACCCATGATTTTGCATCTCTTCAGTTACATAAAAAGAAACTACATCACAAGTATCAGAATTAATATAAGCACCAATAAATCCAATTATTTCTTCATCTTTTTCTAAAACATAATAATATTGATAAGGATTTAATACTAAATCTTGATAGAAAAAGTCATATCCTAAACTCTCACCAAAGATTGCTTTTTCCTGCCTAACTACAGGAATAATATCTTTGATTTCCATTTGTCTTATTTTTTCCACTTAAATTGCCTCACGTAAATAATTAGGACCTAAATCGTGTAATGATTCAATTTCCTTAGCATTTTTAATAATCTTAAAAGGATTAATCAAATAATGTGGTCCACGAATATAACTTACCTTTTTTGCGGCTGCTTCTATTATATTTTCTTCAACGCTAATAAATTTCTCTTTGCTTAGTATTTGTATTTCATCAAAATTGATTGCCATATCTAAACTATAAACATAACCTTTTTTAGCTTTATTTGTAACAGTATAAATGCCATTAGGCTCTCCACTTCCTAAAAAAACTAAACTAGAAATAACCTTTAAAGGAATCTTTTTAGTCCAAGCAAACATCTTCGCAATTGTTAGACTAATTCTTAGACCTGTATAACTACCAGGACCAATACCAGTTACAATTAAATCTAAATCTTGAACTTTTAGATTATTCTTTTTTAAAGCTTCTTCAATAACCAACATTAGTTTTTCTGAATGATTATTTTGGCCTTCTTCTTCAAATTTATAAACTAACTTTTCATCTTTAATTAAATACAAAAAAATAAAAGATGTTGATGTATCCATTACTAATGCATTCATTTTAATACCTCTTCCAATAACTTTTGATATTTCATACCAAAAGCTTTAAAACTAAACTTTCTTTTTTCTAAGCCTAAATCTTTAATCGAAATAAGCAAATATTCTTTTGGTAACAAATATTCTATATTTTTACCCCATTCAATAATTACTACTCCACCTTGTTCAAAGTACTCTTCTAAATATTCATCTTCTGATGCTTCACTTAAACGATAAGCATCAATATGATATAAAGGAAGTCTTCCCTTATAAGTCTTCATAATGACGAATGTTGGGGAATTTACAATTTCTTTTATTTCCAAACCTAAAGCTACAGCTTTGGAAAAAGTAGTCTTCCCAGCTCCTAAATCGCCTTCTAAAACTACCATCATATTAGGAAAAGCAAGTTTTCCCATCTTTAAGCCTAAAGCTTTTGTTTCTTCTAAATTGTTTATTAATAACTCTTTCATAATTAACACCTTTATTTATTATACCAAAAATATAAAAACAACTCAATCTTTGAGTTGCTTTTATTTATCTTATTTATTCTTTTAATAATTCTTCTCTTAAGTTACCTCGGATTGTTGGGATGAAAGCATAAACTAATACAGCTAAACTAACAATCATTGATACTTGGCAAGCAATAAAATGCAAATCTGTTAGGAAAATTGCTAAACCTCCACCAACTAAAACCAACCCTGCTAATAGTAATTTAATAATCACTTTAAGTAAATGATATAATCCACCAAAGATTTCATTAAATACTATAACCGAAAAAGATAAAATCGAAAACACTAAGAAACTAAAAGCATAGCGATAAGTTAGTGTTTGTCTTCTTGCTTCTTCAATAGCTTCTTCTGTATCGGCTGATGAAGGAAAAGTTATAAAAAATGCAACTACAATTACAACAGCAGCTAGAATTGAGATAACCCTAGAAATTGTTATCCCGAGTTTCTTTCTTTTTGCATCTTGTTTATCAATAATATATTTATTCATTTATATCTCCTTATGGTAAATTCTCAACACCAATAACTTCAGGAACTTCTTCTAAAAGTATCGCTTCGATTGCATCATTTAGTGTTGTATCTAAAGCAGAACAACCAACACATGCACCCAACATCCTTACATAAACTATTCCATCTTCAAACTTTACATACTCAATATCTCCGCCATGAGATCTAATGTAAGGTTTGATTTTACTTAAAATAAATTTTATCTTGTTTTCAATATTCTCCATTTATTCTTCACCTCTATTTGTCAATTATACCACAATCTTTTACCTTTGTATTCTAATATGCTGTTCAAGCAAAACAAATGCTTTAGCTCCCAGCCCTCTTTTTTCTCCAATCATTCCTAATCCTTCAAAATGAGTAGCTTTAAGATTAATACCGCTTTTATCTATTCCTAAAGTATGAGCAATTAATTCTTTCATTTCTCCTAAATAAGAATTGATTTGTGGCTCTTCTAAATAAATAGTAGCATCTATATAGTTTATATAAGCTTTTTCTTGATCTAACATTGCTTTTACTTTTTCTAAAAAGTAAATTGAACTAATGTTTTTATATTTAGGGTCTGTGTCAGGAAAATTACTTCCTAAATCCCCTTTACCTAAAGCTCCCAAAATAGCTTCTGAAATAGCATGTAATAAAACATCACCATCAGAATGAGCTTTAGCGCCACTATGATAAGGTATTTTAATACCACCTATATAAAGCGGTCTACCAAACTCAAATGGATGAATATCTAAACTTTCACCTATTGTTTGAACTTTACGAACATTTTGAAGTAAATACTCTAGATCTTTTGTTTCCGTTATTTTAAGATTATGATTTGACGATGGAATCTTTTTAGCCTCGGTCTTTAAAACATCTAAAACTAAACTTACCTCATCTGGATAATCTTTAGATTTTTTGGAAAACGCTTCTTTTAAGATTTCTGTTTTAAAGCCTTGAGGTGTTTCAGAAAAGTATGCTTTAGTACGATCTAGTAACTTATCTTCATAATATAGTGAGCTAGAAACATGAGAAATTAAGAAAGCAGCATTATGTTTTTTTGTTTCTTCTATAACATTCATAACATCGCTTTCTAAAGTCATACATCTAGCTCCATCATGAACTAAAACATATTCACTAGTTACCTCTTTTAAACCATTTTCAACACTTTCAGATCTCGTTTTGCCACCAATAGTAAGAGTAACGATTTCGCTTAAATTAAATTCTTTTAAAAATTGTTCAATTTGTTCTTTATCTTCTTTTCTTACAACTAAAATAATTTTACCTAAATCAAGACTATTTAGTTTAGCAAAAGCAAATATTTCTATCGTATAAATGATTAAAGGTTTACCATAAATATTGAGCAATATTTTATTTTCCCCAAATCTACTGCTACTACCAGCAGCTACAATAATAACATCAACCATATTACACCTCTAGCTTAACAACTCTTTTTTCTGTAATTAAGATATCTACTTTTAAATCATGATCTTCTTGAAATTCATCATCTAACAATAAATCATCATAAATAAGTCCAATTTTTAAACCAGAAAATTTTTCTAAAGCGCGATCATAGTAACCTTTACCTCTTCCTAAACGATAACCCTTTTTATTATAAGCTAGTCCAGGAATAACAATTAAATCTAAATCGTTAATCTCTATTGTTTCTTTTGATATTGGTTCTAAAACCCCAAACTTACCTTTAATAAATTTACCTGTTTTTTTATAAAAACTAATTGTTTCCCTTGTTTTAGGTAAATAGATATCTTCATTAAGTAATTTGCTTAAATTAGGTTCATCATCTAAAGCCATATACAAAGCTACTTTTTTTTCTTTCAAAAAGAATTCTAAGTACTTAACTATTTTTTGATCTTTTTCTTCTTTGTTTGCAATAGGTTTTAAACTTTTTCTTAATTTATCTTTATTTGTATTCATCTAAATCATCATCATTTAAATCTATTTTAGAAGATTCGAAGTCATAGCCTTCTTCTGGTACAACCACTTCTTTTGTTTCTTCAATAACACCTGCTGGTTCTAATTTAGCTTCCTTAGAACTATCTCTAGGTGCAGCTTCAGAATTTTCACTTAAGTTTAATTTTTCCAAAACCTCTTGAACAAAACTATCATTTGATTCAAAACTAGAACTTAGAATAATTTCTACATCATTCTTAATATCGTATTTGTTTTCTAAAACATAAACTTCATCTGCTAATAATTTTGAAGTTTTATTTTCTAAATCAGTAGCCAAACTATCATATGCTTTCTTATTTTCAATAAAATATCCAAAATCTAAACTAGATAATTGATAAATAGTCTCTTCCTTTAAAACTTTTTGGAAATATTCATGAATAATACTTTCAAGTAATTTTGAATCTTGTTTTAAATATTTTCTTAAAGAATTAAATGTAAGTAGAATCATAGCTACCTTTTTCTTCTTTTGCTTATACTTCTTTAAAGCTTCTACTAAAGAATCTGTACCTAAATAATGATAATGTGCTTGTGGTCTTTTAGCTAACCTAACAATGTCATAATATCTACCATTTGCATAATAAGTAGTTTGTTCAACCCAATCAATTCCATTAATTGAATTAACACGATAATTATAACTAATTGGTTTTTCTTTAGAGAATTCTTTATTTAAATAAATAGGTAGATCACTTGCAAGAATAATTTCTTGATATGCTTTTTCACTCACAATTTCTTTTGTACCTAGTAAATGAGCCATATTGTCACTTAAACGATAACTACCAATTTCTTGATCATAAAACATTGAAACATCTTTTTGTAAGTTAGCATAAACAAGTAAATCATCTACTTTAAAAGGAGCTGATCTCACAAAATCATCTTGTTTACCTTCTTTAAAAATAGTTACATAAAGTGCTTTACCATTTTCTTTATCATCGATAATAATTTTTTCTGTTTTAAAACTTACTTCTAAAACTTTATTTTCTAATTCCAAATAAAGCAAGAAAGCATCTTTGTTTCTTAAATAATTATAAAACATTTTCTTACTTATTTTTTTATCATTAACTTTAGCTGATTTAATTTCTTTTTTCTTATACGGCAATTTTTCGCGATAACTATCTAAAAAGATAATTTTCTTTCCTTTAATAATCGCTTGACATTCAGGATGTAATTCTTTCATTTCTTTAATTACACGTTTATCTTTTAATTTTAATAATAAAACAATTACCAAAATTATTACTTGGATTGCGATTAAACCAATACAATAGTAAAAAGCTATTTCCATTGGGTCTAGTGTTATCCCAGCAGAAGTTAATAAGTCTGGGAAAAACTTGTCGATTACAACTGCTCCTACTATTAGCGGTATTACCAAAAGTGCTAATAAAAATGTTAGAACTGGAAATCTTTTTTTCATAAAGATAATCGTAATTTCTAATGTTAATATCAATAAAGCAAAAGAAATAAAAACAACGAACGGATTTTGAAGCACTAATTGTGCAGTAATATTAAACATATTTTACTCTCCTATTGAATTAATAATTCAGCTGTTCTTTGATTAGTCGCTAAAGGAATATTATATAAATCGCAAAGTCTCAAAAGAGCTGAAATGTCTGGCTCATGAGGTTGAGCTGTCAAAACATCACGGAAGAAAATAACAATACTTATTTCTCCGTTTACTACTAAATTACCAATCTGAATATCTCCACCTAATGGACCAGAATTCAAACAAGTAATCTTCAAACTAGTTTTTTCCATAATCCTTCTACCTGTAGTACCTGTAGCTACAAGTTCATGTTTTTTAAAAAAATCTTCATATTGAATACAAAAATCAATTAATTCATCTTTTTTCTTATCATGGGCAATTAGTGCTATTTTCATTTGACCTC
>Ga0255341_1002985_pt1 | contig 19941 bp, 14 predicted proteins | sample wastewater_treat_8_FD_192418 | JGI IMG/M metagenome (GOLD analysis project Ga0255341, IMG submission 192418) | Wastewater microbial communities from Lulu Island WWTP, Vancouver, Canada - plant12 | ecosystem: Engineered > WWTP > Wastewater > Unclassified | place: Canada: Vancouver, British...
ATGGAAAAATTACTAAAAAATTCAAAAGAATATCTCGCTCTACCTAAAGACCATAAACGTGATTTCCTCGATCAGCTTTATCAATTTCTAATTGACGACCATGCTACAGTAGTTGATTATCAAAAGCTAAAAATCAAATCTACAGCAGCCATTTGTCCAAACTGTAAAAGTGAAAATGTTATCAAAGCTGGTACTCGCAAAGGTAGACAGATATACAGATGCAAAAATTGCAGATATCAATTCAGCGAAACAGCACGCACCTTTGTATATCGTATGCGCAAATATCCATTAATGTTAGACTATATACGCTGTATGCTTGAGGGTAAAAGCTTAAGAGCTTGTGCTGATGAAGTAGGTATTTGCTTAAAAACAAGTTTTAGATGGAGGCATAGAATATTAGCAGCATTGAGATCATTTGAAGGAGGTATTAGCTTCTCAGGTATAGTAGAGGCAGATGAGTTGCTAATGCAATATTCAGAAAAAGGGAGGAAATACAAAAGTAGAGAAGAATATGAAAAAGTCAAAAAGAAGCGACATCCCAAGGTAGCAGTATTGGTAGTTACAGACAGAGAGGGTAATTTACTTTTCAAACATGTAGGAGATAAAAAAGTTAAGAATGAGCAATTGAAAAAAGAGCTACAGAATAGAATATCAGAGAGTAATGTACTATGTGTAAAGCCTAAAAAGGAATTTAAGAAGGCAGTTAAAGACATAAATAGTAAAAAAGTAATAGTAAACAAAAAGCAATTAAAGAGAGGTTTATACAGTGTAGAGATAGTGGAGAGCAAGATAGACAATTTTAAAAAATGGTTGATAAGATTCCACGGAGTAGCTACGAAGTACTTACAGAGCTATTTGATGTGGTTTGTAGTTATGAATAAGTTCTTAAAAGACATGATAGACCCTGACATTGGTAGGTTACTAAACTTGTCATCGCACGATAGATGGGCGTGGGACAAGTATTGGAAATTGATGAAATTAAAATATCAATAATAGCAATTAAGTCTAACAGAATATTAATTTCACAAATCCCTCTCCTCTTTCCCTCAAATGCATTTTTATAAAAGCTTATTAGGAAACAATTTATTTGATACATTTATGTTATAATGTATCCACTTTATATTTTATTCACTCAATTTTTATTGTCTATACAAAACATCATAAAACCGATTTTTTAAATTGAAAATAGTTTTTAGTTTTTATTATTTATTAGTAGTTTTATTATAGAAAATAGGGGAACAAAAAATTTTTGTTCCCCTATTTTAAAAAAAATTAATATTTATGAAGCAAATTTAGTTTTTAATAATCACCGCTCCCTTTAAGAGATATAGGCATATGAAGCATTACAATATCTTCATTTTCATTTTCTTCTGCCGGTGTTATTACTATAGCTGTATTAGGTTTATTCATCAAAATATTTATATTATCGCAGTCTAGATGTTGCAGCATTTCCATGAAAGTTTTACTATTAAAAGATATATCCATATCTTCTCCTTCATATGTACATTGTAGTTTTTCTATACCTTCATTAGCATACTCTTCATCATTACCAGTGAGAGTAATTTCTTGGCCTTCTATATGCATTTTTACTTGATTAGTAGCTTTATCAGTGAAAACACTTACGCGTTTTAATGCAGCTATAAAATCTTCTTTACCAATTAAAAGTTTATTCTCGAAACTGGGTGGTATCACTCTATCATAATCTGGAAATACACCTTCGAGTAGTTTACAAGAAATAATAATGTTATCAAACTCAAAAGATACATTTGTCTCATTAAAATTAATAGATACATCAGTGTCTTTGTCTAATAAATTTCTAAGTAATTGCAGTGGTTTTCTTTTAGAAACAAAATTAAAATTATCATCAGTATCTATATTAAATCTCCTATAGCGAACTAATCTATGGCTGTCAGTAGAAACTACATTTAACATATTTTCTTTAAAATCAAAATTAATACCTGTAAGTATTTGTCTGTAATCTACTGGAGCTGCGCAAAACAGAGTGTATTCAATAGATGTAGATAAAATACTACTATTTAGCACTATGCTTTTAGCATCAGATATTTGAGGCATTGTAGGATAATTACCTGCATCCATTCCTACCATACGATATACACCATTACCTGCAGAGATGGTAATTTGATAATTGTTTTCACCAGTAGTATCTAAATTAAATGCTATAGGAATCGATGGTACATTTTTCAAATATTCTTGTAATAATTTTGATGGTATTACTAGCTCTCCTTCGCCATCACTTTCAATAAGATTTATAGTAATGCTGGCTCTCGTATCACCGTCTGTTGCTGTTATTGTTAGATTATTGTTACTTACAGAAAATAGAAAATTTTCTAAAATTTTCACTACATTATTAGCAATGGGAATACTACTAACACTATTAATTGCTTTACTTAATTCAGCATTTGAGACAATAAATTTCATATTTTAAAATTTTGATTCCAAAATTACATTAAAAATTTATATTGGTAAAAAAATATTTAATAAAATATTCTCAATATTTCGTAAATTGTAGTTTAATGATAATTTGTAATTGTAGCAAAGTAATGTCTTTTTTTAATATGATATAATTAAACAAGAACAAAGAATTTAATTTATAAAATTAGTAAATATCCTTAATAAATTTGATATTATTAAAAGGAAATTAAAATTAAAAAGATTTTTTGTTAAGTTACATAATCTAATTACTTTCGCATAAATTTAATTTTTAAAACGAAAAATTTTTGAAATATGAAAAGAATTTTTGTACTATTTTTTTTAATATTATTATTTTTCACTGCTAAAAGTCAAAATTCAGATAGATGGAGTTTTGGTTCAGATTTAAAAAGAACCTTTAATTTAGGAGGAGAATTGGGTCTGACGATAGGCTCAAATACTAGTATTATGGTGTCTGCAAGAGGATCATATAATTTTAATAATTTTATAGCTTTGGGTATAAATCCATTTTATTGGTTTATACAATCTAATTATTATTATCCAGCTACAAGCATACATATGACAGGGATGAGAGTGTTTTTAGATTTTTCAATTATTAAAATGTTATATTTACACTGTGAATTTGAAGAGCTGCTTTATAAAGCTCCAGCATTAGATTATCCATATAATAAAATTTGGTATACTTCTAAAAATTTATTGGTAGGTCCTGGCACTAGGCAACCAATTACAAATAGTTTATATGCTTATATAGAAGTGCTATGGAATCTTAATGAAAATATGAACTCTATCTATTATAGTCCTATTATTAGAGCAGGTGCTATTTATGTCTTTCCACAAACACTTAAAAAGCAAAAGTCAGATCTGGAGGAGTAAAAAGCCATTATCTTTTAACCATTTTTGAGCCTTTTTATATTCTGGATATAAACTTTCTACTTGTTGCCAAAATTTGCGAGAATGATTATCAACCTTGAGATGAATGAATTCGTGAATAATTACATAATCTAAAACTTCTATAGGAGCCATTATTAGTCGCCAATTAATATTTATATTACCATTATATGAACAAGATCCCCAGCGTGTTTTTGCATTACTAATTTTTATTTTAGAGTATTTAAAATTATATTTATCAGCATAATATTCAGCTCTAGTTTTGATTATTTTAGCAGCTTCATTTTTATACCAAATGGCGAAAATTTCTTTAGCATTTGTTATACAATATTTTGATAAATTAAAATTGTCATTTAGAGTAAGTAAATTGTCATAATCATCTACAATTTTTAAAGGGTAATATTTCCCTAAATAGAGTAATTCTTCCCCTTCAGTGAAAGATAATCTTTTTTTATTTTTTTCAATTATTTCTGATTGTTTAGTGTTTATCCAGTGTTGATGCTTTAAGACAATATCGTTTATTTCTTTTTGGCTTAGCCTGAGGGGAGCTCTCACTATTAGTGTACCATCATTTTTTATTTGGATAGAGACAGTTTTTCTTTTAGAACGAACGATTTCATCAATTTTTATATTTTTCACAAAAAATTTTTTTACAAAATTAAAAATAATAAATAAAAAAAGTGGCAACCTAAAGGCTGCCACTTTTATAGTTATTAAACAAACAAAAAACTATTTAGTGTTATCTTCTTCGTTATTATTTAGTTGCTCTTTAATATCATCAAAGATTCCTAAATCAGCTAAAGTAGTGTGAGTAGATGAACTTTCTGATTGTGTAGATTTAGTTTTTTTAGATTTAGAAGGTCTAGGGTTTTCCCATGTTCTAGTATGAGAAACAGTGATTTTTTTAGCATCTTTATTAAACTCAGTAATCATAAAATCTAGAATTTCATCAACATTTGCTTTAGATTTATCTTCTTTAATTAATTGACTAGCAGGAGCATATGCTTCCATACCATATGGTAATTCAACGACTGCACCTTTATCTTTACGCAGTTCTATAATTCTACCTTGATGTATTGAATCAGGAGTAAAAATAGATTCATAAATTTCCCATGGATTTTCATCAATTTGTTTATGACCTAAGCTTAATCTACGATTATCAGTATCTATTTCTAAAACTACGACTTCTAATTCATCACCTATTTTACAAAATTCTGATGGATGTTTGATTTTTCTTGTCCATGATAGATCGCTAATATGAATTAAGCCATCTACACCTTCTTCTAATTCTACAAAAACACCAAAAGTAGTGAAATTACGTACTATAGCTTTATGTTTAGAGCCTACTGGATATCTTTCTTGAATATCTACCCAAGGATCAGGTAAAAGTTGTTTGATACCAAGCGACATTTTTCGTTCTTCTCTATCGATAGATAAGATAATAGCTTCGACAGTATCACCTACTTTAAGGAAATCTTGTGCAGAACGTAGATGCTGAGACCACGACATTTCAGATACATGTATTAAACCTTCTACACCTGGTATAATTTCTACGAAAGCACCATAATCAGCTATAGCTACTACTTTGCCACTAACTTTGTCACCAGCTTTGAGATTAGGATCTAATAAATCCCAAGGATGAGGAGTTAATTGTTTCAAACCAAGAGAGATACGTTTTTTATGCTCGTCGAAATCTAAAATTACTACATTTAATTTTTGTCCGAGTTGTACAATTTCTTCAGGATGATTTATTCTGCCCCAGCTAAGATCTGTTATATGTATTAAACCATCTATACCGCCTAAATCGATAAATACACCATAAGAAGTAATATTTTTGACTTCACCTTCTAAAACTTGACCTTTTTCTAATTTAGAAATGATTTCAGATTTTTGTGCTTCGATTTCTTCTTCTATTATAGCTTTATGAGAGACTACGACATTTTTAAATTCTTGATTAATTTTTACAATTTTGAAATCCATTGTAGTACCTACAAAAGCATCATAATCTTTAATAGGTTTAACGTCTATCTGACTACCAGGCAAGAAACATTCTATGCCATATAGATCTACGATGAGACCACCTTTAGTTCTAGATTTTATATAGCCTTGTACAATGGCATTAGTTTCGTATAATTCATTTATCTTGTTCCATGCTGAAAGTATTCTAGCTTTTTTATGAGATAAGATTAACTGTCCAGTGCCATCATCTTGGCTCTCTACGTAAACTTCAATTTTATCACCTACCTTCAAATCTGGATTGTAACGCACCTCATTGAGAGGAATAACACCATCTGATTTGTAATTTATATTTACAAATACTTCTCTCTCTCCAAATCCAATAACTGTACCTTCGATAATTTCCTTATCTTGTAGTACATTCATTGTCTTAGTGTATTTCTCTTCTAATTTTTGTCTATCGTCATCACGATAGTCCTTTGTTTCCCTGATTAAAGCATCCCAATCGAAATCTTCAGAAGATTTTGTTTTTACATTTACTTCCTTTGTTTCATTAGTAACTTCATTTTCTTGGGAATTAATTTCCTCACTTTCATTAGTGATTTCTGTTGTTTGTTCAACCTTGTTTAAATTTTCTTCTGGTTGATAATTAATTTCATTTTCCATTCATGTTTTCTCCTTTCTTGAAAAACTTGTTCTCAAGTTTTTTGTTTGCAAAAGTACAAAAAAATTTTTATTTATCAATAATATTTAATATATTGAAATTGAATCTGTTACGTAATAGCAAAGATATGATAATTAGTATTATTAATATGCAATAGCATAATTATTTCTCAGACTCATATCTTTTCAATGCATTTGAATGTATTTCATTTATCCATTTAGCTAGTAAATCTGGTTTCAATACCTTTACCTCAACACCATATTGCAAAAGCTCTTGAATAAAATCATAAGTTATGAATATTTTCAACTTAATCATGAGTTCACTATCATTATCTACAATTATTTCTTGTGAGTTGTGTAGTGGCAAAGACTTTATATATTTACCTTGTTTGGGAGTAAATGATAATATTACTTCTTCAGGTGCCAAATCATCTAGCCTCACAATTCCATAGCAATATTTAAAATATTCATTTGCATCAAAATCTGTTGGCTCTGGAAAAGTTACGTTTGTTATTTTAAGTAGAGATATTCTGTCAAGAGCAAAAGTTTTAATCCTTTTGTCGGCTATATCTCTGGCAACCAAATACCAGCGGTTTTTGAATTCCTTCAAAATATATGGTTCTACATTGCGAAGTGTGGCTTCATTTTCATAAAACTTTTGATGATTAAAAGTAATCAGTTTATGTCCTTCAATGGCATCTTTTAAATCTAATAAATATTCTGTGCCAAGAGGTGTATGCATGTCTAAATGGACATATTTAGAAATATTTTCGCTAAATCTGAATGCATTTATAATGTCAAAGTATTCTAATAATCTCTGATTCTCATCGGTAGTGTCGTCTATATCTATATAGTATTTTTTAGTACTTTTATCAAAATTAATGATAATGCCATATAGCGACAGAATATCTTGTTTATCTCTCTGAAAAGTCCTTTGAGAAATTGTAAGGTTATAGTCAAGGTCTTCAGATTTTGTTTTAAGGTAATCTATGATTTCATCAAATGTGGCAGGGCCACGTCTGAGTCTATTTATAATAAAATTGTATCGCAAAAGGGTTTCTCGGGTAGACATGATATGCGGAGTCGTAATATTTTGTAAATTTATAAAATAATTTTTATTGCAAAACACTATTAATTTTTGGAGTTTAATATCTATTTGGACAATTTCTCTAATATTTTGCTTAAAAATTGTCTAAATGTATGCTTCTTTATTTTTTTTAACTGACGATTAAAACAGTCAGTTACGTTTTATTTTAAGAGTTTTGACCATAATTTTTAATTAAAAAATCTTCCAATTCATCTATACTTTTCACATCATTTTTAAGCTGACTTTGACCATTTTCTATTTTAAATAATTTATCATATCTAGTCCATTGAAATTTTTCATTTGGTTTATTATATAAATTAAAGTATATATCCCAACATTTATAATAGTAGCGATCAATTATTACATTTTCATAATTCTGAATAGTAAAATATTTTGTTACAACTTTTCGTTCATTATCTACTTGTACTATTTTGTCTCTTTCTAATTTATCAAAAACTTCATTTCGTTTATCACCTAACACAAAAATCTTTAATTGAGATTTTGTATTATAAGGGAAAAGTGAGTATTTATTATAGTTAAAATGTAAATAACTATTCGGAGCTATGGATTCAGTTATTGTACTTTTGCATAAATCGTTTTGAAAGTTTTTTAATCTTTCATCATTAATTTGAGATTCAAAAGAATTGCAATCTATTTTAAATTTAACAACATCGTCAATCTTAAAAAATTCATTTATTATTTCAGATAAATTTGCATTTGTTAATATTTTTTTCCATGTATCTGCAGAATTATCATAAATAATTTCTTGAAAATGTTTGATTTTAGTAAATTTACTAATTAAAAAACGTAATAAAATAGACTCATTTTTGTAGTCTTCCATAACTCCATTGTCTACTCTTGAACTTTTACCGTCTTGAACGACTTTTTCAAAAAAATATTTCTTTGCTTTTTCAAATCTCATGTCAAAATTATTCCAATCATAAGAATCAGGAGCTGTTCTAAATAAAAAACGAATAGAGCCATGGAAAAATGCATATTTCTCGGCTTCTATGATTTTACTTTCCCATCCTGGTTCTAATATTTTGTTTGCTTTTTCCTTTTCTTCTTTTAGTTGTTCATACAAAATACCAGTATTTTTTATATCTAAATTTTTTAATTTATCATAAATATTATGTGAATCTTTTGATAATTTATCAATTTCTCGCATTGTATTTATCATAGATTGTATATTCACAATATTTGCATTCTCTACAATATTCCATACTACACGTTTCCATTTATTAAAAGAATTTTCTTCGTATTTCCCTTCTTCAAAATATCGGCACATCGCATAGAAAACTACTCTCTGTTGTTGATTTAATGTTGATATTGAATTATCTTCCTTATATATTGGGATAAAAGAAAATTTATATCCATTATTTTCAGCCCAAGATGGTAAAAATTGATTATTGATGTCATCTTTATTTTCATCTTTGAATGCATCAATTAAATTATCCAAAAATGTTTCAAAATTTTTGATAAAATCTGTATAGCCAAATGTTTTTATTATATTTTTATATGAATCAAAACTAGTAAACTGCACATTAGAATCATTGCCATTTTCCCCATATAAATATTTGAATGATATATTATTTTTTAATTCATTATTTTCTAATTTATTTGCGTTAAATGAATAATCATCACTATTTGTTTTGTTTTCATTTTTATTTTTAGCAGTTAATAAGCAATTTAGAAAATATCTATTTATAAATGCATAGTAAATTTCATCAATTCTGGAATCATTTGATCTAAATTTCCAAAAAAAGTCTGTCCATGTTGTATCAATCTTATTAGAAAAAGGTTTTACTTTATCAGATTCATTATTTTCTTTAATATAATTTTCAAATTCGGCTTTGAAGTTCTCAAAATTAGTGAGTTGCTTACCTCTGGCATTCATTTTTATATAAAGATCGTCAGACATATTTAGATTTTTAATATCAAGATAATAGAAAATTATTGGGCAAGTGGGATTTTTTAATTTAGCCCAATATTCAGAAAAATCTTTTTTGAAAATTTCTTCTATACCATCTTTAATATTATCGCCTTTTTTATCCTTAATTGGAGTACCGCTAAGCATATTTAGCATACTCTGAATTGTTGGATCTTGCTTCCAACCAGAGTAGAACCATGTTTGATTTTGTATAATTTCTGATATATTTTTGTTTGATTGTTCATTAGAAACTATGTCAAAATCAGCAAGTTTTTCACAAAATTCGCGAGATGAAGATCTGGTTTCGTAAGTAAATTTTTTGAAAATGGTTTTTTCTTTTTCAGTTATATTGCCTGCTTTAAATGCAATGTACCAATGTAGCAGCCACAGAGTAGTCAAACGCTGCTGCCCATCCAATGGATTTAGTTTGGCATTTTCATTATTCCCATCATTTTCTACATTTCCATATACAAAATCTAATTTTAGTGTTTTACCTGTATCTAATGCATTTTTAAGATCTGTAAGAAATTTCTCTCGTAGTTTTTCTTTTCCTAAGCGGCCTTGAGCATAATCTCTCTGAATGATTGGGATTTCTATTTTGTGATTATTTAAAAATTCCCAGAATGTTGTTTTTGGTGTTTGGTTATCGTTACACATAATATTTTTAATTTAAAAATTTTGATAAAACTTCTTTAATATTTTTTTTGTAATTTTCAGCATCTATCTTGTTCCATTCACGTAGATTGTTAGGCAAAGGAGTATAATATTTCAGAAAAACATTCTTAGTGCAGGGAGGCACAAATGCTATTTCGCCATCTTCTACTTTTATTTCTATATTTTCTAACTTGTCATCAATAATAATTTTTTTGCCTTGATCTTTACCAAGAATAAATCTACGTTTAGCTGCAAAAATAGCATTACCATATCCTCTATTAGTTGATGAATCTAACAAAGCAAAATTCCAAATCATATTCTTTTCATCATCCTTCAGAGCATTATCATTTGAAGGCTGAATTATTTTTTTTAGATCATCAAAATTATATGATTTAGTATCATTGTTATTACTAACATCATTATTTTTAATTTGTTCCAAATAATCATTTATTGCTGTTTTTAATTTGATGCCTTCTTTTAATTCTATGTTTTCATCATCTATGCCTATATATGATGACAATAGCCATTCTTTTTGGTCATTTTTATCTTCAAGAGTATTTTCTGTGGCAGGATCTATATGCTCAATATCCCATTTTTCCTTTTTATACAAGTGAAATGGAAATTTGTAAAAAATTGGTAACTTGTATTTATCACTTTTCTTTAAAGTTTGATTTTGATTAATGATAGTTTGAATATTATATAATAAAAGTAACGGCTTACATTGTGTTTTAGGATTTCCGTCAGTTTCATATATCTTATCTAAGTTATTACAATTTTTAATTACTTTTTTTATTTCTTCAATTATAAATTTATTTAAAAAACTCTCTTTGGTTTTAAATTCATTATTCCATTTTTTTTCTAATATTTTAATTAGATTATAATTATTAGCAATTAAAAAGCCAATATAATGATATAATTCAAGATCATTGTACCATTCTTCAAAAGTTTGAAAAACATTTTTAATAATTTTCCAACTTTTATCAATTGTTTCTTTAGATCCATTTTTAAATATTAAATAAAAATATCTAAAAGTTTTGTACTCATCTGTCCCAATTTCATTAGAAATATTCTTAGAAAAAAGATTTAATTTGCAGATCAGATCAAAAATAAAATCAATACGCGTAGGTACATTATTTTCCTTTTCATTAATAAAATACCAGAATTCATCATTTTGCAGAGTATATTCTATTGTATCCCATTCCATAGCAATTTCTTGCTGTTTTTTTCTAATTTCATTTGCATTACCTTCAAAATTTGATTTATTTAAAAACAAAGCTTTTATCAGTTCAGAATTAGTAAGTGGTATTTTACCGATATTTAATCTGGTGAAAACATTTATTGGATTTTCGTCATCAGACTCATACCAAATAAACTGTACATTTTTCAGGAGTGTATTCAAAAATTTATTTTTTTCTTCTTCGGTTTTAGATTTAAACCAGTTTTCTATTGTACATTTTGCCTGGTACATATAATAGTAGTCTATATATTTATCGTATTTTTCACCATCAGACATAATTTCAGACAAAAATTTTTCGCTATCAGATCTAGTCTCGTATTTTATTTTCCAAATATTTTCTTGTTTTAAATAAGCTAGAATAATGTAAATAGTTGTAAGGCGTTGCTGTCCATCTATTACCTCCCATTTTTCAGATGCATCATTTTCATCATTTTTTTTCTTTTTTACCACCAATGGTTGAATGCAATAAATAGGTTTATCATTATTTACATCATTTTGTTCAATAAATTCCTGTATATCATCTAGCAGGTCTTTCACTTGTTGCACTGTCCAGCGATAACCTCGCTGATATGATGGTACAAAGAAGTTTTCTCCTAAAATTTCGTAAATTGATTTTAAATTTAAGTTACTCATATATTATTTATATTTTGGCAAATGTAAACAAAAAAAATTCTGATTTAGAAATTATTTCTTTAATTAAAATCATTTTCTTAATCTTTATCATTATTTTTTAGATATTTTTGTTTGTTTTTTATTTGTATTTCATGATTTTGTACTTTATTCATAAATAATTTATCTTTTTTCTAATTCATTTACTTCCAAAAACAAAAATAAGTAGTATGATGGACAAAACGTGTCGTTGTGGTTTTTTTTTAACTAACAATTTTAATCATAGGTTTCTGAAACTTTAAAGTTCATTTTTCCATAAATTTTATATCACTCCCTTGCTATTCAACAGAAAAAATAAATTTTTTTGATTTGGAATTGATAAAGTTACTGAAAAATGGAGAATTTTGTTTTATAAGAAGAATAAAATTCTAAAAAATTTATTGTTTTAAAAATTGTTCAATTATTTGATTAGTATATATTTCCATATCTTGAAAATTATTTTTTGATAAAGTAACTTCTATAAAATCATTTATAATATATGGTTTAATATATATTTTTTGAGATGATTTATTATATAAAATTATTGAATAATTAAAAAAATATTCTGTATCTTGATGTATGTATGGTGCTACAAAGGAAAGATATTTTGTGGAATATTGATTTATTTTATTATCATCTAATAAATGCCTAATTACTGTTGTGGTTTCACTATTAAGTTGTTGTGTAATATTTCTTATTAATGTAACTTCGATAAGCCAATATTCTTTTTTTGAATATACTTCTATATCACCTTTATTCCCAGGAGCATGAGATATTGGTAAACCAAAATAATCAGCTTTATAATTGGGCTTAATGGCAAATTCATTACCATATTTGATTGCAATAATCATACTTATAAAAAATTCTAATTGCAATGATTTTGTAATATATTGGAATTCTGGAATTACATACTTTTGAGATTCTATATTCTGTATGGCTTTTTTTATTTTATCTTCATCTAAATTATACTCTTTAATAATTTCATTAACTTTTTTTACATATTCATAACCATCTATTTCCTTAGTTATTTTTCTTTGATTATAGACAATATTAAGAAACGTTGTATTATATTTTTCAAATTTTTTGAAATATAAATATGGATCTTCTTTTTCTTTTTCGGTTAATGTTACATTTACATTTAATAAATTATCAATGTAATTATCCTTATCTATATTTCTATAAATTATAACTTTGCCTTTATATTGTATAGAAATAAATCCAGTTATTGTCAATAATCTTAATATAACATCAGGGTAGTCCCTTAAAATAGTTTGAGTTTTTAGATTTGTTTTATACTTGCTTCTAACAAATTTTTCTACATCACTTAAATCATTAAATTTATTATTATCAATAATATTAAGAAAATCATCCACGTCGCCATTTAAACTAAACGTTGAAACCACAAATTGTTCATAACTAATGTTATTTCTTCTTTTTAGAATATCTAAAATGAATTTGAAATAATTAAAATCATTCAAAACATTACGATATGGTGACTTTCTATTATATTTCATTGCTTGAATAGAAAAAGCCTCTTGTTCATCTATTTCATTTTTTATAAGTTTTTTAGCTATTTCAGATAAAAGAAATGGTTTGTTATATTGTGCATATACAAAACCCAGTTCAGATAGTGTTCTCATATAAGTCCAGAATCTTGATTGGTAACCTTTAGGGAATCCCCCATCAGCTCGCCTTGTACTATTTACATTGATTACTTGTTGTGATATACTTTTTGTTGTTGAATTACTATCAATTATTACTTCTTTACTTGTTACAATGCCAGATAAATACAAAGACGACACAATTTCTAAAAGTGTTTCATCATTCAATACTTTGTTTTCAAAATTTGAAGTTTCTAAAAGAATATCTTTATATCTTTCAGGATTTCTAATAGCTGTTTCAAATGCCATTTGTTTATAAGTGGGTTTTCTTTTTATCATTTTAATAGTTTGTTACTAATACTTCACTAAATTGCTTTATTGTATTATCATGATAACTTATATAATTACTCTTAATTGGGTATACATTATATTTAGACGCCCATTTATTAAAGATATGGTTCTCTTTACCTTTATAATAAGTCACATTTGATATTGCAAATTTAATATTTTTATTATTAAAATCATCAAGCAGGTTTAATAACTCAATTTCGGATTTTTCATTCCATAATTTATTATATTCACTAAAAGTTATCAAATATGGTGGATCAAGATATATAAAATCATCATTATTATAATCAGTTAAGAATAAAAAATCTTTATAATTCAAATTATACCATTTAATTTTTCTTTCTCTTACAATCCTAAAATAATCTTTAAGGGCTTGATATGTATTATTATTAAAATCCACATTACCCACAGGTACATTAAAATTGCCATTACCATTAAATCTGAGCATTCTATTAAATCCATAAATAAGCAACACATATAATTCTGCTACATTTTTTACATTAGAACTATTATAATCCTCCTTTAATCTATTATAATTTTCTTTATTAAAATGTGCGAAATATGTTTTTCTATATTTTAGTTTTAATTCTTCCGGGACAATATCTTTTTTTAATGAAAATGAAAGGTTATATTGTTCTATAATATTAAATATTAAATCAAAAAATTCATTTTCTCTATTTATATAAGAACATAAAAATTTGTGAATATTTATAACGTTAGAATCAATATCATTTAATAGATATTCATTAGCATCAATATTTAAAAATACCGACCCTCCTCCCACAAATGGTTCTATAAAACGATTTATTATTTTAGGAAATCGTTTTTTTATTTCATTTATAATTTTATATTTATCACCAACGTAAAAGAGAGGGGAACGATATATTTTTTCTTTTTTCATGTACTTTTGTTATAAATAAAAATTCTTTATGATTTTTAAATTCTGTTTTCCCAGTATTGAAAAATCTATGTGTGCATTCAAAAACTTTTGTTTCACCACATTTTTTTAATATATTCTCAATTTCTTCTAGCTTAATTTTATTTTCTGATGAATTGCTTTTAGAATTATATGTATTATTGTATGATACAGCTATATATTGTGTTTGTAAATTTGCTATTAAATCTTCAAAAACATCGCGAGCTTTTGTCGTACAATATAAACTCATATTATCTGGCTTGGGCTTTAATGCCACACCATATAATTGAGGCTTATCCCATTTAATTAAAGTTTCATACAAATGATAAAATCTGGAATATTGCCTGGAATTATAAGGTGGATCTATATATACTATATCAGCCTTTATTGAACGAGCAAGTAAATTAGCATCTTTACGATAAATTTCTACATTATTAAAATTTTTTGCATCAATAAGCCGCATATATAATTTTTGTTCATTAATTGGTTTTTTAATGTATGCATCAAAATGACCTACTGTATTAGCTAATTTATCAATATTATAAATAAGAGTTGCTAATAAAATATTATATTCTTTTTCAGTGAGTTTATCTTTCATCTCTTCAATATCTTCACGTATATAACCAATATGTTTTGATACATTATAATTAAAAAATTTACCACCGTAATTTTCTGAGAAAAAATTATCTGTTAACTTATCAGGATTGATACCATTATAATATAGTAAAATATCTTGTAATTTATTCATATCCCATATCCCATGTTGGAAAAACCCTTTATATATTACATTATTTGAATACAATATATCATTAATAATAACTTTATTATATTTATTTAGTGCTTTATTCGCAATTATGCCTGTTCCAGCAAATAGATCAACAAATGTTTTAATATTATTTGTTTCATTATCAATTATATTCATTATCCAATCAGCAAGTTTTGCTTTACTACCAATATATCGCCTACTTTCTATTGGAATTGGTGCTTGATATATTTCATTTTGGAATAATGACAAATATTTTTGCCCGTATTTTAACTTTGTCTCAGCAACTTTTAAAGTTTCTTCAGCAATTTCAGGATATTCAACTGAATTAATTATCTTATCGCTTTCCCTATGTACTAATAATTTTTTATAGTCGTAATTATATATTTCTGATAATTTTTTTAATTGCTCACTTGTTGGTAACCTTTTCCCATTTTCAATACGGCTTAATTGAGTAATGTCTATTTTTGAAAGCTGTTGAACCTCTTGCAAATTTAAACCAATATTTTCTCTAATATTCTTTAATATACTACCTATTGAATACATTTATAAATATTTGACAACTTTTGGCAAAATTAAAAATTTTTATTCAATTTACCAAAAATAAATAATTATGTTTTATTTTTATAAATGCTATATTTCCAAATCTTTATATATAAGAAAAGTAATGATTTAAAATTTAAGATTTTTATGTTTATTTTAAAATAGTTTATATTTTCAATAATTTTATTATTTTTTCCAAATTTTTCAAATTTGAAAGATTTGCTAGAACCTGACATTGGTAGATTACTAAACTTGTCATCGCATGATAGGTGGGCGTAGGATAAGTACAGAGGATTAGTGAAACAAAGATATAAATAACTATTGTTAATTATAACAGAAAAAACTTCCAATTCCTTTTAAACCCTTTTATAAAACCAATTTATATAACATTATTTTAATCAATAGATCGTAAAATTTTTAGGATAACAATGATGTACAAACATCTTGTTCATAAAAGTTTTAGCTGAACTTACCTTAGAATAATAACATTAATCTAATACAGAAAATTGGTGCAAAAATTTAACATCATTTTCAGAAAACAATCTTAAATCATTTACAGAAAAAAGTAGATTTGTTATACGCTCTATTCCCAGACCAAAAGCGAAACCTGTGTATTCTTCTGGATCTATACCACAATTTTTTAAAACATTGGGATGTACCATACCACAACCTAAAATTTCTACCCATCCAGTATTTTTACAAAAGCTACATCCTTTGCCACCACATAAATTACAAGAAATATCCATTTCTGCTGATGGTTCTGTGAATGGGAAATATGAAGGACGAAGCCTTATTTTAGTATCTTTATCAAAAAGACTTTTAGCGAAATATTCCAAAGTATCTTTTAAATCAGCAAAAGATACATTATGATCTACATATAATCCTTCTATTTGATGAAAAAAAACATGTGAACGTGATGAAATAGCTTCATTTCTATAGACTCTACCAGGAAAAATATATCTGATAGGAGGTTTTTCTTTTTCCATTAGTCTGATCTGCACACTAGAGGTATGCGTACGTAAAACTAAATCTGGATTTTTTTCTATAAAAAAAGTATCTTGCATATCTCTAGCAGGATGATCTGGTGCGAAGTTTAATGCTGTGAAATTATGCCAATCGTCCTCTATCTCTATATCCTCTGCTACATCAAATCCTATCCGTGCAAAAATATTAATTATCCTATTTCTGACAATACTAATGGGATGCAAGCTAGATGAATGATACAATTTTGCTGGTCTACTAAAATCAATTTTAGATTTTGTGGTTTCTGATATTTTTTCTAACTCTTTCTTTTTAGTATTTATAAAATCTTGTAATTGATTTTTTAAATCATTTAATTCCTTACCATAGATTTTCTTATCTTTTGCTGGTAAAGTTTTAAATTCATCAAATAAAGCATTTAAAACACCTTTTTTACCTAAATAATAAATCCTTATTTGTTCAAGCTCATTTAGATCTTTAGCATCTAAATGTTTAATATCATTAAATATTTTTTCTAATTTTTCTTTCATAAATATACAATTTGTATTCAGTAATAGTAGTTACTTATCTTCAACTATTTCAATTGTAAATTTGACATCTTGTAAAGGTCTATTATTCCTATCTGTTGGTAAACTTGCGATTTTATCTATTACCTCCATACCAGAGACTACTTCGCCAAAAACAGTATATTGACCATCTAAATGTGGAGAACCACCAATAGTAGAATAAATTTGTTTTTGTTCTTCAGTTAATTTGAAACCTCTTTGTTCTAAGATATTTAGTTCATCCATAGTAAATTTACGCCCTTGCACGATATAAAATTGGCTACCGCTACTTTCTTTTTTAGGATTTATATTATCAGGCATACGAGCAGCAGCTAAAGCACCTCTTTTATGATAATACTCTGGAACATACTCAAAAGGAATCGTATAATCAGGACCACCACTGCCAAGCATTTGTCCAGGTTTAGCATTCCTACTCATAGGATCACCACCTTGTATCATAAAATCAGCTATTACTCTGTGAAAAAGTAAGCTATCATAATATCTAGATTTTATTAATTTAACGAAATTGTCTCTATGTAATGGCGTTTTGTCATATAATATGGCTTGTATATCGCCGTATTCTGTGCGAATTACTATCTTTACAGATTGAGAACTTAGTGTGCTAATTGCAGAAAATAATATTATCATAATTATAATAAATTTAGATTTCATATTTATATGAATTTTTTCGAACAAAATTAATATTTTTTCACGTAATACAAAAAAAGTATGAACTATATATTTATACCGCACTTATTTAAATAATTAAAATTATTCTATAAAAAAGCAATATTTTACTATTATTAATCTTTAAAATTTTTTAAAAAAATTACATAAATAATGAAAATTCATTTTAAAAAGAATCTAATTTTTTTGCTGATCTGATACATTGATTCAAAAAATATTTAGGAAAAAATTTTATATTTTAATCATCAATTAAATATCTATTTGTAATTTTGCCACATTATGATTGCGATAAATTTAACTAATCCATTGACTATAAGTTTATTAATTGTATTTTTTCTAATAATTATATATTATTTAGTAATTTTTGTACGTTTAGCATTTTATAAAGCAAAGAAAAATAATGCATATCCTCCTGCTAGTATTATTATAGTTGCTAAAGATGAAAGCTATAATCTTAAAAAAAATTTACCATTCATTTGTGAGCAAAAATATCCTAATGAATATGAAATACTAGTAGTAGATGATAACTCTACAGATGATACTGAGGATATCATTTGTAATTTTAAAAATAAATATATTAATTTAAATTATTTGAAATTAGAAAATAATATAATAAACTCATACAGAGGTAAAAAATTTCCTTTATCTATAGGTATAAAAAATTCTAAATATGAATATTTATTGCTTAGTGATGCTGATTGTAAGCCTACATCAGATTTATGGTTAATGAAGATGATGGAATCCTATGCACCAAATACAGAATTAGTTTTGGGTTATGGTAAATATGAGCAGAGAAAGGGTTTTTTGAATATTTTGATTCGTTGGGATACATTTATTCATTCGGTAATGTATTTTTCAGCAGCATTATGGGGATTTCCATACATGGGTGTAGGCAGGAATCTTTCTTATAAAAAAGAATTGTTTTTTAAGGTTAAGGGTTTTGCAAATCATATGCATATAATGTCTGGTGATGATGATTTATTTATTAAAGAAGCTGCTAACAAAAAAAATACTACTATTTGTATAGACCCACAAGCTCATACTGTATCTAGAGTTCCTCAAAAATTAAAAAAATATTTTATACAGAAACAACGTCATTTCAAAAGTTCCTCGCATTACAGATTAGGTGCTACTATTTATTTAGGTCTTATGCATTTGCTAGAAATTTCATTTCCAATTCTGATAATTTTACAAATAGTTTTATTAAAATCATATTTATTACCATTAAGTATTTTTATATTTAAAGCTATTATACAAATTTTGATATTATATAAAATTAATCATAATTTAAAAGAAAAAAATCTAATAATTTTATCTCCGATATTAGATTTTTTAAATTCAGGAATATTGTTTGTTTTTTACATATTTAGTATTTTTAAAAAAGAAAATAAATGGAAGTAAATTTTGTTAATTATTTATGAATAAAGATAAAAAATACATTGATAATTTAGTAACTAATGCACAGCAAGGTGATAGCGTAGCTTTTACTACTTTGATGAATTTTTATAAAGATGGTTTGTATTTTTTTATTGTCAAAATGATAGGCGACAAAGTGGAAGCCGAAGATATACTAATGGAAACATTTTATAAAGCATTTATAAATATTTCTTCTTATTCTTTCGATTATGCTTTCAGTACTTGGATATATACTATAGCCAAAAATAATACAATAGATTATATACGTAATTCGAAAAAAAATGTCTTGCATAATTGTAAATCAGACTTGACGTCTGATGAATCTAAAAGCTTCATCGATGACATAGCAGAAGATAACAAAAACGAACCTGATAATATAGTAATAAATAAAGAAGAAAAAGAGGTAATAAGGAATTATATTTCACTGCTAAAACCTCACTATCGTATTCTAATAGAAAAATTTTATTTTGAAGAAAAAAAATATGATGAAATTGCAAAAGAGCTTAATTTGCCTATAGGAACTGTAAAAGGCAAACTGCATAGAGCTAGAAAAATTATCAATAATTTTTTAAGACAAAATACTTAAATAAATTAATTAATTATATAATATTAAATATAAAAATAGTA
>Ga0255341_1002986_pt1 | contig 19932 bp, 12 predicted proteins | sample wastewater_treat_8_FD_192418 | JGI IMG/M metagenome (GOLD analysis project Ga0255341, IMG submission 192418) | Wastewater microbial communities from Lulu Island WWTP, Vancouver, Canada - plant12 | ecosystem: Engineered > WWTP > Wastewater > Unclassified | place: Canada: Vancouver, British...
TTAAGTTATTTGGAAATGATAACGGCAAATATAGAAATTCATTATAAAAAAGCCCCCGGATAATACCCGAGGGCTTTTGAACAGTATATATTATGGTAAAGAATTCTACTTCACCTCTTCAAATTTGAATATCGCTATAAATCAACTATTTATATTGTTATGTTACAAATATGATACAAATATAAAATAAACAATCATAATATATAATTGCTTGTGTAACAAAGATATAAGATTAATTTGATAAACAACAATAGAAACGTGTTGTAAAATAAAAACAGAGGGCATTTTCGGGACTTATGCGAGTGTTTTGAGAGCATTGCGAACAAACACGAAGCAAAAAGAAAACCGCCCCATTTGAGGCGGTTTTCCTGCAAGCAACAGATAATCCACAACGGATTAGATGACAGCGTGATTTCCCAAATAGATTGAATTGGCAACGTTGATGCCATCGGCAGAGGCAAAGCCGATGTAAAGTTCAACAGTGTCGCCGTTCCAATCGGCAGGGAAATTCAGTTCGGCGGACTGGTCGGCACGGGTGGCGGCTGCGGTGCTGAACACTGCTTCGCCCTTATCGGTGTTGAATGCCAACGGCATTGCGACATCGGTGGGTTGGGCATCGCCCTGACCGCTGTTGTCGTTCCACGTGATGGTGGCTCTGCCAGCACTTATGCTAACATTGGGTGAGGATGGTTGCGTGAGGCTTCCACGCGACACAAGCACACGCGAGAAGTCGAGTGCATAGTTAGGAAATGCACCGCTGACAGCGTTCTTCACGATGTACGACATTGCGGCGTTGAAAGCCGTCTGTTTGCTGGCGTAGGTCTTGTAACCTGTGCGGACATAGGCGGTGATGGGTTTCAGAAAATCGAGCGTAAGCGCGAATTTGCTGCGTTGTTCCATCTGCCCCTCGGTGCGAGGGTTCTTGACACTCTGGGCACGGCCACGCATGTAACTGATGCCCTTCCAACTTGACCCGATGACGGTTCCAACCTTGCCGGAAAATCCGCCCAAAATACCTTGTTTGATAGTTCCCATAAGATTTGAATTTTAGTTAAACAATAAGTTGATTCTTCAGACTTGGTACGGGCTTGATATGGCTCTGACCTTATCCGTTTCTGCAAAAATACGTGCATTGTAAGTCGTTGGCTGTGTTTTGGTTTCGTGTGCTTTGGATTGCCGTATTTTGCCGATTGCAACCCTCATTCGAGGGCTGCAAAGGCTACTGCGGTGCGTAGTTGGCTGATGGTTTTCAATTGCTTTTTGATTTTGACCTGATAAAGGTCTATCGCCAAAAGTTGCCTTGTTGTCTGCTCAACCTTTTCGGGCGACAGAATCCGCCAAAGTTGCAAGAACATTTTGCGGTAATTTTCGATGGTTACGAACTCGATGACTGAACCGTGAAAAAACGGTTTGAGTTTGCCCGAAACAAAAAGAATGTTGGCAACCGCCTTTACTTCTGATGTTGAGGCTTTCGGAATGCTGATGGCGTAGCAATTCGGGCAGGGCTGAGAAAGGACTTTGCCAGTGTTCTTTCCCCTGCTGAGTACATAAACGGCATTTTCAATGGTGTTGCCGTTGAACACGCTGATTTTGATTTCTATTGTCTGCATAATGTTGTGTATTAAGATTTTATTACTTGCGACACGACCGCCGCACAAGCGACAGCACACACAACATTTTTTTCCGACAGAAGAAAAAACAGAAAAAAAGAAGAAAGAAAAAGGAATGCCTTTCAGACAACGAAGTGTAGGGCGTTTGTCAAGGTTTGCTCAAAAAAAATACTCTTTGAAGCGTAGCGGAAAAGGAAGATTTTTTTGAAAGCAACCCGTAGGGCTTGACCTTTACTAACGCCCGGAACGTAGTTATTTTTGCATTCTCTTTTTATTTCTTTTGACGGAATAAATATTTGATAATCTATATATTAACCTAATCAACTGCGGAATAGGAAGTCCAGCCCGACAGGGCTGTTATACAACTGCGATTCCACTTTCTTTAGGGGTGGGTGGTCGGGGGCTGTGCGTGGGCGAAGCGGAAAACAGAGCAGGTAAAGCAGCCTTGAGCCGAACGAAAGCAAGTGGGAAAGCTGCGAAACAAAGTGAAGTGCTTTCCCTGCTTGCCGTAGTGAGAGGCGCGAGCCGATAGCGAGTGGAACGAAGGTGGCTGGCAGGGATAGCCTGAACGGAAAAAAGCGAAATGAGGAACGAATGAGCGGTTTGTAGTGAGGGCTCTGACAGCCTACGTTGAAAACGCAGGGCTGGCGTATGTTTTTGCCGTGCAGTGTAGTTTTTTTGTGGGCAGGGCAAGTGCAGGAATGAGTGAGCGAATGAAGTGAGGAACGAACGCAATGAGCGAGGGAATGACTGCTCTTGCTTGGGTTATATATAACTCGTGGTGGTGTGAGCGGATTGAGGCACGAAAGAAGCGAACACGACCACAACCGCAGAAAAGGGTTGGGCAAAAAAACGGAACGGAACAATGCAAAAACTATGACAGCCCGATTAGCCTGAGTGACCCGCAGGCGAGCATAACAATAAGCGGCGGTTTGCCCCCTTTATAAATATTTTGTGAGTTTTGCGAACACCTTATTGGGGTTCAAGGGGGCAAAAAGTAGCCGCGGATGACAACCGAACGAACGCTTGGCGGAAGAAAACAAGACGGCACGCCTGCTGTGAGCACCTAACGAAGCGTAGCGAAGTGGGTTGGAACGCAACAGCAGAGTGTGACGGCGGTGCCAGCAAGGGTGGCGAGAAAAATACTACCCAAACCGTAGGGCATAAATTGGCGAAGCCATGCCCGAAGGTGCAGGGGGAAGATTTTTTGAAGCCACTTGTCTTGCCCTTGCTGGCATGTTTTTTACGCCTAAGTGAGTGAGGGCGGAATACCTTTTTACCTGCTCTGTTTGTAGCGTGGGCAGGTATCTTACAAGAACCAAAGATTGTTTTTCCCAAACTGTGGCAATTCCGCTTCAGAGAAGTGCGGAACTATTTCAGCAACCATTTCGGGGTACTTGATTGTTATGGGCAGATTCTGCTGCTTGACTGACTTCCAATACATTCGGCTGAACTGATATACTTGATTCAGCAACTCAAAAGCATCGGACATAGAAATATCGCTGCCCGTCTGATTGTCGATTTTTGACAAGCGAATACGGACAGGGAACAGCATATCACATTTTTCATTCTCTTTGTAACGAGAATTGTTGTAGAGCAAGAAATCATCGTTACGGATTTTCTGCACAGTTCCGCTCAATGGCATATACCCTTGTTGCTTTTCGTCAAACATTACTATGTCGCTGGTTTCTGTCTTATTGATGGTAACAATGAGAACGGGGATATTCAACCCCAATGTGTTAAGCATTTGCGTTATCGGCCTTGCCTCTCGTTTGCTCATCGTCTTGTAGTAGTGAATGATAAGGCGTTGAGGATTAGTCTCGCTGTCAACAACAAAGTGTCCGATTGCCTTGCGGATTCCGGCAACAATGCTTTCAAGGTCGTTGGCTTTGCAACAGTCGAAGTTTTTGAACAATCCATTAGGGTTGAAACTGAAGGCACTGCCAACGTAGCGTTCACCGACTTTTTCGGATAGGAACGCACCAACGCCAATAACCAAATCTTTGTTTGCCGTATGGCTGTTCAACTGCCACGGAATGCCGCCTATTTTTGCAAGAATGGCCGTAGCGATATTGGGCAGATGAAAATTGAAATATTGATTATTAGGTCGGTCTTTATAGATGACTTGCGAAGTAATCTTCTTTTCGAGCAACAACTCTTTGATTTGAAAGTACAAGCCATAATAAGTACTATTCACAGCATCACGGGAAATAGGGCTGATGTAAATAGCTACATATTGTGTTTGTGGGTCTAATGGTTTGTTGGCAAGTTGAGTCTTGATTTCAGACAACGCATTTTGTAGGTCTGAAAAGTAGATACTGCCATTCGGGTCTGTGCTGAATGGTTGTTTGATGCAGGTTGCAAGAGGCGGAAAAACATATCGTTGTTCCCCTGTTGAAGTATCAACCATTGGTTTGTAGCCATGCGTGAAAATACTATACAACGACTGACAAACGCTGACATCGGATTTTTGTGCTATGAAGAAAAACTTAACCTGCGGTTTAGGCGAGGGCTGATAGATGCCAAAAGCATCCATAGACTTTGACCCGAACACACAACTATAAGGGTCAATGCCTGTTTTACCATCTTTGAATTGCAAGAGATTAGCACCTTTAGCCACTTGTCCGATACGTTCTTCTGGCACATTGAACATTTCACCCGACAAACAGAAAAGAGCCTGAAACTCACTTGTAAGCAAGTGTTGGCGGACAAAGTTGTTGATATGGTTGTATGTGGTGGTATATTTGTCGGTGTTGCGAAAACGCTTTTCTGTGATGTCCAGTTCCGTCACCAACTCACGGTTGATTTTCGGAAAAGCCTTGTCTATCTGCTGTTTTTGATTTGGTGTCAGATTCTTGTATTTGACCACTTCGCCACCGACAACAACTTTGAAACGGTCGGTCTGTAAATCGAGTGTGGATAGCGGCTTGTTATAGACCGTTGAAATGCCGTTGAAAGAGACAACCAATTCCCAACTATCAGAGAATACCGCATATTGTGGTATGAGCGAGAAGCGTAGATATTCAGTGCAATTCTGCGTTGGCTGCTGCGTGTTTTTAGTCCAAACCTCAACATTGTCAATCTTGTCGAAAGTGGCAATCTGCGTTTGGCGGAAATGGTTGTAGAGTTGCTGGCTGATTACGTGCTTTGCAATGCGCCGTTGGCTGTTCAAATCTATCTGAACGGTGTACTTCGTTCCTTTACATTCGGCAGGGTTGGTGAGCGAGTAGAACAAACTTTTGACCCCCGTAAGTTCGGGATGCTGTCGCCAAAGTTCGGGGCACTCATCGGCATACACCAATTCGGGGTGTGTATCGTTGTGTTTTTCGGTATATAGTGCAAGTTCGACTACTTGTTGCACCGGGCGGAATGTAAAGAAGTTGATTTGCATAGGCAATAGATTTAATCCAACGATTCGGGTTCTTCTTCGTCTGTACTTTCAGCGACAGAGGCATCGAAAGCCAAAAAGACTTCCAAAAATGCTGTTTCACGGAAGAAATAATTGGGGTCATCGGTCAGTTTGTCCTCCATAAAATGGAAACCCCAATTGGCATATTCCTCCATTGTCTGCATTAACATATCAACCGCCTTGCGAGAAGTCATTTCTCCCTTTTCCAAAGCGATGAAATCAATATCTGTACGGGCGACAAGTGCAGTGAAAATGTACTCACGTAGTTTAGGGTAGGCTTTTCGCCCTTTTACAGAATCCAAATTGCCCCAATACTGGATGGGCTGGCCGAAAGTCTTGCGTTTTTGCGTGTCTTCTATGAGCGGTCGTTTTTGGTTGAAATACAGCCCCATAAAAAAGGCCACAATAAATATTTCATAACCACCGCCAAAGACTTTGCCTCTGTCTTCGCGTAAAGATGTCGCACCACGACCGTAATCGCAAAAATTCTTGATGATACTGTCCTCGTATCTCTTTTCCCATTGTGGGTTTCGGCTTGCCCACAAATCATATATCTTTTCTGCTGCCATAATTCGTTATCTAACTTGTGTAACAACTGTTTGAATGGTTGATAAATCCTTATCGTTGAAAGGCTCAACTTTCTCGATCCGATAAACAGAACAAGAAAGTTTGTTGATTGTGTCGAAATCCAACGCCTTTTGTCCTGTTGCCTTGTCGATGTTTAGCAAATCTTTCGTAACGATAACACATTGCTTGTCAATGGTATCTATAACATTATAGAATGTATCTTCCTTGAAACCACCGAATGAAGATGTCGGCGCATCAAAAATCAACGGGTAGTCCTGCTCACGTTTCAAAGTTGTGATTTGGGAAATGGCAAACAGAACCGACATATACATTGTCGTCTTCAATGCACCGTTCGGATTCTCAATGCGTGTGCCGTTGTCGCTGTATAGTTCGATACGTGCGGAATTGTTGATGGTTTTTCTGATTCGGATTATACCGTAGAAGTCGTTTTTGTTCAACTTCTGTAAATACTTGTTCGATTCAGTTTCAAGCATTTGCAGGAAGTTGTTGATGTTTTGCTCTTTTGCATTTGCGAACGCTTTGGTTATTCGTTCAAATGCGGTGTGAACACGCTGATAAACCTGTGTCATTGAACTTGTTGGTTCAAGTTGCGACAGTTTTTCTTGTATTTCAGCCCTCGCACTCTCCTTGAATTTCAATGTGGTTTCTAATTCAGAAACACGGCTTTCGGCACGGCTTTTAGCGTCAAAGAAGCCTCTCAAATCGGATATGCTCTTGTCAAGCAGTTCCGCACTTAACCCCGATTGCATCAGCAAATCGTTTTGCTCTGTTTCCAACTCTTGCAACTGTTTGTCAACTTCCGCCAATTCGGCTTTTCTTTTGGTGACAAATTCCAAACGGTCAGAAATGGTAGTCGCAATCTTTGAAATCTCTTGCTCTGTGTCGCCACTTAATTTGATTTGGCGAGAATGCAATTCATTGATGAAAGAATTGGGAAACAGCGGCTTTTCATCATCTTCTTTCGTGCCTGAATTTTTATTGGCCTCAGCTGCTATATGGGCAAGATATTCATTCAGTTTATTGCACATAAACTCGTAAGCCTCCGAACCTTTGGGGGCAGGGCGACCGCAGACTTTGCAAATTTCATCGTCAATCATTTCTTTCATTGTTGCCTCATCGGGCAAATTCCACGGCAAAGGAACAGCATCATTGGCAAGTTTCTGAATTTTTGAGATAGCCTCACGTTCTCCAGCCTCTTTTGCACGGCGTTCTGTTTCCTGCTTGTCAAGTCTTCGTTTTTCTTTGCTCAAAGCAGAAACTTTTGCGGAAAACTCTTTTATGATTGCAGGAAAGGAACGCAGAATCCAATATTCGTCCAACAGATTGGTGCTATACTCGCACGATGACCATGCAACCAACTTCGCCCGTTTGTCTTTCAGCCCTTTGATACGCTCTTTTATGGCTTGGTAGCGTTCCGATGTCTCTTGGTTCTTTTCCAGCAATTCCAATTTTGAGGAAAATTCATTGATTGAGATTTTCTTTTGATTGAGTTCTGTCTTGATACTCTGAATGTCGTTTGTAACATCATTCAGTTGTGTATTCAGTTCTTTCGCCTGATTCGATACTTTCTTGTCGTTTTGCAATTCACGGTTTGCCGCTCTTGCAGAACTTTGCTCAAAATTTGATGTCAAATCAACCAATCTGTCAAAATCTCTGATTCCTGAAAACGTATCAACCAACGTTTTCAATGCGGTGTCGTTGTCGAAAACATTGAGTTCGTTTTCACCTTTGAACAAACAATATTTGCGTATGACGGGTTCGAAACACATATTCAACAATCTATCACCGGCAATGGAATGACGTTCTGCACCATCAATGAAATATCCGATAAACTTGTAATCCTTTGTGCGAATGTTGTCTTCGGATATTCTCTCAAAAGTGAAACTCTTTTCTATCTCTTTCTCGCCATCGTGTTCAAAGGTTATATTTACCGAAACCTCATCACTTTCACCAATTTCCAATTCTGATTTTCGCTTTTCGGAAATGTGTGAATCTTTTCGGTTCTCGCCTGTTGTGTCGAACAGCCATTCCAACGCCTCAAACAAGGTCGTTTTTCCATCACCATTATCTCCGATTACCAAAGTCAGACCTTTTGATAACGAAAGGTGATTGCTTCCATAGTAACTGCGGAAGTTGTTTATTTTTATCTCTTTGATAATCATATATTTGTTTTTAGAAAGTTACTGACTTCATTGTAGATTTCCTTTTCAGTAGCCTTTTGCTCATTTCTGTTAATGATTTGGGCAATGGCTTGAATTACAGGAATGTCAGAATCTAAAGCGTCTGAAATTGAACTGTAATCATCGGGATTATAGCCATAGAAATTGATAAGCTGCTCATCAGCAATCACAGCTTGCAAAATCTTATCGCCGTTGGTTTGATATGTACTCATATTGCACTAATTAAATATGGATAGATTATAATGATTCAATACTTCTTGCAGTTCGTTGTCGGTATCATTCAGATTCTCGGACAACAAGGCAAAATCACGGACACGCCTCAACTCGCTTTGCACAAGGCTTTTTTCCAAAGCGTAGCATTCTTCATCGAACACGTTGTCGGGTATGATGATGAGGTCGTGAATGATAGCGAAGCGTTTGTCTTTATGAGTTCGCAGGACACGACCACGGCGTTGTATGAATTGGCGTGGGTTTCCTGTGCTTGCACAGAAAATAGCCAGTTCGCTTCGTGGTACATCAACGCCTTCGTCCAAACATTTCATTGAGGTAAGCACATCAATGCTGCCATCGGCAAAGCCTTTGAGCATAGCATCACGGTCGGTTGATTCGGAAGTGAACTGATGGACAATGATATGGGAATCCATATCACGGACAATGCGGGTGAAATCGTCAATCAGATGTTCGGTTTCGAGGTCGGAAGCGATGGTGTCGGACTGGTCGAAAATATCAGCCTCAAAATTGTCGGGCTTATTGCCTTCGGGAACATAAACCAATGTGTATTTCAGACTGCCTTTTTCTTCCATTCGCCGCTGAACAATCTGTTGGAAAGCGGACAACTTGTTGGCTGCTTTGTGAATAATGCGTTTGCGTTTGAGCAAAAGCATTTTCAAACGTTCCTGGCTTTCCTCATCGTGAAAGCCCATTATCTTGACTATCTTTTTTGACAGTTCAACGTATTCAGCCATCTCGTTTTCGGTCAGGCGAACAATGTGCGGATAGTAGTAATATCGGCACAAAGCCCCATTCTGAATGGCTTCAGCCATTGAATACTCGAAAGTGTAACTGTCGGCACAGCCAAAGAAATCCATCAGTTTGCGGTTGCCCGTATCGTCAAACTGCCTTTCGGGTGTGGCAGAAAGCCCAATGCGGCGCAAATATTTTATGTCCGAAAGGCGTTGAGCCATCAAACCGCCGCCCATATTGTGAGCCTCGTCAGCGATAAGCAAAAGTTTGTTTTTTGGGAATTGGCTCAATTCCATAAAAACATTGGAACGGACAAACGAAGCATAAGTTGATATGATAATGTATGACAAATCGTTGTTGGTGTTTGTCATTTCGAGCAAGCGAAGATTGGCAACCGCCGATTTCCAATTGTTATACTTTGAGCAAACTTTTATAATGGTGCTGAAATTGAATCTTTTACATTCAATTTCCCATTGTTCGACAAGTGTAATGGTTGGAACAAGGATAATGGCTTTGTAGTAGCCTAACTTGTTGTATATTTCAAGAAGACAATTCAGTGAGGTTATGGTTTTGCCCGTACCTGTTGCCATAGCAAACAAGCCTTTCTGCTTGTTGTTCTTCCAATTCTCGAATGCCTGTTTCTGATATTCACGCGGACCAGATTCGTATGGAAAACGAGGTTTGCCAAAATCTATTGGTTCAACGGTTTCGCCTTGCTTCTTGATTTTCTCTATCTCGATTTCCACCTTGTTTTTGGCTTTATCCAACGCCTTAATCACAGATTTTGGCAATGACTTATCAGCAATATCCTGCTGGATAAATTTGTACTCATCTTCAAGTAAATCTTTCAGTTCCTTGTTTTTGAACGATTCGGCAATATGGGTTTTCACTCTGTCGGTCGGGACAAAAACAACATTCTCGTCTTTGCCTGTAAACACAAGTTCAAACTCCCCATTAATTTTGTTTATTGTAGCGGATGCAGGGTTGCCGTCCCAATCGCAGAAAGCCGTAAGACTTTCAATGTTGTCAATCAATGCCGACCGTGAAAAGTTGCAAGAACCATCGAAGCCGACTTTGTTTACGCCATCGCTGAAAACGCCTGTTTTGGTGTGAGAAATGCCAATGCCGTCTTTGGGTGCAACGATTCTAATGTCAAGCCGATTGTTGCGAATAAGCCACGCAAGGCAATCGAAGAAGTGTGCATCACGCTCTGACAGAGTGTTTTTCAGTTTCTCAATGTCTGTAATATCAAAGAAAGGAATTGGTGTATCAAGTTCTCCGTTGGCAATGGCGTTTTTATCCTGTTCGGTAAGAATGTCGTTTACAATCAGATTCATACGACCGCCATTGTATAGGAAAGAAGCAAAACCGTCAGCCAAAACATTGATTGCAGATGAGGAAAAGAAACCCAACATCAAATCGAACTGCGTCGCATTGCAAAGGCAGTCAGAGAAGAAACCTATCGGCTCCCACTCTGTCCGCGATTTGAAATGGCGGTGATTTGGAAATGTTACTTCTTTTAGCATCTATATAAAACAATTAGCACAGTTAATCTCATCATCTTCAAACATATCTATCAGCAACTTGCTTTTGCTCTTTGCTTTCAAGTCTTCTGTTTTCTTTATGTGGTCGAGTTTGATTTGACGGACACGCTCGGGACGAATCAGTTTTTCAAGTGGTTCGCCTTGAATCCACGTATAGCCATCCTTTTCGTATTCCATTGCTTTTTTGAACAGGTCGGGGTGCTGCTCATAGAGCCAAATCCATTCGATTTTCTGTTGGAAGAAACAGAAATAGCACCCTGAACGACTGCGGCAATATTGACCGATTTTGCCGTCAACCTCAAAATCAATAAGGTTGTAATATGCAGGGACACCAACGCCGCTTTCTTCCAATATTCTGAAAATATCCTCCTTGCAAAGAACATCTTCGTTGTCGAGCAAAGGGAATGAATCCAACTTGCCCACAGGATAATCAGTGTATTCTTTGAGGAATGCGAAAACAGCGTGATTGAATGTCTTTATATCAACATCAAGCAAAGCATTGAGTTTCTTCGAGTAGAAGAAATCTTTTGTCAGTGGTGTGACGATGAATTTCTGTGCTTGCTCGTAAACATCATCGTTGGCAACAGAACGATAGCAATCGTTGAACTTGTCAATGCTGGCATTGCCTAAAACCTTGTTTATAACATCCAAACTCCAAATGTTTTTACGGAACGGAAAAACAGACTGAATGTTAGGCTTGGTGGAAACATAGCCGTCACGGTCTTCATCGCCACGAATGCCGACATACGAAACTGCCATATCGTCGCCGACATACTTTTCAAACTCCGCCAACTTCATTTTTTGAGTACACCAACGCTGCTGAACGGAAGGCAGGAAACCGCCGTTGATTTTCAGAAGGTGGTCGAATGGCGTAGGTTCGGGGCTGTCTTTGGCGGCTTGAAGCGTGGTAATCTTACCCAAATAAGAACGCAGCCGCTCAACAAGTTGTTCTGTTTCAGCCAACTCGCATTTGGTGTCGCAAGTGTAGAAATCAATGTCGAGCGTTGGATATTTGTCTTTCAGATAGATAGCCAATGCCGCACTGTCCTTGCCGCCTGATATGCCTAATACGTGTCTGACTTTATTCATTGCAACTTCTTTTTTATCAAGTTTATAAGTGCCGCCACATTGACGGTGTTATCTGCGGAAAGCAATTCTTCAATTTTCTTTTCCAACTGACTGACTTCCTGAATGCTTTCCTGCGGAACAACAACCTGTTTGGTTATTGCACCCTCTTTGTTTTGGGTGATATGCAGACGGACAATTGATTCATTGTCGGTTTTGTGCATTTCAACATAATCGTCAAGTTGGAACAACTTGTCGCGTAACGAAGTGAGTAAAAACGCTTTTTCGGTGTCTTTTATCTTTTCCAGCGGCTTGTTCAGAACGGCATAGCATACTGATTCAATCCACGTTGTACGATTGTCGAAATTACCTATCAGTCGGGAATGGAAATTCTTCACATCGTTAGGCATCAAAGCCGATTTGACGGATTTATACCTGCTGTCGATAATCGGCTTATATGCTGAAAAATCAGTCTCTTTTATTTTTAGTGCTTTGAGAATCTGCTGTTCGATTGATTTTACATAATCATCGTAGCAACTTCTCAAATTCCGAATGGCGTTTTGCAAGACGGAAACGAAACTGTCAATTGCTTCGGGATTCTGTGTCAGAACAACTTCGCGAAATCCTAACGCTTCGGGCAACTGCTCAAAGAAAGTTGCTTCGGGGTCGGTGGCGTGGGCAATGACATCGCGGAATTTCTTTGCTTCTGAAGAAATGTCTTTTGTTGTTTGGGCGTAGGTGTTCAAATGTCTGTAGAACGTGAGAAACGGACGAATGGTTTCGATGAAAGTGTTGCCGTTCAGTTCCGATTTGTTCAGATTGACAGCCTCACGATACTTGTCGAAAAACACCTGCTTAACACCCTCAACGCTGAACGACTTGACAGACAAACCGTTTGCGTTGCGGTACAGCAAATCCAAAACATCTTTGTTGATGAACGGAACGTATGAATCGCCGCTGTAAAGTGCAAAATCATCTTTTTTGATAATCAGGAAAGACGGAAGCCAACATTCAATAAAGCCTTGCTTTATGCCGTATGGCGGTTCTGAAAGTATGGTGGCAAGTTCGCCGAGTTTGCGCTGTTTCTGCTGTGCCGATTTCAAAAAGTCCATACAGCATTTCCACAGTGGCATAAATGACGGCTCTGTTGGTTCACCGAAAGTGAAAGCGTTGTCTTCGGCAACGTGGATTCCTGTGCTTTTCAGCATAGTTAGATAGATAGACTTTTCGGGTGGAAACTTGTCCTTGTCGAAGCCAATATCTTCCTTGTCCCTGTTTTCAAGCAAAGCGTTCAAATAGTTCTGCCGGGCAACCGACATTGTGCCGCTTGGACGGTGTTTGTTGATTAACTCATTTTTGAAAACAGGTGTGGCACTGTAAATAGTATCAGAAATGATAGAAAGGAATTTCATCAAATCCTTTTGCGAGCGAATGCAGTCAATACATTCGCCATTGAAAACCCACTGAACATTGTCAGAGAAAAGGCTGTCGGTTACTGATTTGTTCAACAGCGATTTCTCGTATTCAACAAGGCTTTCGATTTCCTTGTGTGCCACTTTGTCGTTTTCATCTTTGATGTAGAAATCACGCACCCAATATAGTTTGTCAATTTCAAAAATGTGGTCGATAATCTCTTGGGCGTTCTTGAAAATACAATAGGCGACGGCGATGCCTTTGTGCGAAAAACATTCGTCTGTTATGGCAGAATAGCCGTTGTCCTTGGCAAAAATCAAATCAATAATGCCGTCAATTTCACCCTGACGGACTTTTGAGATAGGTTCATCTGTTATCTGATACTCAAAATAGCGTGGCGTTCCTGTTTGGTAGTAATGAGCATTGGCGATTGAGATGCGGAATGTAAACAGTTGCTTCAACTTGTCGATGTAGTCATCGGTGCGCTTACATTCAAGTGAGGCGTTGTAAAGCCCCATTTCAATATCGACATCAGTACCCTCAAACAGAATGTATTTCGATTTGTATTTGGCAAAACGGATTATTTGAGCCTTTTCCAACTTGCCCATCAATGGCAGAATATCATTGACATCCATTGACAATCGAGCATATTTGGCAAGAAAATCAGAATCTATTTTTGTGACCGATGAAGCGAAAATGTTGAGCAATCCAATAACCTTGACAAGTCCGATTGCAGTTTCAACTTCCGATTCTTCCAAAGGAAGACCCTCGACACGCTCAATGGCGATTTTGATTGCCGACCAATTTGTTGAATCGGCGTTTACCTCGGTCAATGACGAATGGAAATTGTATTGAACATAATCGTACACATTGACAAGATTGTAAAGCGAATTGTCTGATGCAGAGAAATTGACAATGGAATCATCGCCCGTGGCCTCTAAAAACGAGAACAAAGTTCTCTCGTTCTGTCCGTAACGCTGATTGGCTTGCGTAAGAATGTAGGCGGCGAAAATATCCATCGGATATAGAGCCGACACGACATCTGATTTCAGATTGTCGTTGGCGAACTTCGACTTAATAGCCAAATCGTAGAGTTGGCGAATGGCTTTGTTGTTTGAAGCCTCGCGTTTGGCTGCGATTTTTGTGGCGGCGAGATTCAGCAACTGCTCAATGGGTTCTTTGAAAACAATATCCTGAATGCGACCTTTTACTTTCGTCCATTCCTGCTTTTGTTCAAGTTTCAAATCTTTTGCGTATGCGTTGAAACCTTGATGTAGCGTGGTAAGCAAAAGAATATTCTTGTTGGTGTCGTTGACATACTCGCAGAACTTTTGCAAGAAATACATTTCCTTTTCAGGATTGTTTTTGGCGGCATGTTCAAGCACTTTGCCAAATTCGTCAATCACGAACACCAAAAACGACTTGTCTTTTTGGCAATCGGCATACAAACCATCTAATGCAGTGAAAATGTTGTCTTTCTTGCTTGATGACGGCTGTATATGGTTTTGAAGCAATTCAATCAATGGCAGGTAATCACCAACAATGTTTACGAAACGAAACTTTGTAAAGCTATTGAATTGACCTTTATTCTTGATTAGCGGATTTTCGATTGGCTGTTTGCCGCTTAAACATTGTTCCAACGCCAGCAGGAAACTCGATTTTCCCGTGCCGTATGAACCAATCAAGCAGAATGAATGTATTCCAGCGGTGAACGAATCAACTATTTTGCCAACGGCTTGTTTGGCATTGGCGGTAACAATGTAGTTGAACGCCTTGTCGCTGTCACGCTCTATGTTTACTGATGTTGAGAACTTCATCTTTCTTCCGATTTATAATACATATTCAAGATTTCAAACTCGTTGAAATCCTGCTTGACAGCAAACAATTGTTCACCGGCAGAATTGTCGAATGTTATATTGGAATTTAGGGCTGTCAGTTGGCTGAAAATGTCGTACAGTTCGCCTTGCGACAGGCAAAAGACAAGAGCAAGTTCAAGCATCTTGTCAAACTCGACAACCTGACTGCCACCTGATATTTTGTGAACGGCGTAGAAGAAAATCAAAGGATTGATTTTCGCTTTCGTGGGATAGTTGAACTCATACAAATCTTTCTCGATACGCTTGATGAGGTTCAAATCGAGCAAGATGGCGGAATAATCCTCGTAGATGTTGGTGTTGGGCGAAACATACATTCTCAACAACATTGCAATGTCCTTGTTAATGGTGTTGTCGTTCCAAACAATGCCGCTGAATGCCTTGTCGAGATTCTTGCGCTTCAGAAAAGCGAAGATGTTTGCTTTTGAGAACTCTTTGCGTTCCTTGTGGAAACTGAGAAAAAACTGTCTGTAAATGGTTGCGTAGTTGGTGTATATCAGATTCCAATGCAGCAGCCAAAGGGTTTGGGAATCCTCAACAAACGGGTCGCAACCTGTTTCCGTGTCAAAAATGAAATCAGCCAAAGGCGATATTTCATTGTCTTGGCTAATCAGACCGAAAGCCCGAAGCCAATACCTGATGGAACTGACCATATTTTTGCCTACGCCCAAAGCGACAACGGCATCTTCATCGTTGAAAGAATGACCGTCTTTCACAAAGTCGTAGCCTTTTTTCAGCCACAGGCTTTTGCAAGCAAAAGTTTCGTGGCCGGAAAACGTGCTTTTTATGTTGTTGTTTGCTTCCATAGTCTAACAATGCGAATTTTGTGAGGAAACAAACAATTTTTCAAACAGAAAATCCCAATCACAAGCGTTCAATTCTTGTGGTTGGGATTTTATAAAACCTACATAAAGTGTTGATTTACAACACTTTACCCCCCCTCGTTTAGAGGCTGTATTTCTTGATATATCGTGCATTTTACAAAAAAATTCAGTACGCAAAATTACAAAAAATTGCCGACATTTGGGAAGAAAATCATAAATATCTGATATACAAAACAATAGTGTCCGGTAAAACTTTTTAAGTCTGGGCAGTATTAAAATACCACCCGGAAAGTCTATTTTTAGTTTACCACAACAAAAAGATAGACATGGGTAAAAGTAAACATTTTAGCGGACAGCCAATATTTAATCAGCTGTTAAAGTTCATTGACAAGAGTGAGATTAGAAGAATAGCGAAGAAGCATGATGCCGAACGATATGTAAAGAAGTTTACCACTTATCACCATCTGGTTGTAATGCTTTTTGTGGCATTTGAAGGATATCATTCCATAAGGGAAACCATACTTGGCCTGCTGGCCAATGCGCACAAGCTTTCGCACCTTGGGATGTCGTATTTGGTTCGACGGAGCACGTTTTCCGAAGCCAATGGACGGAGAAGCAGTATTGTCTTTGGAGATATTTATATGTATACTTACAGAAAACATGCGCCATTTTTAGCGGACAGCCGGTTGAGCGATGCAGACATGAAACGTCTTTACATTATGGATTCAACAACCATTTCCTTATTCAAAGACATTCTACAGGGCGTAGGGCGTAATCCTAAGGAAGGCAAAAAGAAAGGTGGCATAAAGGCCCATACCATTATTAAGGCCAGCGAAAATGTACCGTGCCTTATCCGTTACAGCGAAGCTGTCCGTCACGACCACATGTTTTTGGAAGAAGTGTACAGTCTGGCAGCCGGCTCGATAATCACTTTTGACAAAGGGTATGTCGATTATGCACATTACGAGGCGTTTACTAAAAGAAGCATTTGGTATGTAACCCGCTTAAAGGACAATGCACTTTATCAGGCAAGGGAAGAATATGACATCCCTGATGAAGCCGATTCAGGTGTCCTGAAAGACGAAGAAATCGTTTTATATTATGGTGATAACAAAAAGCAGGTACACCGTGCCCGGCGCATAGCATACTGGGATAATGCAAACAAGAGGTTGTTTGAGTTTATAACTAACAATTTTGAACTGGCAGCCGAGAAAATAGCCCTTATTTATAAAAAACGCTGGCAGATTGAGTTGCTGTTCAAGCAACTGAAGCAGAACTTTCCGTTAAAATACTTTTTGGGCGACAACGAGAATGCCATTGAAATACAAATTTGGATAGCCATGCTTGCCAATCTCCTGATAACCCTCGTAAAGGGCAGGGTAAAACGCAAATGGGCATTTTCGAACCTTGTGTCGGTAATACGGCAACAATTGATGAACTACATCAATATTTACGACTTTCTACAGGATCCTGAAGGCAGTTGGAGGACCATAATAAAAGAAAACAACATAAAGTATGAAAACTCGCTATTTCCCGAAATGCAGGGGGCTTACTTTTGAAAACTGAACTAATAATAGCTGATTATATGAGTGTTATAAAAGAAAAATTAAAAATTTTCCGGTTTACCGGACAACATTGTATACAAAAATAAAAAGCCCTATATTTCAAGGACTTTGTAAGGTAAATGTGGCAAAAAACGATAATATTACGGCTTGCCGTAACTATCGTGTGCAAGGTGTTTGAGCAAGCCACCGACACAAAATTTGCTGATGTACTTTTCGGCTGTCTTGGCTGGAATTTTCAACTTTTCGGCAACAGCAAGATAAGTTTTGCGGTCGAACTCTGGCGGAAGGTTGTCGAGAAAAGTTTGCCGGATAACAGTCTGACCGTTTTTGGCATTGCTCTCAGTGGTGGGTAACGAGCCAAAAACTTTGGCGGTGTGTTGCAAAAGCACACGAGCCATAATGATGGAAGATTGAAAATCTGAATCGTCGCAGACGATGAGGTTTGAAATCTGTCCACCGTCAATGATACGAAGCGAAGTGAGTATCATTGCGATACGGAATGTTATCAGTCCCAATCTTCTGACCGATGCCACAATGTCGAGCCCGAAAAGATTTGAATATTCCTTTTGCACTTGTGCAAAAAAGGAATTGAATTGTTCCTGTTGCCGGGCAGACAAAGCGAAGCGAATAGGCTGCGAGGCTTGCAAGATTCGGTAAAGTTCGTAGAAATGTTTTCCTAACTGCTCAAAATATTGATCAAGCGTTTCTTCATTGTCGGTAAAGACATTGAGCCATTCCAAACGCACATTCATATAATAGAAGATGAAACGGCTGAACAAGCCGTTTTCAGCATCGGGAATGAGCGAAAGAATTTGGCGAGGTGTACCCGACAAAAGAGCCGAAAGGCGAGGTTTGGCAAGTTCGACAAATTCGCGGTCTTTGCGGCGAGTGTAAGAAATCATTTCGTGGTGGAACGCTTTGCGGAAACCGTCAGAAAAATTGCCATAGTCGGATTTGAATGTGTTGGCAAGCGTGTCGCCCTCTGTCTCAAACATTAAGCCTACACCTTGGTTGTCGTTCAAAACTTGATAAACAGAAGTGGCACTGCTATTTGCAGGTATGAGCAACGTTTTGAGCGGTGGTTCTTGTGGTGGTTCGTTGTTTTTCTTGTCAAGAGCATACTCATTTTGTAGGCGTTTGTATTCTTCCATTTCGGCGGCGTATAGTTGTTTCAGACTATCGTGAATAGGCTGAACAAGGTGGCGGCAAAGTGTAAGCCTACCTTTGCCAGCCGAAGCCTGTGCGGTTACAAATAGGAACAGATTCGGAAAAACTTCACGACCGCCATAGTTGCCAAAGACATTTGGCAAACAGGCGGAAAAGACAGTGAGCGAACCCAACAAAAGCAAGTCGGCATCTTCGGGCGAGTTGGCACGGCTGACAATTTGCGCAAGCAAACTTGGAAGCGTGTCTTTGATGTCTTGCGAAAATGTTGGCATATCCTCAATATCCTCTATTTCCTCTGCTGGGGATATAGGGGATTTGGGGGAATTTTGAGATTTAGCAAGCGAGCCGCTTGCATTCCCACAAATGCTGATTCCTGCTTGCTTGGCAAGGTGGAAAAGCGTTTTGATGGTGATGCCGTGTCCGTGTGCTTTGAGGCAAGCCGAAAACTGCTTATCAGTTTCGGCGGCGGCATAATTGGGATAGAAACGGCTGAGGCGTTGGTAATAGCCTCGGCCATTCTCGCCCAATGCGTCAGCGAGGGCAAAGCCCAAATCACACCAATCGGCGTAGTTTGGGGCAATATCGGTGGCAGAAGCCTCTACACGGGAAACAACATCTTCAATGTCGTTCAATTGAAAATTGAAAGTTGAAAATTGAGAATTATCACCGATGTCGTTTGACGAATTTACTATATCAGGTGTCAACGAAGTGGCTTTCAGCCAATCGTTAGGGTTGAAAGTTTTCTTGCTCATAATGCTAAATATTTTGGATTGATGAAACAATTAGGGTCATAAGGCAGGAAACAGGCACGGGAAATGTCCTTGCCCGACTTGTCTGCCTCAACGCCGTAGGTTTGAAAAAGATAGTTGGCTACCGCTCGGAAATAGTCGGCGTGTGGGGTTTGAGAAATGTCAATTTCGATAACCCACTTCAAGCCGTCGCCCGATGGCGAGCGGAAAAGCAACTGCGTGTCAAAGTACTCATCTTGCAAAAGTTGAGAGCGAAGCGAATCAAGGTTTTGCAGATGGTCGAAGTCGATGCACAGCAAGCCCGAATGATTGATTAGGGCTTTATCTGTGCGAGAGGTGAATGTACCGCTGAATGTGCAATAGTCGAAGTTTGCAGCCTTGAACATACGCGACTGTTTGGCATCGCCAAACGAGCGTAGTTTTTGGGTGCGTTCTTTTGCCGTGTCGCCAATTATGTAATGGTAGGCATCAAGCAGAGTGAAGTTTTTGCTCGGCTTGGTGTTGGTGATTGGCGAGGAAAAGAACGAAAAAAGAGGACTTACAACGGATTCTGGTACTAACGGTTTTACGACAGTAGGCTTATTGTACCATTCACTTTTGTCTCCAATATGCAGATTCAGTTCTCGGTTGAGGGTTGCCAATAGTTCTTTGCCTGATTGGTGATAATGCAGTTCGGCAAAGGCGAACGCATCACCATCGGGAATGGAATGGTCGGTGGTAGTATGCTTTGCATACTCCGCCGACATAGCATTGGCAGGGTCAGACTTCTCGATGAAGATATGAAGCGTAGAAGCACCCTCGGCAAAGGGGTTGCGGCACAAGCCGCAATCCCTGCCAGAGAGCCGCATCACAACCTCATCTTCGGGGAAACATTCGCGCAGAATGTGCGAATAGATTCCGATGCCGTAATGTGTGCGATGCAAAACCGCCTGTTTATCTATTCTTTCCATAGCCGTTACGCAGTCGGTACATAGTGTAGTT
>Ga0255341_1002992_pt1 | contig 19897 bp, 29 predicted proteins | sample wastewater_treat_8_FD_192418 | JGI IMG/M metagenome (GOLD analysis project Ga0255341, IMG submission 192418) | Wastewater microbial communities from Lulu Island WWTP, Vancouver, Canada - plant12 | ecosystem: Engineered > WWTP > Wastewater > Unclassified | place: Canada: Vancouver, British...
TTCTACATACAGTATATCGCAAAAACGCCTTGAAGTCCAGTAGTTTCAATAGTTTTGCGAAGTTTTCAAAGATCGATATTACCTGTTTTTAACAGGAGTTATTGCAGTGGAATCATAATTATATGCTTTGCTCACATAGGACCAGATAAAGCGGATGGCAAGAATTGTTAACCCGATAACAGCTACATAGCCAAAAGCCAGCCAGTTTCCAATATCAGGATTAGAAATAATATCAACCATAGCAGTAGGAATATTCATACCCAATAATAAAAATACGAAACCGTTTAAGACAAACAAAACCATTGACCATGTATTTTCTGTGAGCAGCTGTTCTTGGGCCATGTATGTTTCAGTATGTTCTCTGACGATGGAATGAATTATACCAGCAGCTACGACGGCAATGACTCCCGAAGCATGCAGAACATCTTCAGTAATTAAATAGACTCCAAACGGAGTCAAAATTTGCAACAGCGAATGGAACACTGTATCATTTATACCGTTTTTGTGCAGTGTGAAGCGTACAAAGGTTATAAGCAGTCCCAACAACATTCCGGCGATAGCTCCAATCAGGAAGGTATAAGAAAAGTCCAAAATTGCTTCACGCAGAGAAAAATATCCGGTAACAGTGGCTGCTATTGCATATTTAAAGGCTACAAGCCCGGATGCATCATTGATTAGTGATTCTCCCCTAACAAGAATCATCACCCTTTCGGGTATCCTTATTCTTTTGGCAATGCCATTGACTGCGACAGGGTCTGTGGGCGATAGAATCGCTGCCAGGGCCAAGGCAGCAGCTATTGGAATACCGGGTATGAGTCGGTTAATTACATAGCCGCAAAGGATTGTTGTGAGTATGACAAGGATGAAGGCGTTTCCAAAGATTTGAGACTTCATCCCCCATAATTCTTCCCGTGAGAAATGCCGTCCATCATTATACAATAGAGGTGCAACAAACAATAACAAAAACCATTCTGCCCCAATTTGAAAATCATAATCCCCTATGATGAGTTCAATAATTATCCCGAATACAATCTGAGTCAATGCCATAGGGACAAACGGAATATAATGACCAACAATATTGGATATCAATAGTCCAAGCATTAATAAGAAAATAATTGTTAATAAGTCCACGATTATGCCTCCCGCAACTGCCCATTAAATAATACGTTCCTATTATTTTCGTATACTATATATTCTCCATGTTTTGTTTGTATAGTCAAGTACAATGTTATTATTTATCTTCAAATTTTCAATTTCTCTAGATATTTTTAATCGTATAAATCGTTGATGGTTATTTGGTGCATATATCATTGCCTGAAGCTGTGTCAAGCTATTATACTAATCAACCTCTATTTTCCCCATCAGATACAACTAAAATTTTCAAGCTATCTTTACAACTAATTCTATAGTTTTATTTTTTTACATATTTAAGACTTACATGTATAAATTTAGATAAAAATGATTTTATATTATTTCTACTCTTCAATTCACACAAACAATTATCCTTCCATTTTTCATTGTATGGTTTTATATAGATTTTATAATATTTGTCAGCACTCCAAAAATCACTTACAAGAAATATTGGAAAATTGTGAACTGCATCTGCAAAATCATAAATTTTCTTATACTCTTTTCTCTCTAATAAATAAATCATTTCTATATATCGTCCACACTCTGAACACTTCTCAAATTACTTTTCAATTTCAATCTTCTTTAAATATTCATAGTCAATTACAGATACATCTACATTTCTGATAGTTTTGACTTGAAACCTATCTTTTCATATAAAATCCTGCCATCTTCTGTTGCATGTAACCATACACGGTCTGACTCCGGCATTACTCTTTTAATGCTGCAAATTGTAGTTGGTCATAGATTCGTCCATCCTTGGTTATTGAATTTTTAAAGTACCCCTCTTGTATGTAACCTGCTTTTTCTAAAACTCTTATTGAACCGTAATTATTGGAGAATACCCTTGCAAATATTCTTATTAATTCCGTATTCTCAAAAATGTATTATGTAATGACCTTTACAGACTCCGTCATAAATCCCTTTCCCCAAAAATCTTCTGCAAGCCAATAGCCTAAAAATCCTGACAACTTTAATATATCTGTTTGTTGTGCAACATGAATATCACCAATCAGTTTACCATTCAGTGATATGGCAAAAAAATTTTTTCATTCTTAATACAAATTTTTTCTATATACTCTTTAGCTTTATCTTTTGTATATGGATATGGAAATTCGCCTCTAAAAAATTTCCAGATATTACAATTATTGGCATAATTTGAGTGTAACTCACTGTCTTCTAAAGTATAATTTCTTAAAACCAGTCCATCAATATTTGTTTTTAAGATCACAATATCACTTATATTTCTCTAAATAGCCTTGAGCATAACTGTGGGGCTCTTATGTATTTCCGGTAATAGCTTGTGATGCCACGGGTTATAGGAATGCTTAAATTGCTATCCACCAAAACACACCAAACCTATCAATCAAATTGGAACAGAACGGATTCCAATCGCATGGACCGAGAGGATCTATCACAGTGCCGCCATCACGCAAAATGTCATATGCATTACGAACAGCTTCTTCACTTCCCATATCATATACGTTGAAAGCCATTGTCTGCCATTTGCATTTTTTACTTACATCACAAATATCCGGTGCCTCGCTGACAGCCATAAATAAATGGTCATTAAGCGATAATTCGCAGTGTTGATATGCTTCATTTTTACTATCCATGATCTGAAAACTGATTTCTGCACCGAAAGCTCTACAATACATTTCAACAGCTTCAATACTGCCTCTGACATAGACCTGCGGACTTATTTTCATAGTATATTCCTTTCTTCCGTTAATAAAGATAATTCTCATTTCGCACTTTTCGTCTTTTTGTTCCCACATCACGGACGGTGCGGTTCTGCTACTTGGGATGACCTATGAAGTTATTCTTCCTGACTTTCTCTCGCAACTTTACAGTCATGTTTTGTTATGTAAAGTTGTACCCCTAGTCTCAGAGACTGATAGGACGTCAGTGTCCAAGGAAAAAATGGGTAATTATTATAACACTTCTTATATGCAATTGTTAGAAATTTATTTGTTAATCTTTATTATGTTTTGTTTATTTTCAGAACTTAGATAGTCATTATTTCACTAATATTATCTGCTTACTTTGACTAATATAAATTCTCTAAAGTTAGTCTTCAAGTAACCGTCAACCCGCCGCACGATGTGGCGGCCTGTACGCAATTTTATATAACATCACCCAATTTGCTATGGCGTTTCGCGGTCTTCTTTGGGATGATCCGCGTCAGCATAATAAGTAATACTAGTCTCCTACATCATTTTTATCTTCATCAATCTTTTCTGACCATCGTCTAATCCATTCATTTTCTTTTTCAACAAAATCTTTATCTGATAACTTAAACGCATCTTCAGGAAAAAAACATGATCCATTTACTGCTTCACCTTTACTATCTGTAACTACTATACTTGCTCTAGCTTTTCCATATCCCAAATATGCACATAACTTACCTTTATTTAACTCTAAGCAATGTAAACCAACTTCACCTATTTTGTTTCTACATCTATCTAAGTCTTTACTTTCTTCTTTTTCACTACTGTCAGAATCATAAAAACAGTGTCCTTCTACTACTATATGTTTCCATCCCATAATTCTAGCCCTCAATAATTTTTATTTATCTAAATAAACAAATCTTACTATAACAAAACTTCAAAGACAATCCCAGGTAATCTCATGGACTTGCACCTAACGTCGCCTATCCGCGAAGAGCTGTGGGCACTGATTCTTCATTATAATGCCTCATAGTCCTTCTCCTTGAATTTTTCCTCCGTGCCCCTTGCACAAGATTCAATTATTCCACCTACGACAGGTATCGTAAATAGTACCATTCTCAAATTACTTTCTTTGTGCTGTTAAAATTTCAGTGCCTGAATGTAAATATTGCATAAGTTTTTATGATATTATAGTAAACTTGATCTTTATGAGGAATATATTTACATGTAAAACAGTAATTACTCTTTATTATGATAACTAATTATAATTGTTTTTTTTGTCGAAACATGTATTGACACTGCAATTATTTTATTATACATGGTATTTTTTTACACATAAGGAATTTATGGATGTAGGATATGAGCAATTAATTAAATGTTTAAATAGGGCTATAAATCATAAGATAATAATTGGTATAATATGTCTTATGGCTGTAAAATTCACGAATCATTGCCGTACCCCGTATATGGAAAACAACTTGTTATCATCTTATATATACTTAATAAATGTTTTGAAATTTTAATTTTGTTATCCATAATTGCCTCTTCATTTAAGAATCATAACTACTCAAAAAACTTTCCCTTATAAAAATTCTCATTCCCAAGTTTTTTTGCTGTCAGCCTAAACATAACACAACCATCCGGGCATACAATATCTTTGCTAAATTTACTGGTTCCACCAATATTCTCTAAATCGCCGCCGCTCCTGACAGCCTCCATTATTGGAAACATAATCATCATGGACTTGGAACAAATACCTTGTCCATCCTTATTTACAGGACAGCCATAAGTGCAGGTATACTTATCTCCGACTTCCTCTCCATTTCGGCAATATCTCTCAGTGTGGTGTCCACGAAGAAACCCTATAACCTCGATTTCCCATTCATACTCCTCATGATACCATTTTTTCATGACAAACCTCCGTATTCTAACTTTTCTGATCTTTCTAATATACAGAAAAATTACTATTTAAATAGAAAGTTACTCCATGACTTTCTTTACCGTACCTTTACTGCCATGCATGTTAGAAGATGGACCCAGTTCCGCGAAGCAAGAGCACCTAATTTCAACAACTATACTCACTTTTTTATATTAAGTTATTAGTGTACCATCAGGCAAAACTATTTCTCCATCAATGGCACTTACATTAAAGAATCCTACATCATACTGCTTTGATAACTGTTTTGTCAATTTATATGCTTCATCTGCTTTTGACCATGCAAATGCAACATAAATTACATCTCTTCCAATGCAATAATCTGCTAATCGATTTTCCAATTCCTCATCCTCCTCAATTTGTTCATCTGTTGGTGAATCTACACCATTCATAGGAGGAAAATAACTTTTTATTGCATTATACCAGTTTTGTAATTTCTGAGAAGCAACTGATGGAGTTTGATAATCATGATCTTCGCTCCACTCTGTCTGTATACTATACCATTTCATAAATTCTACCTTTGTTTTTGGTACTTTTGTTTTTTCAAAAACCATTAAATCATAACTCATTTGTCAATTCCTTTCACTAAACATCTTATATAATGTATAATAAAAACCATCTGGAAGTCCCGCGTCAGCATGCGACTGTATCCGCGAAGACCAATATAAAGATAACACAATAATACTAATTTTATTTGATTAGAGACTATTTGTTAAATGAACCAACCTCTATCAAATTCCCTTCAGGATCTGAAACATAGCATGTACGTTGTTCCCAAGGCTCTGTCGTTGGACTTAATACAGGAATTGCTCCTTTAGAAACTACTTTGTCGGCATTCATAATGGGCTTTTTCACACCCGCATCCTTGTGCATACCTGTTGTTATCGGATGGATGGGCCCTCAGTGACCAAAAAGTCCCACGGACAGGACATCCTTCAATAATCCTTCAATAATCCTATAATTATCCTTCAATAATCCTCTATAGCCTGTTCCGGGTTTTCTCCTCTCAAAATCCGCACAAAGGTATGTTTCTTGTATTATTCTATCATAATTATCGTGAATATTCCAAAAATCATCTTTTGATCTTACCTGTAAATATTCTTCCTTCAAATTTCTAAAACATATCATCCATCCAAAAAGACCATGACCATACGGACTATAATCAGAGTAAGCACAATTTATACATGATTTTATATAAGTAACTTCAGGAAGTTTCTTTTGAATATCAAGTAACTCACCTTCAAACCACCCAGACACCCCCGAACTATTAATTGATTCATTATTGTATGTGAGAGTTATTTTTAGTATTTCCATACTTAAAGCTCTATTTTCTTTTGGATATCCAAGTTCCAGAATAAAGTATAAATCTCCATCGACTATGTTTTTTTCAACTTGAATAGGAATGTTAATATTACATTCAAGTATGCAATTGCATAACATTTCATTGTTTAATGTAAATAATTCTAACATTCTGCAGTCAGTATTATCTTTGGGGTGTAATGAATCAAAATCATCCCCCTCAAATAAAACTCCCCTTATGTAAGTAGAAAGTCTTTTACCATCACTTTTTATTATTGTTTTTACAGTACCATTTTTATCACTATATTTTAGTGGCAACTCCATAATAATTTTCTCCTAATTTACTTTCAACTTCTTTTATTTCACTCAATGAAGCCGGAGTGTTGAGCGATAAATCATCCAAATATTTTTCGAAATTTTTCTCCATCCACCAATCTCCTCTTTCATATTCAATATGTAATGGTTTATCCCTTATGAACTAGAAAACCAAACCCGTAAGCATAACCTAATAAGATCGTATCAAGGATGGTGCGTATTTGCATACTGTTACGGCGAACGTTTACATGCCCAACGTCGTTTGAGTTGAACCCCAAAGAACTACCCATAAGAGCCACTCTGCGGCTGGCGAAACGTTATAGTGTGGTTTTTCTGCATGGAATAACCCATGAAGCAACTCTTCATGCTCTTCTATCATCAAAATATAAATTACTTTTTAACTTATTAACTGATTCCTTATTATTGGGTATACACCATATTTTATCAGATTGGAACTATTTTCGTCCATTAATTGTTTTAATATTATATCAATATTTACTAATGAGTAAGGTTCCATATAGAATCGTTTGCATCCTGAACCAGTGTATTTCTTCGTCGGCCTTTTGGACCGGTGAAGGAATGTGTCGATTAATAACTCAACTTTAAATGTATAACTGATACATGTCACTTCCATCCACCTAAGCTAATAATACTATATGCAAGTGCTACATTTAATAAAATCACACAAATATTATATATAACTATACTGAACCTTCTTTTAAATTTGGTTGAAATCAAAACTCCAAAAGCTATTATTATTACTGCAAGTACACTAAATACTATTTTTCTTAAATCATTTGCATTAAAATAATTACCTAATGAATTTTTTTTAAAACCTGGTGTTACACAACCACAACCAAATATATCCACAAAAATCTTTTCATCAAGGAAAAAATAAACTGGCATAATTATTGGAATTAAAATGAATGGCAATATATACAATATTTTTTTCACAGTATAAACTCCCCTTACATATGAAAGATATTAATATTCAAGAGTAAAAACTTAATATAAGTAAGCACAATGTTATCCTCTTACTTCAACTAATATAATGACACAAACTAAAAAGCTTTCTAATAATCTATTAATCACCTTTTTTACCCACCAACCATTCTTTGGCTTTTTCAAAATCACTAATGTAGTTTATCGCAAACTGATACTCATCTTCTCTCTTTTTAAAAGCTTTTTTCATCAAATTACGTGAATATCTCTCCAGTCCAACAAAAATAACCTTCTGGATATGGTGGGAATTTTTTACATATGTATCAGTAATTAAATCAATTATTCTCTCATCGACAAAAGTCTCGTCAAGGTTTACAGCTATTAAAGATGGTGAAGATGCCTTTGTGATATTTGGTGTATCGTCAATAAATTTTTGAATCACTTCATCTGTGAAGGAATACATACCATCTAAATGCTCAATCCAAATTTCCCCTCCACCAAAATACATAGAAAAGGATCTTTTGTGTGTTCCTGGTAAATCTTTAGTTGTAATATCATTTTGCGTTTTAAATCTAATTAATTTAGAAAAAATTGATATTTTCATAGCACTCACTCTGGTCGGCCACGGACAGAAGCCCCTTAATATTCTATTGCATATTTTTCTTTCCATTCTTCCAACAGAATACTATATCGTAATTCATCATCCCATCTTCCATTTTTATATCTAACTTTTCTAAACTGTCCCTCTTTTGTCATGCCGATTTTCTTCATGATATTTTCTGATTGAGAATTTTGAAGATTACAGCTAGCGACCACTTTATACATTTGAAGTTTAGAAAAACAAATATTTAACAAAGCAGATGCAATTTCTGTACCATATCCCATTCCCTAATAATTAGGTAATATGAAATAGCCTATTTCACCATACTTAGTATTTGATAGATGATAATTGATAATTATATCAGCAAATCCAACAAACTCACCTGTTGAAGTTAAAAATACTGCAAATTCACATGAAGATGGTTTTCCATTTCCTTTGGCATTCTCTATTACTTTATTAAAATAAGAAATCATCTCTTTTTCATCATCTATCTTATTCATGTAAGCATACTTCATTACTGCTTCATTTGAAAAAACAGAAGAAAATAAATTATAATCGTTTGAATTAAATTCCCTATAACTTAACCGTTCACTTTTTAGCCTCATGCGTTTCTCCTTTATAATTAATGTGCCCTCATATGGATCTTTTGTTGTATGAAGTTCTTTTTCCCCACCTTTTAACAATCATTACAGACAATACAACCATTGAAATACAAAAATGTGCCATGTTTAGGGCATTTGGGGAAACCTTCTGGAATAGCAAACATAGGATCATTGCCTTCTTCTTTCCAACAAAGATAAGCTTCTTTGTCAATATATACTGGATCGAAATTAATAATTAATTTTTTAAATGTGTCCAGGTTGGAAAATACTAAAGCCTCATTTGGTTCATAGTGGAGGGTTTCCCATCCAAGTTTCTCTCTTGCCCCATCAATAACTTTCAAAATAAAACTTCTTTCTCCTTCAAAATTATTAAAATCCCATGGGATCTCTTCAATATCAAAGCTATTACAGCCTAATCCTCTAACTGTTTCATCATGTTCACTTATCCATATTATAAGTTCTTTTTCCTTTTTCTCTTGTGCTAACCTTGACCCGCTTAAAACAAGCACAGACAAAAACACTGCAGTGCTTCCATTAGACATGCTCAACCATTCATCAGGGTTATTATGTTTTGAGTGCATCCTAAATCTGGTTGACAATTCAAATACCTCCTTTAAAAGGAGAAAGTCCTTTTTGCTTCTTCCATATTCTTATTAGCTTTTGTCTTCAACCCATACTTTCGAATTATTTGTAAATTTCTCCTTATGCACCTTACTATGCTACTGTTGACGGAACAACACATTGTTTCGCTTTATATAAATGATGCTAATCAACTTAACTTCACACTATGTAATTATCTGATTATTTTTTTTAAATATTTTTCTTGTTTGATGTTCTTCATCAAGCACAGCTTCTCTTGCTGGAATTCCAGTAAGTGTCCCTAATTCATTCTGTGCTCCAATTACTCTTTCTAACCATAGTTCTTTATGATTATTAAAATTGCGGCAGTCTTTTGGTATAAAAATTGGTTTTGCAAATACTAAACGATTTTCAGCTCCTTCAACGGCTTGTTCAATAAAAGCCGGTAAAACGGGAATACTCAGTAATCTAGCTAACCAGAATGCACCTGGTTCAATATCTTCGGCACTATCTTTATTTATATCATAAATTGTACCTTGAGAGAATATCAAAAAATGCTTTGGTGCTTCACCTTTTGCAAACCACTTTCTTGCTGCTTTCATCGCTGCCATCGATCCATTAGAGCTTTTACGGTCAACTGCAAAATTTTTCCTTTCGTTGCTATTGCTTATTATTTATATAAGCATACCATTTAATATTGATTCATGACATTTCTGAACCAGACCCACAGAGACTTTCTTCTTTGGAGTCGACTTGCCCGCCGGTGAAGGAATGTGGCGAGTCATATTTGTTTAATCAATTTCTGTGTACTTTAGTGAAAGTGCCATAATTATTGTTTCTGGTATATTATAGCATTAATAAATAGAAAAAACAGCTCATAAATAAAGATACCGAACTTTTATAATAAATTTAGAGTTCAGTATCTTTAGCATAAGCCATGTTATTTTATTTATATAACATCTGAAAAATCTGACTATGGTTTGAAGATTTTAACTGATGAAATCCTGTCATTAAAATTGTATGGAAATACTGCTATGTTAGGTACACTGGTACCTGCACCAAATCTTTCAGGTTGTAGTACACCACCGCTAAAATTAATATGTTCGTAAAAAGATACTACCTCTCCTGTATAATCTGGCCCTGCCAATACCTTAAAGGATGATATGGTATCATTAAAGCCAAGGTTAGAGATATTAGGCTCGCTATATATTATGGTTCTTTCCTGGCCCCCATAATTTATATGCTCATATACTTTGATTATTAAGCGTATAGGGCTTGCAGACGGGACTGGATCAACCGGAAAAAAGTCTGCCGAAGACATCATATCAGGGAATAGATATGGAGCCTCATGAATATTTGGGTAGTATCCTGGAGCTAATTCAATTGATCTACCTTGAAAATTATCATGCTCATACAATTTTACTTTATCACCTTGAAAATATCCGTTTCCTTTATAAATGATAACAGAAGAAACCTTATCATTGAACCCGTGCTGAGAAAAACTCGGTACATCTTCATAGAGATATCTGTACTGTCCTCCGTAGTTTACATGCTCGAAAAGCTTTACAACCAATCTTGTAGCCATGTTAAATACCCCCTTTTGAATAATTTTTTTAATAGCGTTTCAGCAAATACATTATTGTGTAATATTCATGAAAGCTTAACAATGAATACAATTAAAGATTTGATCATTTAACAAAACTTTAATTGTGATTGCTGATCTGATTCAAGTTTATATTTTTTTTAATGTGTTGTGCGAATTTTCAGATGAAATGTATGAATTTGATCATGAAATGTAAGAAATTAAGGATGAAATGTAAAATATATTATCAATTTAAACGCTATTGAAAATACATTTTTAATGAAGTAAACCTAGGTTAAGCCATAAGGGCTAATACGGAGACGAATTGTTAGCTGGAGTCGGATGCCCGTGACTTAGAGGTGCACATAGACGTGCACTCCACAAACATTCTATTCTTTATTACTAAAATTCAGATTATACTCTTTACACAAAATTTCAAAAACATCGTCATATGTCTTTACAATAATATGGCGTAAATCAACACCTCTAATATCTTTAGCATTATTAATATCATCTGATTCAACTACTTCAAAAAGGCTCAAAATGTAATCTCCATCGTCCAATGTCACGTAGCTAATATCTAATTCAGTCATTCGAAAAATATATATATTATTAAATTCAAAACTATATTGTATTTCGCCTTGATTTTGATCGAATCTGCTGACTAATCCACCTTTCAACTGAACTTTCTGCTTATTATAATCAAAACCCGTGGTCAAAGTCAGCAAAAACGCCGTACAGTATCTTGAAGTTTTGAACTCTTTAAGAAAAACCGCTACACCTTCCTTATCAAGAGTTTTTATTTTATTTCTTGGATTCTTTGGCAGCACAACGACATCGGCGACATTGATGGGAATAACGTGCTCTTTAAAAGCCTGCTCAAGCATTTTTATATGCAATTCAACAACAAAGCCACATCCGGGGGAGACCCCCGGACATGATTTATTGTCGATACTGTAATCAATTGCTTGTTTGCGTTCATTCGGACACCCTGTTGATAATGCTCTTTTCACGCCCCACTGTATTATAGAGTACATGCAAAGTTTTTTGGAAATCTTCCAATATTTGATAATATCATGCAACTATAAATTCTTTATTTAGATATCCCTTGCTACTTGAAAGGCTTCTTGTGAAGCATCAATAAACATCCGAGCTTTTACACAATCACCGATTTTATATATTTCATCTACCTCATCTAAAAGCTCATTATATAGCGTATCGTCACCCTTTAAACCTGTAGAGATTACAACAGTATCACAGTTAAGCTCCTTAATATTCCCATTAACATCTTCAACTAGAATTCCTTTATCGGTTACTTCTTTTAATTTAAGTCCACCCTGAGTTTTAATTCCTTTATCACTAAGGGCTTGAAGCAGAGAGAATTTTGACATGAAAATTACATCTTGGGCGACCTCCGGAAGCATGTCTATTATTGTTACATTCTTACCCTTCTGTGCAAGGTATAGTCCTGTTTCACAACCAACAAGTCCTCCTCCAACAATGATAACGTTCTGGCCTGTTTCCTGCCTATTTTTGAGAAGTGTCGTAGCAATCCTTACATTTGGTTTGTCAATGCCCGGAACATCAGGAACTACTGGAACGGAACCCGTTGCTATAACTACTACGTCTGGCTTTAGCTTATGGACTAGTTCCTTTGTTGCTTGAGTATTATACTCTACTTTTACTTTGGAATTTCTAATCTCCCTTACCAGATGCTCGTAATAGGCATCAACCTCTTTCTTATGATCGATTACAGCTCCTTCAAGAAGGTGTCCGCCAAGTTTTGAAGTTTTTTCTATCAGTGTAACATTATGTCCTTTATCTTCAGCAAGTTTTGCACATGTCATACCAGCCATACCGCCGCCAATTACAAGTACATTTTTGGGATTGCGTGCAGGTTGTATGGGGCTAAGGTATTCCTTCCCAAGAACAGGATTAACGCTGCAAGCTGCAAATTGTCCGAAAAATACTCTATTAATACACTGCATACAACGCACACAAGGTATTATATCTTCCTTTTTATCAGTACGTACCTTGTTTACCCATTCAGGGTCAGCAAGTAAAGGTCTGGCAAGGCCTATAAAATCAAGTTTGTTTTCACTGATTAACTTTTCAGCCAGAACAGGATCTCCAATATTTCCATCTGATATTACCTGTATACCTGCTTGTTCCTTTACTATATTGGCATATTCGACGGATACACCGTCTTCCATATACTCCGTGGGTATTAGAAGATTCATATTATCATAGCTTCCACGTCTCAAATGCAAAGTATCTATGTTTAATTCCTTCAGTTTTTTAGCAATCTCAATGGTTTCATCAAGTTCTCTTCCTCCAGGGAACCCATGGTCCAATGCTAGTCCAACAATTAAAGGAAAGTCCTTTCCGACATTTTTTCTTGCATTTTCTATGCATTCTACTAAAAACCTCATTCTATTTTCAAGACTTCCTCCGTATTCATCTGTTCTACGATTCCATACGGAAGATAGAAACTGATCTCCAATATATGCAGTAAAATGCACGTAGATAATATCAAACCCGGCTTGTTTAGCTAATCCTGCTGCTCTTCCATATGCTTCAACAAGTTCATGTATTTCATCCTTAGTAAGTTCACGAGTTTTTACATCAGGCATTCCAAGAAGTCCATTTTCAGAAGGTCCTACAGGCCATCTGTCTTTTAATGCAGCATCAGCTAGTCTACCTGTACCTGGGGATAATTCTATTGCAACTTTTGTATCATATCTATGAGCCATTTCGGTAATTTCATAAAAATACTTAATCTGGCTTGCAGAATCCAGTGTTGAATACCCATAAGTGAGAGGATATGGGTCAATGCTTTTTTCTGCTTTTACATGAGTTGTGATAATTAGTCCAACCCCACCTCTTGCACGAGCTTTATAATACTCATAAAACTTTTCTCCAAGAATTGAGGGTTCTCCGGTTGTAAATTGGGTATTGATTGGCGACATTACCAACCTGTTTTTTATTTTTAGTTTGCCGATATATCCAGGTTCAAAAAGCTTATCATAAGCCATTATAATACCTCCTTCTGTTTAATGTTTATAGTTTGTGAAAAGTTTTTAAAATGATGCAGACTTTTAATATTTAACATGAATTATTCATGAGCTAATATTAAAAAAGCACATAGATGATGGATAAATTTTCAGCAGTGGTTACTATTTTATACTTATTTATGGACTTAGGGATTGGAGAAAGTAATATCCTTTTCATGGGCATTTCTCCCTCAATTTAGTCTAAAGGAATATACTTTTATTAACAAATTTTTGTTAGCTGGAGTCGGACGCCCCGTGATTCAGAGTGCACACGGATGTGCACTCTGAAAAAGACTATTGTTACGGGACAAAATATTTATCAGTAAATCATTGAAAATAGGACACGATACGCTTCAGTAAATGGTTTTAAAAGGGTAAGGAACCACCCATTACCCTTTTAAATCTGATAAAATATCAGAATACCAAAAACAACCACATTCATTGTAATAAAGGTTGAACTTCCTTTCAAATGTAGACTTGTACCCTTTATGCCTTTGGGGTCTATTGGTTAGTTCTTCAAGCATTAATTTTAAAGAATTTATTTATACTGCATATTGAAAACAGAGTTGTACTATGATATAATACTAACTAACGGTAGGTAGTTTATTGTGTGGAGGTATTATGAAAAAAAATGAAATTTTGAGCAAATCACTGGAGTTATTTGCAAACAAGGGATACTTTGGCACCAGCATGGACGATATCGCAAAGTCTGTAGGAATTAAGAAAGCGTCCTTATATTCACATTATTCCGGTAAAGAAAGTATATTCACCGCTGTATTCAATAGCATTTTAGAAGATTATACTTCTTTTATTAGTGACTTAACAGCTTGTAACGAAGAGACAAATTGTTCAGAAAAGTTAACAAGTATTTTCTCCGGCTATGTAAAAAACTGCAAGAACAATAGTAAAATGGTTTTCTGGGACAGGTACTACTATTATCCTCCGGAATACTTGAAGGATTATATCTTTAACAAGACTTACGCAATTGAAATGCTCTTTTTAGAAAAGATTACGGCAATTGTTGAACAGGGAATCAAAAATAGAGAGTTCAAGAATAAGAGTGCAAACGACATCGCTTTATCCTTCTACTATATGATGATAGGCTTTGCTATGACAATAAAGTTTTATGATGAAAAGGAAATCGATAAGGATATTGAAAGGTGTACAACAGTATTTTTAGATGGTATAAAGCTATGATTTATTAGCTTTATGATAAGGGTCTAATTACTAAAAAGGAGGATATTAGTATGAATGGAAGTTTCATGAGAAAGCTCGGTAGGTCTGGAATTGAAGTCAGTGCATTAGGATTGGGATGTTGGGCTATTGGTGGTCCGTTTTTTATGGACGGAAAACATGACGGCTGGGGCGATATTGATGACAATGAGTCAATAAAGGCTATACATAAAGCTATTGAGCTTGGGATAAACTTTTTGGATACTTCTGATGCTTATGGTGTTGGGCATAGTGAAGAAGTAATCGGTAAAGCTATTTCAGGAAAAAGAAATGAAGTTATAATAGCAACAAAGTTTGGCTTTTTCGGAAATGAGTCTACAAAAACTCTACACGGAATCAACATTGCACCTGATTACATAGAAAGAGCCTGTGATGCCTCACTAAAAAGACTGAAAACTGATTACATTGATGTTTACCAGCTTCATGTGGGGGATTTACCAATATCTGATATTGAATCCGTGTGTCAAGTACTTGATAAGCTTGTTAATAAGGGTAAAGTTCGTACTTACGGATGGAGCACGGACCTTGCTTCAGGAGCTCGATTATTTAGTGAAAAGTCGAATTGTTCTGTTATACAGCACAGTTTAAACATCTTAGACGATGCACCCGAACTAGTTGAATTGTGTGAACGTCAAGGCGTTGCTAGCATTAATCGCAGCCCTTTAGCTATGGGATTTCTGACTGGAAAATTTACCGCTGAATCTTTATTGCCGAAGGATGATGTTCGGGGTGCCGGCCATTCATGGGTTACATTTTTCAAAAACGGCAAACCAGTTCCTGAGTTCTTAAAGAAACTTGACTCAGTCAAAGAAATTTTAACAAGTAACGGGCGTACGCTCACCCAGGGAGCTTTAGCCTGGATTTGGGGTCGGAGTAGTTGCACCATACCTATCCCCGGATTTAAAACAACAAAACAGGTTGAAGATAATGCAAAAGCTATGGATTTTGGTCCTTTATCACAAGATCAAATGAATGAGATAGAACAAATCTTAGGAAGAAGATAGATGTTGATGTAATCAAAAACACTTACAAATCTTAAAGCTACCGGTATTTGTTAATAGCTGTTAAATTATTAAACTAATTATAATTCGACTTACCTTTTAGCTGCCTTATGTATCCAGGCAAACATAATATACCCTGTTAAACTTTATAGCTAACAGGGATATTTTATTTTTTGATCCGATGAATAATCTATTAAAAATTCAAATTGAATAAGAACTTCTTTTTCCAACCCTTTTTTATAAAAAATCCCGCAAGTCATACTTGCAGGTACATTTTTAGTTTCTTTAAATCAATAATAAATCCAGTCCTATCAGACCATTTATATCATCATACTGAAAACTTGTAAAATCCAATGAACAATTATCTACGACAAACTCACCAAGCTTTACTCTATCAATGGCCTTTACAAAAGCATGCTCTTTTCCACCTATTCCATAAGACGTGACTACCTCATCACCGCCACTAACTTTTATACCAATATCATCTACAGCATCCTGAGAAATTAAAGTTTGTGCAGCTCCTGTATCAACCACAACGTTATTTATTAACTTGGACTTGCCCTTAAATGAAATCTCAATGTCAGTAAAAAGTAACCCTCACGTTCTGTCTATTTACTAGCCATGTGCATAACTCAAGCCTATTGATATAGCTAGCTTTGATGCACATAAAATTTATTTATCACTCAATATTTGATAGGATTTCCTCCCATAAATGTAGAATATAGTATTTGCGACAATCCCACACCTACAAAAACAGGAGGAAACACTATGCATCAACAATTAATAATGAACATCATAGACCTATTTACACCTCAATCCAAAGTAGAATTCTACACCCAAATTTTTGATACACTTGACCTTTCCATCTTCCCAGATAGAGTTAATTCCAGTACTTCAGGTCCAGAAGGTTTTTCACGTCATGCCCTCTTCAAAGCATTTATGGTCATGAAGTGTGAGAAGTTTTCCGAGATCACCCAACTCCAGGAGTACTTGTTCAACAATCAGATTATTGCTCACACCTGTGGCTTCAACATAATGAAAAAACTGCCTTCTTATTGGACTTTTAGACGTTTCATTAAGAATACCGCTCATAAATGGTTCTCTAAAGTAATGCAGTCTCAAGTTGAAACGTTGGTTTCTCTCGGCTTTATCGATGGAAGCTTTGTATCACTTGATTCAACATCTATCAAAGCCAATACTGCTAAGAACAACTTCAAATCCTTTGATAAAACCCGCTTTAACAAATCAATACCTCCAAAGTCCGACAAAGACTGTAAACTCGGAGTCAGAACCGCTAGCAATGCTTATAATGAAAAGAAATATGAGTTTTACTGGGGCTATAAAAACCATATCCTTGTGGATGCCATCTCTGGTCTCCCAATTGCTGAAATTACGACTACTGCCAATGTTACAGACGGTGAAGTAGCTATTCCTCTTCTTAAAAATACTAATTCATGGCTATCTCTTGAAGAAACATTTTTCATCGCCGATAAAGGTTATGACATCAAAGATATCTATAACTTTGTACATGATGAACTTCATGGCCAATGTTTTATCCCTCTTAACAAAAGAGGTTCTAAGAAGGGCCGTAAAACTCTTTCCTGTAGTAACATTATTTGTGATGCCGGTTTGGCAATGCACAAGGATGGCCGCTAATATCTTAAAAGTTATATAAAGCAAAAGTTCTGCTGTCCTTTTCGGACTTCCAAAGACAACTCATTGTGTCCGTGTAATCATCCCAAATACTTTAATGGCAAGAAAAACAGGGGATGTGTTAAATATTCCTCCACAGGTACTGATTACAGAGCTTCCATTAACAGAGACTCAGATTATTTTAAATCCATTTATTCTTTAAGAACTGAATCTGAGCGTTATAATTCTAGATGGAAGAACCTTAACACTGACAAAGCTTCAGTTCGCAACATGGCAGCTATTGAGAATCTTAATACTATAGGTCATATATGCTTGCTTGCAGTTGCGGTTGCAGCTGTTAAATCTGGTAAAACAGATTGTATTAAGTCACTCAAAAACCTCAAAAAGTCTGCCTAATACTTTATTGCAAAACTTCGCTTGCTCGGGCATTCCTATGTCTTCAGCCTTGTTTATAAACTGATTTTTTCTTTTTGGATTGAGTTTTCAATGTTCAGTCTTATCAAATACCATTTATTTCAAGGATTTATCCCTTAAAACTATTAATTATGCTCATGCCTAGTCTATTTACTTCAAAATAACCCTCCAAAGACTTTCCCTAGAAAATCCGCACAGGACGTGCGGCAAATCAGGGAATATCATATATCGTTTTCCCGTCTCCGACGTCCTCGAACGGTCCCTTGTGGATGACCCACGTTAGCGTGCAACTGCACCCGTGAGAGGATGTAGCGGAGCCCTGCCACATGAAGCTACTACAGAGAATTACTTCTTGCTCTTACCCTCGCAGCTTTCACGGAGAAGGATTGTTAGATGTAGTATCGGCATTTATATAGAAAAAAGGCCTATGCCTTTTTCACCTTTTTATTCTCAATCCATTCTTTTATAAATTCTTCATTGTACTTACCTGTGGCAACACCTAACCCAAATTCGATTAAGTCTTTTTGCGTATACTTTATTTCAATATCATTTAATTTGAGTAATAATAACATTACTGACACACCAATTCTTTTATTCCCATCAATGAAACCGTGATTATTAATAAGACTAAAAGTGATAGCGGATATTTTATCAATTATATCTTTATATAAATCTTCACCATCAAAAGTTTGAAAAGGCTTATTTATAGCACTTTCAAGTAAATCCTTATCTCTTATCCCTTTACTTCCACCAGTTCTTTCAATAATTCTATTATGAAAAAACTCTAATTCCTCAAAGTCAATAAATTTCATTATTTTGCGAGCTCCTTTAACGCTTCCTCATTCTCATCAATAACAAAATCCATTAATCCTATTTTTTCCTTTATTTCCTTTATTTTAAGAAACTCTACAAAATCAATTACTTCTTTCTTTTTATCTTCTGATAATTGTTCAAAATCCTTAATAAGTTTTTCTGCTAAACTCATTCTCTATCAACTCCAAATAAATAATTCATTTTCAATAATACTATTATACCCTATATTTTGTAATTGGTCACCACTATAAAAAATGACCATCAAAGCCTTTCTATAACATGTCGATATTGCATCTAACGTCTCGCCATTTGCGTCGTCGATGAATCGGACTTACAGAGCCCTTCTTCGTAGGCGGTGCTTGCACCCGATTCTTCGATGAGGGCAGGATGACCACATGCTCCTACTCCAACGAACGTTCTCCATGCTTTGCCCTTTACGCAAATGGACTTGTTATATGACGTATGGTGCCCCGCGAAGCCCGCCCGCAAAAACTCCAACCTAACATATGCTTTTCTTATTTCGCAGTTACCTTATTTTTTTGTTGTAAATTCAAGAACTAAACCATCGTTAATGTTTCCTTCATCGTCTCTTAACGCTGCATTAGGTATCCCAAACTCATATGTTTGTCCAGGTTCAATTACTTCTTTATACGATTTCATTACATCAGAATCAGGCAAGAACACTAACTTATTTCCTTTTCTTTCTCTTTTCAATTCTATAAACCCATTATCTAAATCACCTGAAACATTTGCTTTTTTCAAATATGCTACAGTTTTGGCAGCGAAATTTATGCTTCTGTCAAAATCAACTTCTATCCCCTTCCACAAATCAACTTCTGATGCTCTATTCTCAGGAATTATGGTTACAGGTTTGAACAGGTTAACCTTATAATTAAAAACAGTTTTACCTGGTTTTAAAATTGGTATATTGGTTTTTTCAATGTTGACTATGATCTTGTCAATATTACTTGACACATTTTTCTCGAACACTTTGTGGTTTTTGCGTTGGTATATAATGGGATGGAGCGTAGCGTAATCCCATTATATACCAACGCGTCGCTTTGCTCCCATCGCTA
>Ga0255341_1002994_pt1 | contig 19894 bp, 26 predicted proteins | sample wastewater_treat_8_FD_192418 | JGI IMG/M metagenome (GOLD analysis project Ga0255341, IMG submission 192418) | Wastewater microbial communities from Lulu Island WWTP, Vancouver, Canada - plant12 | ecosystem: Engineered > WWTP > Wastewater > Unclassified | place: Canada: Vancouver, British...
ACGACCTTCTCTGGGAGCTTCGCTTTCTCTCTCGGGGTCGCTTTTGCGAGCTCGGCCAGGTCCATAAACTCGTCAGGGTATCCGGCTTTCAGGAGCTTGGCCTGCGAGTCCGTCACTTCGACGATCGTGTCCGGGTCGATGTATCCGTTGAACTTTTTGTCGGTCCCCAGGCGCCCGCCCTCGATGATGCTTTCGGCGGGGATTCTGAACGAGCGCTGGCTTTTTACGTAGAGTTTTGTGCCCATGTGTCGGTTCTCCTTGTTATCTGTTTTGTCGGTGATCTGTTGAAAAAAAAGGGGGTGACCGCACCGACTACGGCCACCCCCCGAGTGCGCTTAAGCGCGGGTCGATTCCTTACCCGTTGTAATCAAAGTACAGGACTTCCAAAGGACGCATGACGCCGACGCCAGTGTACTGGCCGTACCCGGCATCCTGGAACTGGAAGTTGTTCACCGTGTTCGGTTGCGTGGTCGTGAGGTCGACCGGGATATCCATCCGGAGCGTTTCCTCGTCCTTCTTGTAGAGCACGTAGCGGTTCTTGCCGTTCCCGCCGAGGACGTCCTTGTTCTGTGCGGCTTCAGCGTAAGCAAGGGGCATGATCTTGACGCCGCCCGGAACGATTTTCTTGAACGCGGTCTCGAGCCAGTCGATCTTCATCACGTTCGGGTACGTTTCGCTCACGGGAACCGCGAGACCGACGTAATCCGCCAAGGGCATCACGAACGTGTCCGGCATCGTGGTCTTGTTGCAGTTCGTGAGGTACGCGCCGATAACTCCGGCAACGAAGGCGGAAAACTCGGAGGTGTTCATCGTGCTGATCGACTTCGTGATCAGCTGGGTGTTCGAGTTCACGGTGCTCTGGTTCAGGAGCCCCTTGACCGCGCTGTCCGAGCCGTGGCCGAGGAACGCGATCTTCTGAATACCGAGGTCCCAGTTCTTTTTGCGGGCCTTCTGGCGGCTTTCCACAACGTCCCAGTTGTTCGCCAGGAGCGCCTGCTCCACTTCGATCAGCGTGTAACCGACAGCCTTCGCCCAGCTTTTCACCTTCCGGCTGAACGGAGCGACTGCGGCGTCCGCGGTCTCGAGCTTCGCGTTTCCGGATCCCTGGTTCAAATCGCCCTGCTCGAAGTCCCCGGAGCTGTTCACCACGAGGTTGTGGAGAAGCGTAAGGGAAAAGGATCCCTCGCCGACGGAAAGAGGAACAAAATCGGCCGGAGCGATCTCATAAAACTTTTGCTCCGTGATCTTCTTGACGATGTACGTCATCGTGTCGATGGCGTACTGGAAGCCCATCGAGCTCTGATCGATCGAGTCGCCCGTCGCGTTCATCACGCTGGCGCCCCGCAAGGACCGGGAGTTCTGGTACTTCTTGTGGTATTCCTCTTGAAAATCCTTGAACGGGAGCTTCGAGTTGATTAACAGCATGGGTTGTTTCTCCTTTGTTTTTTTTAAGTTTCAATTCAAATCTTTAAGTCGGGCTCCGCTTAGAGCGCGGTTGTCCGGCTCTGTTCGACGAACTGCGTTCCGTCCGAAGTGAAGGCAAGCTGGAACACCTTCGCGTTCGTGTTTCCGGTGTTCAGCGTTCCGGCAGTCTTGAAGCCGGTCCCGAAGGTCAGGATTGCCGATTTGCCGGGGCTCGTTACGATCAGGTTTAAAGGCATACCGGCCGGGGTGGACGCCGCGTTGATCGTGGCGTTAAGGGTCGGGGCAATCGTGCAGACACCGCCCTCCGTCGGGTCAATAACAACGGTTGCGGCCGCGCCGTTCAGAGCCTGGACGGAGCTTGTGAAAACGCCAGTCACGGGGCTGGTGCGGCAAAGGACGCGGATCAGCTGTCCAGCGGCCGTTGCGTTGTCGAGGGCGATACCGCAGACCGGGTTCACGCCGCCCGTCGATAGCACCTTGCTCCCGGTCGGGTAAAACTCAACGTTCGCACCGCGAGCGATCACGCCCGCGCTTTCCAAGAACACGACCGACATGTCGCACGCCACTTCGACGGCGTCACCGGCCACATAGCTCTGCTTCTTGGGGGTGAAAATGATCACGCCGAAGGGGGAATCCGTCGCCGCGGCCTTCTGAACCAGAATGTTCTTCCCGGTTGCGTTCACGAGCTTCACGAAATCGCCGGCATAGAGCGTTCCGGATTGCTCCGGATCGATCATGACGGGGAGCGTGTTCGCGTTAAAAATCGCCGCGAGCTGGGCCTTGAGAGGGGTTTGCGCCATCTGGTTCATCTGCGTGGAAATGGTCATTTTCGTGAATCTCCTTTTTTAGGTTTTGATTTCAAAAACTGTTATTTTTTCTTCGAGCCGTACCGGGCGTTCCCGCGCTCGATCTTGTCGGACAAGGTCTCGATCGCTTTGCCGGTGATCACTTCCCCGGCGTTCTTCAGATCGTTCAGTTTGTGGAAGTATTTCGGGTCCTTCTTGGCGTTCTCTTTCGCCTTTGCGGCCGCTTCTTCGTCCGCCTTTTTCTTGGCTTCCTCGGCGGCGGCGTTTTCCTTTGCCTCTTTGTCAGCCTTTTCTTTTGCGTCCTTCTCGGAGTTTTCTTTGGCTTCGCGTTCAGCCTTTTGTTCCGGGGTCTCGGAGGCGTTCTTCTTGGCGGCTTCGTCGGCCGCGGCTTTTTCCGCCGCTTCCTTTTCGGCCTTCGCCTTCGCGTCTGCTTCCGCATTGCACTTCGCGGCCTTCCGGCGATTGTAGGAGTCGACCAGCTCGGTCATGTTGTACCGGGATCCGTCCTCGACGCTGAATTCCTGGCTCTCAAGGTTCAGGTCCTCGGGGGCGGTGTTATCGGCGTTTGCTTCCGGGGCCGGGGCTTCAGTCACTTCTTTGGCGGCCTGGGCCTGCTCGAGCTTCGCTTTCTCAGCGATCTCGGCTTGCTCGGCCTTGTACCCGGTCACGAGTTCGGAAAGAGGAACGGCGACGCCATCGATCTCAACGTCGATTTGTTCGAGCGGGAGTTTCTCGGGTGCGGCTTCTTGATCGTTCTTTTTTGATTTCCGTTTGAAGAGTCCGAACATTGGCTTTTTCTCCTGGGTAGAATTGCTCTTTCCTGGCTTGAGTATAACACGCGAATTTTTCTTGATCGGTTCGACCGAGTACGGTTCCCCGGCGTTCGCGTTCAGTCGCTTCTCGTAAAGGTCAGGGTGCGTTTGCTTCAGACGTTCCATCGCCACCTTTTCTGGGTTCCGAAGATTTTTCTCGTAAACCTTTCGTTTCAAAACCGGATCAGTAAAATACCTCTCACCGCTTTCATCCACTTCCCATTTGATGCTGTCGTTCTCCCCCGGCGCGGCATTCTCCTTCCCCGAGAACTTACTCCCGAGCGCCTGCGCCATCTGGTAGAGCTGTTCCTTGATCTCGCGGAGGATCGTGCCGAAGTCGGAGGCCGAGTCGTTCTGCTTCGGGACAATCATCTGCGCGGCCTTGGAGTTCATCATCCCAATATCCACGCCGCTCACGGTCCCGAGCACCTGTTTTACGATCGCGGCCGCCTGGCTCTCCGTCCCGTTGAATTCAAAATCTGCCACGCCACCCCCGCCGCCGACGTTCCGGAGTCCCCTGGCTTGCAGTTCTTGGTCCGGGTTCTTGTCATCGTCGCGTTCAAGCAGGCGGTACGGAATCGAGATCAGGACGGTCTTTGCGTTCTCTTTGGATCCCTCGAATGGAGTCAAATCACCTCGCATTTTTAGGTCGGGGTTGTTTTCTGCAACATGGGCGCTTCCACCTTTGTCGTAATCTATGACTACAATTTCGCCAGAATAACCGGTTACGGTTCCGATTGTACCTCGATATTCGACGCGATCTCCGACGGCGTATTTCTTGTTCATCTTCACTCCTTTGGCGTTGAGCCGCATCTTGTGGTTTCTGAAAATCTTGGAGTCCTCATAGCGCGGGTTCTCCACGAGCGCGAGGTGTGTAAAGGTTCCCGAGGTGATTTCCTCTTGGTATGGAATTGCGTTGTATTCGCCTCCCGGCCCTGTTTGTTCCGAGACGTCGAAGGCGCAAGATACCGACCATCCAGATTCGACCTTTGTTTTTGCCTCGTCATTTTCAACGGTAAAGTCGCAGTTGTACCATCCCGTGTCCGGGTTCCAATACGCCTTTGTGACCTTGCCGACGGCCTTTCCTGCGTTCTCGATTTCTTCCGGGGATCCCTCGACGTGCTCGATCGTGACGGGCTTGCCGACGAAGGACGGGAGCATCGCGTCCATCGTCTCTTTTCGGAGAAGCGCGACGCCAGCACCTGAGTCGCAATAGCTGACAAGCCCAGGGGTCCAGAATTGTGCTGTGTAGGTCTTTCCTTCGGTTGTGGTCTTTGCGTTGCGTAGGATTAAGCGCATGGTTTGTCCCTCCGCCTTTATATTACCTCGTCCAGGGTTGGTTTCCCCCCTGCACCCCCCTTTATGTCCTTATCCTTATCCTTGTCCTTGTCCGTTTCCTTGTCCTTGTGGGTATGGATACCCATTGGATACCCTACGATTTCATGCTTGCATTTTGGTTACTAGGCGTTATACTCAAGAAAACAAAAGGAAATTACCGTTACCTTCCGAAGGCTCGACTTGTCGTCGAAAAGCATCTTGGCAGGACCTTAAACCCCGACGAGATTGTCCATCATCGGAACGAAAAGAAAAACGATGATCGCCTAGAGAACCTTATGGTTTTGAATGGCAAGGCGGCGCATCGCAGGATTCACAATAATCCAGAAAGTCTGAAGCCGGGGGATGTTATTTTTGACGGGCGGAATCTTTAGTCGTCGTCAAAGACTGGCTGGGCGACGCACCGGCAGTTGAAGTCCTCGCCTGGGTTCGCTCGCCGGCCGGTGGCTTGGTCCACGATGGGCGGATTGTCCCAGGAAAAAATGCGGCCGTCCAGGTCCTTGTGTCGGTGCCGGACGCGGGCGTCGTGGCTCGTCACCCACACGTATCGGCCAATCCCGATCTTCTCGTAGCGTTCCTGGCGGTATTTCGATAGCAACAGCGACGTTTCCTGCCTTGCGAGGAACTTCGCCTTGTTCTTGGTCACGCCGTACTCGCTCTGGATCGTGTCGACCATGCGCTTTGCTCGGAACCCGCCGAAGGCGTTTTCCTCCATCTTCTCGCGGAGCCGGTAGATCGCGTCCTTGCGCCAGCCTTTGATGTAATAATTCAGGTTCTTGTTGTATTGCTCTTGCAAGCGTTCCGCGACGCCGCCGTCAAGCTGGGGCTCGATCATGATGTCTTTGGGCGTCACCTTCTGGAACTGGCTGTCCAGTTCCTGCAGGATCTTCTCGACGTGGGGCCCGAACGGGATCTGATAGGTCTCGAGCTGGTCGTTGGCGGCCTCGATCCGGTCGAGCTCGAGCTCAAGCTGTTTTTGAACGCGCTCGGTCTTGAGCTTGCTCGCTGAAACGGCGGCTTTAATTTCGATGGGGAGGGCGGCCAGGCTAAGTTTGAACGCTTTTCTGTTTTTGTCCCAGGCCCCCCCCATGTCTCGAATTGTCTTTGAGATCGACGAAGAAAACTCACCGATGAAGTATTCGTCCCGGTACTGTATCTTCCCGCCGTGGAGCGCGGCGATCAGGCCCTTCTTGGTGTTCCACTTCACTTCAAGCCCGGTCTCGTCCTCCAAAAGCTCAAGCAGTGGGCGGTAGATCAAATCGTAAAGGTGGAAGTCGAGCTCCTTGATGATTTCGTCGGAGTAGCGGTCCTTGTCGATGATTGGCTTTAGGCGGCGCTGGGGCATGGGTTAGCCTCTCCGCATGATTCGGAGTTCGCCTCGGGCCTGGTATAAAAAATAGCTGGCGCGGTTGTGGTTCCCGAGGAAGTAAAACGTCATAAATCCCGCTGAGTGTGGGGGCATCGGTTACCTCCGCTTGCTGTTGCCTTTGGGCGCTTCCTCGCGTGCGGAGTCCTGAGGCTGGTCGGTGCTCATGGAGCTCATGGGAACCTCGGGGTCTTTGATCCCCTTCGAGACTTCCGTTTCCATGACAAAAATGCCCTCTTTCTTCAGGGCTTCGCAGTATTCGACAGGGTTCAGAATGCCCTGGCTGTAAAGCGCAGACAGGCGGTTGAACTTGTTCGTCTTGACCGTTTCCTCTTGCTCGGTCGACAGGATCCGGAGGGGCTTGAATTTAAACTCCACGTCTGGCGCGAAGCCGAAAAGGACGCGGCACGCGAGCGGGATCACTTCAAGAAGGATCTCGGTCGCCTGGCCCCGGACCTCGCTTTCGATCAGCGCGTTGTAGTTCTCGATGTCGTCCTCGCCCGAATTGAAGCCGGAGGCGGAAAGCCCGAAGAGTTTCGTCACGGGCATTCTTGCGGCCGCGGCCATGCTGATCCTGTTCTGGTTTAGGATCTCTGGCAAGCCGGAGAAGCTGATCTGCTTCTGGTCGTAGTCGTCCTCTTTGTCGATCGCGAGCATGTTGTGGAAGTTCTTCGTCATGGCGGCCACGCGCAGGAATTCGCTCGTCATGGATTGCGCGAGCCCGGAGAGTTGCTGGTCGTTGAACCCCTGGATCTTCACCACGTCGATCTTGGCTTCGTCGACGAGCTCGTAGATCAGGTCCTCGTTCTTGAGAAACGCCTGGGCCGGGCGGATCATGCGCTCAATCTCGGACATGCCCCAGCCCTGGAGCCGGGCCCGGATGAAGCTAGGAGCTTCTTTCCCGTTGATCTTGAGCACCCGGCTCTTGTGCATCTTCTGGCCGTAGTAGTTGTACGGGGTCTCGCTCTTGGAAATGGCGGCATAGTTCAGCGTCAGCTCCCAGCGGTCCGCGGCGATCAACGCAAAGAGATCATTCTGCCCGAGGCTGTCCGGCTTGAATTCGGTCTCGGGGTCCTGGTCCGTGTTCAGGATCAGTCCGGCCCCGCCGAATAACTTCGCCCAGCGCATGCCATCCTTCAGCACGGGAATGATGTGCCGGTTCATGTAATCATTCAGGCGCTTCAGGTCCTCGGAGTCCAGCTCGTCACATGTCAGTTCTAGTCCACCTCTGAACGCGTCCTCGACCGGCTGATCGATCGCGGTCTGGATCGGGCCGTGAGTAAAATAGGTATAGCTCAGGAGGATCCGGTTCAGGGAGAGCGGCGAGAAGTTCGCGTCATACGACATGCCGTAAGGGTTTGAAAGCGGCGCCTGGTTCCCGCCCATGAATCCGCCGAACACGCCGGAGAGCATGTCGTTGGCCGGGCTTGGGCTGTAGGCGTTTCGGAGCGCCCTCACTCGGTTCGCGCCCTTTACTGCCTTCACCTTCGCGTTCTTTGCTCGTCGGATCTTTTTCATGATTTCCTCGCTAGTGCGTCGTAGATCGTGGTTTTCTTTTTCATGTATCGTTCAAGAGCGTATCTGCAATTATGGACAAGAATCCCGTTTGCAAAAAACTCGGGCTGGTCTTTTACGGTGAGGTCGTAGACTTCAGGTTCTTTTTCGGAGAGCACGGAGACGGTTAGCACACGATCTGCCACAAGTCTCGACTTTCTTGAATTTGTTGAACTGGATGATTTTCCCGCAAACGGCGCAGTTGGCGACAACTTCGTCGATTCTGTTCCACCTACGCCATTTTGATTTGCATGCGTTAGAGCAGAACCTTGACCTTTGCCCGACCCATACGACATACGGCTTAAGGCATTGAGAGCATCTGCGCTGATGAACTTTTCTTTTTTTTGCGACTTCGACGGCGTGCTTGCTGTGCCACGCTCGTCCCTCTTTGCTTCCGTGCCACTTCGCCGCAAGATGCCGAACGTTGTCGAGGCTTTTTCTTGCGGCCGCTTTGCTTCGTTCCGTTGCTCCGTGCCACATAAGATGTTTTTTTGCTTGGATGCATTCAAGGTTTGATATTTCGTTGTTGAGCGCATTTCCGTCTTTGTGGTGGATCTGGTGGCCTTTTGGAACTGGTCCGTTTTTAGCTTCCCATATTGCCCGGTGAAGATTAAACCCTCCTGATCTTCGGAAGTACACTCTGTCAGTCCATTTTTTCGCATCCGGGTAGCGACGATATGCGCGACCTTCAAAAATAATCTTTTCATTCTTTGCCATGGTGTTTCCTCCGATACGGTTAAAAGCTCATGTCCGTATCTTACCGCATCGGCTCGAATAAATCCATCTTTTGTCCATATTTTGTGGTCTGGGGTGCATGTTATCGCCTTTCCAGATTCTGTTTTGATCTCCAAAACTTCAGCGTTCTTTCTCGAGGCTCCGCTCCATTCCACGCGCTTGAATCCTGCGCGAGTAAGAACCTTCTCTCCGACCTTTATGTCTTTAATTGCCTTCTCACCTGATTCTGTGATAATCATTGAATCTCCCTTGAGACATGCGTCAGGGCTATGGTCCGAGCCCTCTGCTGGGATCGGGATAACTCGCCCCGTGATCCGGTCCTGCTTCCAGCGCCAGTTCTGGAAATCACTAATGGTTCCCTTGCACCTGGGGTGGATGATAACTTCCTCAAAAGAGCGCAAAAACTGAATGCCATCCTCTACGGATCCTTTCCCTTTCTCCGCGCCGACAATGTTAAAGCCCTGGCGCTTTAGGAGCGATATAGTCTCGGGCCGTGCGCTGTCCGCCCGGATCTCCCATTTCGGTCCGCCGAGCGTCCTCCGGCTTTCCGGCACGGTCAGGAAGAAGTTCTCGAGCTCCATCAGCTCGATGCCGTGCCCGTATGCCTCGTAATCGATAAAGAGCTTGGTCCCCTTGATAAAACAACGGAGGAGCACGGTCGGGTCGACCGAGAAGCCAAAGTCCGCGCCGAAGAGCAGTTGCGCGTCCGGCGGGGTCTCGAACGCTTCCACCTTTATTTTACCTCGCATAATAAGCGCTTCCCCGTAGGTCTTGGGGAGCCCGAGCCAGACGTGCTCGTATTTCTCGTAATCGACGCGCTTGTCGTACTCCATCTCCCGGCGCAAGGTTTCCGGGAACCACGGGTTGTCGGCGTAAGTCGAGAACACGATGTTGCTGTCCGGCGGCGGGTTTTTGTGAAACCGGATATAAGTCGCGCTGTTCTCGCTCTCCGGGTTGTAGCTCACGTAAAACTGCGAGCCCTGGGCTCGGATCGTTGGAATCAGCACGGTCCACGAGTATTCGCTCACGGCCTCGGCTTCCTCCACCCAGCACCGGGTGATTCCTTCGAGGGATTTGATCTCCTGGATCGCGGTGTGCAGGCCCTTAAAAATAAACTCGGAGCGGAAGATCGGGCAAATGATCGAGTCCTTGAAGATCGTGAAGAAGTCCTCAAGGTGTAGGGCGTAGATCTGGTCAACGAGCAGGCGGTGCACGGAATCGCGGATTGAGTTCTGGTATTCCCTGGTGCAGAGGACGCGCTGGCGGGATCTCGACGCTTCGATCAGGAGCTTCCTGGCAATGGTCCAGCTCGCGCCTTTCCCGCGGCCGCCTTCCGCGACGTTGTAGCGCTTGGGCTCAGCGAAGAAGGGATGGAAAACTTCTGGGTATTCGCATTCGATCTTTTCAGGGATCATTCGGTTTCTCCGGCTCCGCCGCTTTCGACGGGCGCACCGGAGCGAACACGGCAGGCGGGATGAAGAACGGCTCCCCTTCGTTCCCGGTGAGCTCTGTCTTTTGCGGGACCTTTCCGATCACGCGCTCGAGCATCTTGTCCAGGGTGTGGAAGTCCCCCTTCTTCATGCATTCCCGGATCACGCTGGCAATGGTCACTTCGAGGACTGTGGCTTCCGGGCGCTTGCTGAAGCGGACGAGCTCGTCGACCGTCATTTTCATCATCCGGCACAGAACTACCGCGATCTCTTTTTTCGTGTAGTTCTTGAGCTCGGCAGGCGCTTCCGGCGGCCGGCCGGTTGGGTTTCCGCTCTGCCCTGGCTTGAATTGGTACGGTTTCAGGTGCTCTGCTGGGTTCTCTCTCATAACTGTTTCACGGCTGTTTTTCTGGCTGTTGGGCCCTGGCATAGACCGCTTCCCGGTCGTTCCCGGTAAAGGTGCACCAGCGTTCGATGATGACGTCCACATACTTGGGGTTTATTTCCATGCCGTAGCAGATGCGCCCTGTTTGTTCGCAAGCGATTAACGTGGAGCCGGAGCCACAAAAAGGATCATGAATAATTTCATCCTTTGCGGATAATGCTTTGATTGCCTTATCAGCCAGTTTGACAGGAAATCCTGCTGGGTGATCGTGTCCTCCTGCGGAGAATTGACATATATCCCAAACGTCCATTTGAATTTCGTCATCCATTTCAGTAATTTCACCTAGTTGGACATCACCCTTTGAAAGAAGATAGATCATTTCGTGGTTATAATTCGGAAGATAGTGTCGTGCTTGAGGGTTTTTCTTGCTGTTCTGCCATAGTGGAATTTGACACCCTGTTTTCTTCCATACAATATTCCGAAAAAGTGTGTATCCTATTCCCTCAAGCATTGTGATGTGTTTGTGGGGCATTGACTTCGGGGATACTCCAACATTCCAAGCGATAATACGACCATCATTCAACGAATCGAACATATTTTGAGCTACCGCACGTATAAAATCAAAATACTTTTCAATCGGCATATTATCGTCATGGGTGCTATATTTTATTCCGACATTGTAAGGCGGGGAAGTAAACACCATATCCGCTTTCTTCCCGTCCATCAGCAAATCGACATCCCCGGCATTCGTGGAGTCCCCGCACATCACTCGATGCTTTCCAAGCGTGTAAATCTTTCCTCTCTCGGCGCGGGCGGTTGCCGGCACGTCCGGGACGTCGTCCTCATCGCCCCCCTTCAGGTCAAAGATGCGGTCGAGCTCTTTGGAGCTGAAGCCGATCGTTTTCAGAAGCTCCTCGTCAAAGTTCGCGAGGGCGTCAAAGTCCCACTCCCCGGTGTTCTTGTTCGAGCGCAGGAGGTACTCCCGTTCTTCCTCGGGCGTGAGCATTCGGTTCGGGATCCGGCAGTCGACGAGCTCCTGGCCGCGGCCGAGGATCTGCATGATCTTCAGGCGCTGGTGCCCGGCGAGGATCTTTCCGTTTGTGTTGACAGCCGGGATCTCGACCAGGTTGAACTTCTCGAGGCTGGCTTTCAGCTGGACGGCCTGGGCGTCGGTCATCTGGCGCGGGTTCCCTTCAAACGGGACGAGGTCGTTGATTCGTAGCTTGGTGGTGCTCCATTGCAGGTCGGTCGTTTGCATGCGTCAGCTCCTTTTGATAAATGCGACGGGTCCGGATTCGCTTCCGATAATGATCGCGGGCCAGTAGTTTTCTTTTTTGATCAGCTCGTTTACGGCCGGAAGGACGCCCGGTTGCGGGTACTTCGTTCCGTACACGTCGTCAATCACGAGGATCCCTCCGGGGCGCAGACAGGGCTCAAAGAGCAGAATGTCGCGCCGGGCTCCCTCGTAGCTGTGGTCCCCGTCGATGTAGAGCCAGTCCACGGGGTTTACGTGCGCGACGAGAGGGCCGGGCGGGACACATAAGATCCGGGCGCCGTGCTTCTCGGCCAGGGCCTGGATCGCGGGCCGGGTCTGGTCAATATCCACCGAGATCAGGTGCGCTTCCGGGTTCTCGGTGAGGAAAAGATCGGCGGAAACGCCCCATCCGGTCCCGACCTCGAGCCCAAAGTTTAGGTGCGCCGGCTCTGCCAGCTTCATGAACTGGCGCAGGCTGAATTCGTATTCCTCGACGTTGATGCACATTTTCCTGAAGTCCCACTCACTCATAATTCCCCCAGCATGTCGGTTGAAGTGATTCCTTGCTTTTCAAAAATGGCACGTAGTTTTTTTATGGCACGGCGCTTCTCCCGGAACACGCTCTCTTTCTTGATCTTCATGGATTTCGCGATCGAGAACGCACTCACCGCCCCGGTGTCCCGGTTGAACGAGAAAAAACGCATAAGCGCCTCGCGCTCCCGCGGGGCGAGCTCCCGGAGCGCCGCGAGAAGGATTCTCATCTTGTCCTCGTCCTGAATCTTCGCTTTCGCTTTCCCGTCCGGGCACAGCAGGATCGCTTCGTCGTAGCTGTGCTCATGCCCCTCCTTCGTCGTGAAGTCCTCGTCCAGGTAGACGCAATCAGAGAGCGCGTTCTGCGCCGCCTTGATCTCCCAGCTCCCGTTTTTCGTGATCCATGAACCGAACCGGTCCTTGTGCTTCCGCTGGAGCTTGGACAGACGGTCAAATGCCCAGCACGGGACCTTCACGGCTCTAAAGCCGCGGGTCCTGAAGGCTCGGGAGATCGCTTGCCGGATCCAGTGGAACGCGTAGGTGCTGAAGGTGCACCCTCGGGCCGGGTCAAACTTCAAAGCGGCGCGGTAGAGCCCGTACACGCCGGCGGAGAAGTAATCCTCCCAATCCATAGCCCCTGTCTTGGCGCGTTCCGTCACCCATCCGAATTGATCCTGCAGAACCGTAACGACGAGACCTTTGTTTTTTTCGACCATCTTCCAGGCTTCGTCGGGGCTCGTCATTTTCCACGTCCTAGGGCGACGATCTGCGCTCGCTCTTTCGTGGCGATGTGCTTTTTCAGGATCTCTTTTGTTTTGAACTTCTTCCCGCAGAACGGACAGTTGTGAATGGAGCGAGCCATTTCGTTTTCCCTCCGTCTTTAGATTACCCTCTACGGGACAATGATTTACTTCTGCGGGCCTTGAAGCTGGATCGCCTGGTCAATCACGCTGTCCGGGAAGTTCGGGTCTCTCTGGCATTGCCCCCACGGTCCGTGGGTGCCGAAGTGCATCGTTCCGATGTGCTCGAGCTTGACCTTGCGCGTGGCGTAGAGCTTGGCCCCCATCGACGCGGCGTCCGCGCTGAAGAGCCAGTCCTCGGATACGGTGCGGGCGACAAACTCGCCCTTTTCGTTCTTTTCGATCCAGTCCTGGAACCGGAAGAACAGTTGCTCCACGAACGGGAAGGCGAGGTTCACGCACATGCATCCGGTGTTCAGGACGATGTCCGGGAACGTGAAGGTCTCGGGGAGCTGGTAAACCTGGTGCATCGTGAAGCGCTCGATGCATTTGACGTCCGGGCGCATCCGGCCGGTGGACGTTATGCCGAGGTGGTCCTTGATCGGGCTGATGGCAGAAATAATGTCTGCGTCGTGCGTTTTCATTTCGTCGAGAAGCGTCTGGATCCAGTTCCCCGCCGGGACGATGTCGGCGTGGCACATCACGAAGTGAGTAAATCCTTCGGTCCTCTTTCGGTTCAGACAGTCCGCCCACATGCGGTTGAAGCTGTGCGCGAGGCTTGAGAATTCCGTCGAGGCGACGAGCCACCCCTTCTTCACGATCGCGGAAAGGCTGTATAGCTGTTTGCTGGCGCTTTGTCCATTGTACGACGGTAACGCGATGAATACTTTCGGTTCTTGTCCGTTACTTGGTTCCATTTGCGAGATCCTTTACTCTGTTTGTGATTACGTCAATGCCGACGCGGGCTACCTGCTGTTGAAATCCGGAGGTTGAAAAAAAGCGCTGATAATAAAGCGGGAGCGGGAAGTACGCGAACGGAAAGCCCTCGCGCTTGGCGCGGATCCACAGGGACCAGTCCCCGGCCTCGTCGTCCCGGTAGCGCCACCCGCCTGTTTTCTTGAGCACGTCCTTGTGCACGACGGCGGCCGTCGAAATAAAGTTGTACTGGACGAGTTGCTCCATCGTAAAAGGCGCCGGGGGCGGCCAGTGGACACCGAACCCCACCGGCTTTTCTTCCGGCTTGATCACGTAGTACGGGAAATAAATCACGCCGGGGTTCCCTTCCTGGACGTTGCTCTGCTGAAGAACGCGGACGTTGTCCGGGGCATAATAGTCGTCGTCGCATCCGACTGTGATCCAGTCGTTCGTGGCGTGCTGGGAAGCGAACAGGAACGCTTCCTCCGCGCAGAGGTGTTTCTTGGGAACAACGACGCGGGCCTCCGGAGCCATCATCTTCACCATTTTCTTGTCGTAGTCGCCCTGGATGCAGACGATCACTTGGTCGAACGGCCGAGAGGAAAGAAGCGCCTGCATGAACCACGCGGCTCGCTCTTTGCTTCGCATTGGGTTGTGGGCGCAAATGCAACACGTTATTTTCATGGTTCTACGTGGTCTCCGTTTTTTTTGACCGGCGCGGGTTCTTCGATGCAGAACACGTTCAGGTGCGTTAGCGTTTTTACTCCGTCCGGCGTTAAAAACTCCATCGGAATGATCTGGCCTTCCTCCCTTCCTCCCTTTCATGTTTGATGGTCTAAAATAAACTCTTGGTTGTTGCTTTCAGTCTTTGCTTTGCGTAAGAATGTTTCTTTTGCAAGTTCACCTTCCTTCTCGTCAGTCATTCCCCCCTCCCCTTGAGTTCTTGGGTTGCCTTAGAGTTCATGATAAACTTCAAGCAAGCGATAACAATCACGGCATCTCTGAAGCCAAGGATTATTTCTTTAAGACTGTGCAGAATATCCATATCCGCCTCCCGTTAAAGTTTTGGTTCTGTTCTCTTCCTGATTTCTTCCCAGCCTTCGGGGTCTTCTGCTTTTAAATCGCCCATAAGTATTTCATCGTCGAATCCCATTGTCTTAGCCCAATATTCTCGGCAAGTCTTGCACCAATATGTCCGTGAGAAATCTCCGTTATCAACGTGAACTATGAGTTGTAATTCGGCCTTCGGAGAAAACTCTCTAGCACACCCAAAACACTTTTGCTTTTTGCGAATCTTTACAACCCTATTCTCCAGTACGTTCATCCCTCACTCTCCTTTTTGCTGGTCTAAAATAAACTCTTGGTTGTTGCTTTCAAACGCTTTTTGGCTATCTCGCAATACTTCTCTGAAATCTCGATGCCGATAAAGTTTCTACCTAACTCTTTGCAAGCAACACCTGTTGTTCCTGAACCCATGAATGGGTCGAGGACGGTGTCAAATTGTTTTGAATAACAATCAACTATATGATTTATAATATCCATATTTTTAGGAGTTTCATGCTTGCTATTAGTTTTTGGATTATCCTTATTTCGTGAAGTATTAGCAGTATTCAATAAAAACCAGTTCCTTTTTACCTTATACTCTTTTGTGTGAAGTTTTCTTGGCTTGCCATTAACAAAATATATTATTGGATACCAAGCATCAAACATCCCAAGATGCTGTCTGTATTGTGCAAAGTTTTTAACCACTGCAAATATATCGTGCTTAAAATTAGGTCGTTTCAAATTCTTTTTTGTAGAGAATATGAAAGCATAGCAACCATCTTTCAAGACACGCATACTCTCGGTAAAAAGAAAATCATAATAATCTACACTATCCCATTCAGCTATGCCTATCCCATAAGGAGGGTCAGTAAACACCAAATCCACCTTCGGAAGCAATGGTAATATCTCCAAACAATCGCCCAAGTAGATACGAAGGTCAGGATTCTTTTCCTCGTAGTAGAGATAATCTTCTAGCTTCTTCATCGCCCCTCATTTTGCGCGGGTTCTTCGATGCAGAACACGTTCAGGTGCGTTAGCGTTTTTACTCCGTCCGGCGTTAAAAACTCCATCGGAATGATCTGACCTTCCTCGTCCTTGTAGGCGACGGGGATCCTGTAGATCCGGACCTTGCCGCCTTCCGGCGGGAGTTCGATATACCGTTTCGCCGCGAACATTTTTAAACAATCAAGCAGGGCGTTCAGCCTGTTCTCATGCGTCTGGATCCTGGCCTCGAGATCGGCCACTCGCTTTTCGAGTTCTTGGCTCATGAGTTCTGGTCCGTTCCTTTTTGCTTCGGAAAAATAATCGCTCCCTCGCGGGCCGCCTTCTTCAAGAGCTTGTGCGCTTTGTTGACAGCCCCGTTGAAGCCCTCCTGCCGGCGTTTCTCGTTGTCGTTGACGATCTGGTCCGTGCTCGGGTATTTCGGTGGCAGTAAGTTCCTGATCTGGTCGTCGAGCGTTAGCATTGTTCTGTCTCCTTTATCGCTTGCATGATTTGCTCCGCGACTTGCGGGACGATCGCGTTGCCGAGGGCTTTGAGGCGCTCGACTCTATGCCCGGCTTTGGACAGCACAGCTCCGTCCATTTCTCCGGGTAACCCCTCAACGGCGGCGTAAGCGCATTTCACGATGTCCCAAGTTTTCGCAATCGCTTGTGCAACGCTAAGTGACACTTGTGGCACAAGGTTTTTATATTCTCGGGCGAGTTGTTCTTGATATTCGTGTCTTTGTGATGAGCGTCTAAATTCAGCGTTGAGCCACAATCCTCGCACTCCCTCCCCTTGTGCTTCCTCGCCCTGATGTGGAAGGTCGCTCGGTTGGTAGGCTCTTTCTTCGATTCGGCACAGGAGCGAGAGCAAAACTTCCTTTTCTTCCAACGAGTGCCATCCTCCCAATTTGCTCCATACTTCTTCCGGCTGAATGGCTTCCCGCAAAATCCGCAGTTCTTTGAGTCCGTTTTTAGTAATGGCCGCCCCATAATCTTCCTCCGTTGTTACTTCGTTGAAATATCTGTCCAAGAAATCGGATAGCCCATTAAGTACTCCACAAAAGCGGGTTGCAACTTCAATCCAGTTTTCTGACCAGTTTGGCCCTTGGTCGCTCCCATTTCTATTGCGCTGTCCAGACAATCCCGACCCTTGCTCGCCCCGCCTTTCCAGTCCCGTGTCGCCGCTGTCGGAAGCATCTTGATCGTCTTGTCTATCCCGCCCTGCTTGGAGTTCGGCCCCCGGCTCTTGTGATCGCAACTCGTCGCAGTCGGAAGAAGACCCGCCTTCATAATCTCCTCTGCCAACACCTTCCCGCCCTTCCCGTTCGGGCGGCTGCCCGGGTTTCCCGCCCTGTGAGTGGGCAACAATCCACACTCTGTCCCGGCGGTGCGGGGCGTTGACGGCGCAAGCTGGAATAACAAACGGTTGAACTTCGTAACCTTCGTTTTCCAAGTCAAGACACACTTGTTCGAATACCATTCCTTCGCTGATAGTAAGTAGTCCGCGCACGTTTTCAGCGACGACCCATGTCGGCTTGAACTCTCGTATGACTCGTAACATTTCCGGCCAGAGATAGCGGTCATCATTTGTTCCTTTTCTTTTTCCCGCTTGACTGAAGGGTTGACAGGGAAATCCTCCTGTGAGGAGGTCAATTCGTCCAGATTCAGGATTTCGGGATTGCTTAGTACAAAGTTTGTTGCGCCTTTTGCTTTCCAACTTTTGCTCGTCTTTCGTTGTATATGGTCTGCCGCATTCGGCGTCGGTAACAACGCCGACTGATTCTTTCGTGAGTTTTCTGATATCATCGATAATCACCACTTCCTTTCCGAAGTTTTTACGCAAGACCGATTGGCAGTATTTATTGATCTCACAAAAACAAATATTCCTGTACGCCCCCCCCCAGGTGTTTCTGGCTGCAAGGGCGAAGCCGCCTATTCCCGAAAAAAGATCGACGTGATTCACTCGTCCTCCATCTGTATGAACCATTTTCTTTTTTCCATTCCAAACTCAAAAACGCGGTACCGGCACCACGGATAGTTCGCCTCGAACAGCTTCCGGCGCAGTTGCCAGGCTTCCGTTTGCGTGGCCTTGCCGGCCTTGATCTCATGGACCTCGGTCCGGCCGTCGGGTAGCCACACAGTGAAGTCCGGCTTGTGGTGGCCGATAAGAGTCCGAAATTCCGACGTCGCGGTGAGCTCGGGTCTCGCCGCGTAAAGCGGCCACGCTTTTTCAAACTCGAATTCCTTCACGCGCCCGGCCCGGAGCTCGGCTAGAAGCCACAGGCCGTGCTTCACTTCGGCGTCGGATCGGTAGTCCCTGCCCTTTGCGCGGGCCGCGAGCTCTTTTTGGTCCCTGGAGCAGACTTTCATTTTTTCCTTTTTTTCCAGCACGAGAATTGATGTTCGTGCCTGATCGCTTTTCTGATTTTCTTGATTTGCTTTTTTGTCATCGGATCCTCACATGCGAACCCCATTTGAGGCGATCGGGATCGCTGAAGCGTTCATAGTTTCGGGTCAGCGTTTGCTCTTGCTCTCCGGTCAGGACATATCCCGCGGCCACCACTTCCCGGATGCGGTCCAGCCTCCACGCCAGAACGATGTCAAGCGGTCGCTTGCGCTTGGCCACGCGCTCGTCGATCTGTTGCATCATGAAACGCGCTACTTCGTTATTCACTTCTATATCCCCGCGCTCAGAACATCCTGGACGCATCGGACGAGGTAATATTCCCCGCCGTTGGCCTTGATGTTTCGTTCAAAAATAATCTGGTCCGGGCTCTGCTTCCCGGTAGGGCTCTTGGCTTCCAAGCAGATCATTCGGCCAGCCTTCAGCACGATGATGTCCGCCACTCCCGGCGTCAAATTGGGCGGCTTCAGAAAGATCTTCCGGCCGGGATGCCAGGTACCGGTGGAGTTGACGCGAAAATGAAACACCCCACGCGCCCGAAGATAGAGAAGGATCTCCCGGAGGACGTCTTTCTCTTTCCTGAGCGCGAGGGAATGTGTCATGTTATGCCGCCTTCGCTCGGATGAACTTCACCACTTCTTTCGCGGCTTCGTGCTTGAGCTCGAGCGTCCCGCCGTCGACGGGGATCAGGAAACGCTTGGCGCGGCGCATCTCGATTATCAGGTCCGCGGCGGCGTCCCCGAGCGCTTTCTTTGCCTTTGCCACGGCGTCGCTGGCTTCTCTGAAACGGTCCGCGGCCTTTCCGAGCTCGTCTTTCTCGGGCATGCCGGGGAGCTCGCTTTCTGGCGGCTTGTTCGACTTAACAGTCCTTGTTTTTGTTTTCTCTGGTGCGAAGGTTGATACTGGTACCATATTCACTCCTTTTTGGTTGTCGGTTGTGTTACTTGGTTGAAATCGTTAGGTCGGTGTCGCGGACAAAGGTCATCACAGCCTGGAGGTCCGTTTTTGCGATCGCGTCCTCAAGCGCCGCAAGCGTCGCGCTGTCCAGGCTTTCCGCTCCGTCAAGGACGATCAGCCCGAGGTCCTTCGCCCGGATCTTGGCGAGGTCAACGGCGATCTGCGTCTGCTGGGCGAGGTTCAGCGTTTCATACGGGATCCCGCCTCGGTAAACCTTCCCGTCCTTGATCTCCACGTCGATCGGGAGGTTCTTCAGCAGGCCGTTTTTGTACGCGATGAGCGCGTCCAATGCCGCGGTGTGCGCGTCGGATTTCGCTGTGAGACCGTCCGCCTCCTTTTGCATCTTCGCCACGACGTCCGCAGTGTTCTGGATCCGGACGGCTTCTTCGAGCGATTGCCGGGCCGAGCTGATCTTTTGCTCGGTGTCCGCGATCGTCGGATCCTCCGGCTTGCTGGCCGCCCAATCCTGGAGGGCTTTTGTGGTCATGGCCTGGGCGGCGTCCTTCGCCTCGCGCTTGGCGGTGTCCCGCCTCTCGGTAATCTTGGCGAGCGCTTCGGCGTACTCCTGATCCGCGGCGGCCGTTTTCTCGGCGTAGAATGACTTCGCCTCGTTTTCAAGCGCGTAGCGCTTCTGGTCCACTCCGCGTTGCGCTTCAACCAGCGCCCCCTTCTTGCATTCGAGGATCTTCTCCATCTCCGCGATCGCGGCTCGAATCGCTTCGGCAGGTTGTGCCTTCTCCGGCAGGCTCGCGCTCAATTGCTCGATGGTCGCCTTCTTCTCCTTCAGCGTCCGGTTGATGTCCTGGCGGTGCTGGAACAGCTGGTCGTAGACCGAGTCGACCGCCTTCAAGGCGTGTCCGGCGGGGATCGTCACCTTCTGGCCATCAAGCGCCGGGGCGATGATCTCCCCGATCTCTGCGGTGTTTGCTTCCAGGGGCATGGCCGCCAGAAGAAAATCCGCACGGTCCGCGGGCTTGCATTCGAGGAATTTGATCGGGTTCAGGCTGATCTCGTCCGCAAGCTGGCCGATGAACTGCATCGGTTTCGAGACCTTGCCGTTCTCCGGATGAGTGACCTTCGTGTTGCTTTCGGTTGCGGTCACGGTCTTGATCACGCGCATTCCGTTCTCAAGAACCAGAACGACCTCACCTACTTCTGCGCCTTTTCGGAGCAGGGTGGCGTCATGGCCTCCGCGTAGCGCCGCCTTGATCGCT
>Ga0255341_1003005_pt1 | contig 19815 bp, 15 predicted proteins | sample wastewater_treat_8_FD_192418 | JGI IMG/M metagenome (GOLD analysis project Ga0255341, IMG submission 192418) | Wastewater microbial communities from Lulu Island WWTP, Vancouver, Canada - plant12 | ecosystem: Engineered > WWTP > Wastewater > Unclassified | place: Canada: Vancouver, British...
GCCGACCGGACAAAGCGGCCTTTCTGACGCCGGAGCGAGCCGCCTTCTTTCGATCACTCGCTGCCGCTATGGCAGAGGTGGGGCTGGTCAGGCTTTTCCTGCTTGACCTCGATCACCGGCCGGCCGCGGCGGCCCTCTGTTTCGACCATGATGGCACGGTGTTTCTCTATAACAGCGGCTATGACCCGTCATTTCGACGGCTGAGCGCCGGGTTGCTCGATAAGGTCTTCAGTATCCGGGAAAGTATTGCCTGGGGCCGGAAAAGATATGACTTTCTGAAGGGTGCGGAACCGTATAAGTATCGCCTCGGAGGCCGTGAGGTGGCCCTGTATCGTTGCCGCATCGAGCTGGCCTGAATGACTGGGCAACCCAGCCGCAACAGCTGCCGGAAAAGGCTCGGACGATGATCCTGCGGCAAGCTGATTCTGCAATCTATTGAAACGGGAAGATGGGTTTCAAGGAACAGCCGTTCACCATTGCCATGCTCAGTATCCATTCAAGCCCCATCGGAGAGCTGGGGAAGCGGGATACCGGGGGCATGAGCGTCTACATCCGGGAACTGGCCCGGGTCTTGGGGCAACAGGGACACCGGATCGATATCTTCACCCGTCTGCAAGACCCCCGAGGTGCGTGTCGGCTCGAGCTGTGTCGGAATGTGCGGCTGATTCAGCTGCCGGTCGGCACCCATGGTGCCATGCCGACCCTGGCACTCTGCCCCCACCTGCGGGAATTCGCCCGTCGGCTTGAACAATTCCGGGTCGCCGAAGGGCTCCATTACGACCTCATCCACAGCCATTACTGGCTGTCCGGCCAGGTGGGGCGATGGTTGCGCGAGCGGTGGCGGGTCCCTCATATGATCATGTTCCACACCCTGGGCGCGCTCAAGAACATGATGGTGAAGGAAGAGCGGGAATCAGAGCTGCGGGTGGCCAGCGAACGGGACCTGGTTCAGACCTGTCAGCGCATCCTGGTGGCCACCGCCAGGGAAAAGGAGCATCTGGGGCGCTACTACGGCGCCCGCTCAGAGAAAATCAGGATCGTTCCCTGTGGTGTGGACCTTGACCGGTTCCATCCCATGGACAAGAAGCAGGCGCGCCAGCGACTGGGCTTTGCCGGTGATAGCGCCATCGTGCTTTTTGTCGGCCGTCTCTTGCCCATCAAAGGGGCCGATCGGCTGCTGCATGCCATGAGCTGCCTCAAGGATCGGAACGGGATGCGGCTGGTGGTGGTTGGGGGGGACGACGTTCAGACTCCGGCATCGCAAAAGCTGCGGTGCCTTTCTCGGGAACTGGGTTTGCAGGACGCGGTGGAATTTGCGGGCAGGGTCGAGCATGAAAAGCTGCCGCCGTATTATTGCGCTGCCGATGTGGTGGTGTTGCCCTCGCATTACGAAAGCTTCGGCCTGGTGGCACTGGAAGCCCTCGCCTCCGGAACACCCGTGGTTGCTACGGCGGTCGGTGCCATGGACTCCATCATCCGCCAGGGGGAATCGGGAGAAATTGTCGCCAATGGTTCGCCGCTCCTGTTGGCCGCAGCCATTGACAGGTTCCTGGCCAGGCGGCTGAATGGCGGAATATCGGCCGCTGCCATTCGGGCGACGGTGGAAGGCTTTGCGTGGAGCCGGGTGGCATCGGCGGTGGCTCGGGAATATGCGGCGATGGTGGGAGATATAGTGAAAGGTGAAAAGTGAAAGGTGAGGGGGGAGGGGTGGTGACAACAAGAGAAGCGGCTGTGCTGGTGGTGGCGCCGCATCCGGACGATGCCGAATTCGGGGTGGCGGGAACGGTGGCGCACTGGGTGCGGGAAGGAAAAACGGTGGTGTACGTGGTTTGCACCAGCGGCGAAAAGGGTACCAGTGATCGCAGCCTGCAACCCGAGCGACTGGCTCGCATCCGCGAACAGGAACAGGAGGCGGCAGCGAGGATGCTGGGCGTCCGGGAGGTGGTCTTCCTGCGCTGCCAGGATCAGGGACTGGAAGAGACTCCGGGCTTTCGCCGGGAAATCGTGCGGCAAATCCGCACCTTTCGCCCGAGCCTGGTGGTGACCGCCGACCCCTACCGGCGCTATCTCTGGCATCGAGACCATCGCGTTACCGGCCAGGTGGTGCTGGATGCCGTTTATCCCTATGCCCGGGACCATCTGGCCTATCCCGAACTGCTCGACGAGGGCCTGGAACCGCATAAGGTGCGGGAAGTGTGGTGTTGGGCCGCCGAGGACGTGAACCATCGGACGGACATCACGGACACCTTTGAGCTCAAACTCGCCGCCCTGCGTTGTCATGAAAGCCAGGTGACAGGATTCAGCGTTCCTGACCTGGAAGAGTGGCTGCGGCAACGCCATCGAACCATGGCTGAAGGGACTTCGTTCCAACTGGCGGAGGCTTTCCACCGGGTCGAAATCACCTGGTAGGGCCGGAGTGGCATGCGCTCGATCGGGAGGCCGCGGTTCTGGTCGATAATCGCCATGCTTTCCCGGTTCACCCGAGCGGGGCCTGGGGTTTGTGCCATCAGTCAGGGACATTGCAGAATCCCTGTGTCACCCACCGAGACGCACGCAGGTTGCCGGGTTATCCCTTACCGCTGAAATCGTCCCCGGCGTTGGCGCGGAGACGCTCCTTCAGTTTGGGAAATAGCCCGAGGTCGGTGTGCGGCAGGAACAAGGCAGCCACATAGTGCTGCATATAGGACGGAGTCTCTGACAGCTCAAAATTGGTTGTCTTCTTCATGACTTCGACCACGTCTTTTCTGATACGGTTGGTGAGACAGCAGATTCTCGCCCCCATCATGGAACCGTTGCCGATATAGGTTATGCGCTCGGGGTCAATCTCCGGCAGGAGGCCGATGGTCATCGCCTTGTCTACATCGACATGGCTGCCGAACCCCCCCGCCAGGACAATCCGGTCCAGGCTGGAGAGGGTCAACCCGACCTCCTCGAACAGGGTCTGGCACCCGCTGTAGATGGCACCCTTGGTGCGAATGAGATTGTTGATATCGCTCTCCGTCAGGACGATATCGCGGTCGACCTGGGTTTCGTGTTGCCAGGCCAGCACGTATTCACTCACGCCATCGATGTCGCGAATGCGGGGTGAGTCCAGGTCCTGGTTGAATTTTCCCCGGTTGTTGATGACTCCCGCCTCAAACAGAGCAGCCACCATGTTGATCAGTCCCGAACCGCAGATGCCCTTGGGTCTGACATTGCCGATGGTCAGGTTCATCGGTTCCAGGGTGCGGGGATCGATGGAGAAATACTCGATGGCTCCTTCCATGGCCCGCATCCCACACTGAATCCCGCCGCCCTCGAAGGCGGGCCCGGCCGAACAGGCGGCACAGGCAAACCAGTCCCGGTTGCCGATCACGATCTCAGCATTGGTCCCGATATCGATATAGAGGGTCAGCAGGTCGGAGAGATAGATGCCCGAGCCCATTATCCCGGCAATGATGTCGCCCCCCACGTAACTCGAAATGTTGGGATAAACGAGGGCGGTCGTGTGATCCGCCAGGTCGAGCCCCAGATCCACAGCGCGGATGAGAGGATAGAGCGTCGAGGCGGGAACGTAGGGGGAGCGGCGGATGTGGCGCGGATCAACTTTGAGGAGAATCTGGGTCAGGGTGGTGTTCCCGGCGAGGGTAATGGTCGAGACTTCGGTACGGTTGACGCCGGAGCGGTTGACAATTTTGTAAATGATCTTGTTGATGGTGCGGGTGACCACTTCATGCAGCTTATCCAGTCCGCCAGGTTTTTCGGCATACATGATCCGACTGATGATGTCCTCACCGTAACTGATCTGACCGTTGAAATCGCCGTATTCCGCGAGAATGTCGCCGGAGATGAGATCGATCAGTTGGCCATAAACGGTGGTGGTGCCGATATCGACGGCAATGGCGTAGTTCCGCTGGCTGGTATCGCCGGGCTCGACATTGATGATCTGGTTTTTTCCTCCTTCCACTACGGGCCTGGTGAGGGTGGCCGTTACCTTGAAATCGGCTTTTCTCAAAATATCGGGAAGCTTCCGAATCACGGGGAGAGAAACCACCAGCCGATGTTCGTGGTAACGTTGCTTGAGAAAGCTGATGAGGCGGCTGGTATCCGCAAGGTTGTCGCGCGCGGAGGGGACAGGCAGCTCGAGATACCGCTTTTCCACAGGAGGTATAAACAGGCCTCGATCCTTCAGATCATCCAGATTGATCTGCTGGATTTTAGCCGTATGACGGGAGGGGTGGGGGTGGTTCAGGACGCGGGCATCAAGCTCCGACTCGACCGGAATGCGCACTGCCAGATCGCTCTTGATCCGGGAGAGGCACGCCAACCGGTAGCCTTTCTGCAGGTCTTCCTCGCTCAGTGCTTCCGAAGTCCCCCCTTCCACCGTCCCGGCTTCGATGATCACCCGGCACTTCCCGCATTGTCCTTCGCCCCCGCAGGAAGCATTCACGTGGACCCCTGCCTCCATGGCTCCCTGCAGCAGGGTTTCGCCATCGGGAAGCATGGTTTGTCGGTTTCCGGGCAGGAATGTAACCCTATGCGTAGCCATGGCGTTATGTTTCCTCTCGTGCCCGGGATAGCGAGCACAAACTCTCCAGGGCCATGGAAGAGTCAAAAAGACTCGGCCCAGCCGACCGTCGACATCTGGCACACAAACCTTGTTTTGCATTTATAACATATGATGCCCGTCACCTTAAGCCAGTCTTTCGCCATGACGGACTGGAGCTGCCTTTGTCGGTCCCGGTCCCGCTTCATCGCAACTGCCGGACTCAAACCCCGTATCCGCCTGAGACGCTCGGCAACGACGGCCTGGCCCGATCGCAGCCCGGCGGTCGTTGCCGCTACAGAGACAAATTCCCGGGATGGCCGATGTCCTCAAGACGGGAGCAATCGTTGACTATGTGTCTGGGATCGGGAGAAGACAGATAAGGTGCCGCAGGTGAGGGGGGGCGGCGATGAAACTGAAAAAAGAGTCAGGAAGACAATAGCAGATGGAACAGCGTATTCTAGGGTCGATCGTAGAATAGTCAGGGTACTCCGACCGGTGCTTCTTTGAGCAGAGGGGGCTTGGTCTCGACCACCCGGAAGAGCAAAGTGGGTACGGTCGCATGAGAGAGGACCTTCTCGGCGGTACTCCCAAGGACCCAGGCGACTTCGCCTCGGCCGTGGGTGGCCATGGCGATGAGATCGAACCCCTTGGCGTCGGCGTAACCGATGATCTCCCGCGCCGGCACACCCTCGAGGCAGGTGTGGTTGACAGTCAATCCATGGCTCTGCATTTCCTTCGCGGCTTCCGCCAGGAACGTCTCGCACCATTTCACCGCCTTCCGCTCCGTATCCGCTTCCATGTCGGGAGGGGCGACAACGTCGCCGGTGGTGACCGGGAAATAGCAGACATGGACCAGAGTGACCTCGGCATTCGTGCACTTTGCCAGGTCGCTGACAGCGGGAAGAATGCTGCCAGCCAAGGCCGACCCATCCAGCGGGACTAGAATTTTTTTGAACATGTTGACCTCCTTTTGCCATCTGACAAGGTTTCACGGCATATCCCGGATCCACCCCCTCGAGGCTGCATCCGAGTCCCAATACATCCCATACTGTTAAGCTATGGTTCAGTCTTCCCGTTCGCAAGAACTCCCCGGAAACTGGAGCAGACGTGGCAATTGGCGCCCGCCTTCACGAAACGCGAGAACTGGGTGCGGGTCGGTTGTCACCAAGCCTGGAAATCACGAAAAACAGCGCACAGCGGCCCCGGTTCCCTTCGGTTTCGGGGCAGCAGAGCTGCCAGAAATCCGTTTGAATAGGTTCGCGACTCTGGTATGTTTCATCCACAGTGTTCTCCAGGTGTCGTCCGGTCACCCGGCGCGCCACTGACGATTGGTGGCGGCGGGGCGTCGGTTGCTATGCTTCCATTCCTGCAGGCTCCAGGCGGAAATCCAGCTCAGGGGGGCTATGAAGTTCTTCAGAAAAGCGCTCTTTGTGATGCTTCCAGCGATTGTGGTCGGAGCTGGCTTTCCTTGCCCGGCTCACGGGCAGTCGGCGAGAGAGACCGTCATGGTGCTCAAGAAGCTCAAGACCCGTTGCGAAACCGGTGTCTCGTACCGCGACTACCCGAAGACCCTGGCAGATGCTAAACTGCAGGTGAGGCGTTTCCTTGAAGGCAGGGAAGCAGTCCGCGATCCTCTGTTGGCCATCAAACTGCAGCGAATCATCGAACTCTACGAAGAAGCCAGATTGACCTGGGGGCTCAAGTTCCGGAAATCCAGCACCCCTGCTGACCGTTTTCATCGGGGAGGCCTGCTGGCTTTCGCCGATGAGGAGGATCTGGCTATCTGGCTGGCGTTCCTGGCTGCCTACCCTGCTGCAGATAAAGACATTGGTGCCGGGGGTGCCGTGGTTGCCGGTCAATCGGCCTCCATTGACGCCATGGTGCGAATGATCTGGAGTAGAGCGGCCGAGGAACTGGCAGAGGCAGAAAGCATGCTGCCGGGAGTCGGTACCAAGCCCAAGTCCTGATACCGGGAAAGAGGAGGGTGGCGGTGAGTGACGCTCGCGGACCGGATCGAGCAAGTTCTATTGCAACGGGGGTTAGAATCTGGCCCTCCAAGCGATACGCCAGGATGCATCGGGATTCCATCGAGGATCCGGAGGGCTTCTGGGACCAGCAGGCCAGAAAGCTGCACTGGGTCAAAACGTGGGACCGCGTGCTGGAGTGGAGGGAACCCTACGGGCGCTGGTTTGTGGGAGGAACGCTGAACGCCTGTTATCAGTGTGTTGATCGGCACGTTCACACCTGGCGACGCAGCAAGGTGGCCATCTACTGGGAAGGTGAGAATGGCGAAACCCGGGTGTTGAGCTATTCTACCCTGTTCCGCGAGGTCAACCGTTTTGCCGGAGTGCTGCTGAGTCTCGGCATCAGGAAAGGGGACCGTGTTGCCCTGTATCTGCCGATGATTCCTGAACTCCCCGTAGCGATGCTGGCCTGCGCCCGGATCGGCGCGGTCCATACGGTGATCTTCTCGGGTTTCAGCGCAAAGGCCATTTGCAGCAGGATCGAAGATACCCAGGCCAAGCTGATCGTCACCGCCGATGGCGGCTTTCGGCGGGGCAAGATCGTACCGCTCAAAGAGATTGTCGACCAGGCGCTGCCCGCCTGTCCAAGTGTGGAAAAGGTCGTCGTCGTCCGGCGGACCGGCCAGCAGGTCAGGCTTCAGGAGGGCCGCGATCATTGGTTTACCAACACCATCGTTGGTACCCATCAATTTGTCGAGCCGGTCCCGGTGGAGTCGTCGCATCCGCTCTACGTGTTGTACACGTCCGGGACCACCGGCAAGCCGAAAGGCATCGTCCATGGCACGGGCGGGTATATGGTATTCAACTACGCAGCCTATCAGTGGGTTTTCGATATTCGGGAAGAATCCGTCTACTGGTGCACCGCCGATGTCGGCTGGGTCACCGGGCACAGCCAGATCGTCTACGCCCCGCTCGCCCATGGGGCGGCGGTCGTCCTCTACGAGGGGGCGCCCGACTACCCCGCGGTCGATCGCTGGTGGGACATTATCGAAAAATATGGAGTCAGTATCTTCTACACCTCACCGACTGCGATCCGGATGTTCATGCGTCATGGCGAAGAATGGCCGGCTCGACACGACCTGTCCAGCCTCAATCTCCTGGGCAGTGTGGGGGAGCCCATCAACCCGGAAGCCTGGGACTGGTACTACCGGCACATCGGAGGGGAGCGGTGTCCCATCGTTGACACGTGGTGGCAGACCGAGACCGGTGGGATCATGATCTCGCCTACCCCGGGCATTGATCCTTTGGCTCTCAAACCGGGTTCGGCCACCTTTCCGCTGCCGGGAGTCGATCCTGCCGTGGTGGATGGCCATGGCCGCGAACTGGGGCCTGGTGAAACCGGCTACCTGATCGTCCGGAAACCCTGGCCCGGCATGCTGCTCGACGTCTACGGCGACCCGGCGCGCTATCAGGAAGCCTATTGGTCGCGTTTTCGGGGGTCCTATTACACGGGCGATTTCGCCATGCGGGATGACGACGGGTACTTCTGGCTGCTGGGCAGGGCCGATGAAGTCCTCAAGGTGGCGGGACATCGGCTGGGTACGGCTGAGGTCGAAGATGCTGTCATTGCCCATCCTGCGGTGACGGAGGCAGGGGTCACGGGTAAACCGGATGAAGTCAAGGGTGAGACGATGGTGCTCTTCATCACCCTGAAGAAGGGCATCAGCCAGTCAGAGACCCTGAAGAAAGAGCTTGCCGACCTGCTGCGGGAGACCATCGGACCGGTGGCGGTGCCGGATGCCATCTACTTTGTGGATTCGATCCCCAAGACGAGAAGCGGCAAAATCATGCGCCGGGTACTCAAGGCTGTGGCTTCGGGACAGGATGTGGGCGATCTGACGACCCTCGAGGACGAGGCCTCGGTCGATGAGGTCCGCAGCGCCCTGGAGCATCTCAGGCATCCCGCATCGTCCTGAAACCTTGGCGTTCTGCTAGGTCCGCTCGTCGCAATCACGCCTGTGTCGGCCTTCAGTACCGCTGGCCCCGCTACCGGTCCGTCAGCGGACTGCCCGCGTGGTACGGATCCTGCTCCATCACCAGCCTGGTCATCAGCAAGCCTTTGTTCAAATGCCAGGCCCGCTGCACGGCGGTTCTTACGCCTCCCTTCGTCACAGCTGCGACCACCTTCGAGAAACCCAACCGTGAGTGATTTACCGCAGATTAATATGTCAATATTGACATATTAATCTGCGGGAGTATATTGACCCCGATGTTTGGCCAGCAACGGACGTTCACCACATCTAACGGGAGGTTATCTGACCATGGAATTCAAAGCAGTGCTCACGACGTGCCCAATTTGCGCCTGCGGTTGTGGGATGTGGCTCGAGGTGTTGGATGGACAGATCGTCCAGACATTGCCTTCCAAGACCAGCCCTACCAACAAAGGCAAGCTCTGCATCAAAGGCTGGAATGTCCATGAATTCATCCAGCATCCTGATCGGCTCAAGACCCCCCTCATTCGGGAAAATGGAGCCTTTCGGGAAGCGTCCTGGGATGAGGCGCTGGGCTATGCAGCAAAGGAGCTGCGCAGGATAAGGGATGCCCACGGACCGGACAGCATCGGCTTTCTCAGTTCAGCCCGGTGCGTCAATGAAGAAAACTACATCCTTCAGAAGTTTGCCCGGACCGCGATTGGCACCAACAACGTCGACCATTGTGCCCGCCTCTGACATGGCCCCACGGTGGCAGGTCTTGCCCTCGCCTTCGGAAGCGGTGCCATGACTAACTCCTTCGACGAACTGGAAGACGCCAACTGCATTTTCGCCATCGGTTCCAATACCACGGTCGCTCATCCCATCGTGGCGACGCGGCTTATGAGATGCAAGGCGAAGGGCGGTACGCTGATCGTCGTCGATCCCAGGAAAAGCCATGTGGCCAGATTGGCGAACATTCACGTACAGCACAAGCTCGGATCGGATGTGGCCCTGATCAATGGCATGATGCACGTCATCTACAAAAACGGCTGGCATGACCCGGCCTTTATCAAAGAGCGCACGGAGAATTCCGAAGCTCTGATTGCGATGATCGAGCAGTATCCCCCCGAACGGGTGGCGGATATTACCGGAGTGCCTGAATCGACCATCATCCAGGTTGCGGAGATCTATGCCAGATCGAAAGCAAGCTCCATCGTCTACTGCCTGGGCATCACCCAGCACTCGACGGCGGTGGACAACGTCAAAAGTCTTGCCAACCTGTCAATGTTCTGCGGCCAGATCGGGCGTCCCTCTACCGGGGTCAACCCCTTGCGGGGCCAGAACAATGTGCAGGGAGCCTGTGACATGGGGGCTCTGCCCAATGTCTATTCCGGCTATCAGGCAGTAACCGTGCCGGAAAATCGGAAGAAGTTTGAAACGGCCTGGAAAAAGGAGCTGCCACCCAACGTGGGATTGACCATCATGGAAATGCTGCAGGCCTGCAGCGATGGCAAGATCAAGGGGATGGTGATCCTGGGTGAGAATCCGGTGATGAGCGATCCCGATTCAACCCATGTGAAGCACGCGCTCGAAACGACCGAGTTCTTCCTGGCCATCGACATCTTTCCCACGCCGACCACGGCCCTTGCGGACGTGATCCTGCCGGCAGCCTCGTTTGCCGAGTGCGACGGGACTTTCAGCAACTCCGAACGACGGGTGCAAAGGGTGCGGAAGGCGATCGAGCCCATGGCCGGCAAAGCCAACTGGCAGATCATTCAGGAGCTTTCCACCCTGCTCGACTACCCCGAGCACTACGAGAGTTCGGAGGAGATCTTCAATGAGATGGCCGGTTTGACCCCGTCCTTCGCCGGCATAAGCTTTCCCAGACTCGACGGCGATGGGATTTGCTGGCCGTGCCCGACCGCGGATCATCCCGGAACGCCCATCCTGCACATCGGCAAATTTTCGCGAGGGCTGGGGCACTTTCATGACATCGAGTGGAAGCCTCCCGCGGAAGTCCCGGATGATGAGTATCCTATCTGGCTGACCACGGGAACGGAGTATGCACATTACCTCACCGGCAGCATGACCAGGCGCTGCGAAACCCTTGACCGCGAAATGCCCGAGCTCATCACGGATCTCAATCCGGAAGACGGTAAACGGATGGGAGTCGCCAACGGCGACTATATCAGGGTGACCAGTCGGCGCGGGACTCTCGTGTCAAGAGTGCAGCTCACCGAGCGGGTAAAACCGGGGATGATCTTCATGCCGCTCCATTTTGAGGAAGCTGCGGCCAATTTGCTCACGAACCCGGCTTTGGACCCCATCAGCAAGACGCCTGAATACAAGGTGTGTGCGGTCAAGCTGGAGAAGGTTGCTTAAAGGCCGCCCGTGATGAAGAACTCTGCGGTATTGGCGGACAGCGTCGCCGTTCGAGCAGCAGAAGAGGTGGCGGGTGGGCCTCATACGTTGGGGTTGCTGCGGCGGAGCAGGTCCTCCAGTCGCCACGGGGTGGGAATCCTGAGCTTTCGGCCCTGTCGGTCCTGATAGAGCAGGTGGCCGGTTTCGAGCGCCCGATAGAAGAGATCTCTGGTTAGCTTGACATCCATTTTGCAGTATTCGATGAGGGCCTCCCAGTTCCCCTGGCGGAACCAGGCTACAGCCTGCAGACCGTCGGCCATCTTGGGCTGTCCCAGGTTGTGTTCTGCCAGGTGAGCCAGGCTCAGGCGAAATCCCAGAACCTGCCGAATCTCCTGCAGCAGGTCGAAAGTCGGCAGCTGGCGCAGCTTGAACGGGCTGTAGGCGCGGAGCACTTCGTAGTCAAAGCTGATGAGGTTGAAGCCGACCACCAGGTCCAGGTCCTGCAGTCGCTGCAACAGGGTGGTGACCTCATTTTCCCGGAAAACCTCGAACGTGTCGGTCCGGGTATCGAAGAGCACCCCCACGGAAAGCCTCATGAGGTGTTTGTTTTGCCATCCACCCACCTCGTCTGCCAGCCGCTGGGTTTCGATGTCAAAAAACCCGAGGCGAGGCGGGGGCGATGGCTTGGGCACATGGAGCGGCGAGGGTGTGACGGGTTCATCGGAATCTTCGGTGGGCCCGGCGGCAACGGCAAAGTTCCATTCCCCCAGCAGATATTTTAGGATCGAGAGGGCGGCTTCCTTGTCGAGGGGTTTGTTGCCCGACCCGCATTTGGGGGAGTGGATGCAGGCGGGGCAACCTTCGGCACAGGGACAGGAGGCGACCAGGTCACGGGTCTTCTCCAGCAGCGGCTGGATGATTTCGTATCCTCTCGCAGCCAGCCCGATTCCACCCGGGTAGCCGTCGTAGATGAAGATCGCCGCCTTTTCCACCTGGGGGTGAAGCGGAATCGAGATCCCGCCGATGTCATTGCGGTCACACAGAGCGAACAGGGGAAACATGCTGATCAGGGCATGTTCCACCGCATGAATACCACCCATGAAGTGCCGCTTGGCGGCCTGGATACGCTTGACCACTGCGGGTTCGATCTCGATCCAGAACCCTACCGTCTCGAAGGTCTGGGGCGGCAGCTCGAGGGGATTCATGCCCAGCAGTTCCTGCGAGAACAGGCGCCGTTTCTCATAGCCGACAATGGTTTCGGTCACTTTCACCCGTCCCAGGCGGGTTAGGAAATTTGCCACGGGCTTCGATGCCACGATCTCGAGGATTTCGGTTTCCTTTTCGTTCTTCACGCGGGTGAAATAGGAGGCTTGCGATGGCTCCACCCGAATCACCCGGTTGGCCAGATCGATGCTCTGCACCTGGTAAGTCCCGCCCCGATGCAGATAGATGGCCCCCGGATGGCATTCCTTGAGTGCCCGCAGACCCTCACTCTTGCCCAGCGGTAGATGCCGGTCGCTGTCGGCATTCTTCAGAATCACGTAAGCCGCGCCCGCCGAACGGATGTCGACCTGGCGGTGAGGATGGTAGAGCGCCGCGAGCCACTGTCTGCCATCGGCGGTCTGAAGGAGCTTCCCGTTTGCGGTCAAGGCTGCCACCTGACTGGCCAGGGCTGGTTCCTGCCCATCGATCTCGCTCCTGTCGAGCGGCAATTCAGCGGCGGCACAGGGCAGATGGGCTTTGAGAATTTCCTCGTTGAGCGGGTCCGTTACCGCGATTTCATAGTGGAGTTGGAGGAATTCTTCGGGGTGGCGGACGATGTACTGGTCCAGAGCGTCGTACTGGGGCAGCAGGACGATCGCCGATTCCCGCCCGCTTCGCCCGACTCGCCCTCCCCGCTGCCAGGTGGTCATCACCGTGCCCGGATAGCCCACCAGAATACACAGGTCAAGCCCTCCAATGTCGATTCCCAGCTCGAGAGCGCTGGTGGAGATGACGGCGGCAAGTTCCCCGCTGGTCAGCTTCTGCTCGATCACCCGCCGTTCCTCGGGCAGAAAACCGGCGCGATAGGAACTGACCCGGCCGGCCAGTTGCGGCGCCATGCGCAGGACGCTCATGTGAATCAGTTCAGTGACTTTGCGGGCCTGGGTGAAGGCGATGATCTTGAGCCCGGCCTGGGCGGCCCTGGTGAGCAGTTGGGCCGCCAGGGTCGAGGCGTGGCCGTGCTGCCCTTCTTCGGCTTCGAGGAACACGAAGTGGCGCCGGGCCTGCGGGGCACCGCTGCGGTGAATGACATCCAGGTTCTGTTCCTGCCTGCCGATGAGTTGCTGAGCGAGTTCCCGGGGGTTGGCAATGGTTGCGGAAAGCATGATGAACTGGGGACGGGACCCGTAGAAATGGCAGATTCGCTGCAGCCGACGAAAGATCTGCGCCACATGACTGCCGAATACCCCCCGGTAGGTGTGCAATTCGTCGATAATCACAAACCGCAGCTGCTTCCAGAAGGCTTCCCACTTGGCATGGTAAGGCAACAGCGCGTAGTGGAGCATATCGGGATTGGTGAGCAGAATGTGCGGGTGGTGGCTTCGGATCTTGGTGCGCTGATAGGGGGTGGTATCGCCGTCATAGACCGCCGCCTGGAAAAGAGTGCTGGTCTCGCCGTCCCGAACCGCCTGGAAAAACAGGGTGAGCGCCTCCAGTTGATCCCGAGTCAGGGCCTTGATGGGGAAAAGATAGAGCGCCCGCTGGTCGGAATTCTGAAGCAGCGCTTCACTGACGGCAAGGTTGTAGATGAGTGATTTACCGGAGGCTGTCGGCGTGGCCACCACGACGTGATGCCCTGTGCGGATGTGCTCAATGGCTTCGGCCTGATGGTCATAGAGGGCGGTTACACCAAGTCGCAACAGGGCTTGTTGGAGGATTTCAGGTAGCGGCACGGCAAGTCTGCCATAGGTTGCCTCCTGCGCGGGAAGAATGGCATGGTGGGCAATCTTGAACCCCTGCCACCGGCGTTGGCACAACATCTCCAGGAATTGCTGAATCACCAGCTGGATACCCTCTATCGGCTGCTAACGGCAACGGTTCCGAAAGAATCTGAAAAGGAACCTTGACAAGCTTTTGAGCCCCTTGTTATCGAGGGTCAGGTTAACTCAAAAGCATTGGCACGGGCAAGGATTCAGGTTCATAATAGAACATCGGAGAAAGCATGGGAAGAGCCACCAAGTGCGGGAGGGAAACCATGAATATTGGAGAAGTTGTCAAGAAAATCCACTGGTTAGGCCATGATGCCATCTGGCTGGAAGGAAGCGTCGAGCTCTGCATCGATCCCTTCCAGATAAACACCACCCGGGCCGCCGATCTCATCCTGATCACCCATGACCACTTCGATCACTGCTCGCCGGAGGATGTTGCGAAGATTCAGCGGCAAGGGACGGTCATTGTGACTGACTCGGGGTCGGCCAGGAAACTCCAGGGCGATGTCCGGATAGTCTCGCCGGGGGAGAAGCTTCAGGTCAAGGGCGTTGATCTTGAGGTTCGCCCGGCCTACAATCTGAACAAGGACTTTCATCCCCGGAAAGCGGGGATGCTCTCCTTCGTTGTGACTCTGGACGGCGTTCGCTACTATCATGCGGGTGACACCGATCTCATCCCTGAAATGACGGGCCTCAAGGTGGATGTTGCGTTTCTGCCGGTCTCGGGAACCTATGTCATGACGGCCGAGGAAGCGGTGCGGGCAGCCCGCACCATCAAGCCCGCTCTGGCCATACCCATGCACTATGGGGCCATTGTGGGCTCCCAGGATGACGCGGAGAAGTTCAAGAACGCCCTTGAGGGTGAAGTGGAAGTGGTCATCCTTGCCAGGGAAGAATTGTAGCTCGGCATTTCCATCGCCCGTCAGCGGGTCTGGAAATGTCTTTACAGGGGAAGGAAGCGGTGGCGGCGGCGGTCTATCTGGAAACACATCGTTCCGGGCGACTGGCGGAAAAAATCCGCCGGGGGCAACGGTGGCTGAAGCGCTGCAGCCTGTGTCCGAGGATGTGCCGGGTGGACCGGATGGCCGGGGAGAAGGGCTATTGCCGTACCGGCCGAGCAGCGGTGGTGGCGAGCTACGGACCACACTATGGCGAGGAACAGCCGCTGGTGGGCCGGAGGGGCTCGGGAACAATCTTTTTTTCTCACTGTAATCTCTTTTGTCTTTTCTGTCAGAACTTCGACATCAGTCACGGGGGAGCGGGAACGCCGGTTTCGGCGGAGCAACTGGCGGCCATGATGCTCGAACTTCAAGCGCAGGGATGCCACAATATCAATTTTGTCACTCCCACCCATGTTGTGGTCCAGCTGCTGGAAGCCTTGCCGCTCGCCGTGGAAATGGGCCTGAAGATACCTCTGGTCTATAATTGTGGTGGTTATGAACGGGTTCCGGCGTTGCGGCTGCTCGATGGAGTGGTGGACATCTATATGCCTGACTTCAAGTTCTGGGAAGGGCAGGTGGCCGAGGAACTCTGTGCCGCTCCCGACTATCCCGAACGGGCGCGCCTGGCAGTGCGGGAGATGTACCGTCAGGCAGGAGATCTGCAATTGGATAGCGCCGGCGTTGCCGAGCGGGGGCTGCTGGTCCGACATTTGGTCATGCCGGGTGGTCTGGCGGGGACGCCGGCGGTGATGGCCTTTCTTGCCACCGAGATCTCGCGCAATACCTATGTGAATGTCATGGACCAGTTTCACCCCTGCGGCCAGGCGCGGAAGCTTCCTCACCTGGCTCGGCGGATCACCTCCCGTGAGTTCGCCGAAGCCCTCGACTCGGCGCGGCAGGCTGGTCTATGGCGCCTTGATGAAAGGCACAAGCATTGGTTAAATTTGGAATTCTAGGCCACACGATCACGAATGAGGACCCCTCATGGCACGCATCGATGCGTTTTTCAAACTGATGAACGAGCAGAAAGCCTCGGATGTCCACCTGATTTCGGGGCAGCAACCGGTCTTGCGCATTCGGGGAGACCTCGAACGGGTGAAATACAAGGTGCTGGATGACAACGAACTGAGGGCCATGCTCTATGAAATCACCCCAGAGGAGAAGATCAAGGTCTTCGAGGAAACCGGAGATCTCGATTTTGGCTATGAAATACCCGGACTGGCCCGCTATCGTGCCAATTACTTCAGGCAGAAGTATGGGATTGGGGCGGTCTTCCGCGAGATTCCCAACGAGATTCAGACGGTGGCGCAACTCGGTTTGCCGGCGGTGGTCGGCAGCCTGGCCATGCTTCCCCGCGGGCTGGTGCTGGTTACCGGCCCAACGGGAAGCGGCAAGTCCACGACTCTTGCCGCGATCATCGATGAAGTCAATCGCCGGCGTAAAGACCACGTGATCACCGTCGAGGACCCGATCGAGTTTGTCCATACCAGCAAGAACTGCGTGATCAATCATCGCGAGGTCAACACCCATACCCGCTCGTTTGCCACCGCGCTCCGCGCTGCCCTGCGCGAGGACCCCGATGTCATCCTGGTGGGCGAAATGCGTGATCTGGAGACCATTCGCCTTGCTATTGAAGCCGCCGACACGGGACACCTGGTCTTTTCCACCCTGCACACCTCGAGCGCAGCCAAGACCGTGGACCGGGTCATCGAAGTTTTTCCGGAAGGCGAACAGGCTCAGATCCGCTCGACTCTTGCTGACAGTCTGCGGGCCATCATCTCTCAGGCGCTCTTCAAACGCATCGATGTCAAGGGTCGCATCGCGGTGCTGGAAGTCCTGATTGCCACTCATGCCGTGCGGGCCTTGATCCGGGAGGGCAAGAACCACCAGATCCTATCTGCCATGCAGACCGGCAAAAAATATGGGATGCAGACCCTCGATGACGGCATCGCGGAGCACCTGCAGGCGGGTCGGATCAGTCCCGAGGAGGCGTACATGAAATGCGTCGATAAGGCCCGATTCCGGTCCTACCTCACGGCACCGCCCGCTGATTTCACCGAAGTCTAGGCTGGGAGGGAGCTATGCGAACGAAAGATCTTCATGACTTGCTCGATCACATCGTTACTGAGTATCCGCACCTCTCAGACATCAATTTTACGGCGGGAAAACCGCTCCAGGCCGAAGTGGATGGTGAGCTCGTGGCTGCCGGGGAGGCCCTGGGGCTGCAGCGACTGCTGCCGTTTCATACTGAAATGATCATGCTCGGCCTGATCGGTCATGATCGCCGCAACCTGCAACAACTCCTGACTCATGGTTCGTGCGATCTTTCTTACGAGTTGCCGGGCCTGGCCCGGTTTCGCGTGAACATCTTTTCCCAGCGGGGGAGCTATTCCATTGTCATGCGGCAGTTGCCCACGGTCATTCCGTCCGTCGATGAGCTCGGGGTACCTCAGGTTTTAAAGCAGGTGGCCGAGGAAAAGAACGGCTTCGTGCTGGTAACGGGAGCCACGGGCAGCGGCAAAACGACCACCCTGGCCGCCATGCTCAATGAAATCAACCGAAAGCGGGCCGTGCATGTGATCACCCTCGAAGATCCGGTGGAATATGTCCATACCCATCAGACGGCGACCTTCAATCAGCGGGAACTGGGGATGGACTTCGATTCCTTTGCCAACGGCCTGCGGGCCGCCTTGCGGCAGGCGCCCAAGGTCGTGCTGGTGGGGGAGATGCGGGATCGTGAAACCGTAGAGATTGGTTTGAGCGCCTCGGAGACCGGTCACCTGGTGTTGAGTTCGGTCCACACCTCGGACGCCGGTCAGACGATCAACCGCCTTGTCGGCATGTTCGAGCTGGAGGAAGAGCGTCTGATCCGGACGCGGTTGGCTGATTCGCTGCGCTGGGTGGTCTGCCAGAGGCTGTTGCCGAAGGTTGGGGGCGGCCGGGTAGCGGCCTTCGAGATCATGGGTACCAGCATGCGCGTCAAAGATGCCATTCTCAATGGTGAAGCCGAAGGCAAAACCTTTTATGACATGCAGCAGCAGGCCAGACCCTTCGGGTGGACCACCTTCGACGACTACATCCTGGAGCTCTTCCTGGATGGGCAGATCACCGAGGAGACAGCACTGGCCTACGCTTCGAAACGACCCGTGGTGAAACGCGGCATCGACCAGGGAAAGGCTGCGCGCGGGGAACGGACGACCGATATTGAAGGGCTGAAGGTTGATGCGGGGTACTCGCGAAAGATCGAACGGGAGCAGATGGCGGCCATGGGACAGATCCAGTCGCTGCAGATGGATGAGGAGTATCCGCGCAAAAAGAGATAGCCTCATTATGCCCCTCTATCCCGGGGGCGGCGTGGTGGAGCGGGATGGACCGAGAGCTGATGGGACGGGTAGCGGAAGTTGACTGGACGCTTTATGTGGCCACGGATTCGCAGCTGGTCGCCGAGGACGCTCTCGCCGAAGTTGTCGAAGCCGCCCTCCGGGGTGGCGCCGGGGTTATCCAGTACCGGGAAAAACAGGCCGATACCCGCCGGATGGTAAGGGTGGCAAGGGACTTGAGCCGAGTCTGCCGGCGCCGGGGGGTGGTCTTTCTGGTGAACGATCGGCTGGATGTGGCTTTGGCGGTCGAAGCCGATGGCGTTCATCTGGGGCAACAGGACATGCCGGTGGCTCTGGCGAGGCAGCTGCTCGGTCCTGACAAGCTGATCGGGGTTTCGGTGCAGAATGCCCGGGCCATGGCTGAGGCCGAAAAGGAGGGCGCCGACTACGTGTCGCTCTCACCGGTTTTCGCCACCTCGACCAAACCCGATCATGAAGCACCCCTGGGCCTTGAAGGTGTGAGAACCCTGGCCGGGGCATCCCGTCTGCCGGTGGTGGCTATCGGCGGCATCAACCGGACCAACGTGGCCGAAGTCATTCGTGCGGGAGTGCAGGGGGTGTGCGTGATTTCGGCGGTTCTGACAGCGCCTGATCCGGAACGGGCGGCAAGAGAGATTTACAGGCTGGCAAGAGCGGTTCACCAGGAAGGGAAGCGTGCGGCGTGCGCATCAGTGAAGTCGGCGAATTCGGTCTGATTGAACGCATCAAACGGGCTCTGCCCCAACCCGGGGCGGAGGTGGTCGTGGGGATTGGCGATGATGTGGCGGTGCTCAAGAGCGGCGGCCCGGAATACCTGCTGGCAACCTGTGATGTGCAGGCCGAGAATGTACATTTCCTGCGATCGGCAATCACTCCATACCAGTTGGGTCGCCGGATTGCAGCAATTAATCTAAGTGATATCGCTGCCATGGGAGGAGTGCCGCAATGGGCCCTGGTGTCCCTGGCGCTGCCGCCGGAGCTGGAAACAGAGTTTGTGGATGCTCTTTATCAAGGCATGCAGGAAGAACTCGGGCGTGGGGGGGCGGCCATCGTGGGCGGCAATCTGAGCCGCATGGAAAAGGATATTGTCATCGACCTCTGCCTGCTGGGTAAAGTCCTGCCGGAACACCTCCTTCTCCGGAGCGGCGCCCGCCGCGGCGATCTCATCATGGTCACCGGTGCCCTGGGGGATTCCCGGGCCGGCTGTGAGCTCATCCGGGACGCGGGGTTGGCCGTTTCGGAGGGGTGTCGGGAGCAGGCACGGGAGCGCCATCTGACGCCGCAACCGCGGTTGCAGGAAGGGCAGGTGCTGGGCCGTTCGGGGCTGGTGCACGCCATGGCGGACGTCAGTGACGGAATGCTGGGCGACTTGGGGCACATCTGCCGGGCCAGTCGGGTTGGCGCCGAGCTCTGGCTAGGCAATATCCCGGTGGGGGCTGCTGCCCGGGAGGTGGCTCAGGCTGCCGGGCAGGACGCCGTCAACTGGGCCCTGACCGGTGGGGAGGACTACGAACTCCTCTTTACCGTGGCCTCGGAATGTGCCGCCGAGGTTCAGAAAATGCTGAAGGAAGAAACGGGAACGCTCTGTCACGTGGTGGGGCAGGTGATAGGGGAACTTGAAGGGGTCCAGGTGCGGCTGGAAGATGGAAAACGCACGGGGTCGAGCAAAGGGGCAGGGGGATGGGATCATTTTGCGGGGCGGTGAAGGCGTGAAACG
>Ga0255341_1003006_pt1 | contig 19812 bp, 18 predicted proteins | sample wastewater_treat_8_FD_192418 | JGI IMG/M metagenome (GOLD analysis project Ga0255341, IMG submission 192418) | Wastewater microbial communities from Lulu Island WWTP, Vancouver, Canada - plant12 | ecosystem: Engineered > WWTP > Wastewater > Unclassified | place: Canada: Vancouver, British...
TGGGGCACTTAAATTTTGAAAAAACATCCCAATTTATAAATTATCTTTTAAACAAAGACGTGAAAAATGCTCTAATCTTTATTGATCAAATTTATCAAGATGGAATAGATTTAATTAATTTTAGCGCCACTCTTTTAAAACTATTAAGACAAACTTTGCTTTTAAAAGTTAATCCTCAAATTGCTGAAATAATTAAAGAAGAATTCACTGATGACCAATTTGAAAAAATAAAACAATTTGCTCAAAAATTTACTATTAATGAATTAGAACGAATAATTGATTCATTGATGAGAATAAAAGAACGCATTAAATATTCTCCTATTGCCACTCTTCCGTTAGAAATAATTATTATTGATTTTTGTCAAAATGAAAATAAAAATTCAAAGGGCGAATAAAAAATTATAAATATGTTAAAAAAAGATTATCTTTATGGTTACTATATTCAATATGATGATGAATCGGCTTATGATGGTTATGTTTATTTAAGAGATTATCTTGATCGCGATGAAGTTTTAGTGTTTTTGGAAACAGCTCATCATAAAGGCGAAGCTCCTTTTGAAGATAATTATGGAAGAGATTATTTATTAAGTAAAAATAGTGATGATACTTATTTGTTAACTCGACGTGATTAAAATTAAACTTGCCTATTTTTGATTTTGGAATATAATAAAAAAATCGAAACTTAAAAAATTATTTTTTAATGTTGTTGGATTTTAATAAAAATATTTTCTGTTATTCTAATTGTTTTATTTTGTAATTCTGAGTGAAACCTGCTCGCCAAGAGGAAGGCCCTCAGGATGACATTAAAAAAACAGCTGTCATTCTGAACGAAACTAAGAATCTCACGCAATGCAATTATAATCAATCATTAGTTGGCATGGGATCCTTCACTACGTTCAGGATGACACTAGAAAAGCAGTGATAGTCGCATAATATTAAAAGTTGAAAAATTCTTTGCCTGCCTGCCGGTAGGCAGGAGCTAAAGCCTGCGCTTACTAGTAAGCAGACCTGCCCGTCGAGAGGAAGGCTCTCAAGATGACATCTGATGAGAGTGTCATTTTGAACAAAACCCCTCCTGCGGCGGGCAGGCCTGCCTACTAGTAAATGGGCTTGCCCGATAGTAGAAAAGTAAGGAATCCAACTTGTATTATTGCGGGGTCGTCTAATGGTAGGACATCAGCCTTTGGAGCTGAGTATCTTGGTTCGAGTCCAAGCCCCGCAGCAAATTAAAGAAAAGAGATTTGAAAAGATAAAATTAAACAGGCAGGGCTTTACCCCGCCTGTTTAATTTGTGTAAAAAAGAACTTTTTTCTAAAAGCGAATTTGCGTTTAAATTCTATTCTTCGTAACCATAGCGGCAGATAATTCCATCGTAGACAACCCAATTAGTTGAATAACTTTTAGCCATAAGGTTCGGCTCATCGCTAAAATGTTTTCTTCTAAATTCTTCTGCACTTTCAGTGTTCACTCCGGCTAAACCCAAGGCAACATATTTTTTGCTAGCTCCTTGCTCTAACAACTTTTCTCTTAATTCCATTGATTCTTTAGTGCCAACTCCAGCTAAACTCAAAACAACATCGTCCTTATTAGCTCCTTGTTTTAATAACTTTTCTCTTAATTCCATTGCTTCTTTAGTACCAACTCCAACTAAACTCAAAACAATATCATCCTTGTTAGCTCCTTGTTTTAATAACTTTTCTCTTAATTCCATTGATTCTTTAGTGCCAACTCCGGTTAAACCCAAGGCAACATATTTTTTGCTAGCTCCTTGCTCTAACAACTTTTCTCTTAATTCCATTGATTCTTTAGTGCCAACTCCAGCTAAACTCAAAACAACATCGTCCTTATTAGCTCCTTGTTTTAATAACTTTTCTCTTAATTCCATTGCTTCTTTAGTACCAACTCCAACTAAACTCAAAACAATATCATCCTTGTTAGCTCCTTGTTTTAATAACTTTTCTCTTAATTCCATTGATTCTTTAGTGCCAACTCCGGTTAAACCCATGGCAACATAGTCTTTATCAGCTTCTTGCTCTAACAACTTTTCTCTTAATTCCATCGATTCTTTAGTGCCAATTCCAGCTAAACCGCAAGCAACAGAGCTCTTGCTAGTTCCTTGTTTTAATAACTTTTCTCTTAATTCCATTGATTCTTTGGTGCCAACTCCAGCTAAACCCCAAGCAATATCGTTCTTATCAGCTCCTTGCTCTAACCACCTTTCTCTTAATTCCATTGATTCTTTAGTGCCAACTCCGGCTAAACCCAAGGTAATATAGTCTTTGTCAGCTCCTTGTTTTAATAACTTTTCTCTTAATTCCATTGATTCTTTAGTGCCAACTCCGGTTAAACCCAAGGCAACAGCGTTCTTGTCAGCTCCTTGCTCTAATAATTTTTCTCTTAATTCCATCGATTCTTTAGTGCCAATTCCAGCTAAACTCCAGGCAACAGAGTTTTTCTCAGCTCCTTGTTCTAAGGCTTTTTCAAGATTAGCAACAATTGTTTTAACTTCAGATTCATAATCTCTTTCTTCTGTTTCGTTTTCATAAAGAGCTTCAATTTTGTTTAATAATTCAATTTTTCTTTGATAATCTTCAATTGTCTCTCCTTCTTTCTTTATCTTTTCTTCAATTTCTTTAATTTCTCTTGCCAATGCTAAACCTTTCTCCTCTTTGATTTTTTCGGGAGATTTTTTTTCTTCTTTTTTGGCAAAATGTCTTTCAAATGATTCTGACATAAAAGTTAAAGATTTTTTTAATTTATAATAACCTTTTAGCTAGTGATTATTTGCTTTATCTTATTAAAAAAGTAGGTATTCTTTGAGCTTTTTGTAAAAGACGAATAAATTGTTCCAATTCTTCTTTATCCATAAGTACTTTCATTATATTATATTTATAGAAATCGCAAAACTTTCAATGGAACTATTATTTTTTGGTATCTAATTATATTTGCCCATCTACCTTGTCCGCTTCTCGTGCCTGCTTTTTGACTGAACCGATGATTTTTTATATCATCCTGAGGGCCCGCCTATATCCGGCGGGCAGGGCTTAACGTTCAGAATGACGGCCAAATTAATATGGAATTCTTCACTACCACTTACTAAAAAGTACAGCGATTTTTCTAAAACAAAAACTGAAAAAGATTTTTTTATTTGACATTGTTTTTGTTTTTAATAAAATATAATAAAATCATAAAAACATAAAAAATATGCCTATAACTAAATCTGCTAAAAAAGCTTTGAGACAATCGGAAAAGAGACGCTTAATTAATAAGAAAAATAATAAAATTGTTAAAGCGGAAATAAAAAAATTACAAAAACTGATTGATTCAAATAAAATTAACGAAGCCAAAGAACAATTAAAAATCGTGTATAAGAAATTAGATAAAGCCGCTAAAACTAATCTTATTAAAGACAATAAAGCTTCTCGTTTAAAATCACGATTAACTAAAAAATTAAATTTGAAATCAAAAAACGCCTAAAAGGCGTTTTTTGATTGTGCCGATGGGTGGAATCGAACCACCGTCTGAGGGTTATGAATCCTCCGCTCTAACCATTGAGCTACACCGGCGAATAAAAAAATAAATTTTTAAAATTTATTTTTCAAACAAGCTGTTGCGGGACTAGGAATTGCACCTAGGTCTCGAGGTTATGAGCCTCGCGAGATACTACTTCTCCATCCCGCTATGTTTTATATTTTTTATTTTATCTATTTTTCATTTTTTTGCAAGAGAATATGTTATAAAAATTAAATATTAAAATGCTAAAGTTTTTACAAAATCTTAACAATCTTTATAATTTTAAACTTAAATCAAATATTAATTCTTTTTATAAGATGCTTGTTGCATTTTTTTATAAAATTAGATAAAATATTTTTATCTAGATTGGAGGGCCGGTAGCTCAGTTGGTTTAGAGCGTCTGCCTGTCACGCAGAAGGTCACGGGTTCAAGTCCCGTCCGGCCCGCTCTAATAAAATATTTATTTTATATGAGTATTGAAGAAATTAAACAAAATGTTTTTAAAGAAATTGGAAATTGTAAAAATTTTCAAGAATTAGAAAATATAAGAGTAAAATATCTCGGCCGCAAAGGTAAATTAACCGAGATTTTAAAATCTTTAAAAGATTTGCCAATTGAAGAAAGAAAAAAAATAGGGCCAAATGCTAATCAATTAAAAAATCAAATTCAAGTTGCCCTTGAAGAAAAAAAAGATTTTTTAATTAATAACCCTGAAGTTAAACCATTAGATTTTACTTTGCCTGGAAAAAAAATTCCCCAAGGCCATCTTCATCCATTTACTTTATTAGAAAAACAAATTGAAGAAATATTTACTAATCTAGGATTTGAGATTATTGAAAGCAACGAAATTGAAACAGAATATTATAATTTTGATGCCTTAAATATTCCAGCTGATCATCCCGCTCGAGATATGTGGGATACTTTTTGGCTAAAAAACAGCTCCGCCAAAAATGATTCATTAAAAAATCAAGGAAAATATTTATTAAGAACTCATACTTCTCCTGTTCAAATTCATTATATGGAAACCCACCAACCTCCTTTTCGCATTGTTTCGCCCGGAAAAGTTTATCGTTATGAAGCAATAGATGCTTCCCACGATATTCAATTTCATCAATTAGAATGTCTTATGGTAGATGAGAATATTAGTTTTACTAATTTTAAATTTATTGTTTTATCATTCTTTCAACAATTATTTTCTAAAAAAACTGAAGTTTCATTTAGACCAAGTTATTTTCCTTTTGTTGAACCCGGCGTAGAAATTGATATTTCTTGCCCTCGCTGTCATCAAAAAGGTTGCTCTTTGTGTAAAAATACTGGCTGGTTAGAAATTGCCGGCGCTGGAATGGTTCATCCAAAAGTTTTTGAATGGGTAAACTATAATCCAAAATTTGTTAAAGGCTTTGCTTTTGGAATAGGATTAGAAAGGATTGCTATGATAAAATATAATATTCCTGATATTCGTTTATTTAATTCAGGTGATTTAAGATTTATTAAACAATTTTAATTTAAATAATATGAAATTTTCTTATAACTGGTTAAAAGAATATCTAAAAGATTTACCTCCGGCTTCAAAATTAGCCGAAGTTTTAATAACTAAAAGTTTTGAGGTGGAAAAAGTGGAAAAAATTAATGGTGATACAATTTTAAATATTAATCTTCCTCCTAATCGTTTTTCGGATAGTAGTGGACATCTTGGTTTAGCTAAAGAAATTTCTGCTATTTTAAATATCCCCCTTTATCTTCCTTCTTTTAAAATAAAAGAGGAAAAAAAATTAAAGGCAAGCGATTTCATTAAAATAAAAATTCAAAATAAAAATGATTGCTTACGATACAGTAGTCGCGTTGTTTTTGATGTAAAAGTAAAACCATCTCCTAATTGGCTAAAAAAACGTTTAGAGGCCTGTGGTGTCCAATCAATCAATAACATCGTTGATGCTACAAATTACACAATGCTTCTTTTTGGACAACCTTTACATGCTTTTGATTATGATAAACTAACTGGTAATAAAATAAAAGCTTTAATTATTAGACGAGCCCAAAATAACGAAACTATCACTACTCTTGATGATAAATTAGTTAATCTTGATGAGAATGTTTTAATTATTTCTGATTTAAAACATCCTCTGGCTATTGCCGGTATTAAAGGTGGAAAAATTGCCGAAATTGATGAAAATACTCAAAAAATCGTTTTAGAAAGCGCTAATTTTTATCCCACTTTAATTCGACAAGCTTCAAAAAAAATCAAAATTACTACCGATGCTTCATTGCGCTTTGAACGCCACCTTTCCCCCGCTCTTACCATTAATGCTTTAAATTATGCCGCTTATTTAATTCAAGAATTAGCCAATGGAAAAATATTAAAAGATATAATTGATATTTATCCTCTAAAAAGTTCTAAAAAAATTTTGGGATTCAATTTTAATCAATTTAATAAATTTGCTGGTTTTGTTATTAATAAAAAATTTATTGAAAATAGTTTTAAAAAACTAAATTTTAAAATTGTTCAAAAAACTAATTCCGATCTTTTTTTAGAAATTCCTCCCGAACGAATTGATATTGAACGATTTGAAGATTTAGCAGAAGAAATTTTACGACTATATGATTATAATACAATTCCAATTATTGCCCCAGTAGGTTTAATAAAACCAGCTCCTTTTAATGAAAAAGTCGTTTTTCGTAATAAAATTAAAAATATTTTAATTAGTTTAGGAGTTGATGAAATTTATAATTATTCTTTTGTTTCTAAAAAAGATTTAGATAATTTTAATATTTCACCAAAAAATGTTATTGAATTAGAAAATCCTATTAGCGAAGATTTTGCTTTTCTTCAACCTACTCTTTTAATCAATCTTTGTAAGATGAACGCTAATAATTTGCGTTTTTACAATGATATAAAAATTTTTCATATTTCTAAAACTTTTCAAAAAGCCCCGATAAAACCTTACGAAGAATGGCGATTAGCTATTGCTCTTTCTTGTAAAGATAGCAGAAATGATTTAATGTTTTTTGAATTAAAAGGAATTATTGAGCAACTAACAGAACAATTGAATTGTGCGGATGTTGAATTTAAAGAAATTAAATCAGAATGGTTTATAAAACATCGGGCAGCTAAAATTATTAAAGATGAAACAGAAATTGGTTATTTTGGCCAACTAACTCCTAAATTATCAAATTTATACAATCACAATTATCCTATTATTGTAGCTGAATTAGATATTGAAAAATTATATAAATTATCTAAAGAAGAATATGAATTTTTGCCACTTCCAAAATATCCAGCTGTTATTAGAGATCTTTCTATTTTGGTAGATATTGATGTAAAAATGTCTGATATATTAAATATAATTTATCAAAGTGAACCAAAAATTCTTTTTGATATAGACCTGTTTGATTTATACGAAAATGGAAATTTACCAGAAAATAAAAAAAGCATGAGTTTCCATTTGATTTTCCAATCTGATAATCATACACTAACTAGTGAAGAAGTGGGAAAATCATTAGAAAAAATAATCAGCAATTTAAAATCAAAATTAAAAGCCGAAATTAGATAATAAAAGCGCGCTTAGCTCAGTGGCAGAGCGTCTCTCTTACACAGAGAAGGTCGGGGGTTCAAATCCCTCAGCGCGCACTTAATAAATCGTAAAACTCATTGAAAATTTTTTAAATATCAATAAAATAAAAATAGAAAACAAAATTTAAAATTGCCTCGGTAGCTCAGTGGTAGAGCGAATGCCTGAAGAGCATTGCGTCGGGGGTTCGATTCCCTCCCGAGGCACACAAACGAGCGGAGCGAGTTTAGAAAAGGGAGAAAGCCAACTGCTTGGCTTTCGTAGGGATGAGAAGCCCGCAGCGATGTGCAAGTTTTCCCGCTTATAGCGGGAAAGGCGAGCACCGCGAGGGGCGGGCTGCGAGAAATTTCCGTCAGGAAATTTACTTGTAGCCGATTCCCTCCCGAGGCACATTAGTTAATTTATTCTAGTTCTGCGGGAGTAGTTCAGTGGCAGAACGTCTCCTTGCCAAGGAGAAGGTCGCGGGTTCAAGTCCCGTCTCCCGCTCCAATATCAAACTTTCATTTTTATCTATTATTTTAATATTATTTTGTACTTTTAACACAAAATACTTTATATCCAAAAATAATTGATTAAAATTTCGTAGAATAAATATCAGATGAAATGATAAAATTTCAAAATATTTTCATTATTTTTCTAATAGCTATTACGGCTATCTTTTTTACTTTTAACAAAGAAATTTCCGATTTATTAAAATTAAAATTAGAAGATCAGGTTTTTTATACTTCAGTTAATCCACCGGCATTAATCAGTGGTGTTTTTGTCGGTGATGTGATGCTCTCTCGAGGCGTAGTTCATCAAATCGAAAAAAACAATAATCTTTATTATCCTTTTTTACATATTTCTGATTTTTTAAAAAAAGCTGATTTTGTTTTTGCCAATCTAGAAGCGCCTGTTATTAATGGAAAAAAAATAAAAAGTGGTGAAATGATTTTTCGCGTTGACGAAAATTTAGTTCCGATTTTAAAAGAAAATAATTTCTCTATTTTTTCTTTAGCAAATAATCACATTTTAAATTTCGGAAAAGAGGGATTAAACAATACTTTGAATATTTTAGAAAAAAATAATATTCAATATGTTGGCGCTGGAAAAAATTTTATTGAAACTCATCAGCCAAAAATTATTGAAAAAAATAACATAAAATTGGCTTTTTTAGCTTACAATGATAAAGCTCTTTCCTACCCATCAAATGAAGCTAGTAAAAATGATAGCGGTATTGCTGTTATGGATATAGATGAAGCTAAAAAAGATATTGCTATGGCTAAAAAATTAGCTAATTTTGTTATTGTTTCTATGCATTCAGGAAATGAGTACCAATATGAACCAACTCAAACTCAAATTGATTTTGCTCATAGTGTTGTTGATGCTGGCGCTGATTTAGTTATTGGTCACCATCCTCATATTATTCAACCAATCGAAAAGTATAAAAATGGCTATATTTTTTATAGCCTTGGAAATTTTGTTTTTGATCAAATGTGGTCTAATGAAACACGGGAATCTATTGCTTTAAAAATTATTTTTACTTCTAATAACATCAAAACCATTCAAATTTATCCTATTGTAATTGAAAATTATAGTCAACCAAAAATAATTAATGCTTCAAGTTCACCCGAACATTATAAAAATATTATTCAAAAAATTAATTTATCCGACAATAAATTGGTTATTGTCGAGCCGTAACCTTTCTTAAAATAAAAATTCTTACGCTTTTTTAAATAGTTTAATATTAATTAGTTTTAGTTATTTTTATTCTTGAGTTTTTCCATTACGAATAAAAATCCATTTAACAAACTCTATTAAGGCGATATTTATTACACCCATTCCAATAATAATTTTCCAACTATCTAAATAAAGAGGTGTTGTTTTTAAAAGCATATTTAAAGGCGGGAAATAAATTGCGGCAATTAAAGCTAATACACCAAATAACCAAGCTCCTAACAAAAACTTATTATTAAATAAATTAATCTGCCAAATATTTTTTCTCAAACTTTTACAGCAAAAAACGTAACTAATAGAATCGATTGCCAACATCGCAAATATCATTGTTCTTAAATAATCAAGTTCGTAATTTTGCCGGAGAAGCAAGAAAAAAACACTTAAAAGAATTAAATCGGTAATTAAACCAATGATAAAAATAATGCTTTTCATTTCTTTATTTAACAAAGGAACGTTAAGCTTTTGGGGCTTTTGTTGCATTAAATCATTTTCTTTAGGTTCAAAAGCCAAAGCCATATTTGGTAAACCATCTTCTATTAAATTTATATATAAAATTTGGACAGCGGTAATTGGCAAGGGAACTCCGGCAAAAATACTCACTCCGATTAAAATTACTTCAGTAAAAGAATCAGACATTAAATAAGTAATGACTTTTCTAATATTGTCTAAAAGACCTCTTCCCTCTTCGATTGCTGTAATAATAATTGAAAAACTATCATTTAATAAAATTAGATCGGCGGCTTCTTTTGCTACTTCAGTGCCCGAACCTACAGCTACTCCAATATCTGCTTTTTTCAAAGCCGGTGCGTCATTAATTCCATCACCAATCATTGCTATTACCTCTCCCCTTTTTTGCCAAGCAGCCACAATTCTCATTTTGTGTCTCGGCTCTACCCGCGCATAAATTTTGATATTATCTAAAATTTTTTCAAATTCTATATCCGATATTTTATCCAAATCTTTTCCTTCTAGAATATTTTTTTCTTTTATTTCAAATCCCAATTCTTTTGCCACTGCTTTGGCGGTTAATTTATGATCGCCGGTTACAATAATTGGATTCACACCAGCTTGTCGACAAAGTTTCATCGCCTCTTTCACTTCTTTTCTAATTGGATCTTCTAAGCTAATAAAACCCATAAAATTTAAATCTTTCAATTCATCTTCTATATTAATTTTATTTACATCTATATTTTTTAAAGTTTTATAAGCAGTAGCTACAACCCTTAATCCATTTTTAGTTAGTTCTTCTAATTTTTCTTCTAATTGCTTTCTTTTTTCATTGTTTAAATTACAAATATGTAGTATTTTTTCTGGCGCTCCACAAATATACAAAATTGATTGTTCGTTTTCATTATAAATAACGCCGTTAAATTTACGTTCTGAATTAAACGGTAGTTCTAATAATTTATATTTTTCAAAATCTTGTTTATTTATTCCTGCTTTTATGCCGGCTTCTAATAATGCTTTATCGGTTGGTCGTCCCCTCACAATCCAATTTTCTTTTATTTCTTCTGGGTTTTCAATAAAAGCTTCTGATGCTAAGGTAGCAGCTTTTAATATAAAATTTTTGTTATTTTCTTCAGAATTATTATTAGATATTTTAGAAATTATTTCTCTCACTACCATTTTTCCTTCAGTTAAAGTAGCAGTTTTATCGGTGGCAATAACCGAAGTGCTCCCCAATGTTTCAGCCGAAGCTAATTTTTTTACCAACCCCCCCCTTCTTTAAAATTCTCTGCATTCCCACAGCCAAAACAACAGTCATTGCCACTGGCAATCCTTCTGGAATAGACGCTACAGCTACTGCTATCGAAATTGTGAACATTTCTATAAAATTTCCACCACTTAACATTCCTTCAACAAAAATCCCTATACAAATAAATAATATTATAATTCCTACTATTTTAGAAAAATTAGCCAATTTTTTTTGATAAGGGCTTTTTTCTTCTTTTGTTTCTTGAACCATTGTAGCAATTTTCCCAATTTCTGTATTAACCCCTGTTTCCGTTGCTATAAATTTTCCTTTACCATTTTCAACGACTGTTCCCATATAAACCATGTTGTCTCTATCAGCCAAAGGTGTCGCTTGAGGTAAACGACCTAAAGTTTTATGAGTTGGCATCCATTCTCCCGTTAAAGCTGCTTCGTTAGTAGTTAATTCGTAAGTTTCTATTATCAAACCATCAGCTGGTACTTTATTACCAGCATTTAAAATCACAATATCTCCAGGAACTATTAAAGTAGAGTCTATAACTTTTAAATGACCATCTCTCAAAACTTCTGCTTCATGTTTCACAACTTTTTTTAAAGACATCAAAATTTGACTGGCTTTATTTTCTTGAAAAAAACCAACAATTACATTCAAAATTACTGCGCTAAAAATTACAATGGCGTCTGTTGTTTCATTAATAACTAAACAAATGATTCCGGCAATGACTAAAATAAAAATTAATGGGCTAGTAAATTGATCAAGTAATATTTTTAAACGAGAAAAAGATTTTTCCTCAGGAAGTCTGTTTGTGCCAAATTTTTTAAGCCGTTCTTTTGCTTCTTTTTCCGACAATCCTTTATTAGTATCGGTATCAAAAATTCTAACTACTTCTTCAACTTTTAGACTATGCCATTTTTTCTCATTATCAATTTTATCAACTTCTTTTAACATATTTTTATTTATTATAGATAAAAATTTTTTAAATGAAAAGAGCTAGCGCATGATAAATAAAAAACTAAAAATAACTAAAAAAATTCAATTTTGTGCCTAAAATCGGCTGGCGAGTCTGCGTAGCAGGAAAACTAAGCTCGGCTTTCAACTGGCGGAAGGGGTGGGATTCGAACCCACGAGTCCTATTAAAAGGACACGACTTTCCAGATCGTTCCGTTAAACCACTCCGGCACCCTTCCATAATCCATAATAATATAAATATTTTTAAATAGTTAAATCGACATTTCGTTTAATGCTTTTATTCTTTCTTCTACTGGTGGATGAGTCATAAAAATTTTTACCAGCCAAGATTTACTTTGTTTTCCCTTAAAAGGATTTGCAATATATAAATGAGCTGTGGCATTAGAAACTTTTTTCATTGGTGTTGGATCAGTTGAAATTTTTTTTAATGCTCTGGCTAAACCATCGGGATAACGCGTTAATAAAGCGCTTGAAGCATCCGCCAAAAATTCTCTTTTTCGAGAAATAGCCAATTGGAGCAATTGAGCAATTAAAGGAGAAAGAATGATAAAAATAATACCTATAATCATTAAAATTCCATTTAATAATCCCCCTCCTTCATTATCATTTCTACTGCCCCGCATTCCCCAAAAAGTAGCTCGAGTAAAAATATCAGCTAAAATAGTTACAATTCCCACTAATACCACCACAATTGTTTGAAGCAAAATATCACGATTACCAATATGAGATAATTCATGACCTATTACTCCTTCTAATTCAGAAGTATCTAATTTTTGAAGCAATCCTTCTGTTACAGCAATTACAGCATTTTTAGGGTTTCTACCAGTAGCAAAAGCATTTGGCGCTAATTCAGGTAAAATATAAATTTTGGGCATTGGCAAACCGGCCGTAATACATAAATTTTCCACAATTCGATAAAGTTCGGGGTTGTCTTTAAATTCCACTGGTTTAGCGCCAGTTAAACCCAAAACAATTTTATCTGAATAAAAATAACTAACTAAATTCATTATGAGACTAAAAGCCATCGCATAATAAAAAATTGATGGCGAATTAAAATAATAACTTAAAAACCAACCCAAAGCGCTAATAATTACCAAAAATAATCCCATCAATAACCAAGTTTTTTTGATATTTTTGCTTTTAAAAGTATATAAATTAGCCATACTAAAATTGAACTTTTATTGGTTCTTTTTCTTTTTCGTCCATATCAAAAAATTCAGCGAGTTGAAACTTGAAAATCTTAGCAATAACATTAGAAGGAAAACTTTCTATTTTAGTGTTTAATTCTAAAACCATACTGTTATAAAATCTTCTAGCGGCTTGTATTTTATTTTCAGTATCTGATAATTCTTTTTGCAATTCCAAAAAATTAGTATTAGCCTTTAATTCTGGATAATTTTCGGCTACGGCAAAAAGACTCTTTAAAGTATTAGAAAGATCTTGTTCTGCTTGGGCTTTTTCTTTAAATCCTTGAGCAGAAATGGCCTTGTTTCTCGCTATTGTTACGTCTTCAAAAACTTGTTTTTCATGAGTAGCATAACCCTTTACTGATTCAATTACATTGGGAATCAAATCGTATCGACGTTTAAGTTGAACTTCAATATCTGAAGCTGCTTCTTTTACTCGATTTCGTAATTTTATAAAAGAATTATAAACAAAAATCGGATAAACAACTAAAATAAAAACTAAAATTATAATAATCCATGTTAACATATTATTAAAATTATTTTTTAATCGACTTTCTAATTTTTTTATTATAACTCAAAAAATATTTTTTAGCAATTAAATTTTTATTGGTTATTAAAAAATTAAAAATTATTCTTACTTTAATTGTAAATCAACAGAAAGAATCTTTTTTAATTCTTCTCTTTTTTTGTCTTCTTCTTTAAGATGAGGTATTTTAAAATGTTCTATACCCATATATATATTATACCATATTTTAATTAAAATAGCAACAAAACTAATCGGGCGCGCATTAATGTTCAATAATTAAATCTTTGATTTTCTCCATTCTTTAATTTTTTTATGATTACCAGAAAGAAGAGTTTTGGGTACTTGCCAAACAATTTTTTTATTTTTTTTATTAGGATAAAATTTTTCAGGACGAGTATAAACTGGATAACTTCCTTTAATTTCTTCTAATGATTCAATTTTTCCCAAAACTCCCGGAATTAAACGAGAAACCGCATCAACAACAACCATTGCTGGGATTTCTCCCCCACTTAATATATAATCTCCTATCGAAATTTCTTCATCAGCAATATATTTTTTAACTCTTTCATCAATTCCTTCATAATGACCGCAGATTAAAATTAAGTTATCTATTTTAGAAAATCGTTGAGCTATTTTTTGGTCAAATTTTTTTCCACGAGGAGAAAAGACTATAACCTTTGTTTTTTTGTTAGAATTTTTAATTTTAGATTTAATAAAATTAATTGCTCTATAAATTGGTTCCACTTTCATTACCATCCCCACTCCTCCTCCGTATGGCTTATCATCTACTTTTTTGTGTTTGTTTAAAGAAAAATCTCGTGGATTAATTATTTGAATTTTTATTAAATTGTTTTCTTGCGCTCTTTTTAAAATTGAGGTATTAAAATAACTAAAAGATTCCGGAAAAAGAGAAAGAATATAAAAATTAATTTTTTGTTTTTTTGTCATTTATTTTAATTTTAATTAAATTAAAATAAAAAAACAAACCCCTCGGGGTTTGTTTTAAATTTTTAAATACCTATGTGATTAGTTAAAAATTCTCTAATCCTTCTACTTCTTTTTCTACCGAACTAACGGTATTCTTTGAACCTCCTTCTGGTTCTTCAATCTTTAAATTAACTCGAGCATTATTACGTAATCCAATAAGTCTAGTTAAAGATCTAATTGCTTGAACGGTTGATCCTCGACGACCAATAATGCGTCCCATATCATTGGGATTAACCTTTAGAGTTAAAAGCACTCCCATTTCATCAACGTTTCGAGTAACTCTTACATCTTCAGGATTATCCACAATAGATTTAACTATATACTCGAGAAATTCCTGATCTTTTGGAGTTTGATTAGTCATATTCAGAATCTTTCTATACCGACCTTTTCAATAACAATAATATTATAAAAAATCTATTAAACCCTGTCAAATAAAAAACTTTTTATAATTTAAATAAATTCTTTTATGTCTGTTTTTTGAATATTATTATAAATATTAAGCAACGCTCTAACGCCATCGCCAATGGCGGTGCTAATTTGTTTATATGGTAAATTAGTAATATCTCCTGCTGCCCAAATTTTAGGATGCGAAGTTTTTCCCGATAATGGTTCTACTATTATTTCATTATTAACATTTAAAGAAACTATATCTTTTACTAATTCTGTGTTTGGCTGCATTCCAATTTGAATAAAAATTCCATCAATAGCTAATTTTTTTTCTTCATTATTATTTAAATCTTTATATTTTAAACCTTCAACCATTTTCTCTCCTTCAATTTCTAAAACTTTTACATTGTAAATAATTTCTACTTTAGGATTATTTTTTACTATTTCTTGTAAAGAATCGTCCCCTCTTAAAAATGATTCATTGGTCAAAAGATAAATTTTTGAAGCAAATGGATTTAAATCCAAAACGCTTAAAAGAGCTGAATTTCCGCCGCCAATAATAGCTGCTTTTTTATTTTTTAATAACGGCGCATCGCATATCGAACAATAAAAAACTCCCCTTCCCTCTAGTTCTTTTTCTTTTGGCACATTTAATTTTCGACAACGTCTTCCTAATGTTAATAAAATTTTTTCACCGTAATAAACATCGCTTTGCGTTTTAATTTCTAAAATATTTTCTTTTTCATTTATAGTTAATATTTTATCTATTTTAATATCTAATTCTTTATGGTAACGCAATTGTTTTTCAAAAAGTTTAGCCATTTCCAATCCGTTAATTCTCTCAAAACCAATAAAATTTTCTATAATTGAAGCGTTGATGGCTTGCCCACCAAAACTTTCTGTAATAAGTAAAGTGTCTATTTTTTTTCGAGCTGCATAAACACCGGCGGCTGTACCAGCTGGACCGCCGCCTAAAATAATTAATTGGTATATTTTTTTATTTTCTTTTTCCATTGTTTATTCCATTTCTAATAAATCTTCGCTTTCTTTTTGATATTTTTCCCTAATTTCTTGTTCAATTAAACCACGAGGCGTTCCATAAGTTAATCGTGAATATTCTTTCAAAAGTTTGGCAATTTCTGAATTGCCCTGTGGTGGCGGCAATGTTTTCATAGTAAATGACCTCGTGGGAATATTTTTAACCAATAATTTCGCAATAGCTACAAAATTATCCAAATTGATCATATCGTTTTCATTAAAAACCGGCTCAAATTGTTTAACTAAAAATTCCGCATCTTTAACACCAACACGAAATACCACCATATTGCCAACATTACCAAAAATTGCTTCTCGAATTTTATCTTGTAATTGAGCAATGAACTGATGGCTTATTATCAAATCCAAACGATATTTGCGCGCTTCAGACAAAATTGTAGTAATGCTCGGCGTAGTAAAGTTTTGAAATTCATCGATATAAAGATAAAAATCTTTTCTTTCTTCTTCTGGCAATTCTACTCGAGAAAAAGCAGCCATCAATAATTTACCAACAATCATTAAACCTAAAAGCGAAGAATTGAGATCTCCTATTTTACCTTTCGCTAAATTAACCAGAAGAATTTTTTGTTCATCCATAATCTTTCTAAAATTAATTGTTGATTTTTTCTGAGCAATAATGGGCCTCATATAATCATTACTAATAAATGAGGTGAATTTACTCGTGATATAAGGAGTAACATTTTCCAAAGAAAGATCTTGGCCTTTACTAACTTGCAATGCTTGTTTTTCCCAGAATTCAATAATCAGTGGATCCGGACATTTGGCTAATTTTTTCTTTAAATAATCTCGATTGCTAAAAATACGCGGAATATCAATTACAGTGGGAATTTCTTCAACATCGCTCATCAGCAATCCCATGGCATTTCTTAAATAATTTTCAAACATTGGACCGCCAACTTCACTCATATTATAAAGCTTATCAAAAATATCGAGCCACTCATTAATTACAAATGTTTTTTGTTCGGGTTTATTTGGATCGGTTTCCAGTGTATTTAAGCCAATCGGTCTTTCTAAATCACTCGGATCAAACACTACTACATCTTCAAATCTTTCTTTAGGAACTAATCCTAAAATTGATTCAATTAAATCACCGTGCGGATCAATTATGCACACTCCTCTTCCTTCTTGAATGTCTTGAACCGCCATATTGGTCAAAAAGACTGATTTACCAACGCCAGTTTGACCGACGGTATAAAGATGACGACGTCGATCATTGGGTAAAATTCTTACGATCCTTTTTTGATTTTGATAAATTGATTCACCAATAATTATTCCTTCTTCTGGTAATTCAGTTGGCGGTGGCGCTTCACGCGATTTAACTCTTTTCGCTTGTGGTGCATTTTCCACCGTCATTGGAAAATGCCAAAAAGAAGCAAGTTCTTCTGTGTTTAAATATATCTCTTCTTTGGGATCAAAAAGACGAAAAGCATAATTAAAAACAAATTTATTTAAATTTTTTGGTTTAATGGCCTTGAAGCGATTTCTTAGTGGCACGTCAAATTGATCAAAAGCAGCTAATAATGTATTAAAAGTCTCCTCGGTTCGTTCTTTTGTTGCCGTTGAAACAAACAAACGGACATTAACAGTACAAAGTAATTTGGAAATTTTTGCTTCTAATAATTTAATGGAGTTTTCATCAATAGTTTTTGGTTTTGGTTCTTCTTTTTTCTCATTGCTTGAAGTAGAAAATGACGAGGTAAAGGTTTTTAAAGCATTTTTAAAAGTATCTTCACCGAGAGCATCTTTTAATGACTGACCTTCTTTTAAATCTTTAATTACTTGAGTAATTTGCTTTTTTAAACTTTTTGGGGCACTAGAAAAAATAATTTGCATCGCTATACCCTCTCCTTCTTTCTGAAGCTTAAAGGCGTTTAAAATTGAATTAATTGGATCGGCTTCTAATTCATTATAAGTTTTGATTGGTAGCATCCAATTTTCTGCTTGTTTTAAATAAGCTCCCATCGTAACACCTCGTGAATTAAAAATATTGTAATCTTTAGTTTTTTCAAAATAGGCTTTGGGGTAAAAACTTAAAAGATGTTTTTTAAAAGATTCTTCAAATTCTTTGGGTACAGCTACATAATAAGCAATTTCTTCTCCAATTTCTGGCAAGGCAATTTCTAAAACAACCGGTTTTTTAAAATTAGTTAAAATAGTAATGAATTGCTCTGCCATGCTAATTTTTTCTTTTAGCGATTGCTGTTTTTCTTTTGGCGATTCTTCGGGTGGTAATTTGATTAAAAACAACTCGTATTTAAAAGATTTTTTTAAAAGAGTGGCAAAAGTGCCTTTGCGCATCAACCACACAATCAAAAACACCAATAAAAAAATGGCGATTAAAATTGCTAATAAATTAATTGGATTTAAAAATATTGCAGTCACGTTAGATTTTCTTTTGTTGAATTAGAATATTTAAAAATTCATCGACCAAAGCATCGTGTAAAGCATCGATATAATATGGTCCTAACTTTTGAGCATTTTTAACAGCATCCGCAATTGAATCTTGAATAGCAATTTTAACGAGGGCATCTACTTTTTTCTCTTCTGGCAAATTTTTAATTTGCGAAAATTTGGCTGGTATTTCTTCTTCTTGTTGTTGAGGATTAACCTTCGACGGATAAGCTGTTTGAATTTTTTCTCTAATTACCTCTTTTAAGACCTCTCTTTTTTGAGGGGATTCAACAGTATTTCCAATGAGTTCTTGGGCTCTTTGGGAAATTTCTTCGATTTGTTGCGGATTAAATTTTGGTTCTTCTATTTTAAATTCAGCCATATTTTTGTATAATAAAAATAATGAAAAAATTAACACTAACAAACAAAACGATTTTAGCCTTGTTTATTATTTTAATTATAGCAAGTTTTTTTAGATTTTCCAATATTAAAACAATACTGCCCGGCTTATATCCAGACGAAGCAATAAATGACAATAATGCTCTTTTGGCTTTATCCACTAATACATTAAATAATATTAAAAATTCTTTTGTTATTATTCCCTTAGAGAAAAACAATGATACAAAACAAATAATTGAATCAACTCTTTCTAATATTTCTTTTAAAGAAAATCGTTATTTTTGAATTTTTCAATCATTTTAAATAAAATAAATAAAAAAAACGGTCGTTTAATTAAAAAATAAATATGGAAATAAATCCTATCTCTCTTCCTTTTTCTAATATTAAAAGTATCAAAAATATTTTTAATAAAAAATTAATTCCGATTTTTATTGGTTTGGTTTTAATTATTGCTGCTTTATTAATGCTAAATTCTTCTCTTCGAGAATCAGCCATAGTGGATGAATTAGCTCACATTCCCGCTGGTTATTCTTATTTAAAATTTGGCGATAATCGTCTCAACCCTGAACATCCTCCTCTTTTAAAAGATTTATCCGCTATTCCTCTTGTTTTTTTAAATTTAAATTTTCCCATTGAATCAAATTATTGGCAACAATATATCAACGGACAATGGGATGTTGGCCGAGTATTTTTATACGAAAGTGGCAATAATGCCGACCAAATAATTCAATTGGCTCGAATTTTTCCAATGATTTTAACCCTTCTTACTGCCTTTTTGGTTTATCTTTTGGCTAAAAAATTTGTTGGTCCTTATTGGGCGCTTTTACCTTTTATTCTTTTTTCTTTTTCACCATTATTTTTAGCTCATGGTCATTACGTTACTACCGATATTGCTGCTGCTTTTGGAGCCATACTTATTTTTTTGATAGTAATACCCAAAATGATGCAACCTTCTAAAAAAAATCTTCTTGTAGCTGGCCTCTTTTTAGGAATTGCTCAATTAACTAAATTTTCTTTATTACTTTTTTATCCTTTGATTATTATTTTTATTCTTATTTGGAAAATTGTTCAAATAATTAAACAAAAAAAATCTCACCTTACGATTTCACCATTAAAAGAAATTCTAAAAACTCTTGGTAATATTATTATTGTTTTTATTATTTCTTTTGGAGTAATTTATCTTGTTTATTTACCTCAAAACATTAATTACCCCATAGAAAAGCAAGTTTATGATACTGAACAAATTTTATATTCTTTTGCTGGCGGACCAGATCCTCAATTAGAAACTTGCCGACATTGGACAGGATCAATAAGCCGACAAATGCGATGCGTTGCAGAAATTGATATTGCTCTATCTAAAAATAAAATCACTAAACCCTTTGCTCAATATCTTTTAGG